>Ga0207661_10000011_pt1 | contig 361200 bp, 314 predicted proteins | sample KBSC713LmetaG_FD_184337 | JGI IMG/M metagenome (GOLD analysis project Ga0207661, IMG submission 184337) | Corn rhizosphere microbial communities from Kellogg Biological Station, Michigan, USA - KBS C7.1-3L metaG (SPAdes) (version 2) | ecosystem: Host-associated > Plants > Roots > Rhizosphere ...
TTCTTGATGTAGTCGGCGTGGCCGGGGCAGTCCACGTGAGCGTAGTGCCGCTTGGCGGTTTCGTACTCGATGTGGGCCACCGCGATCGTGATGCCACGGGCCTTTTCTTCCGGAGCATTGTCGATCGAATCGAAGCTGCGGAACTTGTTTTTCGGATTGTGCTTGGCGAGCACTTTAGTGATGGCCGCCGTGAGGGTGGTCTTGCCGTGATCGATGTGTCCGATCGTTCCGATATTTACGTGCGGCTTGCTGCGATCAAATTTTTCTTTTGCCATTCGCTACGCCTTCTCTGTACGGAATCGCTACAGGAGGTCCCGCCACCGGAGATGACGGGGAACAACCGGCCAAGCTTAGCTGCCCGGCCTACTGCATCCAACGGGAGCTCAGGGAGCCCGAAAAAACTGGAGCCGTTGACCGGGCTTGAACCGGTGACCTCGTCCTTACCAAGGACGCGCTCTACCAACTGAGCTACAACGGCTTGAAAACGCTAAAACTTCAGTCTACGAAATTTTCTGGTGGACGGGGAAGGATTCGAACCTTCGTAACGCGCAAGGCGTGACAGATTTACAGTCTGTTGGCTTTAACCACTCACCCACCCGTCCAGATCATCCACTCGCAGTGCTCCCACCGAAGCGAGATTCACAGTTGAGGGGAAACTATAAGGATACACGGAACGGAATGGCCCCGCAAGTTCCTCTCAACGCGGAGTCGCGGAGAACGCGGAGGAAGCAAATTTCATGACTTCTCCGCGCAGCCTCCGCGTTCTCCGCGACTCCGCGGTGAGAGGAACTTGCGGGGTGTCTGGCAATGCCGTAGTATCCTTCCCCTATGGCGCGCGCTACCGATTGGGACACTTATTATCAGAGCGTTCCCGCCACGGCCCAGTTGACCCGGAAGTATACGACTTCAGTCCTCCTAGCCGCTTTCGCGAGGGCCACCGCTGCCGACCCCTCCGGCCTCGCGATCACCGAGATCGGCGGTGCCAATAGCTGCTTTCTCGACGCGGTCCTCGCGAATATCCGGCCTCGCTCCTACGACGTCGTCGATACCAACGCGTTCGGACTGTCTTTGCTCGCGAAGCGGGTCGGCGATTCGTCTACCGTTCGCCTTCACGAGCAGAGCGTGCTGAACATGTCGCTGCCTCCGACCGCCGACGTGGTGTACTCGGTCGGGCTGGTCGAGCACTTCGATGAGAAGCGGACCCGGGAGGCTGTCCTGGCCCACTTCGACGTGGTGCGCCCGGGCGGGCTGGTCGTGATTACGTTTCCGACGCCGACGCTGCTGTACCGGGCTACTCGTGGGCTCATCGAGGCCGTCGGGATGTGGAAGTTCCACGACGAGCGGCCGCTGCTGCCGGCCGAGGTCCTCGCGACAGTCCGCGAACGCGGCGAGGTTCTGCAGGAGAAGATCCTGTGGCCGCTCATGCTGACGCAATACCTGGTAGTCGCCCGCAAGAAATAGTGTTTACACCGTAACCCTGCGGCCTCTCCGATTCGAATATAGAATTGGAGTCACGATGCTGATCAAAAAAGGTGGGGACCTTCGCTATTCGGATATCACTCCGAAATCGATCTATTTGAACCGGCGCGCGTTTCTGGTGGGCGTGCCCGCGGCGTTCCTCGGCGTGCGGGCGGCCAGCGCGGCCAAACTTGCCAACGTCACCAAGAGTCCGTTCAGCACCACCGAGCCTGTCACCGACCCGAAGTACGTCAAGGGATACAACAATTTCTACGAGTTCGGGACTGGCAAGAGCGACCCCGCGGAGAACGCGAAGGAGTTCCAGCCGAAGAACTGGACCGTATCCGTCGAGGGCGACTGCGCCAAGCCGCGGAAATTCTCGCTCGACGAGATCATGAAACTCGCGCCGCTCGAAGAGCGCATCTACCGCCACCGCTGCGTCGAGGCATGGTCGATCGTGGTGCCGTGGATCGGCTACTCGCTGAGCAAGATCCTGGAACAAGTGCAGCCGACCGCGAAGGCCAAATTCGTCGCCTTCGAAAGCTACTGGGACACGAAGGTGATGCCGCTGGCGCGACCCCAACTCGCCGGCATTCAGTTCCCCTACGTCGAAGGACTGCGCCTCGACGAAGCGATGCACCCGCTGGCGATGCTCACGGTGGGGATGTATGGCGAGGACCTCCCGGGGCAGGACGGCGCTCCGGTCCGGCTCACCGTGCCTTGGAAGTACGGGTTCAAGAGCATCAAGTCGATCGTCAAGATCAAGCTCGTCGGCAGTATGCCGCCGACCACGTGGAACCTCTCGAACCCGCCGGAGTACGGCTTCTACTCGAACGTGAATCCGAACGTGGATCACCCGCGCTGGAGCCAGAAGACGGAGCAGCGCCTGCCGAGCCGTTTCAAGAATCATCCGACCCAGATGTTCAACGGCTACGAGGAGCAGGTGGCCGGCCTCTACAAGGGCATGGACCTGAAGAAGAATTACTAAGATGCTGCGCACGCGCTGGTTCAAAGCAATCGTCTTCGTCGCGTTCCTCGCGCCGGCCCTCTATCTGGGCTGGCGCAATTACATCGACGATCTGGGCGCCAACCCGCTCGAGTACATCACCCACTTCACGGGCGATTGGACGATCCGCTTCATCTGCGCAACGCTCGCCATCACGCCGCTGCGCAAACTGCTCGGTATGCCGGACCTGATTCGCTTCCGCCGGATGATCGGGCTGTACGCGTTCTTCTACGGCTGCCTCCACTTCACCGCATACCTGTGGCTCGACAAACTGTTCGACTTCCACGAGATCGTCAAGGACATCGCCAAGCGGCCGTTCATCACGATGGGCTTTTCATCGTTCCTGTTCATGCTGCCGCTGGCGATCACGTCGACGAAGGGTTGGATTCGCCGCATGGGCGGCAAGCGGTGGCAACTCCTGCACCGCCTGGTGTACTTCGCCGGCATCGCTGCCGTGGTGCACTACTACTGGCTGGTCAAGTCCGATATTCGATTGCCCCTGATGTACGGCGCGATTGTCGCCGTCCTGCTGCTCTACCGCGTGGCCTCGCGACTGCGCTTTAAACCTTCGTTAGCAATGGTGCGACGCTTGCTCCCCAACTGAGCAAGTCAGCCCTTGCAGCCTCCTGGGCTAACGGAGGATATATGAAGAAACTGCCAGTCGCCGCGCTGTTGTGTGTAATTTCGAGCACCCTATCCGCCCAGCAATTACGGGTTGTCAACGCCGCCTCGCTATCCGAAGTTACTGTTGCTCCGGGCAGCATTATCACGATCTTCGGGACGAAGTTAGCCCAGGGCGTGGCGGCCGCGCCGGACGCCGCGAAGCCGCCCGCGACACTCGGCGGGGTGACTGTGTCAATCGGCGGCGCCGCTGCGTCGCTATTCTACGTTTCGCCCACTCAAATCAACGCCGTTGTGAACACCGCGACGCCGCTGGGCAGCGAGGCGGTCGTGGTCACTTCGTCGAGCGGGACGCAGAACGGGACCGTCACGGTGGGGAACGACGGGCCTCCGGGACTCTTCTCTCTCTTCGGCAGCGGGACGCGCGACGGCGCGATTCTGAACGCCATCACCTTCCTGCTCGGCGACTTCAGCACACACACGGCTGGATCGTCGACGTACCTGGCGCTCTTCGCGACGGGACTCACGGGCACTCCAACCGTAACGATCGGAGGCGTTCCCGTGACGGTCACGTTCTCCGGCGCGGCGCCGTGCTGCGTGGGGCTGCAACAGATCAATATCATGCTTCCCGACTCGCTGGCGGGCGCGGGCCGTGTCCCGGTGGTCGCGACCGTGAATGGACATGCGAGCAACACGGTCGAGGTCGTGCTGCTGCCGCCGGCGACGGCGCAGCAGTTCTCGAACGATCAGGAGAATCAGACGCGCAGCCGCGAACTGGCCGCGCTGGCCACCATCCCGAACACGAGCCTGGCACTCAGCACGGACGAGAATGACGATGTGGTCCGCGTGATCGATCTCAGCGCGAAGAGCGTCAAACAAGTGATTGCTCTGCCGAAGGGCGCCAATCCGGTCGGAGTCGCCGTGACTGCGGACGGTGCGTTCGCCGTTGTCGCCGAGTCGGGCACAGGCAAGCTCGCCATCGTCGACCTGAAGACCTTCACGGTGAAGTCGGAGGTTGCCGCGGGCCTCGGCGCGTCGAGCGTCGCGGTCGCGGGAACCCAAGCCGTCGTGGTCAACCGCGACGTCGACACAGTGACGATCGTCGACCTCACGGCGGGAACGGCGCAGAAGACCCTCACCGTCGGACGCGGCCCCGCGAACGTCGCCGCCGACGCTGCCACGCACACCGCGTACGTCACCAACGAAAACGATGGGACGATCTCGGTTATCAATCTCGGCACTCTGGCCGTGACGAAGACCATCACGCTCGGCGCTTCGGTGCGGCCGAGTGGCATCACGCTGCTACCTGGGGCTGCCGTCGCGTTCGTGACAGCGCCCGGCAACGGGCCCGACGGCGCGCTGTACACGGTCAACCTCACGGCCGGCACTTCGACGTCGACGGCGGCGAACCCGGACCGCTCGGGCGGGTCCACCGATCTCGCGTACTTCAACGGCAAGCTCTACCTGGCGAATCAGGCGGGCGGCTCGATCTCCGTCCTGCCGGTGAACGCGACGACGGGGGCGGCGACGGGCGCGGCCACGACGATCAAGGTCGATCTCGGCGCACGCGCGCTGGCGATCGACGCCAAGGACGCCCTCCTCGTAGTCAGCAACGAAGGCACGGGGACGCTGGTCCTCGTGAGCCTCACGTCGAACTCGGTGGTCGGACGCGTAGACGCGGTCCGCAGTTCCAGCGACGACAATCAAGACGACCATAGCGATCGCGGGAAAGCCACCAATTTGCCGGTCATTCTGACGGTGGCGCCGGCCAGCGGGAAAGCGGGCACGACGTTCACGGTGACGATCACCGGCACGAGTCTCACCGGCGCCACGCACATCACCTTCGGCGGCAACGGCAACGGGAACGGGAACGGCAAAGGGAACGCCGGGGGAGAAGACTTCACGGTGAAAAACATCGTCGTGAATTCCGCCGGAACGCAGTTGACCGCGACGGTCTCGATCGACGCGTCAGCGAAGCCCGGAGCGCACCAGGTCACCGTCACGACGCCGAACGGGGAATCGACGGACAAGGGTGTGGGGGCTGCCATCTTCATGGTGATCCCGTAACATCGGGGTATGCGCTGGCCCCTGCTCCTGCTCCCGATGCTCGTCTCCGCCGCGGATATGCGAATCGACCACGTCACGGTGGCGGGTCGCGACTTGAAGGCGATGGACGATGCGCTGCAGCGGGCCGGCGTTCGGATGGTCTACGGTGGGCCGCACGCCAACGGCGTCACCGAGATGTCGTTGTGCAGTTTCCCGGATGGCTCGTATCTCGAGGCCATCGCTCCCGTGACCGGCGCGAAACCCGCGCAGGTGCAGAAGCATGAGTGGGGCGCGTTCCTGACCGAGGAAGCGGCAGCCTGTGCATGGGCGCTGCGCAGCGACAACCTGGACGCGGACCGGCGTCGTCTCCGGGACGCCGGTATCGTGGCCGGGGCGCCGGTCAGCGGTGGACGCGCGCGGCCGGACGGCGTACGGCTCGACTGGCAGACGATGGACATCGGCGGAGGCGTGCGCGGCGTGCTCTACCCGTTTCTGATCCACGACGTGACCCCGCGAGAGCAGCGCGCGTACCCGACGGGACAACCGACTTCGACCGAGTTCGCCGGGGTGGCGCGGGTCGTAATCGGGGTGCACGATCTCGACGAAGCGATCGCGCAGTACCGGCGAGTGTTCGGACTGTCGGCGCCGGTCCGGCAGACCGACGAGCGGTTCGGCGCCCGGCTGGCAGCGTTCCCGGGGTCGCCCCTGGTACTGGCTCAGCCGCTACGCGGCGGCAACTGGATCGAGGAGCAAATCTACCGCTTCGGTGAAGGACCGTGCGCGTTCGTGCTGCGCGCGGCGCGTCCTCAAACGGCGGCTGCGGGCGCAACTCGTTGGTTCGGCGAGGAGATCCGCTGGGCCGACCCGCGGGAGCTTGGTTGGCGTTTAGGCTTTGCCGGTCCGGTGAATCACTGATAACTTTGGTCCGATCTCCACAATACTAGCCAGCCCTCATACCTGTTGGTACTGGCGTCTACCAGGAAATACGCACATGATAGGAGAATGGCACGCGTGAAGAGCTGGATCACGAAGCTGGTGAACCTCTACGACCAGACGGACGGACGCAATCACGTGCGCATTCCGGCTGAGTTCGAGGCGTCTCTCAATGGACCGTTCGGGACGGTGTTCGTCACCGGCGTCGATGCTACCCGCGACGGCGCGGGGGTGCAATCCACGTCGGCGATGGAGATCGGGACGCTCGTGTTTCTCAAGATCTCGACTCTCGGGCTGATGGGCTTTGCCCACGTTCGCCACTGCTCGAAACGCGGCAACGGCTATCTGCTCGGGCTGAAGTTTCGCGAGCCCTTGGCGCGCGACCGCGATTACATCGAATCGGACTGGTCGCGGCAGCGGCTGCGGCGCGAAACGATCCGCGTTTGGGACGAAGCGGACGCGTCGTAACCTCCCATTTTTTCCCGACATTTGCATCCAGCCGCGCCACAGGTTACGGTTGGGGATTATCAGGTCCGCAAATGTCAAATCTCAGACGTGTTCTTTTGTTGGTTACCGCGGCGTGCTGCGCCGCCGCAGTGTTGAATGCCCAGGAGGTGCGCGCCACCGTAGGCGGGCGCATTACGGATGGACAGGGAGGGCTCGTGCCTGCCGCCAACGTCCTGGTCGTATCGGACGACACCGGCGTCAAACAGCAGACCTCCAGCAATCCTCAAGGCAACTGGATCGTTCAGTTCCTGCTGCCCGGCCACTATCACGTCACCATCGCGGCGGCGGGATTTAAGACGCTGGAGCGGTCGGGCCTCGAACTACAGGCCGGAGACAACAAGCAGATCGACAGCCAGCTCGAAGTCGGCGCGGTCAGCCAGTCCGTGGAAGTGACATCCGAGGCTCCGCTGATCGACACCACGTCGGCGACGTCCGGCACCGTGATCACGACTCAGCAGATCACGGAGATGCCGTCCGCCAGCCATGTGCTGACGCTGCTCGCGACGCTCTCGCCGGGGGTCACGGCGCAGGACCAGAACGGCAACGTGGCGCACATGTGGTCGTATCTGGCGGGGTCGCAGATGACCGCGGACGGCGGGCGCAACAACACGTGGTCCAACACGTACCAGCTCGACGGCATGCCGAATACGCAGCACGGAGGCAATGTCGCGTTCATGCCCCCGACGGATTCGGTGCAGGAATTCCGCGTCTCGACGAATGCCTATGACGCGGCCATCGGCCGGCAGGCCGGGGCCACCATCAATATGCAGACGCGCAGCGGCGGACGGCAATACCACGGCAGCATGTACGAATGGAACCAGAACAACATGCTGAACGCGAACCTCTTCCAGACGAACCTGGTGGGCGGGTCGGTGCCGCCGATTCATTTCAACGAATGGGGAGCGTCGTTCGGCGGGCCGGTGTGGATTCCGAAAGTCTATCAGGGCCGCGAGAAAACGTTCTTCTTTTTCTCGTATGACGACACGTGGAATCAGGACCCGCGTCCGGGCAGCACGCGCTCCGTGCCCACGGACGTCGAGCGCGGCGGCGATTTTACGCAATCGTTTACCACGCAGAGCGGCCAGCGCTTTCCGATTCAGATCTACGATCCTCTGACGGTAGACAGCAAGGGCAACCGCACGTTGTTCCCCGGCATGATCATCCCGAAAGGCCGGCTCAGCCCGATCACGCAGAGCATTTTCGGCTTCGTGCCGCTGCCGAACACGGCGAGCTCGCCGACGAGCAATGCGAGCAATAACTTCGTATCCTCGTCGACGCGGCAGGACAAATATCCGCTGGTATCGGTGCGCGGCGACCAGAACTGGAACAACTCGCACCACAGTTTCGTGACCGTGCAATGGGCGCACCTGCACGAGTTCCTCGACGACTATTTTCATAACGCGGCCACCGGGAATTATCAGGAGCGCATCTCGAAGAATATCGGGCTGGACCACGTGTGGACGCTCAGCGCCAGCAAGATTCTCGATCTTCGGTTCAGCGTGAACCGCTACGGCCAGCCGAATTACGACCAGGGCGCGGGCTTCGACCCGACCCAGCTCGGCTTCAGCAAGAGCTTTGCATCGCAGCTCGTGAAGCCGTCGTTTCCGCGGATCACGGGGATCGCGGGCGATTTCGGCACGAACCAGGCGGGCACCTACTACTTCAATAACTACTTCAACTGGTCGGCGAACCTGACGCAGGTGCACGGCAACCACACCATCAAGTACGGCGCCGAATATCGGAGCCTGCAGGACGCGGACGGCGGCATCGGAGTGCAGCCCGATTTCGATTTCAACAACAGCAACTGGACGCGGCAGAATAACGCGGTCGGCGGCGGGACCGGCGTGGGATCGTCGCTAGGCGCGTTCCTGCTCGGGCTGCCGAATGGCGGCAATGAGCCGGTGAACGCGAATGGCTACTACAGCCAGCACTATTACGCGTTCTACGCGCAGGACGACTGGCGCGTGAATTCGAAGCTTACGGTGAATCTCGGGATGCGGTGGGATTACCAATCCCCGGTGACGGAGCGGTACAACCGCCTGACCAGCCAGTTCGACCTGACGCAGCTCAACCCGATCAGCCCGGCGGCGCAGGCGGCGTACGCGGCAATTCTGGCCGATCCGAAGAATGCGTCGAACACGGGCGTGCAACTGCTCTCGCAGATCCTGCCCGCGAGTTCCTTCAAGGTGCCGGGTGTGATTGTGTTCCCCGGCGTCAACGGGCAATCGCGCGGCTACTCCAATCCCGATTATCACGAGTGGCAGCCGCGCGCCGGTTTCGCCTATCAGCTCGGGCCGAAGACCGTGCTGCGCGGCGGGTTCGGCCGGTTCGTACAGGCCAGCTACGACCGCGGCGGACAGAACGGGTTCAGCCGCACGACCAGCCTCGTCGCGACGCAGGACAACTACCTGACGCCGTACGACACGCTGGCGAATCCCTTCCGCGGCGGCATTCAGGCGCCGACCGGCGCCACTCTGGGCGCCTTGACCAATAACGGCGCGGGCGTGGATTTCAACGATCCGAATCCGGACCGCTTCTATTCCTGGGAGTACAGCCTCCACCTGCAGCACCAGATCAAGAGCTGGCTGATCGAGGCGGGCTATTCCCACAATCAGACTTACAAGATCGGACAGAGCCGGCAGCAGGACAACCCGTCGAAAGACCTGTGGCTGAAATACAACGGGCCCCAGTTCGACTCGACGGGGCGGCCGCTCGATACGCTGGCGTGGAACACCGTGGTACCCAACCCGTTCTTCAATCTGCCGGGCGTGAACAGCGGCACGATCGGGACCAGCTCCACCACGACGGTGAATCGCCTGCTCGCGGGCGATCCGCTGCTCGGCGTCATCTCGATGGCGAATATGCCTCTCGGCAGCAACCGGTTCGACGCGCTGCTGGCGAAGGTCGAACACCGGTTCAGCAAGGGGTTCAGCGTGCTGAACTCGTTCACGTGGTCGAAGCTGTTCGAGGACACCTCGCTACTCGGTCCGGAGATTGCGGCGATTCACGTCGAGCACAAACTCGGCGGCGAAGACCGGACGTTCCATCTGTCGGTGGCTCCGATCTGGGAACTCCCGATCGGCCGCGGCAAGGCGCTCGGCGGCGGCATGCCGAAGCTCGTCGATTACCTGGTCGGCGGCTGGGAAATGTCGGGCACGTTCACGATTCAGTCGGGGGTGCCGGTGGTATTCGGGACCGACTCGTTCTACAGCGGCAACAATATCGCGCTGTCGGGCGGCGGGACGCTCCCCAAGTGGTTCGACACGTCGCAGTTCCTCGCCTTTCCGAATAAGAACATCGACATCTCCAGCTATCCCGCGTGGACCGGAATTCAGAGTCTGCCCGGGTACAGCTATAAGCCGGCGGCGGGCGACAGCATTAAGAACGGCGTGTATCAGGACTTCGCGACGAACGTGCGGACGTTCCCGACGCGCTGGGGCAGCGTGCGGGCGAGCCGCGTGAACAACGTCGACGCCGGTCTCTACAAGAACGTGCGGTTCAACGAGCGCGCCAAGCTGCAACTCCGCTTCGAGGTGTACAACGCGTTCAACCACGTGCGGTTCGGGGCGCCGAATTCCGACCCGACGAGCTCGAATTTCGGGATCGTGACGGGATCGGAGCAAAACCAAGCGCGCGCCGTGCAATTAGGCGGACGCTTGAGCTTCTAATACCGCGGGCGCGCGACTTAGCGGATCGGTTCGACTTGCAGGTTGCGCGCCTGTTGTCCCCCAGCCTCGCCCCGGTTCTTCTCAGCGCCGAAAGCCACGCCGACGGCCTGTTCGTCCTTGCCGATGGGCGGTTTGCCCTGCCACGCCGCCGGAATGTGCACGCGGTCCACGCGCGCGCTGCCCTGATCGAACACGACCGGCCGGCCATCGAGCCGGACGGTGAGGGTCTCGCCGCGCGCCTCCATTTCCAGACGATGAAATACGGCGCCGTCGAAACCAGGATCGGCCGCGGCCGTCGCGATCACGGCCCGCGGATTGAGGCAGCGCACTCGGATCCCGCCGGTGGAATCCAACTGCAGCCAATAACCGGCCGAGGTGCCGCCCATCAAGCCGTCGCCCGCGCCGGCGCGGCGGGTTCGGAAATAGGGACCGCCCTCGGTGATCCTGCCGCCGTCGCCGGGCGGGACCAGCAGGTCCAAGGAGATTCGCAGATCCTCGGCGATGGCGGCGCCGCGCAAGGCCGCGATGGCGCAATCGAGACGGCGCGACGCCAACTGGATGCCGGCGAAGTCCCTTCCCGTGTTGCGGAAACCGGCAGAGTCGATGGCGATGTCACCGCCGAAGATGGGGACGTAATAGTAGCTGCCCAGGTCCGTCGTGCCCGCCGAACAGCGATGGAGAGCCTGGACCTTCGCGGCATCGAGCTCGTAGTCCAGCAACCGCACGTCGTCGAGAGCGCCGCGGAAGGAAGTGCCTCCGATGAGGTACTGGCCCATCCGCCATGCGCCGCTTTCCGTATTGGGAAGTCTTTGCAGCCGCGCTTCCGCCGTCACCCGGCCGTCCAGATAGATGCGGGCGAGATGGGCGGGCTGCCCGGAGTAAGTGGCCGTGACCATGTGCCATTCGGAATCGCGAATACTCGCGGTGGTCCGGAGACGATCGCCATTGAGGGAGCTGCCGGCGCTGAGCGTACCTTCGCGTTCGACGGCGAGACTGAAGCGTTCCGCGTTGTGCGTGTCGCGTGCCTCTGACCCGTATTCGAAGACCGCGACATCGTCGGATTGCGGCCCCGCGAGCTGGATCCAGGCGCTCACGGTGCGGGGGGAGCTGCCGGCGGGAAAGCCGCGCGTGTTCCGTCCCTGGACGGCGCCGTTGTAGCCGCCGAAGCGAAGGGCTCCGCCGAGGGGTCCTTGCATCGTGGAGACGTCGCCGCTGATCGCACCGTCAGCGCGGCGGAGACCGGAGTCGCGGACCGTCGTTCCGGCAAGGTCCATTTTCCACCACGCCGTCTCCAAGAGCGGGTTGGCGGAATTTCCGGTAAACAGAAAGTAAAACGCCCCACCGGCGGCGACGACTACGAAAGCGGCGGCAACCTTCCACCACCAGGACGGGGTTGTGCGCGACGGAGCCGGAGCGGCTTCCGCGGGAATCGGGGTCTCCTCGACGGGCGGTCCGAGTTCCACGGGCGCGACGATGCGGTACCCCTGCTTGGGGACTGTCCTGAGGATACGCGGATCTTTCGAATCGTCGCCGAACGCCTTTCGGAGCTCGGCGATGCTCTGCACCACGACGTCGTCGGTAACCGAGGCGCCGTCCCAGACCTCGCGGATTAACTCCTCCTTGCTGACCAACCGGTCGGTGCGATCCAGCAGATACCCGAGGACGCGAAAGGTCTTCGGGCGCAGGACCACCTCGTCGCCGTCCCGGCGCATGCAGGCTCGGGCAAAGTCGATTTCGATCGATCCGATGCGGCAAACAGGCGATTTCGTCGAAATTTCGGGATTCTTTCGCTCTTCCATCGAGATTTTCCGTACCGGAACCAGCAGACTGTGAAGGCCAGGGAAACGAATCGAGTATACCCAAAAAGCAGGAAAAACCGAGTTACCGATTCATGGAGGGAAACGGGATGTTGAGCGGTTTCATTCGAACCACACTAGTCGCCGCATTGGTTGCCACCGGATGTCAGGCGTCAGTTCTCTTTTTTGACGATTTCGAGCGGGTCAGCCTGCTGGCAGACCCGATCTGGGCCAGTTCGGCCAGCGGTCATATCGTTGCCGATCCGTTGTCGCAGGGGCACGGAGGGGTCCTAGCCTTCAATAACTTGAGTGCCGGCGGGGACACCCTCTCGGTATTCCAGTCGCCGGTAGGGACCGACGAATTCCTGAGTTTCGATTTCCTCGGGGAAGCGTCGCCGTCGGGCGGCTATATCGGGATCGACGATCCGGGCGAGACCTGGATCGCCGGCGATCCAGGGACCGGCGTGCTGAACGGCCTAGCGCCCGGAAGCTGGAACCATTTCGACATCCAGTTCACCGCGTCGGGCAACCCCATCCGCCTGAAGCTGGAACAGTTCATCAACGCGGGCGGCACCGGGAACCAGGCATTCTTCGACAACATCCGGCTGTCGGATACGGGTTTCGCTCCGGTTGCCGTTCCGGAGCCCACCACCACCTTGCCGTTGGCGCTGATCGGCCTCGGGCTGATCCTCCGCTATTGGGAGCGTTCGCGACGCTCCAGCTTGCGACCCTAGTTCCGGCCGTGGTGCTTCTCGTGGGAGTCGTACAAGGCTCCCGCTCCGGCTCCGGCGATGGCTCCGATTCCGGCGCCTTTGCCTCCGCCCGCGAGCGCTCCGATGGCAGCGCCGCCGAGCGCGCCGATCCCGACCCGTTTGGCCGTCTTCATGTGCCGGCGATGACGGATGTAGCGCGCACGCTGCGCGTTGGTGACGCGGTGGCGGTAGTAGGTGGCCGCTGTGCCGGGAACGGCGGTGCTGAACAGGAGTCCGGTGGAGAGTACGGCGGTCAGTAGTTTCTGTTTCATATATACCCGCCTTATCGAGTGCACGAGAGGGGCCGAACTCCTGTGCGCGATCGCACGTTTCGAGCTTGTCGGGAACCCGGCGGCCGGAATAGGATCAGCGCTACGAAAGGAGTTTCGATGGCGCAATACCTATTACAGGTGAGCTACACGACGGAGGGCTGGGCGGCGATGTTGAAGCAGCCGCAGGACCGGCAGGAGGCGGTGCGGCCGGCGGTGGAGGCGCTCGGCGGAAAGGTCCAGCAGTTCTGGATGGCGTTCGGCGAGTACGACATCATCGGTGTGATCGACATGCCGGATTCGGTGAGCGCGGCGGCGTTCTCGATGGCGATTCTCGGAGGAGGCGCTTGCAAGGCGGTGAAAACCACGCCGCTGCTGAGCGTCGAAGAAGGCGTCGCGGCGATGCGCAAGGCGACGAGTTGCGGGTATAAACCGGCGAAGACCGCGACGGCCTGATCCTGCAACAGAGCCCGTGCGTGGGGGACAATTAGGTCGATGACTGCATCGCGTCCCCCGCGCCGAGGCCGGGATTTCAGCCAGGAACTGGCGGAAAAAGGCTGGTATCACAGCTTCGAGCTGCCGGACGGCAGCCGCAGGGAAGGCCACAACACTCTCGAAATCCTGCGCGAGCGCTGGGGGCGGTTCCCGTTGCCGGACTCGTTGGCGGGTCGGCGTGTGCTCGATATCGGGGCATGGGACGGCTGGTTCAGCTTCGAGGCGGAGCGCCGGGGCGCGGAGGTCGTGGCCATCGACTGCGTCGAGATCCCGAACTTCCGCGAGATCCACACCGTACTCGCGTCGAAGGTCGACTATCGAATTCTCGACTTCTACGAACTGCCGCAGGCCGGGCTCGGCCGGTTCGATTACGTCTTCTTCCTCGGGGTCCTATACCACCTGAAACATCCTCTGCTCGCGCTGGAGATGGTGTGCGAGCTGACGACGGACGTGGCGATCGTCGAATCCTTCGTGACGGATGCGCAGACCTGGCGGGAGCATCAGGGCGAGCTGCCGACGCTCGAGTTCTACGAGACGGACGAGCTCGGCAATCAGCTCGATAACTGGTTCGGGCCCAGCGTCTCGGCGTTGCTGGGGATGTGCCGCGCGGCGGGATTCGCGCGCGTCGAGCTGATGCACGCGAAAGGGTTCACGGCGGGGGTCGCGTGCTTCCGCCATTGGGAGGCGGAGAATCCGACGGAGGTCGCGCCGGAGCTGACGGCGGTGATGAATAACCGGACCGGCGGGATCAACTTCTCGATGCGGAAAGAGGAGTACCTCTCGTGCTGGTTTAACGCGGACAGGGAACCTACGCGAGAGGGGCTGCGGCTCGAAGTGGGGCCATACGGCGTCGCCGCGCTTCATGTGCGTCCCGAGGCCGCGGGCGGTTGGCTGGCGAACTTCCGAACACCGCCGGGCCTGACGCCGGGATGGCACGATGTCAGGCTCAGACTGACGACGAGCACCTTCGGGAAATCGCTGCCGATCGCGGTCGATATGCCGGTCGAGGTGCGGGAATTGAAGATCACGTCGGCATGCGACGGCCAGACGTGGACACCCGAAATCAGGGCGGGCGGCTATGTGAGCTGCTGGGTCGAAGGACTGCCGGAGAATGCGGACCGGGCGAACACGACAGTCTGGCTCGACGGAAAGAAGGCGCGCGTCGAGTACGTGGGGAAGGGGCAGATCAATGCAGAAATACCCAGCGAAGTCGCAGGCCGAGTAGAGCTGTGCGTGGAGTGCGGAAATACTCGGTCGAACAAAATCTCTTTGGCCACGAATGAACACGAATGAACACGAATTAAGACATTCTTATTCGTGTGCATTCGTGTGCATTCGTGTGCATTCGTGTTTATTCGTGGCCTATTATTTTTGTGACTTTCTATAGGCCGCGGTCGCTTTCTCGTGGTCTTCTATGCTTTTCGAGAACTGATGGGTTCCGGAGCCGTCGGGTTTCAGGACGAAGTAGAGGGCTTCGTTTTCCGCGGGATGCAGGGCGGCTTCCAACGCGTCTTGTCCGGGGTTCGCGATCGGACCCGGCGGCAGACCAGGGTGTCGGTAGGTGTTGTAGGCATCTTCGCTGTCGAGGTCGGAGCGGTGGATCGTTCCGTTGTAGCGGCCGGCTAGCAGGGCGGCGTAGATCGTCGTGGGATCGCAATCGAGCTTCATGCCGATGCGTAGGCGGTTGGCGAAGACGGCGGCGATCTGAGGGCGTTCCTGGGGCTGCCTGCCTTCCTTCTCGACCAGCGAGGCCAGCGTCACGGTGCGGTGGACGTCGGCGGCTCCCTTCATCCCTTTCCAGACTTCCCGGAATTTGCCCGTCATGATCTGGCAGAGGCGCTCCGGGGTCGTGGTGCGCGGGAGTTTGTAAGTGTTCGGGAAGAGATAGCCTTCGAGGGTCGGGGCCTGCGGGTCGAGGTCGTGGATGAGGGCGGGGTTGCGCGCGGCCTTCAGGAAGTCGGCCGCCGGGAAGAGTTTGAGCTGCCCGGCGAGGGCCGCGATGTCGAACATATTCTTGCCCTCGGGCACGACGAAGTCGATCGCGTAGACGTCGCCGCGCGCGATGCGGTCGAACACTTCGATCGCGGAGGCCGCATGATCGAACTTGTACTCGCCGGCCTGCAGGACTCGGCGGCGCTCCGTGGTGCGCGCCAGCAGGAAGTCGTAGGGCGTGCGGACCACGCCGGCGGCCGCGAGTTTGTCGGCGACGCCGTTGGTCGAAGTGCCGCGCGGGATTTCGACGAAGGTCTCGCCGCTGAAGCCCTGATAGGGGGCGAGGGCGCGGTACGCCAGAAAACCGCCGGCTAGGACGGCGAGGAACAACAGACGGCGGATCCATTTCATAGGGAGTCCAGATAGCTTTGCAGGAGGATGACGGCGGAGAGGCGGTCGACAGCGGCGGCGCGTTTTTCGATGCTGATGCCGCTTTCGCGGAGGACACGGCCCGCCTGCACGGAGGTCAGGCGCTCGTCCCAGAGCTTCACGGGGACGCCGAGGCGCTGCTCGATGGCGGTGGCGAAATCGTGGACCCAGGCGGACTGGCGGCCTTCCCTGCCCCCCATGTTGATCGGGTTGCCGAGCAACACGAGTCCGACGCCCTGTTCGCGGATGAGCGTGCCGAGCTCGTCGAGGTCCGCGCGCTTGTTGGTGCGGACGAGGTTCGGCAGCCCTTGCGCAGTAATCCGCATCGGGTCGCTGAGAGCCAAGCCGATACGTCTTTTGCCGAGGTCGAGGGCTAGAATGCGGGAAGTCGCGGGCGTCAAGTCAATCTCATTATAGACGGCCCCATGTTACATTCGAGACTAGGGCCGGAACGGGGTCGTGGCGCTCGTAACCAAACCAATCAGCAGCACTTCGGTGAAGGAAGCCGTGCATGAAGCGCGGCATATCGCCCTGCCGATTGTGGGCATCGCCGCCGCCATCGCGATCCTGTATTTCGGGCGGGTGTTCTTCATCACCTCGCTGACCGCGATGATCATCGCGTTCATCCTCGAACCCTTCGTGGCGCTGCTGATGCGCATCCGGTTTCCGCGCAGCCTGGCGAGTTTCGTGGTGTGCACGATCGCGCTGCTGTTTCTGTACGTAATCGGGATGGGCGCGTACTCGCAGGGCGCGGCGATCTACGACGACCTGCCGAAATACGGCGAGCATATCGGCGACCTGATCGATGGCGTGCGCATGAAGATCACGGGCGCGGAGGACCGGTTCCTGCAGGTGGTGGTGCCGGCGCGGCAGCGGCAGGCGCAGGAGGCCGAGCGGCAGAGATTACTGCAGCAGCAAGCCGCCAATCGCAAGAATCGCAAGACGGAGCCCACCCCGCCCGCGGCGCCGGCTGGAACGCCGGGAGCGCCGATTCCCGAGGTCCGGATTCACGAGGACCATACTCCTATCGGCGATTACATCCTGGCGCGCCTCAGCTCGTTTTATCAGCTCTTCCTGATGGTCTCGTTCATCCCGTTCCTGGTGTATTTCATGCTGAGCTGGCGGGACCACATCAACCGCAGCTTCCTGCAATTCTTCCACGGCGAGGACCGCCTGATCGCGGCCCGCAGCCTGGAAGGGATCGCCGAGATGGTGCGCGCATTCGTGGTCGGCAATTTCCTGCTCGGGCTGCTGCTGGCGGTGATGAGCTCGGTGGCGTTCTGGCTGATGCACCTGCCCTTCCCGCTGCTGGTCGGACCGCTGAGCGGCTTCATGAGCCTGGTGCCGTATGTCGGGATGCCGCTGGCGCTGATTCCGCCTCTGTTCGCCGCGCTCGGCGTCAATAAGGTGTCGACGTACGTGCTGGTGGTGCTGATCGTGGGGATGCTCCACCTGATCGCGCTGAACCTGCTGTATCCCAAGATCGTCGGGTCAAGAGTGCACTTGAATCCGCTGGTCGTGACGTTCTCGTTGATGCTCTGGGGGTTCCTGTGGGACGCGCCCGGACTGCTGCTGGCGATCCCGCTGACGGCGGGCGTGAAGGCGGTCTGCGACAACGTGAAGGGGCTGCGGCCGATCGGGAAGTTCCTTGGTGATTGAGGCTTCCAATTTGACGCAGAGACGCAGAGACACAGAGAAGAAACTTCGAATTGCGTTTCTCTGTGTCTCTGCGTCTCTGCGTCAAATTCGCACTCTCTGTTAAACTCAACTTTCTCCATGCAAGCACCGGAATCCGCGCGCCTCTTCATGTCGGGACTGATCGAGCGCGCCCGCAAGCTGAAGAAGACCATCGCTTTCCCCGAGGGCGACGACCCGCGCGTGATCGAGGCCGCTACGCGGCTGGCTCGCGATGGGGTCGTCAAACCGGTGCTCGTCGGCAAGGCGGTCGCGGGGATCGAAGGCGTCACGTTCGTCGACCCGGCGAGCTCGCCGCTGCTGGCCAAGTACTCCGCGTATTACTACGAGCGGCGGCGGGCGAAGGGTGTGACGCAGGTGGAGGCCGCGGCTGTGGCTCGCAAGCCGCTCTACTTCGCGTCGTTGATGGTGGGCGCGGGCGATGCCGATGGCAGCGTCGGTGGGGCCGTCAACAGCACGGCGGAGACGGTGCGCGCCGCGTTGCACGCCGTCGGACCCGATCCGCGGGCGCGGCTGGTTTCGAGCGTGTTCATCATGGCGCTGCAGGACCTGTCGCTGGGACACAACGGACTGATGGCGTTCGCGGACTGTGCCGTCGTGATCGACCCGACGTCGACGCAGCTCGCCGATATCGCGATCGCCACGGCGGAGAGTACGCGCGTGCTCATCAACTGCGAACCCGCGGTGGCGCTGCTCAGCTTCTCGACGAAGGGCAGCGGCAAGCACCCCGACGTCGATAAGGTGGTCGAGGCGCTGCGCATCGTGCAGGCGCGCGCGCCGGAGTTGAACGTCGACGGGGAATTGCAGGCCGACGCCGCAGTCTCGGCGGTGGTCGGGAAATCGAAGGCGCCGGGCTCGAAGGTGGCCGGGCGCGCCAACACGCTCGTCTTTCCGAATCTCGCGTCGGCCAACATCGGCTACAAACTGGTGGAGCGGCTGGGCGGGGCGATGGCGATCGGACCGTTCATGCAGGGCCTGGCGAAGCCGGCCAACGACCTCTCGCGCGGATGCTCGGCGGAGGACATTTATAACGTCGCGGTGGTGACGGCGTTGCAGTCGGAACGGGGGTAGCGGTGCTGCCGTACAAGCTGGTCTACCACGAACGGTACGACCTGAATCTCGGAGAGCACGTTTTTCCAGCGAAGAAATATCAGTGGCTGCGCGACCGTTTCGTGCGCTCGCGCTTCGCCGAGGCCGGCGATTTCGTAACGCCGGAACCCGCCGTGGACGCCGACATCCTCCTCGCGCACGACGCCGAGTGGGTCGCAAAGCTGCGTAGCGGGACGCTCTCCTATCAGGACATCCTGCGGCTCGAGATTCCCTACTCGCGACAGATGGTGGAGGCGTTCTGGCTGGCGGCGGGAGGGTCGATTCTGGCGGCGCGCCTGGCTCTGCGGGATGGCGTCGGATTCAATATCGGCGGCGGTTTTCACCATGCGTTTCCCGGACACGGCGAGGGCTTCTGCGCGGTCAACGATATCGCGATCGCGATCCGGCGCTTGCAAGCCGATGGGGCGATCCGGCGCGCGATGGTGGTCGATTGCGACGTGCATCACGGCAACGGCACGGCGGCGGTCTTCTCCGGCGACCAATCGGTATTCACGCTGTCGATCCATCAGGCGAATAATTATCCGAGCGAGAAGCCGCTCTCCAGTCTCGACATTCACCTGCCCGATGCCATCGGCGACACCGATTATCTGCACCGGCTCGGCAACGGGTATCGCGCGGCGCTGACGATGTTCGAGCCGGAGCTGATCGTGTACGTCGCGGGCGCCGATCCGTATGAAGGGGACCAACTCGGCGGACTCTCGCTGACCTTCGACGGGTTGCGCGAGCGCGACCGGCTGGTGCTGTGGACGGCGCTGAGCCGGCAGATTCCGGTGGCGATCGTGTTGGCCGGCGGGTACGCCGAGTCGGTCGAGGACACGCTCACGATCCACGCGAATACGGCGAAGGTCGCGAAGGACGTGCTCGAGAAAACCGCACCTGAGGTGCGGAAATCGTAATTTCGCCATAGCGGAATCAATGGGTTAGGAGCAAAAACCGAACATAGGTGCGGTTTTGGCGTCAGTAGGTCCCGATTCCGAGCTCTCGCATGCGCTTGGCGGCGGCGGGAATTCCGCCTTTCGCCGCAGCGCCTACGACCGCGTACGGCTCCCACGCCAGACCTCCGCGCGCGGTGCGGACGATGGGGTTGTCGGACCAATTCCAGAGACGTTCGGGATGCGTGTCGACGCTCTGCGGCAGGTGGTCCCAGCGTCCCTTGGGATAGCAGTAGACGCCGAGCGCCTGGATCAGGCAGCCGTAGATCGCAGCGGTGAGGAAAAGCGGCTTGAGGCGCGCAGCGGAGATCGCGGGCAGTCCAATCGCGATGAGGATCGTGAGGGGCACGAGAGTCTCGGAGAGCAGTCGCGGACCCCAGGTGTAGCCGCCCCACCAGATCGGCCACGACGCGATCAGCAGCGTGTGCATCGCGACCATGGCCGCCGCGCCGAGGAACAACGGGCGATGCTTCTCGCGCAGGCCGCGCGCCGCCGGGAGGAATGCGGCGAGGGCGAAGATCGCGACGGGGGAGTAGATCAGCAGGCCGCGGCCGGGGCTGAGGAGGAGTCCGGCGAGTCCGCCGGCGAGGCGGCCCTTGAGCTCGGCAGCGTAACCGCCGGTGATGCGGTGGAACGCCATCCAATTGTAGGCGGCGACTGTGGCGCCGATCGCGGCCACGGGGATGAGCGCGCGTCGCGACGCGAGCAGCAGGATCGGCAGAAGGACGATATTGGTCGGACGAATGGCGATGGCGAGCGCGGCGCAGAGGCCGAGCAGCCACGGTCGGCGGGCGTCGAGCGCGTAGAAGAAGCCGACGATCGGGAGCTGGTCGAACGTGTGCTGCCAGAGCGCCTGGCTCGACGTGGCCCACTGGTTCGTGCCGAGCGCGAAGAGGAGCGTGAGCCACCAGGCCGCGCGCGCGGTCGTGAAGCGGAGGAGGAGGCCGAAGAGCGCGACTGCGGCGAGCGCCGCGAGTGTGACCGCCGCGAATTTCTCGGCGATGCGCGCGAGGGCGATCAAAGTCTCGGGCGGGAGGCGTCGGAGCGATGGGAAGAGCGCCAGCGGGAAGTAGAGCGGCGACGCGAGGACCGGCCCGGCGATCGGATAGGTGCTGTACCAGTGTCCGGCGGTCTGGCGGACGACCGAGTCGGCGTACGGGATGTGGTCGTGGACGTAGGGGCCGAAGCGGTCGAGGCGCGGCGTGCCGTCGAGCCATAGGGAGAGGGGAACGAGGGAGGTGGGGAACGAGTCGCTGCCGGCGATCGGACGCAGGTTGGAGTGGTAGAGGGCGGAGAGGAGCAGGAAGAGCAGGATCGGTCGCTTAATGCCGGCCCCCTCGGAGATAGAGTTCGGCAGCGGCGAGGAACTGGGCGGCATGATCGAGGTGCTCACGCGCAGCTTCTCCGTCAACGTGGTCCATCGCGTCGTAGTCGCCGATGATTCGCAACGCCTCCGCCTGGCAGAGATGCTGGTGGTGTACGCTCGGGAATAATCCAGTCTTGGCAAACTCCCGGCCGAATGCGCTCAGGACCGCGGAGTGTTTGGCGAACTCCATCCCCCGTTCGAGGAGGAGGGCCTCGGCGAGATAGAACATCGCGTAATACGATCGAGAGGCGGCGAAATCGGGATGGCCGCGGTCCACCAACAGGCCGGCGGCTTCGAGACTCCTTCGGGCTTTGTCGACGAGCGCCGCCTGTTGTGGCGTCAAACGGGAACTCCGTCCCGCCTCACGTTGAGGAGTAATGGCGAATTCTCGTCGCGAAAGCGGTCTTCCGATACGTAGACCGGCGTCACTAGGACGTCGTTGCGCAGGCTGACGGCGGAGAAGAATGGGCCAGTGCGTCGAATCTCATCCGACGAGTTCACGGGCCCGCGCAGGACGACCATGACGTCGATGTCCGAGTCTGGGGCCGCATCGCCGCGCGCCTGCGAGCCGAACAGGACGAGGCGGGCGAGGCGGTCGCCGTACAGTGCTTCGTACCCTGTGCGGAGTTCCGCGAGGATCTGCGTGAGGCGGTCGGGTGTCACTACCCCCATCCTACCCGATTGCCGCTAGTGCGGCGCGCGGCGGACGGCCGGGATGACACTGCCATCGGGAGCGTGGACGATGACCTCGACCCTGCCGGTCGGGACGGGCGCAGGTCTGTGGTGAAGCAGCACGGTACAGGTGACCATCCCGAGAAAACACAGCGCGGCGGGGATGTAACTCTTCACTCGGGGCCATTGTAACGCGGCGATAGAATTCCGATACCATGGCGGCGGGGGAGTGTGGCGAGCGTGGAGAGCGAGGCAGGAGAGTTTCGGTTCCTCGACCCGGGCGACCTCCGCGATGACGGCGTCGTCCTGCGGCTGGTCGAGACGCATCCGGCGGACGCGGCAAAGAAGTGGGTCCCCTACTACGTCTTCCACATCGTCAGCGCGAACAGCGGGGAGAGGGCGGGCGAAATCCACCTTCGCATCGGCGACACCGAGCACATGCGGATGTACGGCGGCCATGTCGCGTATGGAGTGCGCCCGCCATATCGAGGCGCCCATTTTGCCGGGCGGGCTCTCCGGTTGCTGCTGCCCTTGGCTCGCCGCCACGGCCTGGCGGAGCTTTGGATCACGTGCAATCCCGAGAATCTCGCGTCTCGAAAAACGTGCGAGTTCGCCGGGGCCGAGTTCATCGAGATCGTCGATTTGCCGCCGGATGTGGATATGTATCAGGAAGGCGAGCGTCAGAAATGCCGATACCGGCTCGATTTGACGCCTCGGTGAGTGGAGGCGGTCGCGGTATGCTGTCAACGATGCTCCGCGCGGCAGGTTGGCTCACGATTGCCGCGGCAGCCTTCGCGCAAGCGCCCGAAGCTCCGCAGTTCGAAGCCGCGTCGCTGAAGGTCTCACAACTCGCGGAGGGGCACATGGCGTCGGGCTCGCGCGGGGGTCCCGGCACGGGGGAGCCCGGGAGATGGTCGGCGGAGAACCTCACGGTCGCCAACATGCTGATACAGGCGTACACGTTGAAGCCGTATCAACTGGTGCGGCCGTCGTGGATGGATACGACGCGCCTCCGGATCGAAGCGAAAGTGCCTCCCGGAGCCACCAGGGAGCAATTCAACCTCATGCTGCGGTCGCTCCTGGCGGAGCGCTTTCAGATGAAAGTGCATCGCGAAGAGAAGGAGATGGCGATCCTCCGGCTTACGGCGGCGAAGAACGGCCCGAAGCTACGGCCCGCGTCAATGGACCCACCGCCCGGCGACCTCGGCGGGATGGACCAGGTGAACGGCCGCATTCGCTGGACTCGCAAGCAATGCACGATGGAAATGCTCGCGTTGATGCTCGGGCTGAGCCTGCGGGTCGCAGTCGTGGACACGACGGGCTTGACGGGCAAGTACGACGTGGATCTCTCGTGGATGCCCGACGGGCCGGGTCCGACGATCTACGCAGCGCTGCAGGAGCAGTTGGGATTGAAGCTGGAGCAGACGAAAGGTGTCGTCGAGGTCGTGGTGGTAGACGCGGCGGATCGGACGCCGTCGGGAAATTAGACGGACTTCAAGCGCCATGTCGAAAGCGGATGCGGGCACCCTCGACAATCCACAACTCGCCCACAGGGCTACGATGAGCCAGCGCAGCCGCCAGACGCCGGACGTAGGCGATGACCGTTGTCTTGTCCTGATGTTTGAGTCTCAAAACGACCATGCCGGGGTGTTCGTGCGGCGGATATGCCTGAATGTTCGCGAAGTCCAGATCGAGGGTGACCAAAATGCGGTTTTCAAGCCGGGCGGCGTTTGCAACATCGGGATCGTCGGAACCGGAGAGGTCTTCCTCGCCCACGGTGTCGGCGCCGAACCCCGCATCACGCAAGACTTCGGCTGCTTCGACGGGCAGGTTCTCGTCGATCTTAAATCTCACGTCGTGAGTTCGGCGGGAAGCTCCATGACTCCCTCGCGCGCCAGTTCGGCCGCATAGGCAACGGCCGCGTCGATGTCCCCTGATTGGAGGGCAGGATAGCTGGATAGAATCTCCGCACGGGGAATGCCCGCGGCGAGATTGTCGAGGATCACCGAAATCATGACCCGAGTGCCGCGGATGCACGCCTTGCCGTGGCAGACCGCCGGATTGACACTGACGCGCTCTCTCCAGCTATTCATACACTTCGATTGTACGCTTCTCAGACAAAAACGCGGGGCCCCGAAGGACCCCGCGTTCTTTCCTACCCTTTATCCGACCAGTTAGTCGCCCTGGACGCCGACTTCCGGCCGAGACGCCTGCAAAGCCCCGATCGTCACGTGGATTTGCGGCATCGAGCCCGTCTCGAACGACCCGCGCACGCGATCGTCCGCCTCTAACTTCTCGCGGAGCATCTGACGCCTTAACCGCGCTTCGAACTCCTTCAACTGGGTCTCGACTGTGTTGGCCTTCTGCTTATTCCGGACCATGTCCTCGCGATACCGCTTGAGGAAGTAGCCGATCGTTTCGACGCGGATCTTGATCGAGCCGGTCGGCTTGTTCTCGTCGATGTCCTTGAAGCAGAAATACGGCGTGCCGGAGTGTTCCACGATCTCTTCGACCACCGTATAGATGGGCGCGTCGTGGCCGCACTTGAAGCTCGACAGCTCGAGCGCGACCAGGTTCGGATGCCGCGCGACGTACTTCGCGGCCCACACCTTGCGGCTCGTGTTCTCGCTGTACGAGTTCTTCCAGACATCGTCGATCGCCAGCGGATGCGGACACTCGCCGGACTCGACTTCGGGTCCGAAGAGACGCCACACCATGTCGTCGTCGATCGGCAGGCAGTCCTGCGCGAATACGGGGTACCCGAGCTTCTGGAATTCCTCCAGGATCTCGTGGTTGACGCCGGGATCGTTGTGGTACGGCCGGCCGAGGAGAACCACTCCGAGACGGTCCTCCCGTTCCAGTTGCTCCAGCACTTCACGCGCCGCGCCGCGCATGGTGACGTTGTCGAAATAGTCCAGCGAGCGGTAGCCCTGCTCGACGGCGCGCTTGTTCTCCTCAGGGGTGAGGCCGAGGATGTCCTTGAACTCCTCGAACATCTGACGCTCGAAGAGGTCGGGCTTGGAGAGGTTCACGAACGTGTCGAGGAACGTGACACCCTTCTCTTTGAAGAGGTCGCCTTCCTTGATGAACGCCGCTTTCACCGCCTCGGGCGTCGCCGCGACGGTCGGGCAGGTGCGGGTCGCCTGGACGTGGGTCAGCGGACTCGTCAGGCAGTCGATCATCGGGAAGAAGATGATGTCGAGCGCCTTCTTGGCGTGCACCTTGTAGAGCAGGTTGTGCACGTGCGGGATGCCGAGCTTCGACGGGAAGCACGGGTCGATCGCGCCGCGCTTCGCTCCCTCTTTGTACAGTTCCTCGGATGTGTAATCCGAGTAGACGATGTTCTCCGCCTTGATGCCGAGCGAGGCGAAGTAGCCGGTGAAGATCGGCGTCTGCGAGTACATGTTCAGCACGCGAGGCATGCCGATGCGGATTTCGCCGCGCTTCTTCAGCAGGGCCGCGCGCTTCTTCTGCGCCGCGGTGATCTGGAACTTCGGCGCGGGGTCCGACACATTCGGGACGTCGGGAACGCGGAACACCGCCTTCGCCGCGATCTCCACGAAGTTCGGATTCGCCTTCTTGATTTTGTCGAGGTCACCCTTGATGGTGCGCATTTCGTCGATGTTCTCGACGGTGCCCTTCTCGCAGGTCGCGATGATGAGCCGCTGCGCGCCCTCTTCGAGCGGAACCTTGGTCTTCGATGGCCGCTTATAGTCGGGGCTGAGGACGCTGGTCTTGACGTCGATAAACGTCCGCAGGCACTTGTTCTTGCAGAAGTAGCAGCGGGTCGCCTCCTCGCGCGTCGTCTTGTACTGGATGTCGCGGCAGGCGTCGAGCCCGATAAAGGTCGACACGCGTCCGTTGTCCCACAGGCGTCCGGCTTCGAGCGCGGCGCCGATCGCGCCCGCCTCGCCGCAATGCTCGTGGACGATGACCTCGGCCATCTTCTCCTTGCCCTTGAAGCGCGACTCGATGAAGTCGACCTGGGCCTTCACGGCGGCGAGGTTGTACTGGGTGCCGCCCTGGAGCAGGAACTTGGTGCCGATCGCCGAGAGGTTCGGAATCTGCGAGACGTACAGCCAGATGTTCTTGGGCAGCACGTTGCAGAGTCCGGCCATGATCTCTTCGGGCTTCCAGCCTTGCCGCTGGAAGTCGACGATGTCGGACTGCATGAACACCGCGCAGCCGTAGCCAAAGCTCGGGAAACCGCCCGCGGCGAATGCCGTATCGGCATACTCCTCGACCGGAACGTTGAAGCCCTGCGCGGTCGATTGCAGGAAGTAGCCGTTGCCCGCGGAACACTGCGTGTTGAGCTTGAAGTCCTTCACGCGGTTGTTCTTCAGAATGATGATCTTGATGTCCTGGCCGCCGACATCGCAGATCACGTCGACGTCGTCGTAGAAGTGGAGGCCGGCCTCGGTGTGCGCGACCGTCTCGACCAGCGCCGCGTCGGCGCCGCAGACGTCCTTCAGGATGTCCTTGGCGTAGCCGGTGGTGCCGACGCCGAGAATCTTGAGCGTCGCGCCCTGACCCTTGATCTGGTCGTCCAGCTTCTGGAGCACCTCGATGGTGTCCTCGATCGGGTTGCCCTTAGAGAGCTGATACGTCTTCGCGAGGATGCGCCGCTTGTGGTCCTTGGAGATGAGGACGGCCTTGGTCGAGGTGGAACCGCCGTCGATCCCGATGAAGCCCTCGACGAGCTCGCCGGGCTGGAAGGTGGTCGGGGTGAACTTCTTGATGCGGTATTTCTCTTTGAACGCCGCGAGCTCCGCGTCGTCCTTGGCGAGTCCGACGCCGCCGCCGCGCTTCTGCTTTTCCTCTTCGCGGCCGATCGTCACGTACCATTCGAGCTTGTCGTAGCCGATGTACTGGCCGACGCCGTCGTCCTCGGTCTTGCCGAATTCGATGGAGCCGATGGCGGCGAAGTACTGGGCGTTATCCGGGGTCTTGATCAGATCCTCGGGCGGAACACCCTCGGGGAGCGGCGTATTGCGCTCTTCCCAGATCTTGGGGATGTTGGCCTTCCAGCAATCCCGCATGCCCTTGATGTAGCAATTGGGACCGCCGAGCAGCAGGACGACGGGCTGGAGCGTGTTTCCGCGCGTCAGCACCGAGAGGTTCTGCATGACGATGGCTTCGAACAGCGACGCCATCAGCTCGTCGGGCGGAACGCCCATCTTCTGCAGACCGTTGATATCGGTCTCGGCGAACACGCCGCACTTGCCGGCGACGGGGTGGAGCTTGATGCCCTTATAACCCATCTCGCAGAGCTGCGCGGAGGGGATACGGAGCTTGGCGTTGATCTTATCGATGACCGCGCCGGTGCCGCCGGCGCACTTATCGTTCATCGACGGGATCTTCTTCTTACGGCCGGTCTCCGGGTCCGTTTTGAAGATGATGATCTTAGCGTCCTGGCCGCCTAACTCGATGACGGAGCCGCACTCGGGGTATAACTTCTCCACCGCGAGCGAGACCGCGTTCACTTCCTGCACGAACTTGGCGCCGAGATATTTGGACATCCCGTTGCCGCCCGAGCCCGTGATGAACATGCGGGACCGCTCGGCTGCGAAGCCGGGGATCTCCTGCTCGAAGCGCTTCAGGAATTCGAGGACCTTCTCCGGCTGCTTGGTGTCGTGCCGGTGATAATCCTGCCAGAGGATTTCGTCGGTAGCGGCATCCTGGACGACGGCTTTCACCGTCGTGGAGCCGACGTCCATGCCGATGAGGAAGTTTTTTTCCATTTAGTTGGCCTGTGCGGTCTTCATCTGCGTCGCAATGTGGTGCACGAAGTTAGCGGCCAGTCCGACCACGCCCTTCGTATGCGGCACTTCGTACAGCGGCTTCTTCGACTCGGGATGCGCCTCAACCCAGGCGCGGCACTGATCGAGCGTGAGGCCGGTGTTCTGGAGAGCCTCGGCGAATTCCTTCTTCGCCTTGCTCTTGGCTTCGCCGAGCGCCATCTGGACGCGCGAGTGAGCGTTGATTTCGCCTTCGCCGGAGGTCTCGACAGGCAGGTAGATCATGTCCTTGTAATTCGAGACAACCGCCGACTGAGCGCCGTCCGACTGCGTCGAAGGCATGCAGCCGAAGGGCTTCAGCGAAAGGACCATGTGGGCGAGGTCCTTGTTCGAGTAGTAGATGTTCTTCGCGACTTCAAGGTGGCCTTCGCCGCCGCCCGCGCGCGAGTTATAGAAGGGGTGGCCGAGGCGCTGCAGCTCGTACTGGTCGGCGAGGTGGTGAGCGATGCCGCCCAGCGCCTTCACGATCTTGTGATACTCGTTCTTGAAGATCGCTTCGGCGAGCTTCAGTTTCGCGACCTTCTGGCGGAAGCCGACTTCGATCTTGGCGCGGCTGCCGAGCTTCCAGATCGGAGGCAGCACAGCGCCCTCTTCGAGACCCTTGTGATCCTTGTACTTCTGGATCACCTGGTGAATCATGTACATGATCCAGGTGCCGATGGGCTCGACCAACACCTGCGCGCCCTCGCGCTGCAGGAAGTTGAACATGTTGAAGTTGCCGTCGCCCTCGGTGGTCTGCGCCCAAAACTCGCCGGTGATCTTGACGATCGGCTTGACGCGGAGGCGGTCGACTTCGATCTCGTTGAAGCGGTCGCGGCAGCGCTCGAGGGACGGCAGGAAGTCGTCACCCTTGAGCTGGTGGACGAACTTGCCGATGTACTCGGCGGTATCCGAGAAGCCGCCCAGATACTTCGCCATGCCGTTTTCGAGCGTCCACGGCTGCTTCTTGCGGAAGACCTCGTGGAGGTAGTCCATGGTCTCGTCGAGCACGGTGTCGGTCTGGCCGGCGTTGAACTCGTAAGGACGCAGCGCGTAGGCGACTTCGTTCATCACGTCGCCGCAGTTGAGGGCGTTGAGGATGCCGAGGAAGAAGTCGAGATTCATCTCGAGCCCGGCTTCGGCGTCGGACTGGCTCAGGCCGCCCGACTGCTGGAACAGGAGGACGCGGAAACCGTCGAACCCGGCGTTGCGGAGCGCGAGGCGATACTCGGCCTCGTACATGCCGAAGCGGCACGGGCCGCAGGCGCCGGCGGTGAAGAAGACGTAGCGGTCGATGATTTCCTGTTTGCCGAGACCCGATTCCTCGAGGCTCTGCAGATACTGCACCAGGTTGCCGACGGTAAAATAGGTCGGGTTGCACTGGCCGTTGTTGCCGTATTCCTTGCCGGTCTGGAAGGCCTTGACGTTGGGGGTCGGGACGGCTTCGGCGCGGTAGCCCAAGCCCTCGAGCGCTCCATGAACCAGCTTCTCGTGCTTCCAGGTCAGACCGCCGAACAGCAGCGTCGTTTGCGCGCGCTGTTCCTTGGTGAAGGGCTTCTCGACCGGTTTCTTGAAGTGGTGAACTTCTTTTCTCTGCAGTCCGGCTTCGGCCTCGAGGCGCGCGCGTTCTTCTTCAAGCCGCCGCTGGATCGCGTCCTCCACGGACGAACCGATCTGAACAAGATTGGCAGAAGGCTTCGGGTCTACTGTCTGAGTGCTCATTTTCCCTCCGGTCCGGACGGCACACGGACCCTTCACGTCTGATTTGAGGTCAGTTTGCCGGTTAACCAATTGAAAGGAAACACCGAATCATTGAATGGCGCTTCTGGAGCGGGAACGGAGGAATTCTTAGGGTGAGCGGAAGCCGGGTTCCAGACTCCGAAATCGGGAAAACCGGGTTGCAAGTGTCGGATTTTGGACAGTTTGTCACTGTTTCGAACTTCCTGCGCGTTCTCGGACTGATTTACCTGGCGGCGTTTTTCAGTTTCGGAGTGCAGGCGATGGGGCTGATCGGGGCGCACGGAATTCTCCCGCTCAAGGACTACGTGGCGGCACTTCGGGAGGCCGGCGCGGTCTCGGTAGCTCCGATGGTTTTCTGGCTCACGGCAACCGATGGCGCGATCCGGGCGGTGTGGATTTTGGGTGCGATCGCGGCGTTGGTCGCGGTGTGGGGACGGTGGCAGCGGACCGCGCTCGCGGTGTGCCTGGTGCTTTGGATTTCGATCTGCGTCGCGGGGCAGGATTTTCTGTCGTTCCAGTGGGACCTGCTGCTGTCGGAAGCGGGGTTCCTGGCGATCTTTGCTTCGGAAGCGCGGATCGTGGTGTGGCTATTTCGCTGGTTGATCTTCCGGCTGATGTTCTTCAGCGGGGTCGTGAAATTGACGAGCGGCGATCCGACGTGGCGCGATCTGACGGCGCTGCACTACCACTACGAGACGCAGCCGCTGCCAACTCCGATCGCGTGGTACATGCACCAACTGCCGCTGTCGTTCCAGAAGGTCTCGACCGCGTTCACGTTCGTGGCGGAGTTGCTCGTACCGCTACTGTTCTTCGCGCCGCATCCGGTGCGGCGGATAGCGGCCGGGATCACGATCGCGCTGCAGATCCTGATCCTGACGACCGGGAATTATGCGTTCTTCAACTGGCTCGCGATCGCGCTGTGCATGTGGCTGTTCATCGAACCGCGGGGACGAGGACGGCGGGCGGTGCTGTATCCGTTGGCAGCGTTCATCGGCGTCATGACGGGGCTGCTGTTCCTGCAACTCTTCGGGTTCCCGATGCCGCCCGGCGCTGGCGCCGTGATGCACGTCGTGGAGCCGCTGCGGATCGTGAACTCGTACGGTCTGTTCGCGGTGATGACGACGGAGCGGCCGGAGATTGTCGTGGAAGGGTCGGATGACGGGGTGGAGTGGAAGGCGTATGAGTTCCGCCATAAGGTCGGGGATGTGCGCCGCGCGCCGCCGTGGGTCGCACCGCATCAGCCGAGACTCGATTGGCAGATGTGGTTCGCGGCGCTGGGAAGTTACCAGCAAAATCGCTGGTTCGTCGACTTCGTGATCCGGCTGTTACAGGGCGAGAAGGCGGTCACGAAGCTGCTCGCGTTCAATCCGTTTCCGAATGCTCCGCCGAAATACATCCGGGCACGGGTGTACCTGTATCACTTCACGACGTGGGGGTCGCGAGACTGGTGGTCGCGAGAAGATCGGGGGATGTATCTGCCGCCGGTGAGTTTGAAATAAATGGGCCACGGATGGACACGGATTCACACGGATCAAGAAATTAATTCGTGTTCATTCTGTCGATTCGTGTTCATACGTGCCCAATCGCGTTCGCCAAATTATTCTCGATCGAGATTACGCGCGTCCTCGAGATCTTGCGGACGCCCGGCCGCGCGTTTCGCCGTCACCAAATCGGCCCGGGACAGAACTGCCCCCACGACTCCGCCGAAATCGATTTCCACCCTCCGTTCCCACACCGACGCGAACTCCAGACCGGTAACCGAAGTCATGATATCGATACGGACAGGTTCGATCCCCAGTTGAAAGAAAACGTCGGGTTCAGTGAAGTCCGCAAGAGTGACCCCCCTGTACTGGCGCGCCGAGTACGACAAGGGCGCGCATGAGCCGTGCGGCATTCTCTGGTTCAGGCTCGACCCAGATGTCCAGGTCCTCCGTGTACCTCGGCTCCGTGTGCGCCATCACTGCGTACCCGCCCACGATCAGGTAGCGAGTGCCTTCCGCGTTCAAGTTTCGCAACAGATCTCTGAAGTCGGAGTTGATCTTCACCGATCCCCCGGGCCGCGGCTGCGGTCACTACGAGGTCCCATGCGGCTTCGAATATCTTCGTCGGTCCGAGTTTCTGCCAGAACTCGATATCGAATTCCCGTCCCGGCGCCTTGCCCTTTACCAGCCGGCTCATGATTACCCGATCCGCCACGAACCCATTCTACTCCCGGTACACTGAAGGCATGACCGCCAACAATCTCCTCTATATCGGGATCAAGGGCGCGGTGCTGGCGCTCGACCGGGCTTCCGGAGCGGAGGTCTGGGTCTGCGAACTGAAGGGGTCGGACTTCGTCAACGTCGCGATCCTTGACGGTGACCTGTACGCCGCGACCAAAGGCGAACTCTTCTGTCTCGACGCGGATACGGGGGCTACTCGCTGGCACAATCCCCTGAAAGGCTATGGGCTGGGGTTGATCTCGATGGCGACGGCGGGCGGCGGGCAGACAGTCTTGATGCGGGAGAAGCAGCGGCGCGACGAGGAAGCCGCGGCCGCTGCTACGTAAGGAACTAGGCGCCCTTCTTGGCGTTGGACAGCTTCTGCTGGAGTTTCTTCGCCTTCCTCGGCAGGCGCTTCTTGTTCTTCGGCGCCAGCTTCGGGATTTTCGACGATTTGGTCGACGGCTTCGGAGCTTCCACGACGGGTGCCGGCGCCGCTACTTCTTCGGTGGTGTCTTTTTTCTTTGCCATGTGTCAGTCGTTATCCTACCGTGACACAGGGCTCGCAGGACGATTTTTTACTCGCCGCCACCCTGCTTGCGCTTGAGGGCCTTCTTGCGGGCATGCTCGGCGGCCGCCTTCTTTTTCGCCTTGCGGGGCAGGCGCGCCTTGTTCTTCGGGGCGAGTTTCGGGATCTTCGCGGACGTCTTCCCGACTACGCTCCCCACCGTCGCGACCACGGTACCGGCGGCTTCGCCGATCGTCTTGGCGGCGTCGACCAGCGGACTGGCCGCTGCTTCATCCTTGGTTTCTTTTTTCTTTGCCATGCTGCCGGTATCGTAGCGCAGCAGCGGGCGAAACACGCGAGGCCAGCGTGCGATCGTGCTCTATTGCGAATACCAGCGCACGCCGACGAAGGCCGATCCGAGCGTCCCTCGGCTGAAGTACTCGGCCTGCGTGTTGGTCTTGAAGTGATAGGCCTTCGCGCCGACCCGCAGCTCGATGTGCCCGTAGCGAATGTTGGCCGAAGTGTCGGCGTCCCATACGGTGTTCCGGTGCGGCCAGGTCCAGCCCGACGCGCTCGCCTCCCAGCGAAAATGGCGGCCCTTGTAGTACTGCGTCTGCAAGCCGAACTCGGGCGAGATGAACCAGCGCGAGCCGATGCCGGCGTAGCTGATCGGGTTGCCGGCGGAGTCCACCAGGATGTTGCCTTGGTTGTCGAAGATCGGCGCCTTCGGCGCATCGAAGACAGTGCGGATCGACGTGTATTGGACACCCCACAGTGTCTTGAGGCGGAAGCGGCGGCTTTCCACCGGGTACGGCCACGTCAGGTATTCGAACGTCATCTTGCCGTGCTGTAGCCGGTAGGTGCTCGAAAGGTAGGTGCCGGGATCGTAGGTCTGGTTCCACAGTTGGAGCGTGGTCGGCGTGCTATTGATGTTCCCGTTGGCGCGCGTCTCGAAGTATTCGAACTTGAGCGTGTTGTGGAGTCCGACCGCGATGCCGAGCTCGGCGCCCTCGGCGTATTTCGGCTTACCAGGCAGGGTCACATTGGAAGGCTCGGTGAATGTGGCGCCGTGTCCCTTATCGAAGTACGGGTGCTGAACCGGGAACCAGACGTTGAGACCGGCCCACCATCCGGTCTCGCCGGGCTGGCGGACGTCAGGCAGCTTCGGCGGGGGCGGCGGCGGCTCGGCGAGCTTCGGCCGTGACGCCGACCCGGGGGCTGCCTGCCGGTCTTCCGGCGGCGGCTCTTTCGGCTTTGTCTGACTCCAGGCTGCGGTCGTCCCAGCCATCGCGCACAGCATCATGCCTAAACACAAACTACCGGTGCGGGAACTCTTCACGTAGCTTCTTCCTTTGCGAGCGGTGGATCTCTTCTATTGTGCCCTATGATAGCCCGCGGTTGAAGAGTTTTCCTTTGTTGCGCTTACCGCACAGTGTCCATCCCCGGCGACAGGGGAGGCGAGTCCTGGTAACCTTTTCCCGGTTCGACAGTATTGGATTATGAACGACGTCGGAACCGAAGGGGAGACATGGTGGAGGACGAGCAAATCATGCAGGAGGTGCGGGGCGGCAACGTCGGCAAGCTCGAAGTCCTCTTCGACCGCCACTCCCGCGCGCTGTTCCGGTATTTCGTGCGCCTCACGTCCGACCGCGAGTGGAGCGAGGACATGGTGCAGGAGGTCTTTTTCCGGATTCTGAAGTACCGCCACACCTACCAGCCCGAGACCTCCTTCCGGGCTTGGATGTACCAGGTGGGGCGCAACGTCTGGGTGGACCAGGCGAGCCGGCGCAAGGGCGAGGTCGCCTTGCCGGAGAATGCCGGGGAGATCGGCAGCAGCGACGTCCCGGCCGACCGGCAGGTGCAGAACCGGCAGGCCGCGGACATGCTCCGGCGCGCGCTGGCCGCGCTGCCGCCGGAAAAACGGGAGGTGCTGGTGATGAGCCGGTATCAGGAATTGAAGTATGACGAGATCGCCGCGGTGCTGAAGATCGAGGTCGGAACCGTCAAGGTGCGGGTGTACCGCGCTATGCGCGAGTTGGGCGACCGCTTCTTCGCCCTGGGTGGAGAACGGGCATGATTTGCGAACGCGTTCGGGAACAGATTGCGGATGTGCTCGCGGGGCGGCTGGATGCGGCCGCGCGCGAAGAGTTTATCGATCACCTGGAAACCTGCTCGGCGTGCCGGGCGGAGGTCGCCGACCTCGGAGTGGTCTGGAGAGGGTTGGAGAGTATGCCGGATCCGGAGCCGAGCACACAGATGCGCGCCCGCTTCCTCGAAACCCTGCGTGCCTACGAAGAAGGGTTCCAGGAGGCGCAGCGGAAACAAACCTACGCGCCGAAGCATCAGGCAGCGAACTCGTGGTGGGCAGCCTTGTGGCCGGCTTCTCCAACGTGGGCGGCGGGACTTGCCACGGCAGCGCTGGTCCTAGGCTTGGTCGGGGGACGCTGGCTGCTGGCCCCGAAGCCCCCGGAGTCGACCGCAACCGGAGAGTTGTCGCAGTTGCGCGGACAGGTCGAGAGCCTGCGCCAGTTGGTCGCGCTCTCCCTGCTCCAGGAGCAGTCGCCGAGCGCGCGTCTGCGCGGTGTCACTTATAGCAATCAGATGTCGCAGCCGGATCGCGAAGTGACGCAGGCGCTGCTCCACGCGGTCAATCACGACACGAACGTGAACGTGCGCCTCTCCGCGGTCGACGCCTTGGCGAAGTTCGCCGGGGATTCCAATGTCCGGCAGGCGCTGGTCGATTCGCTGCCGATGCAGGACTCGCCGCTCGTGCAAATCGCGCTGATCGACCTGCTGGTGCAGTTGAACTCGAAGGATGCGGCGCCGGCGCTGCAAAAGCTGGCGCAGGACGCGTCCGCGAATGAGTCCGTGCGGCAGCGGGCCGCCGCGGCTTACGAAAAACTCGGAGGCATGCAATGAACCGACGCATCCTGATCCTGTTGCTGCTGCCTACGCTGGCCGCGGCGCAGCGCCACCGCGAACCGCGCACGTGGAAAGTCGAGGACCGTGAAAAGATCGATCGGTCGTTCACCCTCTCGGGCGGCGAGCCGCATAAGCTGCTGGTCGACAACGTGAACGGCTACGTCCATGTGACGGGGACGGCGGGGTCGCAGGTGGTGGTCTCGGTGGCGAAGCACATCGGCGCGGAAAGCGCCGCCGCGATGACGGAAGGCAAGCGCGACGTGAAGCTCGATGTTTCCCAACAGGGGAATTTTGTCCGGCTGTACGTCGACGGGCCGTTCCGCAACGAGAACGGCGTGAACTACCGGGGCGACGATTACTACGGATACCGCGTGACGTTCGATTACGACATCCAAGTCCCGTACGACACGGAGCTCGTGCTGAAGACGATCAGCGACGGCAATGTCGAGGTCCGTAAGACGACCGGCGATTTCACGATCAGCGCTGTCAATGGCGGGATCGATGCCTCGGAGTTATCGGGATCGGGGGTCATCCGTACGGTGAACGGTCCGGTGAAAGCCGGCTTCACGCGGAATCCGTCGAAGCCGTCGGAGTTCCGCTCCGTCAATGGACCGATCGACGTGTACTTCCAGCCGACGCTGAACGCCGACCTCGATTTTCGGACGATCAACGGGGGCGTCTATACCGATTTCGACGTCACGACGCGGCCCGTCGAGGGCAGGACGGAGAACGTCAACGGCAAGTTTTTGTACCGGGTGGATCGCCGCAACATGGCAGCGCGCGCCGGCAGCGGCGGTCCGGAATTGAAGTTCGACACTATCAACGGAGCAATCCGTCTTCACGCGAAAGGTTTATAAGGAAAAGCTCATGAAACGCTATCTGGCCGTAACCGGTCTGACACTGATTGTTTGCGCGCTCGCCGCCGCCCAGGAGGGCGGAGGGCAACGCGTGGTCGTCCCGGCCCGCAACAGCACGCGTCCGCGGCAGTTGAAGGTTACGTCGCTGCACACGGCGATCGCCGTAAGGACGCACGCGGGCAAGGACGTAATCGTCGAAGCTGCGGGGATACCCGAGCGCAAGACCAAAGAGAAAGAGAAGGAAGCCGCGCCCCCGGGCATGCACCGCATCGACATCCCGACCGGCGGTTTCACGGTCGAGGAAGAGGACAACGTGATCTCCGTAAATGCCGGCACGGGATCGGGCGGGAGCATTATCGTGACCGTTCCGGTGGACACGTCGGTGCGGATCCGGTCGACCCACGGCGGCGTGAGTGTCGACGGAGTCCATGGCGAAGTGGACGCGGCGTGCACCAACGGGGAGGTGAAGCTCACGAACATTTCGGGGACAGTCGTGGCCGAGACGACGAATGGGCAGATCACCGTCAGCATGGACCGGGTCGACGCTTCGAAGCCGCTCTCGTTCAGCTCGACGAACGGCACGATCGAAGTCACTCTCCCGGCGGATCTGAAGGCGAACCTGAAGATGCGGTCGTATAACGGCGCGATCTACAGCGACTTCGACATGAAAATGACTGGGGGAGCGCAGCCCGTAACCACGTCGCCGGGCGGAGACCAGGGCAAGTTCAAAGTGAAGTTCGACCGGACGGTGAATGCCACCATCAACGGCGGCGGAGTCGACGCCAGCTTCTCGACGTTCAACGGCCGGATTGTGATCAAGAAGAAGTAGAAGTCAGGGGTAAGGGGCCGCGAGGCTCCTTACCCTCCCACCTGTTGCGGTTCCACCACCTCGATCGCGTATCTCCGAAAATCCTTCCCATTGAATGTGAGCAAGCGCTGGACGCCGTGCGACATCATCGCGGCGACGAGGCGCGCGTCGTGGACCTGGGCTCCGCGGACGGAATGCTTTAGGACGAGGCCTTTCCAGAGTTCGTGGATGCGGTCGCTATCGGGGAGCAAGAAGCACTTGCGCTCAATCTCCTGAACTCGCGATCCTGCCTCCTCAACCCTCAAACCCAGTCCGTTTTTAGCAAGAGGCCGTGTTGAGACACTCCAGAACTCCACAATATTCTGGGGGGAGTAACAGAGCTCATCTCCGATCCGGGCGAGTCGGTCCAGAGCGGCGCGGAGCATTGAATAATGCGGATCGTCCGGGTTCACCCAGCGGAGAATGACGTTCGTATCCAGCAGGATCTGCACTGCTTAGTCGTGATCCTCATACATCCCCTCACGAGTGAGCGCGTAATCGGAAAGCACTGGCAGCTTCCGATCCGTAATGGCGAATCTGTCCAGAAAATCGTTTAGCTCCTCAGGGGTCATACGTTTCGGAACTGGCCGGGGCCGCCGCGCTGCCGCCTCGAGGAGTTCCTTTGCGTATGCGTCGACAGTGACGCCGCGCTCCCGGGCCTGAGCGATCAGCCGCTCTTCCAGTTCCGCTTCGAGCTCTACCTTCACCGTCATAGCAATTCCATTATCCTACTTCCCGTCCTCGACCATCCGATACCCGGGCCTCGCCCGCACCTGCAAGCCTGGACGCCTTACCTTCACCTCGATCGCGTGATATCCCGGCCGGGACATGTCGGGCGCGAAGGTCAGGAGATACTGCGAGTGCAGATCCTCTCCGAACTTTCGGATCGCGTCCTCTAGCCCCTTCAGTCTCGTGAACGAGAACGTGGCGCCGCCGGTTGCCTTGGTGAGCGCTTCCGTCACCTTCGGCTGGTTCATGTGCGAGAGCTCGCGAATCCCGCCGATCACGTCGATGCGCTGCTCGGGCGGCGGGATCTTCGGGTCTAACTTGGTCGAAGGCCCGCCGCTATACGTCCCCATCGCTTCCTGCGGAGTGGTGGGCGTCTTCGCCGGCTTCTGCTCTCCGACCGGCGCCTTCGACGTGAACGCCGTCGACCACGCCGAGTACGCCAGCGTGTACACGCTCACGCCCGCCGCCTGCGCCGCCGCCGCGACCTCCTCGAGCTTCGTCTCGCTTCCGCGATCCCGCGTCTCCGAAATCAGCAGCAGCACGCGCCGCGAATTCTCGCGCCGCTTCAGATGCTCGATCGCCGAGCTGGCCGCGTCGAGCAGGCGCGCTTTGGTCTGCTGCTCGCTCACCCGCAGCTTCTGGAAGGCTTTCGACTGGACGTCCGGGTCCTTCGAGCACTCCTCGACCCAGTTGAGCCGGCTGTCGAACGTGAGCAGTCCGGCGCAGCCGCGGTCACCGGTCACGAGCGGCTGGATCATAGCGCCGATCCGGCGAATATTCTCGACCGCCGCCCGCGAGATCCCGGCCGTTTCGACCGCCACTACCAGTGCGATCGGCGCCACACCTGTGTCGATGCTCTCTACAGAGAATTTCTGCGGACGGCCTTCGTCGAGGAGCACAAAATCGGCGGGTTCCAGCGCGGGGACCGCCGCGCCGCTCGTGTCCGAAACGTTGACAGGCACGATTACCAGCCGCGAGCGCGCGGAGAACCGCGTATCCTGCGCCAGCAGCGCCGCACTCAACACGAAGAGGAGAATGCTTCTCACCTCGTTGCGTTATGCACGCCGGCAGCCGCGACGCTCAGGCGTGCTGGTATTCGCCTTCGCCCTGCTTCACATGCGACCAGTTCAGCTCGGCGAGGTACAACTGGTTGCCGTCGGGATCGGCGAAGCCCACGAACTTCCCGGACTTCCCCGCGTCGTTGATGGGACCCTGGAACTGCACACCCTTCGCCCCCAGGCGCGAAACGGCGTCCTCGATGCTCACGCCGCCCAACTCCAGCCCGATCGCCATCGACCCGAGGCGTCCCGCCGGCATCTGCTCCGACGCCGGGTGCAGACCGATCGTCAGCCCTTTGCCGAGCTCGACCGAAGCCCAATGGTCGCCAAAGCGATAGGCCAGCCGCAGCCCGAGTGTTTCGGTATAGAAGCGGACCGCGCGGTCCATATTGGAGACGTAGATTGTGACGTTGCCGCTCGAAAACATAGCTTCCTCTCTTCCCCTAGAATCGGGCATGAGCGAGACTAAGAAAAGATCCACTTGAGGGTACCACTTTGAAACGCCGCATCCCCGCGCCGCAGGTCCGTCTCGACCGGACCTCTCGCGAATCGCTGCACGAACAGCTCACCCGCGGACTCCGCGCCGCGATCGAGTCGGGCGAGATCGCGCCCGGGACGCCGCTGCCGTCGACGCGCGCCATGGCCGCGGCGCTTGGCGTCTCCCGTAATACCGTGATCACCGCCTACCAGGAACTGGCTGCCTAGGGGCGCATCGGCGGACGCGCCGGATCTGCCACCGTGGTGATCGGCGCCGCCCGTGTCCCTCACATGCCGAACTGGCGCGAGATGGTCCGCGAGGCCCAGTACCCGCTCGACCCGGTCCGCTTCCGCGACCCCGACAGCCACGCGTTATACTTCCACCGCTAGCCCATGAGCCCTCAGCCCGCGCCATCCTCGGCCGGCGCCGCCACGCGCGTACGCCGGAACCCGCGCCGATTCTTATGGATCGGGATCGCCGCCTTGGCCGCGATCGCCGGCGGCGCGATCGCCTGGCAGTCCCGTACCTTGCCCATTCAGGCGATCGCGGTGCGACCTTTCGCCTCCGCAGGAGCGCCCGACTGGCTGGCGGGCGCCATAACCGAAGAGATTACCGACGCCCTGCGCCCCGTCACCCAGGCTGAGGCCGATCCGATGCATGCTGCCGTCCTCGAGGGCAGCGTGGCGCGCGCCGGCGACCGCGTCCGTATCGTCGCGACGCTGACCCGAGGCGATGGCCATCGCTATTGGACTCACACCATCGACAAGCCGCTGGTCGACATCGCACGCGAGACGGCCGCCTCCATCATTCCCGCAGTTCGTAAGCGCGCCTCGAAACAGAAGCCCGCCGCGGCTGCCTATGAGCACTACCTCGAAGCCCGTCAACACTTCGCCGGACGCGAGTTCGCCGCCGCCGTCGACGGCTTCGATGCCGCCGCGGCCGCCGACCCCAACTTCGCTCTCGCCTTCGCCTGGGCCGCCCTCGCGCGCGAAGAGCTCGCCGAGCAAGGGATCGCGCGCGCCAACGACCTCCTGCCCGCCGCCCGCGACGACGCCGAGCGCGCCACCACGCTCGCGCCCGACACCGCCGAGCCCCACCTCGCGCTCGCCATCGTCAAGCTCCAATACGACTGGGAATGGGACGCCGCTTCGCAGGAGCTCGACCGCGCCCTCCAACTCAGTCCGCGCGATCCCCTCGTGCTGCGTTGGCGGGAGCGCTGGCTGCAAACCATGAACCGCGCCCCGGCCGCCGCGCTGGACCTTCCCAACATTCCGCGCGATGCCGACGCCGCCCGCGCACTCCTCGCCCAAGCCGAAGGCCTGCGGGCGCAGACGTACATCACGCCGCTCCGGTTTGCCCTTGCCGCCAACGTCGCACACGACGCCGACAGCCTGTTCTACTGGCTCGACGTGGCGTACGACGAGCGTAGCGTACGGCTTCCCTGGCTCCTTCGTAGTCCCGCACTTCTCCAATCCGACCCCCGCCTGCGAGAATTGATAGAACGCCTGAAGCTACCCGCCCATCCATGATTGAGATCATCCGACCCGCTTCCGCCCGCGGCGCCCGCGTGGCCCTGTTCGACTTCGACGGCACCCTCTCTCTCATCCGCACCGGCTGGATGAACGTGATGGTCCCGATGATGGTCGAGATCCTTGCCGAGTTGAAGACCGGCGAAACGGAGGCCGAACTGCGCGCCATCGTCGAGGACTTCGTATGGCGGCTTACCGGACAGGAGACCGTTTATCAGACGATGGAGCTCGCCAACCAGGTGAAGCTCCGCGGCGGTACGCCGCTCGACCCCGTCGTCTACAAACACCAGTATCTCGACCGGCTGTCGGAGGTGATCGGCAGCCGGATCGAAGCGCTGCGCAGCCGGGCGTGCCCGCCCGACGCATACCTAGTCCCCGGCTCGCGCGCGCTTCTGGAGGCGCTGCGCGCCCGCGGACTCCGGCTGTACCTCGCCAGCGGCACCGACGAGATCTACATGAAAGCGGAGGCCGAACTGCTCGACGTGGCCCGCTATTTCGACGGCGGTGTTTTCGGCGCTCTCGACGATTTGTCCAAGTTCTCGAAGCGTATGCTCATCCACCGCATTCTCGAATCGCCGGAGATTCAGGGCGACCAGTTAATCGCGTTCGGCGACGGTTACGTCGAGATCGAGGAAGTGAAGCAGGTCGGCGGTGTGGCGATCGGCGCGGCCACGGACGAGCCCGCGTGCCTGATGCCGGATGCGTGGAAGCGGCAACGACTCATCGGAGTGGGCGCGGATTACATCGTGCCGAACTACCTGGATTTGGACGAACTGCTGGGCTGCCTGGGACTAAACTAAAAGTTCCCATGTCCCGCTACCCGCTGTTCGACCGCTCGCGCCTTCAGATTCGGCCGCTCGCCGAGCGCACCCACGACCTTCCGCTCTCCAACTGGCTCACGCTCGACGACCCAACCCCTCCGTTCGAGCACCCGGACCTCCAGACGGTCGCCGACCGCCTGCGGAATACGTCCGGGGCGCGCATCCTCATGATGGGCGCTCACGTCCTGCGGGCAGGGGTCAACCGCCACATCATCGATCTGATCGACCGCGGCCTGATCGGCCACATCGCCATGAACGGGGCCGGGGCCATCCACGATTACGAACTGGCTCGCATCGGCGCGACCACCGAGAGCGTCGCGCGGTACATCCGGACCGGCGAGTTCGGACTCTGGCGCGAAACCGGTGAGTTGAACGACTGGATACGCGAGGCCGCCGCCGAAGGTCTGGGTCTCGGCGAGAACGTCGGACGCCGCATCGAGGCGAGCGATTACCCGCACAAGGAGCTCTCCGTCTTCGCCGCCGCCTACCGTCGCGGCATTCCCGTCACGGTCCACGTCGGGATCGGGTACGACATCCTGCACGAGCACCCGAACTGCGACGGGGCGGCGGTGGGCGCCGCGAGCTATACCGACTTCCTGATCTTCACGCAGGCCGTGCAGGGCCTCGAAGGCGGCGTACTCCTCAATTTCGGGTCTGCCATCATGGCGCCGGAGGTGTATCTGAAGGCTCTCGCCATGTCGCGCAACATCGCACGGCAGGAAGGCCGCGAGTTGCGCAACTTCACGACCGCCGTCTTCGACCTGGTTCCGATCCAGGGCGATCATCGCCAGGAATTGCCCAAGACCGACCCCGGCTACTACTTCCGTCCGCAGAAGACGATCCTGGTCCGCACCGTCGCGGACGGCGGCGAGAGTTTCTATTTCTGCGGACCCCACCGCGCCACACTGCCCGCCCTTTGGCGGCTCGCGACGGAGCGGGTGTGAACATCGCCGAACTGCTCGACGGCTTCCGGCGGTTGCGGACGCTGGTGGTCGGCGACGTGTGCCTCGACCGCTGGTGCAGCTACGATCCTGCGCTCGCCCTGCCTTCGGCAGAGACCGGCATTCCGCGGATCGCCGTGGTGTCGACGGAAGTGACGCCGGGCGCCGCCGGGACCGTCGCGAACAATTTAGCGGCGCTCGGAGCGGGCACGATCGGCGTCCTCGGGATCGTGGGAGACGACGGGTACGGCCACGAGCTCCGCACCGCCCTGACCGTCCGTGGCATTTCGCCGGACCTGCTGGTCGAGGCGCGCGGCGTCACGACCTTCACCTACACGAAGCTGATCAATTCCCAGACGGGCGAGGAGGACCTCCCGCGCGTGGACTTCGTGAACACGCAGCCGCTGCCCGTCGAATTCGAGCGGGAATTGATCGTGCGATTGGAGCGGGAGGCGCCGTCATACGACGTCATCGTCGTCTCCGACCAGGCGGAGACCAGCCAGGGAGGCGTCGTCACGCCGCTGGTTCGCGAGGCCGTCCTGCACGTCGCGGCCGCGCATCCGGAGATCGTGGTCTGGGTCGACTCGCGCCGCCGCGCCGAGCTGTTCCACGGAGTCGTGGTGAAGCCGAACCAGAGCGAGGCGGAGGCGGCCAGTTTGCGGGCGCTCGGCCGGGTCGACTTCCCCGCCCTGCGCCGGCACTTGGAGGCGCCCCTGTTGATCGTGACGCATGGCGGCGCGGGAGCGGAAGTCCTATCGGAGCGTGGCGCCGAATGGGTCGCCGCGACACCCATCGAGAAGCCCGTCGATATCTGCGGCGCCGGGGATAGTTTTTCGGCCGGAGCGTCCATGGCCCTAAAGGTCTCGGGCGACGCGATCGCCGCCGCCCGCTTCGGCAACCTGGTGGCTTCGATCACGATCATGAAGCGAGGCACCGGCACGGCATCGCCCGCCGAGATCCTCGCGCGGTAGATGCTAAACTTGGGAATTCCCGCATGTCATCCCGCTCGTCCAGCCGCGCGGCGTCCGGCCCTGCCAAGGCTCGCCCCCCTGTCAAACCAGTAGATCCACCGGCAGAGCCCGCCGAGCCGTCGCTGCTTTCCCTGCCCGCGCCGCACTGGTCGCGCTGGGTCCTGCTGACGCTCGCCGCGCTGCTGCTGATCTCTTTCTTCACCACGGAGTCGAGCGACTCCGATACGTGGTGGCATCTCAAGACCGGCCAGTACATCCTTCAGAACCACAAGCTCCCCGTCCCCGACCCCTTCTCCTGGACCAGCTATATGGGCCAGCCGGCGTACCAGGGGGAAGAGACTACCCGTCATTTCAACCTGACGCATGAGTGGCTGTCCCAAGTCTTCATGTATGCGGCGTTCGCGGCCCGCGGCTTCACCGGTCTGATCCTGTTCCGGGCTCTGATCATGACCGCGTTTTGCGCGCTGGCCGGCCTGATCGTGTACCGCCGCACGGGCAGCTACTACCGGGCCATCGGCGCCGCATTTGCCGTCGTGGCTGTCTTCCGCGGGTTCGTGGTCGACCGGCCGCAGATGTTCACGTATCTCTTCCTCGCGGTGACGATTCTCATTCTGGAGAGTCGAAAGCACCTTTGGCTGCTCCCTCCGCTCCTGCTCATCTGGGCTAACTGTCACGCGGGTTTCATCATGGGGTGGGTCGCCATGGGCGCGTATTGCGCCGAGGCGCTGTTCTACCGGTCCCAAGGCAAACCGCTCGCCGACGAACGCCGCCTCTGGCTGGCGTGCCTGTCGGCGATTGCCATCTCCGGCTTGAACCCGAATCTCTTCAATGTGATCCCGGTGCTGGGGTATTACCGCGAAAGCAAGCTGCAGGCGACCATTTGGGAATGGCAGCGGCCGGAGTACCGGGAAGTGAGCCCGTTCACGATCGTGCTGTATACGGCGGCGGCCCTTCTGGCGGTCAACTATAAGCGCTCCCGGCCGTCGGAATGGATTTTGCTGACGGCGTTTGCGCTGGCGGGTCTGATGGCCATGCGCAACATCACCCTGATCGGACTCTGGGGCCCGATCCTGATCGCGACGTACCTGCCCAAACCGGAGGAAGGCAGCCGGGCGATGGCGGGTTGGGCCGTTGCGGCGGCGTCCGCTATCGCCGCTCTGTATTTCCTCAGCTTCATCTTCACCGCGGTCGTGATCACAGCGATGGCCGCCGCGATCGTGCTGCTGGTGGTGAAGCGCTGGCCCGTCGCCACCGAAGCCCTCATCGCCTTGCTGCTGCTGGGCGGCATCTCGTACCAGATCAGCCATCGCACCGGCTTTCAGTTTCGCGGAGCCGATTGGAAGTACCCCGCCGACGCATCGAACTTTATCCTGCAGCACCATCTGAAGGGCCGGATCTTCAATAACTACACGCAAGGCGGATACTTCCTCTGGCGGCTATGGCCGGAGCAGCAGGTCTTCGTCGACGGCCGAGCGCTCAACGAAAGCGTCAACGCCGACGCGCAACGCATCTCGATGAACGCCGATTCCGTAAATGGCAAGAGCGGCGAACAACTGCTCAAGGACTATGGGATCGACATCATCGTGATGGACTCGTTCGACGCGATGTCCGGCGCTGCTTACTACCTTCCGGCGGCGCTCGCAGACCCTTCCCAAAAGGAGTGGAAGCTGGTCTATCAGGACATCCACGACGTGATCTACATGCGGAATCCGCCACCGGACGTTCCGGTGCTCAAGTCGCTCGATGCCTTGAACGCCATGGAGCGGCAGTGCGGGTTCTATGTGGAGCACGGGCAGCCGATGTGCGCGCGCGGCATGGTGGACATTTTCCGCCGGATCGGCGATAAGGAACGCTATGAAGGGTGGGCCAAGATCGCGGCCCAGTATCGCGGCGCGCAGGGCTTCCGCGTCGAGCGGAAGTAGTTAAGCGAACGCCTTGCGGACCTTATCCAGAAACGCCGTCACGATCGCCCGCTGATCGCCCTGCCCGAGCGCTTCGATCGGCAGGAAGCCGCGATAGCCGCCCTTCTCGATGATCCGGCGCACTCTCGGCAGGTCGATGTCGGTGGCCTTCTCGCCGTACCAAACCTGCTCCTTGATCTGCCAGGTGCAGGCGTAGGGCAGTAGCTTCTCGATCTCGGCGTAGGGATCGCCCTGTCGCAGGCTGCCGACGTCGAGGATTACGTGGAACCAGTCGGAGTTCACCGCCTTCACCACGCGGATCGTTTCCGCCGCGGTCTTCAGGAAGTCGTTGTGGTGCTGCAGCCCGACGATGACGCCGTGCTCTTTGCCGTACTCGGCGCATTCCTGGAAGGCGGGGATCATCCATTCGAGGGTCTGGTCAAAGGTGTGGCCGGCGGCGAGGTTGGGACCGGTGAAGACGCGGATGACGCTCGCGCCCATTTTTTGGGCGGCCTCGATCCAGGACTTCACCATCGCGATGTCGCGCTTGCGGACAGCGGCGTCGGCAGTCGCGAAATCGTTGCGGACGCCCGTCCCGGTAATGGTGACCCCGTTGAGAAATGCTCGCCGCTTCAGCCCGTAGAGGAAGTCGTCGGGCGGCACGGCGGGATAGCCGGGGAAGTAGTATCCGGTGAGGTCGACGCCGTCGAGACTCTGCGACGCGCAGTAGTCGATCACGTCGTCGAGTTTCATCGCGCCGGCGGTCAGCGGACGGTTGAAGGAGTACGCGTTCAGTCCAATGCGGACGTGCGTGCCGCTCTGCCGCTTCACTTGCGCGGCGGCAGGAAGAGTCGAGAGAGCGGCAGCGCCGAGAAAAGTCCTGCGGTTCATGACGGGGGTCATGGTAGCATGTCGCCGGCCGAGCAGATCTGGGCCAGGATATCGCTAGTGTACTCGTGGTAGCGCGCGATGACTTGCGCCAGCGGCTTCTCTGGTTCGATGCCGATGCGGCACGGGATCTGGAGACGGTCAGCCGGCACGTGCGCGGCAATCTGAACGACCAGATCGTTCAGGGCCAGCCAGGCGATCACCAGATCGGCCCACGGCATTTCGTTATAGCGGGCGGCTTCGACGCGCTCCTCGAGCGGGTAGCCGTGAGCGACAACCTTGGACTCGACGAGCGCGCGGCCGATCCACTCGTGGTGCGCGGCGGCCCAATCGATCAGATGGCCGAGCGCCTGCTTGCGGGTCCACGGCAGGCGGGAAAGCCGCTGCTCGGCGGCGTCTTCCGAGATCTGTTCGAGGGCGGTTTCGGATTGCAGCGGCATGGGCGCCGGCACAGGCATCGCCGGCCGCTCAGGGGCGCGCAATTTCAATTTGAGACGCGGAACGTCGATGCGGTGCCGCGCGAGAATCTCGGCGACGGGCGGCTCTTGAATCGCCAGCAATCCGAGCAGCAGGTGGCCGGTGTCGATCGGGCGGCTGCGGAGCTCGTCGGCGGCATCGCGCGCCCGGTCGAGCGCGCGCTTGGCGGAATGCGAGAGCGGCATATCGACAGAGGTCGAGATCTTCGGCCCTGGTTTGTGGGTCTGCTCGACTTCGGTGCGGATCGCTTCGACTTCGCCGCCGGAGAGCATCCGAACCAGCAGCGAGTCCTCGCGCAACAGTCCCAGCATCAGGTGGACGGGCTCGATGTACGCGGACGAGAGTTGACTCGCCTCATAGCGAGCATAGAAAACGGCGCGGCGCGCCGGCTCGGTGTACCGCTCGAACATAACCGCTCAAACCTTCACTACCCGGTCCAGTTCCAGAAACTCCTGGATATGCGGATGGTCCGACTTCGCCAGGTCTTCGGTCGGTCCGAAGAAGATCACGTGCCCTTCGTAGAGAAATACCACGCGATCGGCAACCTTGTACATCAGGTCGAGATCGTGCGTCACGACCACCGAAGTCAGCTTGAGCTGCTGCTTGAGGCGCAGCATGAGGTCGCCGAGATGGTCGGACATGATAGGGTCGACCATAGTGGTCGGCTCGTCGTAGAGGATGCACTGCGGCTGGGCGGCGAGGGCGCGCGCGATGGCGACGGCGCGTTTGTAGCCGGTCGAGAGGTCCGACGGGTAGGAGTCGCGGGCCTCCGGGATGTCGACCATATTGAGCAGGCCGGCCACGACCTCCTCCTTGTTCTTGCGGTCGTAGTCTTCGCGCAACTCCAACGAAAAGAGGATGTTCTCGGCGACGGTCAGCGAATCGAAGAGGGCTCCGGACTGGAAGACCATCGTGACTTTCTTGCGGATGCGGCGCATCTCGGGCTCCGAGAAGTCCGTGACGTCCTCGTGGGCGACGATGACGCGGCCGCTGTCGGGCTTGAGGAACCCCATGATGTGGGCCAGGGTGACGGATTTCCCGACACCGCTGCGCCCGATGATCGCAACGGTCTCGCCAGGCTTCACGTGAAACTCGGAATCGACTAAAACGGGTCGATCGAACGTCTTATACACGTGCCGGAACTCGATGTAATACGGGAACGGATCACTCTGCGGCATAGCCGGACCAATCCTCTGGGGTGTTAACATTTTGAAAATACGCCACTTCTTCGATCGGGCAGATGACCGCCGGGACTTCCACGACCGCTTCCATGATCTTGCGGACGCCACGACCGAAGGCAGCCTCGAAGGGCTCGCGACAGTCGCGATGGTAGACCGCGCAGAGCGGTTCGCCACGCGGGACGAACGCAAAGGCGCCGCATTTTTCAGCAGCGTCGAGCAGACGCGCGAGGAAGCCGGGCGTCAGTTCGGGCATGTCGCAGGCGACGATCAGATTCCAGTCGGCGTTGGAATCGGCGAGTGCGGTCAGGATGCCGCCGAGAGGGCCCTCGCCGGGATAGCGATCCAAAATGGACCTGAAGTGTCCGAATTCCGCGCGTCCGACAATCGTGACGTTGCCGGCTGTGGATTCGACAGCGCGGGCTGCGGTTTCGCCGAGCGGCGCGCCGCGGAACGGAAGGAGCGCTTTGTCGCGACCCATCCGAGTGCTCCTGCCGCCCGCCAGGACGTAGCCTGCCCGACTCACACGGAAATGATACCATTGGAGTTCGCACGTTCCGACAGAGCGGCGTTTGCAGGATTTGAGAACATTTTGATGCGTTTTTGTTCTATAATCGCGCTGGGTGGTCTGGTGGCCGGGATCTGTCCGGCAGCCGATTCATCCCAGCAGTCCAAGCGCATTACGTCCGTAGTCCGGTCGGATCCGCGGACGGGCAGGCTGGTGAGAAGCGTGGTCGTAACGCCCAAAACGGTCGGCGGGAACGCGGTGGTCTCCACCGTAGTGGCTCCGCGCGTGGTGTCCTCTACCGCCCCTGCGCCCGAGCCCGAAGCCACCGCTGCTCCTACCGGCATCGACGAAGCGGTCGAGAAGATCGCCGCCCAGCATTCCGTACCCGCCGAGTTGCTGCATTCCGTGATCAAAGTCGAGAGCAATTACAACCCCAACGCCGTTTCCTCGAAGGGCGCGCTGGGGCTGATGCAGCTCATTCCTTCGACGGCACGTCGATTCGGCGTTTCCGACGTTTTCAATCCGGTCGAGAACATCCAGGGCGGCGCGCGCTACTTGCGCTACCTGCTCGATCTGTACAACTGGGATCTGCATTTGACGTTGGCGGCGTACAACGCGGGCGAAGCGGCCGTCGCGAAATTCGGCGGTGTTCCGCCGTACGCGGAGACCCGCAATTACATCGTCCTGGTAGACAGGCAGTTGGAGAAGAAGGCGGCGAGCGTGCGCAAGCCGCAACCGGCTCTCGTGGAGGCGAAGCCCGCTCCGCGCGATCCGGCCGCTCCGAATCCAATTCGCGAGATCGTCGAAACGGATGGCACCATCCGTTACGTCTCGCGATAGAAGGGCCCCTATGAAGCTGATTGCGACGTTTGCGATTTCCGGAACACTGATCCTGGGAGCAGCGCAGTCGACGCGATCGGCAACTCATTCGGTGACTGCCGTGCGGCATTGGTCGCAGTCCGACACCACTCGCATCGCGATCGAGGTCTCGGGAAAATTCGAGTACCGGACCGAGCGGCTCCACAATCCAGAGCGGGTTTACTTCGACATTCTGAACGCACGGCCGCGGATCGACTCGCGGCGCATTTACTCGGACGACATCGGCGACAAGCTGGTCTCGAAGATCCGGGTCGCGGAGACTCAGCCCGGCGTGACGCGCATCGTGCTGGACCTGACGGGTCCGGTGGAAGCGACGCCCTCGCAACTGGCCAATCCGAGCCGCTTGATCATCGAATTGAGAATGGGCACGGCCCCGGCGATCCCCAGCACGCCGACGACATCCCCCTACACGCCGCCGACGGTCACCATGCCGGCGCCTGCTCCCGACCCCACACCGGTCAACCTGCCGCTGAAAGCGCCTGCCCGGACCGAGACCGCGACGACGGCGGCCATGTCCCCTAAAACCGAGACGCCCAGACCCGATCCGCTGCCTGCGGAGACCGCAAAAGGGGCGCACCGCACGTCGAGCGGGAACACGTCGCTGATCCGCGCACTGGGACTCAAGATCGGCAAGGTCGTGATCGACCCGGGCCACGGCGGCCACGATCAGGGCACGGAGAGTCCGAAGGGGCTGCTCGAGAAGGATCTGGTGCTCGACATTGCGAAACGCGTCGGTGCGCTGATCGAGGAACACCTCGGCGCCGAGGTCATCTACACCCGCAGCGACGACACGTTCATTCCGCTGGAAGCCCGGACGGCTCTATCCAACGACAATAAGGCCGACCTGTTCCTTTCCATCCACGCGAATTCTTCGCCGATCCCACGGATAGCCGGGGTCGAGACGTATTACCGCAGTTTCACGAATGCCAAGGACTCTCTTGAAGTGGCGGCGAGGGAGAACGCGAGCGCGCAGAGGTCGATCGCCGAGTTGGAAGACGTCATCCACACCATGATGCTGGGCGAAAAGGTGGAGGAGTCGAAGGATTTCGCGGCGCGCATTCAGTCGTCGCTATTCTCGTTCTCGACGCGGAACTTCCCCGGCGTGCACGATCGCGGCGTAAAGAAGGCGCCGTTCGTGGTGTTGAACGGCGCCAAGGCGCCATCGGTGTTGGTGGAAATCGGCTTCCTGAGCAATTCGCGCGAGGAGGCCCTCTTGCGCAAGCCGGACTACCGGCAGAAACTCGCGGAAGCGCTCTACCGCGGCCTCTCCAAATACGCCGAGAGCCTCAGCCACTTCCAGGTCGCCAAGGCCGCCAACGAAGAGTAATGCGCGTTCTCGCATTCCGGCATGCGGAGGAGGAAGACCTCGGCAGCATCCGGCCGATTCTCGAAGCACGCGGCGTTGAGGTGGAGTGTGTCGACCTGTATGCCGGCGCGCCACTGCCGGATGCATCGCAGGCGGCGGGGCTGATCTTCATGGGCGGCGCGATGTGCGCCAACGACAAGCTGGACTTCCTCCGCCGCGAATTGGACCTGATTCGGGAAGCGGCAGAGCGCGGGCAGCCGGTTTTCGGCGTTTGCCTGGGGGCGCAGTTGATCGCCAAAGCGTTGGGCGCTAGAGTGTATCCCAGCGCCGTGAAGGAATCTGGCTGGTCGGAGATACAGATGACGGAGTCCGCCGGGACGGACCCGATTTTCTCGGGGTTGGCGTCAACCGTACCGGTATTTCAGCTCCACGAAGATACGTTCGATCTACCGGCGGAGGCTATGTGGCTGGCGCAGTCGAAAGCGTGCGCCCATCAGGCTTTCCGGGTCGGCGCCGCGATTTATGGAGTCCAGTTCCATCCCGAGATGACCCCGCAAATGTGCCGGGAATGGCGCGACGTACTAGGTGTGCCAGACTGGGATACACCGGACGGAGCCTATGCGGCGCTGGCGGCAACGTGCGAAACTCTGATGGAAGGCTGGAGAGATCTGTTCGGAAATGGCCGATAAGGCGCTGAACCAGACAACCGAAGTGGCGCAGGCGATCGCGGCTGGGATGCCTGCATGCCCGATTTGCAGCGGCCGCAACGTGCGCCGCTCGGAGTCGGTCCGATTCGAAGACAAAATCATGTTGTGGCTGCGGTATACGCCCTATCGCTGCCGGACGTGCCAGCACCGTTTTTATAAGCGCCCGGACCCGCATCCGGCAACTCCTCATCCGGAATCCAATCCCCCGACGGCGAACTGACGGTGGGCTTTCATCTGTGGCTCGAGGGGGACCTCGCGTGGGCGCAAGGCACTTACGAATACCGGCCCATGGGCGCCGCGGTAATCTCTTCGAACGACCTATTCCGCCGCCGGGATTTCAGTGCGCGGCGCAAGCCGCCTCGTCCCTACATGGCGGAGTATGTCGGTCAGTTCGCTTCGATCGGACACCTCAACGGGGAGTTGCAGCGTAGACGCGCCGTCCCGAAAGCCACGTCGCGACGATCTCGACGCCGGGGTTGAGGCGAAATTCGACGAGGTCCGCACGCTCGCCCGCGGCGATTCCGCGGGTGCGTCCCGGAACGGCTCCGGCGCGGGCCGCATTCACAGTTGCCATGCGGACCGCGTCGCCGAGCGGAAGATCCGCCATGCGCATCAAATGGTCGATGCCGCGGTGCATGCATAGCGCGCTTCCGGCGAGACGGTCCGTTCCGGCGAGAACCACACGACCGTCGTCCGTGTGATCGACCTCCTGCTCGCCGAGGCGGTAACGCCCGGGAGCGGCTCCGGCGGGCATCGCGGCGTCGGTGACGAGCACGGCGCGGTCCACGGTCTTCGCGCGCAGCGCCACCTTCAGAAAGCTGGCGTCGAGGTGGATCCCGTCGACGATGAAGTCCGCCATGAGCCGGTCTTCAGCGAGTTGGTCCCAGATGTAGTTGGGATGGCGGCGGAGCACGCCGTGGGCTCCATTGCCGAGGTGGGTCGACAGGGTCGCGCCGGCGGCGACTGCGGTATCGAGCTGCGCGCGGTTGGCATTGGTATGGCCGATTGCCGCCACCACTCCTTCGGACGTGATCCGCTCGATGTAGCGCGGCGCGTCAGGCCATTCGGGGGCAAGAGTGACGATGCGGATGCGGCCGGCGGCGGCATCCTGCCAGCGGCGGAACTCGTCCAGATCGGGAGGGCGGACCCAGCGCTTCGGATGGGCGCCGCGAGGCCCGTCGTCGGCGCAGATGTGCGGACCCTCGACGTGGAAACCGTCGATGGCCTCGCCGTCGGGCAACTGGTCCTTGGCTCGAGAGAGATTTCGCAGCGCCGCGGTCATGTCCTCGGGCGCGCCGGTGATCACGGTCGGATAGAAGCGCGTGACGCCGGTCGCGAAGAGGGACTGGATGGAGCGGGCGATCTCGTCGAGCGGCGCCGTGGGGTCGTTGTAGTCGACTCCGGCGAAGCCATTCACCTGGATGTCGATGAAGCCGGGCGCGAGGTAAAGGTCCGCAGCGCCGCCCGAGCCTACGGATTCGATGGTCTGCCCGAAGGAGACCGCCGCCGGGAGGCCGGACTCGCAATCGAGGCCGTAACAGGTTTGCATCGGATTGTTTTATTCACATTTTTGCCACAACGCGCCCACGCTAAACGCTTGCGGATGCACGGCAAAAAACTTGTTGAAAAGCAAAAGATCCTGCTGGCGCGTTGCGATGTCGCGCGCTAAAACAGAGAGGTCCATCAAGTGAACTGCGCGGCCCGGCGGCAAATCTCGGGGGAGGTGGCTGTCGGCCGCGCAGCACTCGACGGGCATTTTTGCTATCGGACGGGCCGCAGCCAACCGTGCCGGTCGGGCCGCTTCCCGTACTGAATCCCCACCAACTCCTCGAACAACCGGCTGGTCGCAGGACCGGGCGCGGCGTTCTGCAGCGTGAGGGTCGAGCCATCCTCGAGCTTGAACTCGCGAATGCCGGTGATGACGGCCGCGGTTCCGCAGGCATACGCTTCGCCGATGCGTCCGCTGCGAATTCCGTCGGCCATCTCGGCGAGCGTGTACGCGTACTCGCGGACGTTGATGCCGAGGTCGCGGGCGATCTGCAGGATGGCGTCGCGCGTGACGCCGGGCAGGATCGTGCCACCGAGTGGCGGAGTGACGACGGTATCGCCCTCGACGAACATAATGTTCATGCCGCCCATCTCCTCGATGCGGCGGTCGGGGGTGGAATCGAGGAAGAGCACCTGCGAACAGCCGGCAGCCCTGGCCTCGGTCGTGATCTGGAGAGTCACGGCGTAGTTGGCGGCGGTCTTGATGTTGCCGGTCCCGCCCGGACACGCGCGCAGCACGGACTGAGCGACGTACACGGTAACGGCGCCGGCGCTGCCGATCACGTCGGGGAAATAGGCCCCGGCGGGCAGGGTCATGACGAAGAAGATGTACTCGTTGGCCGCGCGCACGCCGATGTGGGGCTCGGAAGCGAACATTACCGGCCGGATGTAGAGGCTGCCGGGGTAGTCGAGAACGTTGTCTTTTTCGGCAGCGACGGCGGCGGCAACGGCGTCGACGAAGAACTGCTCGCCAACCGGGGGCATGCCCATGCGGCGCGCCGAGTCGTCGAAGCGGCGGGCGTTCTTGTCCGCGCGGAAAATGCCGACGCTGCCATCGGGCTGTCGGAAGGCCTTCAGACCTTCGAAAATCGTCTGCGCGTAATGCAGGACGAGCGTGGCCGGGTGAAGCGAGAAGTTGTGAAGCGGCTCGACGCGTCCCTCGCGCCAAGCACCATCGCGGTATTCCGCGGAGAAGAAGGTCTCGCTGAACGCGGTGCCGAACGCGAGTTTGCGCGGGTCGTAGCGCTGCGACTGGGCGGCTCCGGGCAAAGATTCGGTGGTCTGCATAGATCCCATATTAGCGTGGCAGCGGAGGGCGAAGGTTGAGGGGGGCAGATGGAAGCGGATCAGACCAAGTCCGATTCAGATTCCCGTTTCACTCTGTTCGTGCGTGACTTTGTTGCGCGATGGGAAATGGGGCCACGCATGAACGTGAATGAACGGAATCAACACGGCCCGAAAGCCGTCATCTCCTCACTGCTTCAAGCAGCCGGTTCGCGCTGCTGGAGCCAGCGGCGGAGAGATTCCTGACTTTCGCCGGATCTGCGCCCGGCGAGCAGACTTTCGACGCTGATGTCTTCGTCCAGATCGGGCCAATGAATGCCCTCGCCCCCCGCGATCAATCGCCAGTTCAGTCGTTCAGCGGGAGTTGAGTGCGCCAAACGCGGGAACCAGGCGAGCGGGACTGTTATGGTTCGGCCGTCGACCAGATCGGCGATTAAGGCGTCCTCCGTTACTCGCACAGTTTGGGCGAGCTCACGCCTGGAAGTACTCATTCCATTTCCTCAACAGAAGCGTTGCATTTTCGGCAACCAGTCTTTCGATCCGAATCAATTCGAGCCTCGAAAAAGCACGGCTCCTCTCAAATCGAACCGGCTCCAGCCAAAACTTGGCTTCTCCGTCCTCCCGCTCCACGTGAACATGGGCAGGCTCTTCTCGATCCGCCGAGTAGAAGAAGAAGCGATACGGCCCCACTCTCAATACGGTCGGCAACGCTTTCAGTTTACACGTCTCTAGAATAGGCCGGGGCACTTACGGCGCCGAGTCGGCGCTTCGTCTGGCTCTTTCACGGAGCTCGCCGATGTTCAGTCCCGTCAGCGCCGTGGCGATAGCTCCTCCGATCAACAACGGGAGCGTCAACGACCCGAAGAGGATGATCGAGAAGGTCTTGGCGTCGGTGTTCGGGAGTTCGAAGAGTTTCAGCGCCTCTACCGTCGCCAGGTTGATCACGCCGAGATTGCCCGGGGCCGCGGGGAGGATCGTGAAGACCCGAATGATCGTCATTACCCCGGCGGCGACCCAGAAGGAGTAATCGGTGCGGAATGCCTTGAGCAGCGCGTAGACGGAAAACATCTGAATCGCGAGGTAAAGCGCGCTGATCAGAACCGTCAGGAGCAGACTGCGCCGCCGGCCCATCAGCTTCAAGCCTTCTAAGACGTGCCGTAGGGTTGCCGACGTGCGGCTTTCGTCATCGACCGCATGCGGCTCCCGTGGACGCGAGACGATCCAGATCGCCGTGAGGCTCCCGGCCAACAGCAGACCGCCCAGAATCTGCACGGCGAGGATCAGCTTCGGCGGTATTCCCTTCACTAGCGTGGCCGTGACGACGAACGCGCTGATCAGCCAGAAGCCGTCGATCACGCGCTCCACCGCCGCCGAGGCGAAACCCAGCGAGAGTCGCAGGTCATTCCAGTGCGTCAGGAGGTAGCAGCGGATCAGCTCTCCCACCCGCAACGGCAGCACTTCGTTCGCGAACAGGCCGATGTAGATCGCCTGCACGGTCCGCCAGAAGCCGAGGCGCGCGACCGGAGACAGCAGGGTCTGCCAGCGCCAGCCATGGACGACATAGACGGCGAGGTCGCTCACGACGGCGATGCCGATCCATTTCCAATCGAGATCCTGGATCGCCTCTTTGAGCTCGATCAGCGGATAGCCGTGCAGCACCCAGAACAGGCATGCGGCAGACGTGGCATACCCAATGACCTGCGGGAGCCACGACGGGATTTTACGGCGCGAGGGATCGCGGGGGGTATCGATTGCGCTCACTTGCGCCACTCGCCCCTATGATATCGTGGCGGCGTCTCCGGCAACCTCCGTGCGCGACTCCAGATATTTTTCGCGGGCCCTGCGAATCGCTTCCCGGGCGTGGCGCGGGCCTTGCCAGCCGCGCATCTCCGTGCGTTTGTTCTCCAACTCCTTATAGATCGCGAAGAAGTGTTCGATCTCACGCAGGTTGTGTGGGAAGACCTGGTCGATCGTATGGATCTGGTCGAAGCGGGGATTGCGGTTGGGGACCGCGAGTATCTTTTGATCGGGCTCGTTCTGATCCACCATTTCGAGCATCCCGACGGGTCGGACGTGGAGCAGCACCCCGGGGAAGCTCGCTTCATCGACCAGGACGAGTACGTCGAGCGGGTCGCCATCGTCGGCGAGAGTGCCGGGCACGAAGCCATAATCGCCGGGATAGTGAAGGGGGGAATAGAGAGCGCGATCGAGGCGGAAGACGCCGAGTTTGCCGTCGTACTCGTACTTGTTGGACGAGTTCTTCGGAATCTCGACGATCATGCGGACGATCTCGGGACAGTCCGGTCCCGGGTCGATATCGTAAAGGCTGGTGGACACTTTCCTATCGTAACAACGCATGCGCGGCCATTACGATCGAGATGCCCACAATCGACGAGATCACCTTCATGGCGGTCCACGATTTGAGGGTCTGAGGCACGGTCATGCCGAAGTACTGATTCACCATCCAGAAACCGGAATCGTTGACATGGGAGAACGCCGTACCGCCGGCGCAGAGCGCCAGCACGAGGATCTCGGGGGTGTAGCCCGGGATTCCTTTCACGATCGGCGCGACGATGCCCGCGGCCGTGATGATCGCGACGGTCGCCGAGCCCTGCGCGATGCGCATCGCGACCGCAACCAGGTACACGACGAGGAGCGGCGAGATCGACGACGTAATCAGCAGCTTGCCGAGGTACGGCCCGGCGCCGGAATCGACGATGATCTGCTTGAACGCTCCGCCGCCGCCGATGATGCAGAGCAGCGCGCCCATGGGCGCCAGGGACTCGGCGGCCATTTTCGCCGCCTTGTCGCGTGTGAGGCCGCGGCGGATACCGAAGAGGTAGAGCGCGATCAGAGCGGTCAGGGCAAGCGCCGTGAAGGGATGCCCGAGGAACACAGCCGCGCCCCGAAACGGAAGGTCGTGCAGGTTGGCGAGCGTCGCGCCGAATATCAGCAGGACCGGGAGGATGAGCAGCAGCACGATGACGGGAATCGGCGGGGGTTTCAGGCCGTCGGACATCGACACCGAGAGCTCCGCCATCTTCGGCACGGGGATGAACAGGCGTTTGGAGACCCAGCCGCCGTAGCCGATCCCCGCGACGATCGTCATCGGCAGGGAGAGCGCGATCCCGTAGAGGATCGTCGTACCAAGGTTGCTGCCCAGCAGTTGCGACGCGGCGGCAGGTGCGGGATGCGGAGGAACCAGCGAGTGTACGACCGTGAGCGCCGCGAGCATCGGCAGACCGTAATACAGCATCGAGCGCTTGGTCTCGCGGGCGAGGTTCCACACCAGCGGGGCGAGGATCACGACGCCGACCTCGAAGAAGATCGGCAGCCCGACGAGGAACGCGGAGATGAGCATTGCCCATGCAGCGCGGTCCTTGCCGAATTTCGCGAGAAGATAATCGGCGAGCGCGCGTCCGCCGCCGGAGTATTCGAGGAAGCGTCCGATCATGGCGCCGAGTCCAACGACGACCGCGATGAAACCGAGCGCCTCGCCAAAGCCGCTCTGGATGGACTTCAGGACCTTCTCCGGCGGCATTCCCGCGGCCAGTCCGAGCGCCATCGAGGTGAGGATGAGCGCCACGAACGCGTGGAGCTTGACCACCAGGATGAGGAAGAGGAGGAAGCCGATCGAGAGGGCCGTCAGGAGGATCAGGGTACCGCCAGGCACTGGCATGAATCGCCCATTCTACACCGTGAGGTCGGTGAGCAGCGGGAAATGATCGGACGCTTCACGTGCGCCCGGGGCATCGTAGAGCACGGAACAACTTTGGACGCACGACGCGGACGCGGCGGGCACGAAGACATAGTCGAGGCGAACCTGCGGGTCCCAGGTCGGGAACGTGTAGCCGGTGTCCTCGTGCAGTGCGCGATAGGCGTCGGCGTAGCCGCCGTGGATCATGAGGGCGAGCGCGCGCCAGCGGATCTTGCCGCCTCCGAGCCAGTAGAGGGCGCGAAGCCGCGCGGGTAGTCGCCGGACGTCGAAGGCGGCGCCCTCGGCGAGCGTATTGAAGTCTCCCGCGAGGACGTGGAAACTGTCGCGATGCGGCGCGATGCGGCGCAGCAGGGCGCGGACCTCGAACATCCGGCGGCGCTCGGTGACGTTCGAATGGATGGCGGAAAGATGCACGCCGAAGATGCGCAGACCGCCCGCGGTGACGATCTCGAGGAAGCTGCGGCGCGCCAGGATCAGGCGATGCCATTCGTGATGCGCGATCGGGATGCGGCTCAGGAACGCGACCGACTCGCCGAACGTCGAGCCGTACTGCGGGAAGCCGCAGCTCTCGGCGAGTGCACGGACGACCTCGGGCCGCGTGGCTTCTTCGAGGACGACGAGGTCTGGCTCGCAACCGCGAATGACGTCGCCGATGGCGCGCTCGCGCCCCACGCCGCCATACCGGATGTTGTACGTGAGCAGCCGGAGGTTCACGTTTCGAGATCGCCGAACAGCGTCAGGAACGGTTGTCCCATGACGGCTCCGCGGAGGTACTGCACCCAATCCCGTGTGCCCTGGATATTCACCGGGCGGTGCACCATCTCCATGAGCTGCTGCCGCAGGGGGACGAGGTCCGGGGCGATGTCGGGGTCCTCCTCGCTGAGAGGGCGCGAATGGATGCCGGGGATCCAGTAACCCGTGACGGAGTAGTAACGAAGCACGTCGGCGCCGACCAGGGTTAGATCGAGGTCGCTGGTGCCGGGGCCGTCGGAATCGAAAGGGGCGCCGTCTTTCCACCGGAAACCCGTGATGGCGCTGCCGCGAAGAACGCCGGCATGGGCCTCCGGGACAAACTGGCGCGTGATGGAACAGAAACGCTCAAAGGCAGCGGCGTCGTTAGAGAAAGCCAAGCGGATCACATTCGCCCGCATCTCGTCGGAAGAAAGCGGCACGAAAAAACCCGAAGCACGCATTGGGCCACGAATGAACACGAATGAACGCGAATGAGAACAAGCGTGTTTATTCGTGTGCATTCGTGTTCATTCGTGGCCTATTTCCTAGTCGGTCGTCCAGACGCCTTCGAAGTCGACGAAGTAGCCTTCGACCGCCACTCCGGGGATTTCCTTTTCGAGGTTTGCTTTCGCTTTCTGCATGTCGGCGGAATGATTCGCTCTTTCTTTCACGAGATCTCCTCCGAATTTCGCGAGGCCTCCGTACGCGCCGCAATCGGAATGCAGCATCAGGACGATTCTTTTCGCTCCGTGAAGCTGGATCGATTTTCGGAGCTGGGCCAGGAGAAACTCCCGGTCGTTTTCATGCTCCGGGCACGCCAGCGACCTCGCACCTCCGGCGATTTTGATGGGATCGGAATTGAAGACCCCGATGCGTTTCAGGAATTTGCGGAAGCCCGTTTCGAAACGATTGTCGAAACACCAGACGACGGCGGCGTCGCACTGGTACTTCTCGCGCGGTGCGTCGAAGTGAAACAGCTTTTCCATTGGGGTCACCCCACTTTGTAACGGCGAATGTCGGCTTCCGGGACCTCGCTGCTCATGCCGGGCTCTTCGGGCGCCGGATAGTCGCCGTCGATCATCTTGTGAGCGCCGCTGGTCTCCATGTAGATGGCGTTCGGCATCGCGAGCAGCATGTTGAGATTGGTATTGCCGCCGCCGTGGCTGGCGAGTTCGAGGCCGTGCGCGTCGGCTACCGCGGCGATCTCCATCCATTCCGTGACCCCGCCGGCGCGGCGATTATCAGGCTGCACGACGTCCGCGGCTTTGCGCGCGATCAGGTCGGTGAAGGCGTATTTGGTCGCGAGATTCTCGCCGGTCGCGATGCGGATGTCGAGCTCCTGCGCGAGGAGCGAGAAGCCTTCCATGTCCTGTGGCGGGAGCGGCTCCTCGTACCAGAAGCAGCCGAGTTGTTGATACAGGCGGCCGCGGCGGAGCGCATCGTTGCGGTTGAACACCTGGTTGGCGTCGACCATGACGCGGCCCTTGCCGAGAATGTCGAACGCGGCGCGGATGCGGCGCTCGTCGTCCTGCATGGAATCGCGCCCAACCTTGATCTTGACGGCGCGATAGCCCTGCTCCACGGCGGTCGTCAGCGACTTCCGGTATTTCGAGAGATCGGCGTCCTCGTCGTAATACCAGCCGCACATCGAGTAGACGGGCATGCGATCGCGATACGCGCCGAGCATCTTGTAGACCGGCATCCCGGCGTGCTTCCCGAGGATGTCCCAGACGGCGATGTCGACGGCGCCGATGGCGAACTGAGTCACGCCGCCGACTCCCTGATACTCGAGCGCCTTCCAAAGGTCGGCGCGGATGCGGCGGGGGAAGGACGGATCCTGTCCGATGAGGACCGGGCGGATCTCCTGCTCGAGGATCGCCTGGACGACCTTGGGGCCGCCCGGGATCATGCCGAACGTGCTGCTGGCCCAGCCCGTGATACCAGCGTCGGTGCGCAAACGCAAAACGACGGAGCCGTTATCGACACCCAATTTGTGGATCGCGTCGTAGATGGGCGTGCCGGGCGGCCGCCGTAAGACGTCGGTTTCGAGCCCGACAATCTTTAAAGACTTCTGCTGCTCGGCGGCCTGAGAAAGACCGGCGCCGAGCGCCGCGGCCGAAAGGAATTGCCGGCGCTTCATGGGCGTATTCTCCCATATGGCGGAACGACGAGTTTGAGCCACGAATGGACACGAATGAACGCGAATAAAGCAGAAGCGCTTAGATTCGTGTCCATTCGTGTGCATTCGTGGCCAATAACAGTTTTCTGTTTCACGAGACTTTCCGAACTGTACACGACTGCCCAGTGCCACGTTGTTTGGGTGTTCGGAGCGCTTTATGCTGATCGCTGTGGCGAGCGCGTCTCCGGCGGGTTCTGACAGTTCGATTGTTTTAGAGGGATTTCGCGGCGGTCAGGCGGTTTCGATCGCGGTCGCCGTTTCTGCAATTTCCGAGTTACGGGCGGCGGTGAGCGGGGGAGTCGAGGTCGCGTCCGGCCTGATCGGCGGCGTGCTTTCCGAGGATCGCATCGCGATCGAGCATTGCTTCGCCAACGGCGTTCCGATCGGCTTGTTCCGGACACAGCCGGCAGGATGGCCGGCTGTCACAGAACCGGACCTGAAGCGGATTCAGGCGGCGATGCCGCGCGCCACCAGCGCGATACTACTGGTCGTGCGGACCCTCGTGCAGCGTCCTTGGTCCGCGACGCTGTTCATCGTCGACCCGAAGCGGCCATCCACTACAGAGCAGGCGTTGATCGAATTCCCCTTCGATGAATATCTACTGCGCCACGGCTGGCTGACGGAACTGGCTCCGCCGCCGCCACCGCCGCAGCCCCGGCGCGCTGCAGCGAACGCGGGGCGGTCAAAGCGTCAGCTGCTGGCCGCTCTGGCTTCGATCGCGCTGATCGGCGGCGCCGCGGCGGCATACGAGATCCGCCGCTCCCGGCCTTCCGAGATTGGCGGAATTTCGGAGCTGACGCCGGTGGTGACGCCGCCGATCGGCCTGCATGCCACCCGCAGCCTCGACGAGTTCGAACTGACCTGGAACCGCGAATCGGAGCTGGTGCGGGCGGCGACGGGCGGGACGCTCGTGATCCATAACGGCTCGGTGGTTCGGATGGTTCCCGTGAGCACCTCGCAGTTGCAGGCGGGCCGCGTCATGTACCACCCGGTGTCCGGCGTCGACGTCGATTTCCGCCTAGAATTGGCGATGCCCGACGGGCGCATGGAGTCGGAGTCGATCGACGTGCTGGGGTTCGACACCGCCCCCTCGTTGACACTACCGGTGGCGGCGCAACCTCGTCCGAACGCAGCGCCGCCGGTGCAATCGGCGGATCGCATCGACACGCAGAAGATGGCGCGGACGCCCTCGCAGACACAGACCGAGCCGCAGCCGGTCCGGCGTGTGAATCCGACGCTGACCCGTGAAGTGACCGAGGAAATGCGGAACGCGAAGGGCCAGGTGTTGATTTCGGTGCTGGTTTCGATCGATGCGGCCGGGAAGGTGGATTCGGCCAAAATCGTGGGAGCGAACGGGGAGCCGAGACCGAGCGGCGATCACATCCGGCTGGCGGCGCTGAACGCGGCGCGCCAGTGGCGCTTCCGGCCCGCCACGACGGGCGGACGAGCGGTCCCGTCCACCCTGACCTTGGCGTTCAGCTTCTAGCCGGTCGCGCGCATGGTCGCGTCGGCGGCGACGTCGCCATGTACGCGCGTGCCCTGCTGCCGCATCCACTCGCTCAACGCGTTCTCATAAATATCCGTGTGCAGGCGCGTGTAACTGACATAGCCGAGACGGCGCAGGCGATTCATCTCGCTGGTGACGATCTCGCGCGAGGTGCCCACATAATCGGCGATTGCCTGGTGCGTTAGGCCGCTGACGCGGCTCGAGCCGTCCGGCATCGCGACGCCGTTGGCGCGCGCCAGCTCGATGAGCGCGATGGTGACGCGCGGACCCGTTTTGTAATTGGAGATGGTCGTAATCCGCTCGCGGAGCAGCGCGTTCTGCCGACCGAAATACTCGCAGAGTGCGAGCGCGAGCTTGGGCTCGCGTTCGACGCGATCCTGCACTTCGTCGGAGGTCCACGACATGACTTGGGTGGCATCGATCGCCACCGCGCTTTCGCGGACCGCGCGCTCCGACGGAACGAGGGCGCATTCCCCGAAGAAATCCTCCGTGCCCGCGACCCGAAGCAGGATTTGCGCGCCGCTGTCGGCCGTGTTGAAGATTTTCACGCGCCCGGAAAGCACAAGATAAAGCCGGGAAGCCGTGCGAGTGGGTTCATAAATCGCGCACCGTTTCGGGACTTCTACAATACGAGTGCTGGGGAGATAGTTCAAGGCATCGTGGTGACTCATGGGCTTTTTGGACCTCTGTACCCATCTGACCACCCGCCCCAAAGTGACGAATCAGGCACAATGCTTAGCCCTAGCTGTGCAGCGGGTCGAAAACGCCCTGGAAACTAGGGGTTAGCCTAGGCGACCGAAACGTTGTACCAATAGAGGGTGACCCTTCGTTCCCATTTGGCGCGCGAGCCGCGCGAACTTAAATTCGGCACCAGCGGCCGGCGCGGCCGTCTCGTCGACCTGACCCAACTCGAGATCTACATCAACGTTCTCGGGGAAATGGAGCACCTGCTCTCGCAAGAGGGCGAGGCAGGCGGCATCGTACTAGGAGACGAGTTCTACATCGCCCGCGATCTCCGTCCCAGCTCGCCGACCCTCGAGGCAGCGGTGGATGAGGCGGTCCGCGACGCCGGACTGCGTCCTGTCCACCTGGGTGAGGTTCCCACTCCGGCAGTGGCAAATTACGCGTGGCCGCGGCGCAAGGGCAGCATCATGGTGACCGGCAGCCATATTCCGTTCGACTGGAACGGGTACAAGCTGAACACATCCTGCGGCGAACTGTTGAAGACCCACGAGGCGCCGATTCAGGAGCGCGTCGGCGCGGTCCGCGAGCGGATTTACGGGCAGCCGTTCGAGAGCTCGAAATTCGACGCGGAAGGCTCGCTGCGGCAGGCGCGGACGCTTCCAGACGCGGACGGCGCGGCGCTACGTGACTACCTCCAGCGGTATGTCGACTTCTTCGCGGAGCGTCCGCTGGCCGGGCTGCGCGTGCTCTGCTACCAGCATTCCGCGGTCGGGCGCGACGTGCTCGCCTCGTTGTTGCGCGATTTGGACGCGGACGTGCTCCCGGCGGGCCGCAGCGACACCTTCGTCCCGATCGACACCGAGAACATCGACGCCGAGGCGCTGGCCGCGATTGCAGCCCTCGTGCCTGCCGAGCCGATCGACGCGATCGTCTCCACCGATGGCGATTCCGACCGTCCTCTGATTTTGGGCGTCGATCCGCGGACGAAAGCGCCGCGATTTTTCCCGGGGGACCTCGTCGGGATGGTCGTGGCGGAGTTTCTGGGCGCGGACGCGATCGTGGTGCCGGTGAGTTGCAACGACGCGATCGATCGCAGTCCGCTGGCCGCGGCGCTGGAACCGAAGACGCGTATCGGCTCGCCGTACGTGCTGGCGGGCATGCAGGCCGCGGCAGCGAAAGGACGGTCGGCGGTCTGCGGCTGGGAGGCGAACGGCGGTTTCCTGCTCGGGTCGGACGTCGTGCGCGGCGGGCGGACCCTGCGGGCGCTCCCGACCCGCGACGCCATCCTTCCGATCCTGGCGGTGCTGGCGGCGGCGCGCGAACGGGGGATGTCGCTGGTCGAGCTGTTCGGCCGGCTGCCGGCGCGGTTCACGTCGTCGACCTTGATCCGGGAATTCCCTCGGGAAGCGGGCGCGCGGCTGATTGCGGAATTAAAGCCAGAGGAGTTGGAGCCGCTGTTCGGGCCGGTGGCGAAGGTCGACCAGACCGATGGTCCGCGCGTGTACTTCGCGTCTGGGGACGTGATCCACATGCGTCCCTCGGGAAACGCGGATGAGTTCCGCATCTACGCGTGCGCGGATACGGCGGAGCGGGCGCGCGAGATTACGACCATGGGCGCGGCGTTCGTGCGGGCGCGTCCCCGGCCCGGCCTACAATAGAACCGTGTTCCCTGCCCTGCTGTTTGTCTTTTACGCGTCCATCGTGAACGACGTACGCGTCCTGATCGACCGCAACGATCTGGCGGCGGCCGAAGCTGCGACGAAGTCGTATCAGGCGCGCTCGGGACAGACGCCGGAACTGGCAGCGGCAGTGTCGTGGCTGGCGCGCGCGAATCTCGCCGCCAAGCGGTACGACCAGGCCGATAAGTTCGCGGACGAGGCGGCGCGCATGGGCGAGTCGTTCCTGGGCGCGCGGAGACTGGATTCCGATCCGTGGCTGCCGACGGCGGTCGGGGCGGCGATCGAGGTCCACGCGCAGGCCTTGGCAGCGCGCGGGGGACGGTCGGAAGCGGTCGGGTACTTGAACGAGGAACTCGCCAAGTACCGGGATACATCGATCGGTGAGCGCATCCGCAAGAACATCAACCTGCTGAGTCTGGAGGGTAAGCGCGCGCCGGCGCTCGAAGGGCAAAACCTCGTCGCCCTACGCGGGCATCCGGTGCTGCTTTTCTTCTGGGCGCACTGGTGTCCGGACTGCAAGGCCATGGCGCCGGGGATCGCGGCGTTGCTGGCGAAGTACGGACCGAAGGGACTGGTCGGGATCGCTCCCACGAGGCTTTACGGGTATGCGGCGGGCGGCGAGCCTGTTCCCGCGGCGACCGAGCGGCGCTACATCGACAGCGTGCGCGCCCAGTATTACGCGGCGCTTTCGGGAACGGCGATGCCGGTCAGCAGCGCCAATTTCCTGGCCTACGGAGCGAGCACCACACCTACGCTCGTCTTGATCGACTCCGCCGGAATCGTTCGCTACTACCATCCCGGCGCGGCTACGATGCCGGAGTTGGCGGCGCGAATCGAGAAAGTGCTGGCGCGCTAGCGATCAGGCGGACTTCCGTTGTCCCATGCGCGTAGGTGCGGCCGCTTTGTAGCGGTCGTACTCCTCGAGCGACGTAATCAAGGAGTCGATGGCGGAGCGGCGAGCGTAGAGTTGTTCGAGTTCACGCTGGTAATTCCGGATCGGATTCAGCGTCATCGTCGACTTCTTAACGGACAACATAGTACATGTGTACCAGAAGGTCTAGGGAATTACAATGAGAAACAGAGTACCACCATTAATCCATTTTGCGGGTAGCGTACTACACCCTTTTGCGGGTATTTGATAGCTTAACCTTTGAGAATAGAGCAGATCGCTTGTGCGTCGTTAGGGACTAGTACTGGTGGGTTGGCTAGTGTCGAGAGGGACTTCCCCGAGCATGGTTCTCTTAGTACACCTGTATGGTATCGATGAATGTAGTCCGGGTCCTTCAAAACGTTGCCCGTCAGCACCGCCACAACGTCCGCATCGGCCCGCATTACACCCGCCGCCCGTAGCTTTTTGATCCCCGCCAGAGTCGCGGCAGACGCCGGTTCGCACCCGATCCCGCAGCGTCCGATGATCGCCTTGGCGTCGGCGATCTCCTCCTCGGTCACCTTCTCGACCACCCCATCGGTAACGTGGATTTCGTGGAGGGCTTTCGGCCAGGACACCGGGTCCCCAATTTTGATCGCAGTGGCGAGGGTCTCCGGGTGCCCGACCGGGTGTAGCTCGTTCTGGCCGGCGGAGTGGAAAAGCTCGTAGAACGGAGCGGCGCCTTCAGCCTGGACGACGGCGAGTCGTGGCAGCCGGTCGATGAGCCCGAGATCGCGCATTTCGCGGAGCGCCTTCCCGAAAGCCGACGCATTGCCCAGGTTGCCGCCCGGCAGCACGACCCAGTCGGGAACGTGCCAGTCGCGCTGGTCCATCATCTCGACCATGATCGTCTTCTGGCCTTCGATGCGGAACGGGTTGATGGAGTTCAGCAGGTAGATGCCGAGTTCGTCGGCGATTTGGCGGACGAGGGCGAGGATCTGGTCGAAATTGGCCTCAACCTGGAGCGTTTTGGCGCCGAATTCGAGCGCTTGGGCCAATTTCCCGAACGAGATGTTGCCGTGCGGCAGGAAGATGACGGGCTGGAGTCCGCCGGCGCTAGCGTATGCGGCCATCGAGGCCGAGGTATTCCCAGTAGACACGCAGGCGACGCGCGTCATCCCGAGACAGCGAGCTTGAGCCGCGCCGCAGGTCATCCCGTTGTCCTTGAACGACCCGGTCGGGTTGAAGCCCTGGTGCTTGAAGGTGATGCGGTCGAGGCTGCCGTATTCGGCGGCGCGCGGCGCGTCGAGCAGAGGGGTATCGCCTTCGCGAAGGGTGGTGACGTGGCGGTAATCGTCGAGGAACGGCAGGAATTCCCGATAGCGCCAGACGCCGCTCTGGTCGATGGGCGCGTTGGACATACGGCGCTCGCGCCAGAGCTGTTTCCAGCCGGCGGCATCGGCCGGCTTCAGGTCGTAGACCGCCTCCATGAGGCCGCCGCAGCGCGGGCAGTTGTACAGGACGTCGGTAATCGGAAAGCGCGCGCGGCATCCCTCCGCGAAACAGGCAAGCTCGGCTGGCATGAAGCTCTATTATAAGGGGATGCTTGCGGTTTACCTGGAAGGGGGAGAGGTTTCGGTGCGGGAAATTCCGCGCCCGGCGCGCCCGTTCGGCTTCGCGCTGCTCCGTCTGCTGGCGGGCGGGATTTGCAATACCGACCTCGAACTGCGGCGCGGGTATTACGGCTTCGCCGGCACTCCGGGGCACGAATTCGTCGCCGAGGTGGTGGAGGCAGACAACCGGGACCTGGTCGGCAAGCGCGTGGTCGGCGAGATCAATCTGGCGTGCGGCGACTGCGATTGGTGCCGCCGAGGACTAGGCCGCCACTGTCCCACGCGCACGGTGCTCGGGATCGTGAACCAACCCGGCGCCTTCCAGGAGTACTTCACGTTGCCCGAAGCGAATCTCTCCGTCGTCCCGGACGAGATCGCGACGGACCGGGCGATATTCACGGAGCCGCTGGCCGCGGCGTGCGAGATTCTCGACCAGGTCGCGATCCCGCCCCACGAGACGGTGGCGGTGCTGGGCGACGGCAAGCTGGGGCTATTGATTGCAATGGTCCTGCACGCGCACGGGTATCGGGTGCATCATTTCGGACGCCATCCGGAGAAGCTCGCGCTCTCGCCCGGCGAGACGTCGACGGAGACGCCGCCGCCCCATGCGTACGAGTGGACGGTGGACGCGACCGGCAGCGCCGAAGGGCTGCGGACAGCGGTCGCTACGACTAGGCCGAGGGGCACGATCGTCTTGAAGTCGACGGTGCACGGGCTGGTCCCGGTCGACACGGCCCCGGTGATCGTCAATGAGCTGACGCTGGTCGGGTCGCGCTGCGGACGGTTCGAAGCGTCGCTGCCGCTGTTGGGACTCGTACCAGTGGAGCGGATGATCGCGGGCCGGTTTCCGCTCTCGGAAGCTCCGGCCGCGTTCGCGGCGGCGGAAGGCGCACTCAAAATCCTCTTGGAGAATCGATGACCCTGCTCGATACGTGGGAAGACCTCGACGGTCCCGAACAAGTCGCCGCTTTCGCTGCGCTGCCGCGCGGGGAGGCGGACGATTTCTTTCTGGCACTCGACGCGCGGCATCAGTTGGAACTGCTGCGGGCGCTGCCGCCGGGTGAGTGCCGCATCTGGCTCCGCCTGCTGGCGCCGGATGACGCCGCCGACGTGATCCAGGTGGCGAAGGAGGGGGAGCGCGAGCAACTGCTCAGCGAACTCGACGAGACGACGCGGCGAGAGGTCCGGGCGCTGCTGGCGTTCAAGGAGGACGCGGCCGGCGGCCTGATGAGTCCCCGCTTCGCGCGGGTGCGGCCGGAAATGACGGTCGACGAGGCGATCAGCTATCTACGGCGGCAGGCCGCGCACGTCGAGACGATTTACTACGCGTACGCGCTCGACGATTCGCAGCGATTGCTCGGCGTGGTCAGCTTCCGCAAGTTGTTTTCCGCCGATTCGACGCGCACCGTCCGCGACGTGATGCAGACCGACATCGTGACCGCCACCGCGGACATGGACCAGGAGGCCGTCGCGAAGCTCGTGGCGCAGCGTCACCTGCTCGCGATTCCCGTGCTCGACGCCGAGGGGCGTATGCAGGGCATCGTGACGGTGGACGACATCGTCGACGTGGTCGAGGAAGAGGCCAGCGAGGACATCCAGAAGGTCGGCGGTATGGAGGCGTTGGACGAGCCGTACCTCGAGATCGGCTTCTGGAAGATGGTGAAGAAGCGGGCGGGATGGCTCGCCATCCTCTTCGTCGGCGAGATGCTGACGGCGACCGCGATGGGGTACTTCGAGAAGGAGATCGCGCGCGCCGTGGTGCTGGCGCTGTTCGTGCCGCTGATCATTTCGAGCGGCGGCAACTCGGGGTCGCAGGCGACCACGCTGGTGATCCGCGCGATGGCGGTCGGCGAAGTGCGGCTGCGCGACTGGTGGAGGATTATCCACCGCGAGTTCTCGACCGGCTTCGTCCTCGGCTCGTTCCTGGCGCTGATCGGACTGGCGCGCATTCTGCTCTGGCAAGGAATCTGGCACACCTACGGCGAGCATTACTTCCTGGTGGCGTTCACGGTGGCAGGGAGCTTGGTCGGGGTGGTCCTGTTCGGGACGATCGCGGGGTCGATGCTGCCGTTTATCTTGCGAAGATTCGGGCTGGATCCGGCGAGCGCGTCCGCCCCGTTCGTGGCGACGCTAGTGGACGTGACGGGGCTGGTCATCTACTTCACGGTCGCGAGCATCATTATGCGGGGAACGCTGCTGTAACACCGTGGGGCGGGCAATCCTGCCGGGCAATCCTGCCCGCATCCGGCTTTCAGCCGGATCGACCCGCTGGAAAGCGGGTCGGCGGCCAGAATTGGCCGCCCCACACTCACTACCGATACGCGATCACGAAGAGGCGGCGGAACGGGAGCAGGACACGGCCATCTTTACGCGCGGGGTAGTGGGGACGGATGGCGTCGCGATACTCTCCGAGGAAACGGTCGCGATCGTCTTCCGGGAGCGCGTTGAGGAAGGGGCGGAGGCCTGTGCCGCGATACCACTCGACAATCGCGTCGGGGGTGTCGAGGACGTGCTGGTAGATCGTCTCCCAGATGTCGACGGCGGCGGCGTGCGTGGCGAGCGCGTCGTAATAGAAAGCGGCATCTTCCGCGTGCCAGTCGACGATCGGGTGGAGGAAGCGGCCCCGCCATTCGGACGAGGCGGCGAGATCGCGCATCAGGCGCTGGGCGGGCTCTTCGGTCGATGCGGGGACTTGGATAGCGAGCACGCGAGCGCGCGCGAACAGGCGCGGCAGGAGCGCCGCGTGGTCCGGCACCCACTGCACTGCTGCGTTGGAGAAGACCACGTCGAACTCGGGAGCCCCGTCGTCGGCCCATTGAGCGCTCTCGCCGCGCAGCCACGCGATGTCGGGGTAATCGCGGCAGGCGGTGGCGAGCATGTCTTCCGAGCTATCGAGGCCCGTGATCTCGGCTCCCGGCCAGCGCTCGCGCAGGACGGCGGTGCTGTTGCCGGGTCCGCAGCCAAGGTCGATCACGGTGCGCGGCGCGAGGACGGCGATGCGGGCGGCGAGATCGCGGCAGGCGCGGGTGCGCTCGCCGGCAAAGCGCAGGTACTGATCGGGATTCCAGTCGGGCATCAGTAATAGTATTTCGTGTTCTTCGCCCACTCGGAATTGGGATAGCGCCGGTGAAGCAGTTCGAACGCTTCTTTGGAGAAGGCGTGGCTCTCGCCGTCGGTGGGGCCATAGCGTGTGGCGCGGACCGCGAGGTGGAGCGCTTCGGGGACGCGCGGGTCCTGCGGGTGAGCTTTGGCGAACTCGATGGCGATGCCGCAGAGGTAGTTGACGCCGTTCGGCGCCGATTTTTCGAGTTGTTTGGCTTGCGCCTCGCCGCTGGAGCGATCCGCGGCGGGGAGGAACTCGCGGGGGCCGATCTCAGCGGGCGGGTAGAGATCGTGGAGCGGCTCGTGATTGCGGTCGGCCTCGGGCTTTCCGGAAGTCGGTTGTAAGCTCCACCAGTTATCGCGGAAGTTTTCGATCTTGTTCAGTTCCGTATTCCGGCCAACGCCGCTGCGAAGCGTCGGCGAAAAACCCGGGAGGCGGAGCATCCAGAAGGCGGCGGTGAACGAATCGGGGTGCGCGAGGTAATCGGACATCGCGGCGGCCGCAGGCGGTCGAAGGTCGCGAAGGCGCGCAGCGAACATGCGTGCAGCGGCGGCGTCACCGAGCAGGACCGCGCGAACCCAACCGGCCTGTGAGATGTCCTCCTGGCGGGAGCGAGGCAACGCCGGGACTGCTGCGGCGACTGTCCACCGGGCGAGCGGCACGGCGCGATTCATCGGCGTCGTGAAGTCGAGATCGAGCGCGGGCCCCACCGAAGAGTCGGGTGGATCGTCGCCGCTTTCGAACGACGTCATGCCGGCGGGCTTGCGGACCGCGTAGCGTAGGAATTCGTCCCAATCGCGCGCCACGCGGAGACGCTCGGCGCGCAGGAGGTTCTCGACCCCTACCGTCTGTTTCGTTGCCAGCGCGGCGTCGGCCCATTCGCGAGCAGCGTCGGTTTCGCCACGCAGGATCTGCAGGCGGATGCCGTCGTAGGTCGCGGTGGCCCAAGCGGGGGAAGCCGGCGTCAGCCGGTGCGCGGCGGCGACAAGGTCCGGCACGGCGGCGTTCTGGGGATCGGTCCAGGCGAGCGCGGCGACGAGCCACTGGTCCCCGCCTTTTCGCCATCGGTCGACGATGTGGTCGAGCGACTTGCCGGTTTGGAAGCTGACGATCCAATCGGCGACTTCGCTCTCGGCCGCGGGCAGCTCAACGCCCTCGCGGTCGGCGATGTGGGTGTAGTCGGTGAGAACACGGTCGATGCGGGTGGGGATCCCGGGCTTAACCCATTCGGCGCCGAGTTTGACCAGCGCAGCTTTGGGGTCGAGCGCGGCGTCTACGAAGTCCTCGAGTCCGCGCGCAGAATCGCGCCAGCGCAGATCGTTGCGGAGCGCCGCAAGCTTCGACTGGGCTTCGCGGAGCTTCTCGGGGCGTTTGAAGATCGTGCCTTCGCGGATCAGCGCGCGGGCAGCGAGATACGCGCCGGACCCGCGCCACGGCGATTCGGCGTTAGCCGCGACGGCAGCGAAATCGCGCTCGGCCTCGGCGAACTGGAGCGCGTAGAACTCGGCGGCGGCGATCTGATACTGGCGGTCGGCGGCGAGGAGTTTGTCGGCGCCGGCGAGCAGGGCCGCAGGTATAACGGGCGCCTTGCCCGAGCAGTTCTCGAAAACCCGGTCCTGTCCGCGCAGCCACTCGGTCAATGGCGCGGACCGTCCCCACCGCCGCTCCCGGTCGGCGAGAGTCGCGGTAGCCGAGGTAAAGGCGTCGTCGAGACAGTTGGGAAACACCTGGTATTGGTCGGGACCGGGCAGATCGCGCTCTTGCGTGACGTCGTCGAGCTTCGCGGCGCCGGGGACGCGGGCCCGCGCGGCGAGCCACGTTTGGACTGCCGTAGGCTTGGGCGGCCCGCCGCTCGGCGGATCGGTGTTGGGCGAGAGATTGTCAATCTCAGCAGGGGTCCAGTGAACCCCGACAAGATGGCGGTACGCGATCAACAGAGGCTCGCGATAGAAGTGCGGACGCAGCACACCGAGATGTCCGCTGACGTACTCGGCGCGGTCGACAGGGCCGTGTAGCGGCGCGAACTCATACTCCGGGAAAAACGGTCCACAAGTGACGGCGTCCTGCGGGCTGAAGAGGGCGACGGCGAGAAGCGCGAGGACGGCGAGGCGAATCATTTTCATAGCGCAGTTAGTTCCACCTTCTGGCAAGAGCGACCGCGCCCTGATAGGTGTCGCGGGTCCAAGGGTGCGGAGCGAATACGAAGAGTCGGCGGCCGTGCGGTACGGTGTACGGGAGTTCGTCGACCGCGACGCCCAGACTGGCGCGGCAGACCTCCGCGGAGAAGTCGCGGACCTCGTGAGGCTCGCCTGCGCCCATGCGGAAGAGCATCGGGACGGCGTCGGCGATCGGCAGATCGCGGACCCAAGGGTCGCCGAGGCACCACGAGGCCAGCGCGGTGATGGTGAGCGGCTTCGCGGGGTCGAGCCCGTCGCGGACGCGGTGGAGGAGTGCCGCGTACCACTCGCGCTCCGAGGCGCGCGCGTCGAAATCGATCTGTAGAGCGCGGACACCCGCATGATCGGCAGCGGCGAGGATCTCGCGCGTCACCGCTTCCACCGCGGGCAGCGGCGGCCGCGATTCGAGACGCACGACGGCCATGATCCACGCGCCCGGCGGCACGTCGAGCGGCTGCAATCTGGGACGCACGGTCACGGCGCCATCGCGCCACGAGATGGTGCGCGCGAGATAGGCGATACCGGCGGAGTGCGGGTCGAGAAAGCCGAGACGCTCGGGCCGCTCCCACGCCCAGAGGATCAGGCGTGGAGATCCCGGAAGCCGGTCGGCGTGGCGCGAGCACGCTGCCAGCAGGACGATCGCGACGAGGAGCGCGCGCTTCATTCTGTCCATCATACGGCGTACGGTAAACATCGAATTGAGCGCCCGCGCTTTCCGGTGTACAACGGTTGCAAGTCGTTCGGGTGAATTCCGCACATGTTTGCACAAAGGGAGAAGTCTGCCTCGCCGGCAGTCTGGTTCGGCGTGCTCTGTCTATACCTGGTGGCCACGCGCTGGCCGCTGGCGCCGCACTACTTGTATTACTTCGATAGCGCGAATTTCGCGCTCGCGCTGGAGAACTTCAATCCGGCGCTGCATCAGCCGCAACCTCCGGGCTATCCGCTGTTCGTCGGGCTTACGCGACTGATCCACCTGTTCGTGCTGCGGCCGGAACACGTCTTTCTGATTGCGGGCCTGCTGGCAGCATGCGGCGCGGTGGTGCTGATCCGGTTGCTGGCGCGCGAGATGTTCGGCGCTCCGGCAGGAATGCTGGCGGCCGCGCTCCTGGCGTCCAATCCGGTGTTCTGGTTTGGCGGAATCACGAATCAGATTCGGGTGTTCCTGGCAGTCGCCGCGGTCGCCGTAGCCTTCCTCGGATGGCGCGCGCTGCGGAATCCGGACCGTCCCGGATGGCTGTACGCGATGTTCGCCGCGATTGCGATCGGCGGCGGCTTCCGTCCGGGCGTGGCAGTGAAACTGCTGCCGCTCGCGTTATGGGTCTGGTGGCGGTCGGGACATCGTCCCCGACGGCTGGCGATCAGCTTCGCGACAATGGCCGTCGCGGCCTTACCCTGGTTGGCAGTTACCACCTGGGCGGTCGGCGGCCCGGTGCGATACGCGCAGGTGATTTGGCAGTACGCGAACGAGCAGTTCCAAGGCTCGTCGGCACTATTTGGCGCGGCCGCGCCCTCGGCGCTGCAGATGGTCCGGATGGCGCTGGTGTGGAACCTGCTCGGAGTGATCGCATGGGTCTGGGCCGTGCCGTTTGTGTGGCGCGGCATCTCCAATCCCGAATGGCGCGAGCGCGCCGCCTTCCTTTCCATCGCATTTCTGCCGCCGTTCCTCTTCTCCGCCTTGATCCATATCGGAGACCCCGACCAGGCTCTGGCAAGCGTGTCGATTCTGTGCGCGGCGGGCGGTGGCGTGCTCGCTGCGTTTTGCCGGTCGGGGCGGCGCGTCGGCCTGACTGCGGGCGCCGTCGTCGCGCTGCAGACGATTCTTTTCTTCTGCCCGCCGACCACGCTGGCGAAAGCGGCGAGCTACCGTCACGTCGCCATGGTCGACCGGATGACGACGGGCGCGATGACGGCGATCGAAGCGCTGCGGAGCGACGGTCCGCTGACCATCGTCCACTACGGCTCGTCGGTCGCGTCGCGCGAATTGGCTTACTACTTCCCCGACGACTACGTCGTCGTTCTGCCCTCGTCACCCTCGGACCGGGCGCAGATCTGGTTCCACCACCAGACGGTGGACCCGCCGGACGGGGCGGCGGCGTTGCTGCGGCCAGGATCGTCGACCGTGGTTTGTCTGCTGCCGTGGTACTCGAAAGGCGCCGAACTGCCCGGTTGGGCACAAAAGGGGGCAGTGTTCTACCGGAATGCGGGCGCCGCCAGTACAGTAAAGATCGGACCGTTTCGACTCATCAGGGCTATATCGTAGTCGGACTACGATCTCCCCCGTAACATGACTGGGCAGCCTCGCGTCTCCTGAGTGTGAAGATTCTGCTGCCGCTTCTCCTGGTGTGTGTCTGCGCTCCCCTACCGGCACAGCGCGCGCGCGTGAAAGACGCAGACGGAATCGCGATGCCGTCTCAGGTGGATTCCAACAGTCCCGCATTCTGGCTGAACGGATCGCTCCACCTGCTGAACTCGACCGGCGGCAATCCGCCCCTCCGAGCGGACGGAGCGGACCAGTTTCACCTGACGCCGGCGCGGTCGGTCCCGGTGAGCCACATCAACCCGTGGCCGCTATGGATCGAAGCGGCGTGGGCGGACACCGACGGCGTCGTCCTGGGCTGGTATCACCAGGAACATTGGGGCCTCTGCGCGGGATCTCGCCTGGCGGTGCCGCAGATCGGCGCGGTGATTTCGTACGATGGCGGCAACAGCTTTCAGGACATGGGCGCGGTGCTCACGTCGGGCGATCCGTACAGTTGCGCCGCGCAGAACGGGTACTTCGCCGGCGGCGTCGGCGACTTTACGGTCACGCTCGACCGGGAGAAGAAGTTCTTCTACTTTTTCTTCAGCAACTACGCCGGGCCCGTGGAGAGTCAAGGCGTCGTCGTGGCGCGGATGCCGTACTCGGCGCGATTCTACCCGGTGGGCAACGTGCAGAAGTATTACAACGGCTCCTGGAACGAACCCGGTCTGCGCGGCCGGATGACGGCGGTGTTCCCCGCGAAGGTGAGTTGGATGGCCGCGAACACGAACGCCTTCTGGGGTCCGGCGCTGCACTGGAATACGTATCTCAATTCCTACGTGATGTTGCTGAACCACGCCTGCTGCACGACGAACTGGCCGCAGGAAGGCATCTATGCGAGCTTCAGCGACAAGCTCGACGACCCCGCCTCGTGGACGAAACCCAAGAAGATTCTCGACAACAGCGGCTGGTATCCGCAGGTGCTCGGCGAAGGCGCGCAGGGGACCGATAAACAGGCGGGCCGGACGGCGCGGCTCTACATCGCCGGATTCTCCCGCTGGGAGATCGTCTTCGAGAAGCCGCAGGACCCGCCCGCCCCGGCCGCTCCCGCCGCGCAGTTCTGAGCTCCCATCAGAGCCGCGCACGAAGTAAGCGGTTGCCTCTTCTTCGTCTGCATTCCCGTCGCCGCCCACGCGGCGGTCCGACAGTCTCGGCCGCCCCGGGCAACCGCTTACTGTCGTGCGCGGCTCTGTGTGGGGCCGCCGCCTTGTTACCATTAGTCCGTGACTGTGACGTCGCCGATCCTGCCTGTCTCCATCTCGCTGGAGAATGAAAAAAACCCGTGGCTCGCCGCCGCCGCGCGGTTCGATGAAGCTGCTACCCGTCTCAAACTGGACGACGGCTTCCGGAAAGTCCTCGGCAACTCTGCCAAGGAAATCACCGTGCATATCCCCGTGCAGTTGGATGACGGCCGCATCGAGGTCTTCACCGGCTATCGCGTGCAGCACTCGCTGGCGCGCGGACCGGCCAAGGGCGGCATCCGTTTCGCGCCCGACGTGACGCTCGACGAGGTGCGCGCGCTGGCGTCGTGGATGACCTGGAAATGCGCCGTCGTGAACATCCCGTTCGGCGGCGGTAAGGGCGGCGTGATCTGCGATCCGCACGTCCTCTCCGAGACCGAATTGGAGAAACTGACGCGCCGTTACACCGCGGAGATCATCGACCTGATCGGCCCCGAGCGCGACGTCCCGGCGCCGGACGTCAACACCAACGAGAAGATCATGGCGTGGATCATGGACACCTACTCCATGCACTCGCGCCACACCGTGACGGCCGTAGTGACCGGCAAGCCGCTGGCGCTCGGCGGCTCGCGCGGACGTCCGGAGGCCACGGGGCGCGGCTGCATGATGGTCACGCTGAAAGCGCTCAAGAAGCTCGGGATGCGGCCCGAGGACGCGCGCGTCGTGATCCAGGGCTTCGGCAACGTCGGTGGGATGGCGGCGCGGCTGATGTCCGCCCAAGGCTTCAAGATCGTGTCGATCGTGGAGTACGACGGCGCGGTCTACAACGCCAACGGCCTCGATATCGCGGCGTTGATGAAGCACCGCAAGGAGACCGGCTCGATCACCGGCTTCGCGGGCGGCGAGACGATGGACAAGAATGAGGCGATGTTCCTCGAGTGCGACGTCCTCATCCCCGCCGCCACCGAGAACGTCATCCACTCCGGCAACGCCGACAAGCTCCGCTGCAAGATTTTGTGCGAGGGCGCGAACGGCCCGACGACACCGCTGGCCGACCTCGTCCTCGCCGATAAGGGCGTCTTCGTCATTCCGGATATCCTCGCGAATGCCGGCGGCGTGACCGTGTCCTACTTCGAGTGGGTGCAGGACCGCCAGGGCTTCTTCTGGAACGAGAAGGTGGTCAACCAGCAGCTTCAGGAAATCATGGACGAAGCGTTCGACGCGGTGGTCGAATACGCCGAGGCGCACCACGTCAACAACCGCATCGCTGCGTACATGCTGGCCCTCGACCGGGTGGTGTGCGCCATCAAGCTCCGCGGGATCTACGCTTGAGAGTGAGAGCAGGATTTGACGCAGAGACACGGAGACACAGAGAAACGCATTTTGGTTGTGCTCTCCGCGTCTCTGCGTCTCTGCGTCAAGATTAGATTTCCTCATGTCTGACGCTTCCACGCCGCTGATGCGGCAGTACAACAGCATCAAGCAGCAGGTCCCCGGGACGTTGCTCATGTTCCGTCTCGGGGACTTTTACGAGATGTTCTTCGAGGACGCAGTGGTGGCGGCGCGCGAACTCGAAATCACGCTCACGGCGCGCAACAAGGAAAAGGGCACGGCCATCCCGATGTGCGGCGTGCCCTATCATGCCGCCGAAGGGTACATCGCCCGCCTCATCCAGAAGGGCTTTCGCGTCGCGATCTGCGACCAGGTGGAGGACCCGAAGGTCGCGAAGAAGCTGGTGCGGCGCGAGGTCACCCGCATCGTCACCCCCGGAACCGCGATGGACGCGAACCTCGTCCGCTCCCGGGAGAACAATTTCCTCGCGGCGGTCGCCGAGGTCGGCGGGCGTTCCGGCGTCGCGCACGTGGATATCTCGACCGGCGAATTTAAGGTCACCGAGATGGCCAACGCCGAGGTCGCCGGCGCGCTGGAGCATCTGGGCGCGCGCGAAGTGCTTTTCCCGGGCGATCTGCCGCTGTTGACCGGCGAGGAACGGTCCGGTCCGCGCTTCACCCGCACGGAGCTCGAAGAGTGGATCTTCACCCACGACTACGCCGACCGCACCCTGCGCGATCATTTCCACCTGCTGTCGCTCGACGGCTGCGGCCTGGCCAACCGTCCCGCGGCGGTTGCGGCGGCGGGCGCGATCCTGCATTACTTGCGCGACACGCAGCGCGCCGCGCTCGACCATCTCGACCGCCCCACGTTCTACGACCGCGCCGACTCGATGATCCTTGACGCCGTGACGGTGCGCAATCTGGAACTGCTGGAACCCGTGTTCGCGGCCGATGCCGGAGCGGTGCAGCAGGCCACCGTGCTTGCCGTCGTCGATCAGACGCTCACTGGGATGGGTGGACGCCTCCTGCGGCAGCGCCTGCTGCGTCCCTCGATGAACCGTGACGAAATCGACCAGCGTCTGGACGCGGTCGGCGAGTTGCTCCAGCAGACGATCCTCCGCGCGGAGCTTCGCAAGCAACTCGGCGGGATTCTCGACCTCGAACGGCTACTGGCCAAGGTGACGCTCGGCTCGGCGGGTCCGCGCGACCTTCTGGCGCTGGGACGCTCGATCGAGAAGATTCCCGCGCTGAAGCGCTGCTTCGACACGCAGCAAGCCGCACGCCTGCGCGCGATCCACGACCGCATCGACGAGCTCCCCGACGTCGCGAACCTGATCCTGGAGGCGATCGCCGACGAGCCACCGCTCAACATCGTCGACGGCGGCACGATCCGCGCCGGCTACCACGCCGAGCTCGACGAGCTTCGCGACCTGAGTCAGAACGGCAAGCGCGTGATCGCGCAGATCGAAGCGCGCGAGCGGCAGCGGACCGGGATTCAGTCGCTGAAGGTCCGGTTCAACAACGTCTTCGGCTACTACATCGAGATCACGCGCGCCAACCAGCATCTCGCGCCGGCGGACTACGAACGCAAGCAGACGCTCGCCAACGCAGAGCGGTTCACGACACCGGAGTTGAAGGAGTACGAGCGCAAGGTCCTCGACGCCGAGGAGAAGATCCTCACCATTGAGAAGGATCTCTTCGCCGAGGTGCGGCGACGGGCCGCCGCGCAGGCGCAGCGCATTCGCGCCACATCCTCCGCGATCGCCGAGTTGGATGTGACCGCCGGACTGGCTCAAGTCGCGGCGGAGAATCGTTATCACCGTCCCACGTTCTCGGACACAGGTGAGATGCGCATCCTGGCGGGTCGGCATCCCGTGATCGAGCGGCTCTCCGACCAGGACGCCGGCCGCTTCATTCCGAACGATCTCTACCTGAACGACTCGACCGATCTGATCGCCATCATCACCGGCCCCAACATGGGCGGCAAATCGACGTATCTGCGGCAAGCGGCGCTGATCGCGATCCTGGCACAGATGGGGTCGTACGTGCCGGCGGAGTCCGCCGTGCTGCCGGTGATCGACCGCATCTTCACCCGCATCGGCGCGTCCGACAATCTGGCGCGCGGGCGCTCGACGTTCATGGTCGAGATGACCGAGACGGCGGTCATCCTCAACACCGCGACGGCGCGCAGCTTCATCGTGCTCGACGAGATCGGGCGCGGCACCGCGACGTACGACGGCCTGGCGCTCGCGTGGGCGGTCGTGGAGCACGTGCACGCGAAAACACGCGCCAAAACGCTGTTCGCGACGCACTATCACGAGCTGACGGAGCTCGCCGAGCAGCTCAGCGGCGTCCGCAATCTGATGGTCGCGGTGAAGGAAGCGGGCGACCACATCATCTTCCTCCGCAAGGTCGAGCCCGGCAAGGCGGACCGCAGCTACGGGATCGAAGTGGCGCGGCTCGCGGGGCTGCCGATGGCGGTGATCGAGCGGGCGCGCGAAGTGCTGAAGCTGCACGAACGGTCGGAGCACGTCGTCACCGAGGAACTGGCACACGCCGAGTCGCAGGGTCCGATGCAAATTCAGTTGTTCGAGCCGGTCGGGTACGGGATTGCCGAGCGCATCCGGTCGATCAATGTCGACGAGTTGCGGCCGATCGAGGCGCTGCAACTGCTCGCGGAATTACAGAAGGAGCTGAAGCGGTGATGCTGGTGGCGGGGGTCATGAGCGGGACGTCGCTCGACGGGATCGACGTGGCGGTCGTGGAAATGCCTGCGATCCGCGTGCGGAAGTTCCTCTCCGTGAAGTATCCCGCGAAGATCCGGGAGCGGCTGCTGGCGGTATCGAACGCGGTGGCGCACGTCGGCGAGATTTCGCGATTGAACTACGAGGTCGCGGAGTTGTATGCCAAGGCAGTCAACCGCGCGGGTAAGGTCGACCTGATCGGATGTCACGGGCAGACGATTTACCACGAGGGAGCGAGTAACACGTTACAACTCGGTGAACCGGCAGTAATCGCGGAACGCACCGGAGCGCCGGTGGTGTCGAACTTCCGCGCGCGGGACATTGCCGCGGGCGGACAAGGCGCGCCGCTCGTGCCGTTCGTCGACTTTCACTTGTTTCGTCATCCGAAACGCGCGCGCATCGCGCTGAACATCGGCGGCATCGGCAATATTACAGTGATTCCCGCAGGAGCGCGCGCCGAAGAGGTACTAGCATTCGACACCGGTCCCGGCAACATGGTCATCGATGCGTTGGCTTATGAGGCGTCTGGCAAAAAGCTGACTTACGACCGCGGCGGTCGCATCGCGGCGTCGGGCAACGTGGACCGGGAACTTCTCGACGCATTGCTGCGGGATTCGTACTATCGCAGGAAACCCCCGAAGAGCGCGGGGCGTGAGCAGTACGGTACGGACTTCGTCGCGCGGATGAAGCGCTCGGGGAAGTCCCTGGAAGACTTGGTTGCCACTGCCACCGCTCTGACAGCAGCGACGATCGCGATCGGTGTGGGAATTGTCCACAAGGGGCCGGCAGATCTCATCGTGTCCGGCGGCGGCTCGCACAACCCGCAGATTCTGAGCCACATTGCGGCATTTCTGCCGCAAGTTACATTAGCAACGTCGAGCGATTACGGCGTCGATGCCGACGCGAAAGAAGCGATTGCGTTCGCGATACTGGCCTACGCGACGTGGCGCGGCAGGCCTTCGAACGTTCCGTCGGCAACGGGCGCCAGCCGGTCCGTGTTGCTGGGCAGCGTCACTCCGACGCGCATTTTGTCCCAGTTGTAAGCGAACTCTTTCCCGCAATCCAAACAAACGACGTAAGTTCCATTGCGAGACGCGGCGGGAGCGGCGAACCCGTTCCTCCGCCCTGGCGTCAGGGGAAACGTGGTGCGTTGATGCGAACATCCGAACAATGAGTTGAGTAGCGACTGTAGCATGGGAAACAGCTCCCTCCAGCTAAATAGATACAGTAACCTGCCCAATCGTTTCAGTTCGTATGAGCACGTGGACTAGTCCGCCTGTGCTAGTACAAACAGTTCATTTGAGGCAAGTGGCGATGGATTCCGCAATAAGCTGGCCGTGAAACCGTCCATTTTCAATGAAAATCTCGTTAGTATGCATCCCGGCGACGATTACGCCCGCAAGGTAAATGCCGGCGCGATCGCTTTGTAACGTGCGCGGATCGGTGCGCGGGCGTTGCGTTTCCGCCTCCAGGACGATGCCAAGAGAGTTAAGGAATGTAAGATCCGGTTGGTACCCAATTAATGCAAATACGAAGTCATTCCGGATGGTGATTTCCCCCTCCGGAGTAGCCAAGCGGAGCGCGTCGGGAAGAATCTCAATTACTTGTGACTGGAAATAAGCGGGTATTTCGCGGTTCTTGATCCGGTTCTCGATATTAGGCTTAATCCAGTATTTGACTTTCTCCGAGATAGTCGCACCGCGATGGATCAACGTGACCCGCGCGCCGGTCCACCAGAGCTCGAGCGCGGCGATCGCCGCCGAGTTCTTGGCTCCAATCACCGCCACGTCGTGGTTGTAGTACGGGTGGGGCTCCTTGTAGTAGTGCATCACCTTGGGCAAGTCTTCACCGGGCACGTTCAGCCGGTTGGCGACGTCGTAGTAGCCGGTGGCGAGCACGATCTTGCGCGCGGCGTACGTGTGATGGCAGCCGTCGCGGTCCGTGGTGAGCACCTGGAAGGCGTTGTCGTCCCCCTGCACGGTGTCGACGCGCTCGTACTGGCGGATGTCGAGCTTGTAGTGTTCGGCGACGCGCCGGTAATACTTGAGCGCCTCGGTGCGGTTCGGCTTGTCGTTGAGGCTCGTCATCGGGATGTTGCCGATTTCGAGCAGCTCGGGGGTCGTGAAGAACGTCATGTGCGTGGGGTAGTGGTAAATCGAGTTCACCACGCACCCCTTCTCGACGATGACGACGCTCACGCCGCGCTTCTGCAACTCGATCGCGCACGCGAGGCCCGTCGGCCCGGCGCCGACGACCAGGGCATCGAAAGTTTCGGTCAACGGAGGATCTCCTCTTGACGCAGAGACGCGGAGACGCAGAGAAACACGTCCAAATTGCGTTCCTCTGTGTCTCTGTGTCTCTGCGTCAAATTCAAATCCTCACAGCTTCGACGCCACGTCCGCGTAGATCGCCTCCAGGGCCGCGTCCAGGCCGCTAGCGTCCTTCCCGCCGCCCTCCGCCATATCGGGACGTCCCCCGCCCTTCCCGCCGAGCGCCTGGGCGATTGCGCCGACCAGTTTGCCGGCGTGCACTTTCGCGGTGAGGTCCTTCGTCACCGCCGAGACGATCGAGACGGCGCCGTCCTCGGTCGACGCCAGCACCACGACCGCCGACTTCCACTGATTGCGCAGCGAATCGGCCAGCGCGCGCATTTGCTGCCGGTCCATGCCCTCGGCGCGGGCCGCGAGCACCTTCGCCCCGTTCACCTGCCGGGCCTGCCCAGCCAGCGATCCTGCCGCGGCCTGCGCGAGCTGCGTCTTCAGCGTGTCGACCTGCCGCTTCAGCGAGTGCTCGGCCGCCAGCAGCCGCTCGACCTGCTCGATCAACTCGGGCTCCGACGCACGGACCAAGTCCGCGATGCGACGCAGCGATCCGGTCATGTCCTGATACTGCCGCAACGCCGCTTCGCCCGTGATCGCCTCGATGCGCCGCACGCCCGCCGAGATGCTCCCTTCATAAACGATTTTGCAGACGCCGATGTCGCCGGTGCGGTTCACATGCGTACCACCGCACAGCTCCTGGCTGAAGCCCGGTATGGAAACCACCCGAACCTCTTCGCCGTACTTCTCGCCGAATAGCGCCATGGCGCCGGTCGAGATCGCCTGGTCGAGCGCCATCACGTTGGTCTCGACCGTGATGTTCTTGAGGATCTCCTCATTCATCAGCCGCTCGACCTCGAGCAGCTCCGCCGGGTCCATCGCGGTGTAGTGAGTGAAGTCGAAGCGCAGCCGCCCGGGCTCCACGACGCTGCCCGCCTGCTTTACGTGCTTGCCAAGCACCTGGCGCAGCGCCGCATGCAGCAGGTGCGTCGCCGTGTGATTGCGGCGCGTCGAATCGCGCAGCGGCGCCGCGACCTCGGCGCGCAGCACGTCGCCCGCGCGGATCGGCGCGGCCGTCGTGATGCGATGGACGCTGAGTCCGGGAACGCCGGGGAACACCGTCTCGACGTCCGCGACCTTATCGCCCGCCTCGGAGAACAGCCAGCCCTTGTCGCCGACCTGGCCGCCGGTCTCGGCGTAGAAGGGCGTCTGATCGAAGACGATCTCCGTTTTCACGCCCGCGGCAACCGCGTCGACGACCTCGCGATTGACCAGCAGGCCGATCACACGCGAGGTCGCTTCCAGATCGGTGTAGCCCAGGAACTTGGTGCGGCCCTTCGCCAGCAGTTGCTGGTACGCCGGCACGACGGCGCCCTTCTCCGCGCCCTTCCAACTGGCGCGCGCGCGCTCGCGCTGCTGCTGCATCTCGGTCTCGAAGCCTTCGCGGTCGATGGTGAGACCGCGTTCCCGCGCCATGTCCTCCTGCTCGTCGAGCGCGAGACCGTACGTGTCGTAGAGCTTGAAGGAGATCGCGCCGGGGATCGTGTGGTCCGTCACCGTCGCGACCGCGTCGTTGAACTGCTTCTCGGCCTGTAGGAACGTGGTGGCGTAACGATGCTCCTCGTCCTTGCAGACGCGCGCGACGCGCTGCACGCTCTCCAGCATCTCCGGATACGCAGGCTCCATCAGCTCCGCAACGAAGCCCGTCATCTTGTACAGAAACGGGTCTTCGACCCCGATCATGCGGATATTGCGCATCGCGCGGCGCATGATTTTACGCAGGACGTAGCCGCGCCCATCGTTCGCCGGCGTGACGCCGTCGTGGATCAGGAACGCGGTGGCGCGCGCGTGGTCGGCCGCGATGCGGAGCGCCGTGTCGACGCGGAAGTCCGCGCCGTATGTGACGCCGAACATCTGCGCGGCGTGGTCGATGATCGGGCGGATGAGGTCGGTCTCGTAGTTCGAGAGCTTGCCCTGCATCACGGCGGCGATGCGCTCGAGCCCCATCCCGGTGTCGATCGAGGGGCGCGGCAGCGGCGTCAAGACGCCGGCGGTGTCGCGGTCGTACTGCATGAAGACGAGATTCCAGACCTCGACGAAGCGTCCGCCGCCGTCTTCCGGGAACATCTCGTGCTCGCGGCCGGGCTCGGCGGCTTCCGGGCCGAGGTCGTAGTGAATCTCGGAGCACGGTCCGCAGGGGCCCGTCTCGCCCATCTGCCAGAAATTGTCCTTCTCGTCGAGGCGGAAGATGCGGTCCTTCGGGACGCCGGCGACCTTCTGCCACAGTTCCTCGGCCTCATCGTCCTCGCGGAAGACGGTGACGTAGAGCTTATCCTTCGGCAGGCCGTAGTCCTTGGTGATCAGGTCCCATGCGAACTCGATGGCTTCGGCCTTAAAGTAGTCGCCGAACGAGAAATTGCCGAGCATCTCGAAGAACGTGTGGTGGCGGCGCGTGTAGCCGACGTTCTCGAGATCGTTGTGCTTGCCGCCGGCCCGCACGCACTTCTGCGACGTGGTGGCGCGCGAGTAGTCGCGCTTCTCGCCGAGGAAGACGTCCTTGAACTGGTTCATCCCTGCATTGGTGAACAGCAGTGTCGGGTCGTTGGCGGGCACGAGCGAGGACGATCGGACGACGCGATGGCCTCGTTCGGCAAAGAAATCGAGAAAGCGCTGGCGGATCTGGTTGCCTGTCATGGGGATGAATACAATTGTAGCGAAACGCCCGCTCCGTCTCAGCGATAGTTCTCAGCGCGTAAGCGACACGACCGTAATCAGCGGTTCGTAGCGGCGAAAGTCGGAGACATTGTCGGTGACGAGCGTACGCACCCCATGGCAGAGCATCGTGGCCACAATGTTGGCGTCGTGGATTTGACGCCCGCCACATCGAACGCCGCTGAGCAAATCGATAAGCCCCCGGGTCACGTCCGCCGTTTCGTCCGCCACGCGAAAGATGGAGACGAAGTCACGCACGCGCGCCAGGGCCGAAGGGAGGTCTATGGGGCCGGAGTAGGCTTGGGTTCTTGTGACCGCTGCCAAATACTCCCGCAACACCTGACGGCTGATCCAGATTTCAGTGCCGCTGGCGAGAAAGTGCCGAACGGCTTTGGCGGCAGCCTCATGCGCGGGTGAGCGCAACGTATTGGCATACACCAGCACGTTGCTATCGAAAAAGACGGCGCTAGCGTCCGTCGTCATCATAAAGGTCTTCTCGCCTCAGCGAGAGACCTTCGGGCCAAGGTCCCCAATCGTCGACTGGAAACCCCAGCGACGTCAGCCTTTCGACGGGCGGCCGAGCCTCGTCGATGATCACCGTCACGTCGTGCTCACCCGGCGTTACGCCAGGGGGGGCGGACGCATCGAGTGTGATCCGCCCGTCCGCCCCGATCTGTGCTTTAGCCTTGATCGTCACGATCCACCTGCTCTTAGTCTACCCAATCGCCGCCAGCGCCTGTTCGAAGTCGGCCAGCAGATCGCGCCAGTCCTCGATCCCGACCGACACCCGCACGAGCCCGTCCGTCACACCCGATTCGGCCAGTTCCGCTTCGGACATCCCGGAGTGAGTCGTGCTCCTCGGGTGGCACGTCAGACTCTCGACGCTCCCCAGCGACACCGCGTTCTTCGCAATCCGGACGCGACGGAGAAACTCGAATGCCGCCGGCTTGCCGCCCTTGAAATCCAGCGAGAAAATGCCGCCGGGATACGCGCACTGCTTTTCGTAAATGCGCTTCTGTTCGGGATCGGTGAACAGCGTCGGGTAAATGATGCGGCTCAGTTGCTTGTGCCCGACCAGCGCCTCCGCGATCCGCTGCGCGTTCTTACTTTGCCGGTTCATGCGGAGGGAAACCGTCGGCAATCGGCTATCGAGCATCCAGCATTCGTCGGGCTGGAGAATGTTGCCGAACATGCCGCGCCGGCTGCGCAGCCGCTGCGTCATCTCCCGCGTCTTCGTCAGCGCGACGCCCGCGACCATATCGCTGAAGCCCGAGAGGTACTTCGTCGCCGAGTAGAGGCAGATATCCGCGCCCAGTTGCAGCGGGTGCTGGAACGCCGGCCCGAGGAACGTATTGTCGACCATCACGACCGGATGGCTCGGGAGCTTCGACGCCGTCTCGGCGGCCCGTTCGATGTCCGTCATGATGAGCGTCGGATTGGCGGGCGTTTCGAGGTACACGATGCAGCAATCGCCCGCGGTGCGGATCGCCTCGTCGATGGCGTCGGCATTCCCGGACGGCGCGGCGATGCTGCGCACCCCGAACGGCTCCAGGAAGGTGTGGATGAGGCCCGTGGTCCCGCCGTACAACGGCGTGGTGTAAACGATCGTCGTGTTGGGACGCGCGAAGGTGAAGAACGCCGTCATGATCGCCGCCATGCCGGAGTTGAACACGGCCGCATCCGTAGCGCCGGCCTCGAGCGGCACGATCTGGTCCTCGAGAATCTCCGCGTTCGGATGAGAGAAGCGCGAGTAGATCAGGTCCGCGCGCTCGCCGTTCTCGGGCTTGATCTTGCCCGTCGTGATCGCGAACGCGCGCTCGGCCGCCTCGGGATCCGCGAATACGTAGGTCGAACTGCGAAAGACCGCCGGGCGGGCGGAGCCGAAGGACAGGCTGGGGTCGAACCCCCGGGTCAGCACCGCGGTTCGCGGGCGCAAATCGGAATGACGGTCGTTGGACATCAGGCCTCCATCCCGAGCGTATCACCGGTGCAGCAACTACGCACATCCTAAAAGTGGTGTACCCAACGAAGCGACCTGCGCGGAACTATCATGGAGGGCATCGCGATGAAATCCCACACGAAGTTCGCCAGCCGCCGAGCCTTTCTGGCCGGGGCAGGCGTAGCCACCGCCGCTGTGGCCGCCGAACCGCAGAGGAGCATCAAACCGGGCGTCGCGGCCCGCTCCGCCGCGCGCGTGGTCGGCGCCAACGACCGCATCCGCGTCGGCATGATCGGACTCGGCGGCATGGGCACGGTCCACCTACAGGCCTTCATGAAGCAGACCGAGGAGGAGAAGGACCTCGAGATCGCCGCCGTCAGCGAGATCTACACGCGCCGCAAGGAGCGCGCCCGCACGATCGCGAAACTGACGGAGAAGGACGTCCATCACGACTACCGCGACCTCCTCGCGCGCAACGACGTCGACGCCGTCCTGATCGCCGCGCCCGACCACTGGCATGGGCAGATGGCGCTCGACGCGCTCGCCGCCGGCAAGGACGTCTACCTCGAAAAGCCGATGACCCACACGCTCTCGGAAGCGCGCGCCATCGTCGACGCCGTCAAACGTTACGGCCGCGTGCTCCAGGTCGGCAACCAGGGCCTCTCGATGCCGTCGACGCATAGGTCGCGAGAACTGATCGAGGCGGGCGAGATCGGTCCGCTGCTCTGCGCACAATCGACCTCAGCGCGGAACTCCCTGCTCGGCGAGTGGAACTATCACGTCGACGCCGAGGGCACGCCGCAGAATATCGACTGGACCCGCTGGCTCGGACCTGCGCCGAAACGTGCGTTCAACGCCGACCGCTACTTCCGCTTCCGCAAGTATTGGGACTACTCCGGCGGCATCGCGACCGACCTCTTTTTCCACTCGCTCGGGCCGATCCTGTACGCGATGGGGGCGCAGTTCCCCGCCCGCGTCAGCGCCGGCGGCGGCATCTACATCCACAAAGACCGCGAGGTGCCGGACACGTACACGACGACCATCGAGTACCCGAATTTCTACGTCGATATGTCGGGATCGATGGCGAACGCCGGGATGGGGTCGCATCACCGGCAGGCGATCTACGGGCACAAAGGAACGCTGATCGTCGAGGGCAACCGGGTGCTCGTGTACCCCGAGACGTTCCCGGAACTGAAGCAGCAGCCCTCATCGCAGCCGAAGGTTTTCGACTTGCCGCCGCAACCGCCGCAACGCGACGCGCGAACGCCGCACACCACCAACTTCTTCTCGTGCGTCCGCTCGCGCAAACAGCCCAACGCGCACGCGGAGATCGGCTACCAGATCATCGCCGCGATCAAACTGGGAGTCTACGCGTATCGCGAAGGCCGTACGAAGCTGTTCGATCCGGCGACGCAGCGCATCGTCGAGAAGGCGCCGCCGCGCCCCGAATACCAGGGCGACGGCCAGAACCACACCGTCAGTTAGCGCCTGCCGCCGGAGCGCTCAGCGAGGCGCCGGAGAGCACGACGAAGGAGCCGAACTCCGCCGACGTGTGAGGCTGCGGGTTCGGCACGTTTCCGTTCGGGAACGCGATCGGCAACCCGACCATCGGGAGCGAGAGCTGCTGTCCCACATACACGCCGGAAAGCACTGGGGGGCCGAACCAGTTCTGCACATCGCGCACCTCGAAACGGTCGCCGATGCGGACGCCCGCGCTGCGAATGTCCACGCTGACGATCGGCCACTGGCTCCAGTTGTAGACCGCGATGCTGGCGCGGCCCGGCTCGTACAGGTTTGGACGAATCGCCGTCCAAGCTTCCACCGGAGCCCCCCGGCGGAAATTGCTATTCGCATCGACGCGTGCGATGGACTGCCAGACGTTGAACGGCACGTCGCTGCGCTGCGGGCAGGGTTCCTGATCGCAAGCGGGGAACACCGTGAAGTTTCCCGCGCCGTAGTACGTGTTGTAGTCGAAGTTGTACCGGCCGGGATTCTGGTCCGAGCGGTACGTCAGCGACGTCTCGTTGCGCTGCGGCGCATAAACCTGATTCTCGCGAAACACGATCGAGTCCCAACGCAGGAGATTCACCGCGTCCGACCCGCCGATGAAATAGTTGCCGATCGCGACCAGATCCCCCGCGCGCGGCGCGCCGTACCCGAGCTCATTCGTGCCGTCATCCGCCAGTGGAGTGTGGTAAGTGAAGTTATTGATCAGCAGCATCCCCTTCGGTCCACCGCTGCCCTCCCCGATGATGATGTTGTCGTTCCGCGACCCGGCGATCGGGGTCCCGTTGGCCCCGTTGCTTCCCGTCCCAACCGCGCCGTTATTGAACGAGATGTTCCCCTGCAAGTGGAAGTTCTGCACCGGCGCAGCGTCCGAACCGAAGATCTGAATACCCTCGCCGAAGTTATTGAACGCGATGTTGTCGAAGATATGTTTCACGCCCGGCCCGGCGTTCTGCAGATAGAAGCCGTGCCCGTGACCGCGATCCGGCCCGAAGCCTCCGACGTTGTACACGAGGTTGCCGTACGCCTCGGAGTCCGACGCCTCCTGCCAGATCGAGACGCCCGACGAAGTGTCATGAACGATGCAGTCGATGATCTTCGTGCCTGGCGCCCAGGCGTCGACCCCACCGTGATTGGCTTGCTTCGCCCAGTCGGGAGGACCGCTGGCGGCGCTGCTCCGGTCGGTGTTGTAGCCGGCAAACTCGAGGCCCCAGAACCACGTGTAAGCGCCCTTGGCGGGATCGCCGGCCCCATCGCAGCATCCGATCTGGAGCCACGCGTCGATGATCGGACGCTCACCCGGGGCCGCGCGCACGACGATCGGAGCGGCGTGCGTGCCTACCAGATGGCTCGCGATGATCGCGTCGAACGTTCCGGCGCCGTACCTTCCTCCGTGCAGCCACACTGTGTCGCCGGGAAGCACCGATTTCGGACCGTTGAGCGCGGTAACGATGTCCCAAGGCTTGCCGGCGGAGCCATCGCCATCGGGCGCGCCGTCGACGGTGACGTGCCACTGGTTCCCCGAAGCTGCGCCCTCCGCAATGCCGAGTCGCAGCGTAATGACCACGATCGCGGTGGAGCCCTCCGACACGCGGAACCGAATGGTGTCGGTGTAAAGTCCCGCCGCCAAGCCATCCGTCTTGGCTGAGGCGGTGATAGTCTCCGGCCCCGTTCCGGCGGTCGCCGAAAGCACGAGCCAATCTGACTTCGCGGATGCGGTCCAGGCCGCCCCCGGGTCGGCGGGCGACACCGCGACAGGTTGCATCACCGGGTTCGAACCCACTTCCGCGGAAAGCGCCAATTGCGATGGGTAGGCCGAGATCGGGCCGGTTTGAGCCGCGGCCGTAAATAGCGCCCCCCAAAACAGTATGGCAATTCGCATAGAAGTGGCCGTGGCGCGACTGTTTTGCGCCAATCTATCCGCAATTCTGATTCGTGCGTGCCGGACCTGTCAAAGCGGCGCAGTATCCGGCGCCACAACGGCCAGAGCTGTGGCGGCTGGAGCCGTACCAATGAGGGCTATTGGTGTGAATGCGCACTCGGGTAACATCACATTAGAACTCGTGGACCTGAACGAAAAGCTGGAAGCGCTACCGCTCCAATACCGAACCCCGGCCGCTTGGGCGCGCAGCGTCCTTGCGGACCCGATCGCATTGCTGATCGACCACGCGTTTCTCGAGAAGAAAGCCGCCACCAACGCGATGGACCTGCTCACGCAATGGCCGTCCGACTGGGTCGAGGGCTGGGTCGAGACCATGACCGCCGTGGCCCGTGACGAGACGGCGCATCTCGCGCGCGTCACGCGCATTCTGATCGCCCGTGGCGGCAGACTGGAGCGCATCCACAAGAATCCGTATGCCAATGCGCTGCGCCTGCTGGTGCGGAAAGGCGAGCGCGAAGAGGTCCTCGACCGCCTCCTCGTCTCGGCGCTCATCGAGGCGCGCAGTTGCGAGCGCTTCGCGGTCCTCGCGGAGCATGCCGACGACGAGCTCGCCGCGTTCTACCGCGCGCTCTTCGCTTCGGAGCTTGGCCATTACAAAGTGTTCCTGAAGCTGGCGCGCAAGTTCACGAAGAAGGCCGATGTCGAAGGACGCTGGCGGCAAATGCTCGAAGCCGAAGCGGAGATTCTCGCCGGCCAGCCGCCGGGGCCGCGCATCCATTCGGGCGTACCGCCGGCCTGAGCGATATACTCTCTCCGATGACGTTCCTCCGCTCGCTCTTCCCCGCCCTCGTCGCGGTTTCGGCCTTCGCGCAACGCCCGGCGCCGATCGTCTCCCCCGACGTCCACCCCGACCGCACCGTGACGTTCCGGCTGCGCGCGCCGAAGGCGTCCGACGTGACACTCACCGGCGACTGGCTGGGCTCCGCGCCCGCTCCGAAGCTGGTCAAAGACGACGCCGGCGTTTGGAGCGTGACGCTCGGGCCGTTCGAGCCAAGCATCTACATCTACTCGTACACGGTCGACGGCGTTGCCATGGCCGACCCGGTCAACCCCCGCATGAAGCTGCGCGCCAGCACCTCCGCCAGCCTCGTCGAAGTCCCCGACGAGAAGGCGTTTTGGGAGCCGCACGACACGCCGCACGGCGCGGTCGAGATCAATTGGGAGAAGGCGAAGACGCTCGGCGGCGAAACGCGCGCCATCTGGATCTACACCCCGCCCGGGTATCAGAAGGGCACGCAGAAGTACCCGGTCCTGTACCTCTTTCACGGTTCCAACGACACCGCCGCCGGCTGGACGACCGCCGGGAATGCCAACTTCGTCTTCGACAATCTACTCGCCGAAAAGAAGATGATTCCCGCGATTGTCGTGATGCCCTTCGGACACGCCACACAGTTCGGCGTCCCCGTGCCGCAGGGCGGCAAGAGCAACGACCAGCTTTTCGAGGAATACGTGCTGCAGGACGTGATCCCGACCGTGGAAGCAAAGTACCGCGTCGCCCCGGGGCGGCAGAATCGCGCCATCGCCGGACTCTCGATGGGCGGCGGACAGTCGCTGCGCATCGGGCTTAGCCACCTCGACCTGTTCAGCGCCGTCGCATCGTTCTCAGGGGCGATCCCCGGCGATTTCGAGACGCGTTACGCCGGCTTGCTCGCGGACCCGCACGGCACAAACGCGAAGCTCAAGGTCCTCTGGATCGGCTGCGGCCAGCAGGACTCGCTCTTCCCGCGCTCGAAGAGTCTCTCGGAACTGCTGACCAAGCACGACGTCAAACACGTCTTCCGCGCCATCGACGGCGTCCACAACTACACGGCCTGGCGAAAGTTCCTCGTGGAGTACACGCCGCTGCTGTTCCGGTAGCTACTTCAGCGTGACCGCCTTGCCGGTGCGGACCGACTCGCGGGCCGCCTCGAGAATCTCGGTCACGATCATGTTGTTCTCGAGCGAGCTCAGGCCAGATGGCTTCAGCTTGCCGCGCACGACGGCCGTCAGGTACGAGATCGAATCGCTCTCCGCCGCCGGAAGCTCTCCGGGCGTGCGCTTCTCCTCCGCCTTCGCCCCCGGCAGCCGGACGCGCAGGTCGTTCCCACCGGTCGCGATGGCATACGCCTTCTCGCCGTAGACCTCGAAGTCCTTGCGGCTGAACGGCCAGTTCCACGAGGCCTGAATCACCCCCTGCGCCTTCGGGTACTCGACCAGAATCGTCGCTTCGTCGTCGACGCGCGCGTAGATCTGCGGCTTCTCCGTCTGCGCGATCGCCGTCACCTTGACCGGACGCTGGTTGTCCATCAGCCACGTCATCAGGTTCGCGCCGTAGCAGCCGAAATCGAACAGCGCGCCCGCGCCGTTCTTCACCGGGTCGGTGAGCCACGCCAGAAACTCGGGCTGGACGTTGATCTCCTTCGGCCCCTCGTGTCCATCCATCGCGACCATACGGCGGATCGCGCCGCCCGCCTTCTGCTCGTGCATCAACTTCCAGATCTCCCCGTGGCTGCGATACCACGTCGTCTCATAATTGACGATGACCGGGATACCGCCCCGCGCCGCGGCTTGCTGAATCGCGCGCGCCTGTTTCATATCGACCGCGAGCGGCTTCTCCATCATCACGGGGACGTGCCGCGACGCCGCTGCCTCGACGACGCCGGCGTGGTCGTACGTGCTGGTAAACGTCGCGACCGCCTCCGGCTTGACGCTGTCGAGCATCTTCCCGAGGTCGGTGAACTGGCCCTCGGCGGGGATGTTGTACTTCTTCGCGTAGCTTGCCACCAGAGCGGAGTCGGGATCGAAGATCGCGACGATACGGGCGTCGGGACGTTTGGTCGCGGTGTTGAGGAATCCCGAAACGTGGCCATGCGCGAGACCGGCGATGGCGATCCGGAGCGGCTGCTCCTGAGCGAAAGCGCAGAGCGGTAGAAGCATCAGCGCGGCGAAGCGGTTCATGACGCAACGGTAGCAGAAACTATGCAGGCCGACGCCACGGTTGCTTAGCCCTCCAGTGTTAGCTAACCTGGAGTCGATGGGCAGCTACAACGTTCATGAGGCGAAGTCCAACCTCTCCCGCCTTCTTCAAAAGACGGTGGCCGGCGAAGAGGTGATTATCATGCGCGACGGGGAGCCCGTCGCGGAGTTGATCCCATTTCGCAAACGGACGCGGAAGCGGGAGCTCGGCTTCGCTGCCGGGCAGATTCGAATGAAGGAAGGGTGGGAACGCCCGATGACAGACGCTGAAGTAGACGCATTCCTCACCGGCTCCGAATGACCTACCTGCTGGACACGTCAACGCTCCTCTGGGCGATGACTGCTCCTAAAAAACTCTCGCCGCGCGCGCGGCGGATTTGCGAATCCAGCGGCCACGAACTGGTCGTCAGCGTCGTGTCGCTTTGGGAAATCGTGATCAAGTGCGGTTCCGGCGCCCTGGAGATCGAGGCGCCGGACCGGCGCGTCCCGGAGTGGATCGCGCAGCTCGGCGCACGCATGTTGGCGATCGAACCTGCACACGCGTACGCCGTCCATCGCCTGCCGTCCGTTCACCGCGACCCTTTCGATCGTATGCTGGTGGCGCAGGCGCTCACCGAGGACATGCCGCTCATCACCAACGATGAGCGCATTCATCAATACCCCGCCCAGTGCATCTGGTAAACCGGCCCCAATTGCCGGATCCCGCTCACATGAGCAGTCCCGGTTTTTGTAAATCACTGATTCCTCATAGCTTACAAAGAGAGCGACCGCTCATCCTGAGCGGTTCACACCCCGTGCGGTAAGCTAACGGCCATGCGACAGTTCGGGCTCGCGATCCTGCTCGCGGCGACGGCGGCGGCCCAGCCGATCGTCATCCGCACCACGACCCTCCTCGACGGCAAGGGTCACGTGCTGCGCAACAAAGAGATCGTCGTCGAGAGCGGCCGCATCGTCCGCATCGCCGACGCGAAGCAGAAGCCCACCGTCGACCTCAGCGGCCTCACGGTCATGCCTGGCTGGATCGACACGCACACGCACCCCACCTGGTATTTCAACGCCGACGGCCGCCTCGAGCAGGGCGGGCGCGGGTCGAAATCCACTCCACAGCAGGCCGCGCTCTATGCCGCCTCGAATCTTTACGCGACTCTGATGGGAGGCTTCACGACCATCCAGAGCGTCGGCGCCGAACTCGATAAGGACCTGCGGGAACGGATCGAGTCCGGCGCACTGCCGGGTCCGCGCCTCATCACTTCGCTGCGCGCCGTCACCGAGACTACCGGCGACCCCGACCGCATCCGCGCCTACGTCGACAAGATGAAGGCCGACGGCGCCGACCTCGTCAAACTCTTCGCGACGGCCAGCATCCGCGACGGCGGCAAGATGACCATGACCGCCGACCAGATCCGCGCCACCTGCGGCGAGGCGAACCGCCTCGGGCTCCGCTCGCTCGTTCACGCCCACGCCTCCGACGGCGCGCGCGCCGCCATTGAAGCCGGCTGCACGTCGATCGAGCACGGCACCTTCCTCGACGACGCGACGCTTCAACTCATGGCGTCGAAGGGCACGTACTTCGACCCGAATTTCCTCGTCCTCCACAACTATCTCGACAACAAGCCGAAATTCCTCGGCATCGGCAACTACAACGAGGAGGGCTTCGCCGCCATGGAAAAGGGCATCCCGCTCGTCGCCGACGTGCTCCGCCGCGCGCGCAAGGCGCACGTGAAGATCGTCCTCGGCACCGACGGTGTCGCAGGCGCACACGGGCGCAACGCCGAAGAGTTCATCTATCGCGTGAAGGACGGCGGCGACACCGCGATGGACGCGATCCTCAGCGGCACTTCGGTCGCGGCGGAATCGCTCCGCATGGGCGACCGCATCGGCGCCATCGCCGAGCGTCTCGAGGCGGACCTCGTCGCGACCGCCGGCAATCCGCTCGACGACATCACGGCCGTCCGCCGCGTGGCGTTCGTCATGAAGGGCGGCAAGGTCGTGAAGGAAACGGGCCGCTAATGGTGCGCAACGCGCCGCGCTGGACAACGGACGATGCCGCCCGCGTCGCGCGCGAGGTTTTCGGAGTGGAGGGCGCCGCGTCGCCGCTGCCCAGCGAACGCGACCAGAACTTCCGGATCGGGGACGGCCACGTCCTCAAGGTCGCGAACTCGGGCGAGAGCCCCGCGTTCCTCGACGCGCAAGCCGCGGTCTTCGCGCGACTCCGTTCGTCCGAGACCGGCCTCCGTTGGCCCGATGTCAGCCCTACCCGCGAGGTCGACGGCCACCTCGTCCGGCTCCTCTCGTGGATTCCCGGCACGTGTCTCGCGAACGCCAGTCAGACGCCCGACACACTCGCCTCACTCGGGCGCGCCCTCGCCAACATCGCGATCGCGCTCGAAGGCTTCGACCACCCGGCGGCCCATCGCAATTTCCACTGGGACCTTCGCCAAGCCCGTCAAGCTCGCGCCCACGCCGCGCTCCTCACCGACGCCCAACGTGCGCTCGTCGAGCCGATCTTCGACCGCTGGGCGGCCCTCGATCTCGACACGCTCCCCCATTCCGTCATCCACGGCGACGCCAACGACTACAACGTCCTGCTCGAAGGCGACGAGGTCGTCACCATCCTCGACCTTGGAGATATGGTCTGGTCCGCGACCGTCTGCGATCTCGCGATTGCCGTCGCCTACGCCATGCTCGGCAAGCAGGACCCGATCGCCGCGGCCGCCCACATCCTCCGCGCCTACGACGCGATCCGCCCTCTGTCCGACGTCGAACGCGCGGCCGTCTATCCACTGGCCGCCACACGACTCGCGATGTCCGTGTGCTACTGCGCGTGGCAGGCGAGCGAAGCCCCCGATAACGACTATCTCGCGATCAGCAACGCCCCCGCCTGGAAGCTCCTCGCGCAACTCGCCGCACTTCCCGAAGGCTATGCGGACGACGTCTTCCGCGCCCGCACTGACGACCTCCTGGCGCGTCGCCGCCAACACCTCGGGCCGTCGCTCAGCATCTCCTATCGCCGGCCGCTGCACATCGTCCGAGGCTGGGGTTCCCGCCTCTATGACGCCGATGGCCGCGCTTATCTCGACTGCGTCAACAACGTCGCGCACGTTGGCCACTGCCATCCACGCGTCGTCCGAGCCGCGGCGGACCAGATGGCGCGGCTCAACACGAACACCCGCTATCTCGACGCCCACCTCGTCGAATACGTCGAGCGCCTCACCGCGACGCTGCCCGATCCGCTCTCCGTCGTGTACCTCGTCTGCAGCGGCAGCGAGGCCAACGAACTCGCCCTACGCCTGGCGAGCGCACACACCGGCCGCGACCGCGTCGTGGTCGTCGACACCGCCTATCACGGCAACACCAACGCGCTGATCGACCTCTCTCCGTACAAGTTCAACGGGCCCGGCGGACGCGGACGGCCCGACCACGTCACCGTCCTACCCATGCCCGGCGCGCCGATCCCTGCCGGCGCCTTCGACGACGCCGCCGCATTCTTCTGCGAGTCCGCCCTCTCCTGCGCGGGCCAGGTGATTCTGCCCGACCGCTACCTCCACGACCGCTATGCCGAGGCCCGCGCCGCAGGCGTCGTGTGCGTCGCCGACGAAGTCCAGACCGGCTTCGGACGCGCCGGTACGCACTTCTGGATGTTCGAAACGCAAGGCGTCATCCCGGACATCGTCACGCTCGGAAAACCCATCGGCAACGGCCACCCGCTGGGCGCCGTCATCACGACGCCCGAAATCGCGCGCTCCTTTGCCAACGGCATGGAGTACTTCAACACCTTCGGCGGCAACCCTGTCTCCTGTGCCGTCGGTCTCGCGGTCCTCGACGTCATCCGCGACGAACGCCTCCAGGAAAACGCCCACGACACCGGCGCCTACCTCACCGAGGGGCTTCGCGATCTGCAACACCGCCATCCCGCCATCCTCGACGTCCGCGGCCTCGGACTCTTCCTCGGCTTCGATCTGCCCGACGAGGCGTTCGCGTCGGACGTCGTCAATCGCATGAAGGATCGCGGCGTCCTGCTGAGCACCGACGGCCCGCGCCACAACGTCATCAAGATCAAACCGCCCATCGTTTTCTCTCGGGACGACGCCGACTTCCTGCTCCGTCACCTCGATGCAACGCTTGCGGCGCCGCTCGCGGCCTTACACTAGGATTTCACCTCATGCTCGGGCGTGTCATCATTCTTCTGACTTGCGGCGCCGCCGGCTGGGCGCAGTTGCCGCCGACGCAGGCGCCCGTCCCGGCTCCCGATCCGTTCGAAGCGCGCCGCGATAAGAAGAAGACGGTGGACCGCACCACGGCCCGCCTGGACGCCGTCGTCTACGACCGTGACGACAAGCCCGTCACCACCCTAACCGCCGCCGACTTCCAATTGCAAACCGACGGCTCCCCGCAGAAGATCGACATCTGCGAATATCGCGCCAATCAGCCTCTGCGCCTCGCCGTCGTCATCGACGATCTCAGCCTCTCGCAGGACCACAGCAACAAGGCGCGCCGCGAACTGCGCAAACTCGTCGATGGACTGGGCCTGACTGACGAAGTGGCGATCCTGCGCGCCAGCGCCGGCTCCGGAGCGCTCGACCGTTTCACTTCCGACAAGCGTGAATTGCAGGCGGCGATCGACCGCGCCGCCTACAACCCCGCCGCCGATGGCGCGCTCCCCGAGACATTCGCCGGCACGCTGCGAACCGTCGTCAAAGGCGCTCTCGAAGGCATGCGGGAGCTTCCCGGACGCAAGGCGCTCCTCCTGATTTCCGAGCGGCTACGCGACGCGGGGCGAATGCCCACAGGGGCCGAGCCCGGCCGTCTCCCCACGATCGCGGACCTCGCATCTACCGTGCTGTACGCCGTCGACATGAGCGGCGTCGCCGACATGACGCGGCTGGATATGGGCCTCGCCCAAGTCGTGACGGATACCGGCGGTCTTTATTACGACGGCGACAAGACGGCGATCGCCCTGGCCCGGATCGCGCGCGATCAGGCCGGGTATTACTTCATCGCCTACCGCGCCGAGGGCGCCCAATACGACTACCTCGCGGGAATGCCGCGCGTCCACGAGGTTCGTTTGAGCGCCGGAAATGCGGCCGTCCGGACGCGCAACGGCGTCTTCGGCGTCGCCGAGGACGAGAGATCGTTTAACGCCATCGATAGTAACCTGGGCGCCGCGGTCGGCACGGAACTGCTGGCCGGCGACGTTGGCGTCCGGGTGACCGCCCTTGCGGCCCTGGACCGGCAGTGGCAGGTGAATGGCGTCGTTCACGTCGATGGCTCCGGCCTTTCCCTCGTCCGCTCTCTCGACGGCAGATACCACTGCGGCGTGGACGTGGTCATCGGGATCTCGGGCGACGCGGGTACAACGGTTGAGAACCGTTTGTCCCGCACGGTCGACCTCAGCCTGTCGGAAGAAGGCGCCAGGAAGACGCGCGCCAATGGCCTCGATTACACCATCGCCATTCCGGTGACGCGTCCCGGCGCCTACCGCCTGCTTGTCGTCGCGCGCGACTCCTCCAGCGGGCGCGCGGGGACCGCTCGCGACTCCGTCACGTTCGCCTGGGGCCCGCAGCAACTCTCCATATCCTCTTTGATTGTCCGCGGCGAGCTCCGCCCGGGCCCCGATGGCGTGCCGGAACTGGAGGAAATGAGCGAGAGCACATCGCAGCGGCTCTTCAAACCGGGACGAAGAATCACCTACGGCTACGAACTCCTGAACCTCGGCAGCGATGCGGCCAAAGCGTCCGCCATCGAGGTGCGGGCGCGGATTTGGCGCGATGGCATGCTGATGGTGGACGGGGCGCCGATTCCAGTCTCCTTCCGGCCCTCCGAGACGCCCGGCCGCCGCGTCGCCTCCGGCACTTTGCTGCTCAACGGACAGACCCGGCCGGGGCGGTATGCGCTTGGCGTCACGGTCCTCGACAAGAACTCCGGCCGCACCGCGACGCGCTACACGGATTTCGAGGTCCGCCCCTAACGCATGACGAGAACCAGCCTGTATCTGCATCCGCGCGACGAAATCCTGCAAGCGATGGAGCGCGTCTACCGCTACCGCATGACCACGACCTCGGGCGGCAATCTCTCGATCCGCGAGCCCAACGGCGACACGTGGATCACACCGGCGCGCGTCGACAAGGGCGCGCTCACACGCGACGACATTGTGCGCGTGCGGCCCGACGGAACCCTCGAGGGCGCCCGCCGACCCTCGTCCGAACTGCCCATCCATCGCCAGATCCGTGAGCTTCGCCCCGAGCTCGGCGGAATCGTGCACGCGCATCCGGTAGCTCTCGTGGCGTTCAGTCTCGCGCACGAAGTTCCGAACACGCGGCTGTTTCACCAGGCGTGGGGAGTCTGCGGCGCCGCCGGCTTCGCGCCCTACGAACTGCCTGGCAGCGAAGCGCTCGGCGCGCGTGTGGCGGAGACTTTCGCGCAGGGTTTCGACAGCGTCATCCTCGAAAACCACGGCGTCGTCACCGCCGGCGCCACTCTGCAAGACGCTTTCAATCGTTTCGAGACCCTGGAATTCACCGCCAAGACGATCATCAAGGCGCGACTGCTCGGCGGCGAGATCCGCTTCCTCTCCGACGAACAGCTCGCGCTGGTGCGGCAAAGCGAGGTGGCGCTCGACGAGTTCGACCCCGGTCCGCCTTCGAGCGAGGAGATCGAGGTTCGGCAGCGGCTCTGCGACTTCATCCGGCGAGCTTACCGCCAGCGCCTTTTCATTAGCACGCAGGGCAGCTACTCCGCGCGTGTCGACGATCGTTCGTTCGTCATCACACCGCGCCAGATCGATCGCGGAACGGCAGAGGTCGAGGACCTGGTGCTCGTGCGCGACGGTCGCTGCGAGCGCGGGAAGTCGCCTAGCCGCGCCGCCGCCGCGCACGATTGCATCTACCGCACACATCCCGAGATCGGCGCGGTCGTCAACGCCTACCCGGTGAACGCGACCGCGTTCAGCGTCACGGGAACGCCGCTCGACACGCGCACGATTCCCGAGAGCTACGTCGTGATCCGAGAGGCCGGCCGGACCGGGTTCGGCGTCCAATTCGGCGATGGCCACGAGTTGGCGGAGATGGTGGGACGGCAGTGCCGCTGCGTCATCCTGGAGAACGACGGCGTCCTCGTCACCGGCGGCGACGTCCTCGAAGCGTTCGACCGCCTCGAAGTCCTGGAATCGACCGCCGAAGCGATCATCAACTGCGGCGCCATCGGCACGGTACGTCATCTCGGCGACGAGGTGACCAGAGGCTTGGACGAAGCATTCGGGTTGTAAGAGGATCCAAATCTTGACGCAGAGACACAGAGACGCAGAGTTTGACATTTACTTGCGTTCCTCTGCGTCTCCGCGTCTCTGCGTCAAAAGGACATCTCCATGAAGTCTCTACTTCTCCTCTTGATCTCCGCCGCCGCGTGGGCCCAGACCGCGGCGGACGTCCAGCGCGGCTTCGCGTATCCGCCCGACGACGCTCGCATGATGATGCGCTGGTGGTGGTTCGGACCGGCCGCCACCAAACCCGAGCTCGAACGCGAGCTGCGCGCTATGAAGGCGGGCGGCATCGGCGGGTTCGAGGTCCAGCCGGTCTACCCGCTCGAAGTCGAGGGCAACTATCCGTACCTCTCCGACCAGTTCCTCGACGCGGTCCGCTTCGTCGGTGAGAAGGCGCGCGAGCTCGGTCTGCGCTTCGACATGACGCTGTGCAGCGGCTGGCCGTACGGCGGTCCGCACATCGGCATCGACACCGCTTCGGCGCGCCTGCGTATCTCTAAGACGGAGCCCAGGCTCGCGGAAGGCGAGAAGCTCGTTGGCACGCCGACGCTCGCCGATGGGTCGAAAGTCTGGGTCGTCGAGAGCCGCACGAAACAGCAGGTGAAGCGCGCCGCCGTCGGCTCCGAGGGCTTCGTGCTCGACCATTACAGCCGCGCCGCGCTGGATCTGCATCTGAAGACGGTCGGCGAGAAGCTCATGAACGCCGCCGGTCAGAATCCGCCGTATGCCGTCTTCAGCGACAGTCTCGAAGTCTACAACGCGGACTGGACGCCGAATTTCCTCGCGGAGTTCCGCAAGCGCCGCGGCTACGATTTGATGCCGTACCTCGGCGCGCTCGCCGGCGATATCGGCGACAAGACGATGGCGGTCCGGCACGACTGGGGCAAGACGCTGAGCGAGCTCGCCGACGACAATTACCTGAAGCCGCTGCGCGCCTGGGCGCAGCAGCACGGCACGCGTCTGCGGTCGCAGACCTACGGCATCCCACCCGTCACGATGTCGAGCAACGCGCTCGTCGACCTACCTGAGGGCGAGGGGACGCAATGGCGCGCCGTCTCTTCGACCCGGTGGGCGACCTCGGCCAGCCATCTCTACGGCCGCACCGTGACGTCGTCGGAGACGTTCACGTGGCTGCACTCGCCCGTCTTCCGCGCCACACCGCTCGATATGAAAGCCGAGGTGGACCTGCACTTCCTCCAGGGCGTCAATCAACTGATCGGACACGGCTGGCCCTACTCGCCTCCCGAGGCCGGCGAGCCTGGCTGGCGGTTCTACGCCGCCGCCGTCTTCAACGACCACAACCCCTGGTACATCGCGATGCCAGACATCGCCCTCTACATGCAGCGCACCAGTTACCTCCTGCGGCAGGGCAAACCGGCCAACGACGTTGCGGTCTACCTGCCGACCGATGACGCCTTCGCGGCGTTCACCCTCGGGCGGCCTTCGGTCAATCAATTGATGGACCGCCTGGTCGGTCCGACGGTGATCCCGCAGATCCTCGATGCCGGCTACAACTTCGATTTCACCGACGACGCGGCGATTGCGAGCGTCGGCGTCCCGTACAAAATCCTTGTGTTACCCGGGGTCGAGCGCATGCCGCTCGCGACCCTGGAGAAGATCGCCAAGGCGGGCGTGACCGTGATCGCGACGCGCAGGACGCCGTCCATGGCGCCGGGCATCGCGGACGCCGCCAACGCGCCGAAGATCCAGGCAGCGGCGCGAGCGCTGAAGGTCGTCTCGGATGAAACGAAGCTGGGCGACGCGTTGAAAGCCGCGCTGCCGCCCGACGTCGTCCGTGCCCCGGAGCTCGGTTTTGTTCACCGCAAGCTCGCGGATGGCGACCTGTACTTTCTCGCGAACACCAGCAATCACGCGGTGAAAGCGGTCGTGAAGTTCCGAGCGACGGGGTCGGCGTCCGATCTGACGACGGGCGAGCCTGTCTCCGCCCGCGACTTCGCCCCGTACGAATCGCGCGTCGTGCTCATTTCCAAAACTCCCGCGCACGCTCCCGCTCCCTCGACATTCCAACCCGTCGACCTCAGCACCGGCTGGAAGGTGACGTTCCCCGACGCGACCCTCGAAATGTCGAAGCTCCGGTCCTGGACCGACGATCGGAAATTCTATTCCGGAACGGCGACGTACGAGCGCTCCGTCCGCCTCGATGCCGCTCCCCGCGGCAAGGTCTACCTCGATCTCGGCGAAGGCACGCCTGTCGCGCAGGAAGGCCAGCGCGCCGGCAGCGGCATGCGCGCCATGCTCGACGGCCCGGTCCGCGACGCCGCCGTCGTCTACGTCAACGGCCAGCGCGCCGGAGCGGTCTGGTGCGCGCCGTTCGAAGTGAACGTCGGACCGTACCTGAAGGCGGGCGAGAACGCTCTCCGCATCGTGGTTGGAAACTCCGCGCTCAACGTAATGGCCAAGGGTCCGCTGCCGGACTACAAGGCGCTCACCGTAAAATACGGAGAACGCTTCCAGGCCCAGGACATGCAGGCAGTCACGCCGCAGCCCTCGGGGCTGCTGGGCCCGGTGCGCCTCGTGGGCCGGTAGTGGCCCTATTTCTTCGGAATCGCCGCGGCGGCCGCGTCCAACTCCTGCTCCGTCGGGAACCGGTCGAAATGGCGTTGCGCCGCCTTGCCCCGGAGATGCAGGTCGAAGAAGTCCATCATCGCGGTCCAATCCTCCGCGGTGAACGCATGACCGTGGTTCGCGTAGTTCACGCCCAGGCGGTCCGCCGCGCCGAAAAGCTCATACGCCGGCCGCGCTCCGAAAATCGACTGCCGGACGGCCTCCGGCAGTGAGATCGTGTCGGTCATCCCTTCAAGCGCGATGAAGGGCCGCGGAGCAGCCAGAGCGAGAAACCAGTGTTCGTCGAACGGCAGCTTCTCGCGCTGCCCCCAGAACTCGTGCAGGTTCGGCGAGAACCAGTTGGGGTACTTCTTCTCCATGATGTCGAGCGTTTCGCTCTTGCGCGGACCGGCGAAACGGTACGCGCCGATGCCTCCACCGCCGGTGACCACAGGCGCTCCCATCAGGCGCTCGTCGAACGCCGCCGCGACCATCGAGGACTTGCCGTTGCGCGACGCGCCGGTGATGATCATCTTCGTCTTGTCGATCGCGGCGTCATGCTCGAGATAATCCGCGACGCGCGACGCTCCCCACGCCCAACCTGCCAGGATGCCCCAGTCGTAACCCGGATACGCCGGGTAGAAGCGCGTATTGCGGAACGCCCAACTGCCGTCGGCATTGCGCAGCGTCGTATCCTCTGCGCAGTCGTTCGGATTGAACGTGACCAGCGCGTAGCCGCGTTGAAAAACGCTGCTGTTCTGTTTCGCGATTCCATCGGCCGTCGGCGCGGGAAATCCGCGGCCGGCATTCGGCGTCGCCGCAGGACCGGGCCCGACCAGCAGCAGCACATCTTCGCCGCGGCCCTGGTTCGGTCCCTGCGGCAATCGCGGCAGCACCGTCCCACCTGGAGGCGTGCCGCTCTGCAAGATGATCGCGGGGAAGGGACCGCCTGTCGCCGGAGTGAAGATCCCGATATCCAAGCCCAACTTCTCGCCCGGTCCGAAGGTCAGATGCACGAGGCGATATCGGACCGCGCCGTCCGCCACCACCTCCGCATGGACTTCCCTGCCCTTCACATTCTTCGGCGCCGGCGGCATCTGCCCGACCGCGTAATAGGCCAGGATGCGCTTCATCTCTTCGCGGCGCTTCTGCCATTGCGCGCGCGTCTTCACTCTCGTCCCGTCGTTCATCACCATGACGTCCGGGAGCTCGTTCCGCACCGGAAGGTCCTTCACGCCCGGCAGCGTCCCCACCGCGGTCCGGATCGCCGGGATCGGAATCTCCTTGGGATCGGGGCCGGTCACCTGTGCGGCGAGTCCGACGACGAAAGCGAAGGCAAGAAAAACCCGCATGTCGCGAGTGTAACGTCAAACAAACGAAAGTGGCATGATGAGACGGAATGAGACCAGCATTCCTCTGGAGCACGCTCCTGCTCGCGCCGCTCTGTTCCGCCCAACCCGAAATCGCCGCCGACCGGCATGTCACCTTCCGTCTTCGCGCTCCCGCCGCGACAGCCGTCACTCTGACCGGCGAGTTCCAGCGCGGCAGCCTGCCGCTGCAAAAGAGCGCAGACGGACTCTGGAGCGTCACCATCGGGCCGCTCGCGCCCGAAATCTACAACTACAACTTCACCGTCGACGGCGTCCGCACCATCGACCCCGGAAATCCCGACGTCAAGACCGGCTCCACGCCGAGCACCATCGCCAGCATTCTCGAAGTGCGCGGCGATAAGCCGGCATTCTACGACGCACAACCGGTCCCCCACGGCGAGATTCGCACCCACTGGTACGACTCGAAGTCGCTCCACACGACCCGCCGCCTGACCGTGTACACGCCGCCCGGCTACGACCGCGAATCGCGCCGCTATCCCGTCCTCTACCTGTTTCACGGCGCCAACGCCGACAAAACCGCGTGGACCCGACTCGGCCATGTCAATCTGATCCTCGATAACCTCCTCTCCGCGGGTGAGATTCAACCGTTCGTCGTGGTCATGCCGTTCGGTTACGGCGGGAACCCGATGACTGCCGGCAATGACTTTTCGACGACTGCCGACCTTTTCGGTCGCGATCTCATTGGCGACGTCATCCCGTTCGTCGACTCGCATTACCGGACGCAGTCCGATCGCGCGCACCGGGCGATCGCCGGTCTCTCGATGGGCGGTTTCGAATCGCTCGAGATCGGCTTGAACCACCTCGAACTGTTCAGCACGGTCGCCGGCTTCAGTCCGGCTGTCCGGCCCGCGGACTTCGATAAATTCTTCGCCAAATTGAAGGCCGATCCCCAGACCGCTAACCGCCAACTCCGGCTGCTATGGGTCGGCTGCGGCACGGAGGACAGCCTCTTTTCGTCGGCGGAGAGCTTCTCAAACTTCTTGGATACCGCGGGCATCAAGCACACGTTCCGTAAGAGCGAGGGCGCGCACACCTGGATGGTCTGGCGACGTTATCTCAAGGAATTCGCGCCGCTGGTGTTCGGCGCGAAGGAATCAAATTGAATCGGAGAAGCCAAGATCTAATACGTCGTGGATGTCCGTCGCTCGATCGCAGTCACGATTATCTGGTTGTCGCTCGCGAACAAGTCGTAGAAGATCCGATAATTGCCCACACGCCTGCGCCAGCCCGAAGGATGTAGGCTCTTGATGTCGCCGCCGAAGGGGTTCTGCTCCATCGCAGCGAGCGCCTGGAGTAGCCGGCGGCGGTCCTTGTCAGGAAACTTTGCGAGTGACTTTCTTGCCGGACTGGCGACCAGCAGCGTCCAGGTCATTTTGCAATTGGCTCAGCGTCACATAGTCTCCACGCTTGTAAGCGGCGCGGCCCCTCCGAATCGCGGCAGATTCGGCTTTCGTTGGGGTGTAAGTCGGATACGAACGTTTCTCGACCTGGATGGCCGGCCTGATCGTGATTGCGCCGTCGCGAACGGTGAATTCGACGACATCACCTGCTTTAATGCCGGCCCTTTTCGTGATGCTCTCAGGCACGCTGAGACCTTGCTTTTTAACCGCTACCGTCATGTGACTCTGGCCCCAGTATAGCTCCCTACCCCTCCGTCGCCGCCGCCGTCGCCGACGACAGCCCTTTCAGCTTCGTGTGCCCGATCGCCGCTACGACCAGCAGCATCACTGCGCTCGCGATGTACAGCGTCTTGATCCCCATCCGTTCCGCAAACGGACCGGCGAAGAACATCGCGACCGCCTGCGAGGTCGCGCTCAACGACATGTACGCGCTCATCACCCGGCCCAGCATCTCCTTCGGCGTCTCCTGCTGGACCAGCGTCTGCGACGAGATCATCACGAACGCCGCGCCGAAGCCCATGACCAGCATCCCGGTCGCGGTCGCAACCACGACGCCCAGCAGCGCGATCAGCATCACCGCCAGTCCCATGATGCCGAGGCCGTAGACCACCAGATTCTGCTTCGGGATGTGCCGTCCGAAGCGCGTGATCAATTGTGTCCCGATGATCATCCCGACTCCGATGAGCGTGTTGAGGATGCCGTATCCGGCGGGGTTCAGCGCCAGGACGTCGCGCACGTACACCGAGACCAGCGCGCCGAAGCAGCGCACCGCGAACATCCCGATGGTCGACGACACGATCACGAACGCGATCGCCGAGTGCGAGAACATGAAGCGTAGGCCCGCCCCCATCGACTGCAGCACCGTCGATGCGGCTGTCGAAGGATGCGGTTCCCGATGCAGCGGGATCGTGAACACCATCGCCGCCGAGAAGAAGAAGCTCGCCGTATCGAAAATAAAGCACGCGTTCGCGCCGGTCAACTGCACCAGCGTGCCCGCAATCGCGGGAGCGATGATCTGGCTGCCCTGAAAGGCCTGCGACATCAGCGCGTTTACCGCCATCAGTCCGTTCGCCGGCGCGATCGTGCGCACCGCGACCGATTGCGCCGGAAAGAAGAACGCCGAGACCGACGCCAGGGCGAAGAAGATCCCGTAGATCGCGTGCAGATCGTGCACGAAGATCAGCGACAGGATGAGGCAGCCCCGGATGAGGTCGCTCGCGATCATCGTCGCTTTCAGATTCCACTTATCGACGAACACGCCCGCCACCGGGCTGAACAGCGCCAGCGGCGTCATGAACGACACCATAATCATGCTGATCTGGACCGGCGTCCCCTGCAACTTGAAAGTGACGTACGCGATCACTGCGAACAGCGCCAGGAAATCCCCGAAAACACTGACGATTTGCGCGATCCACAGCCGTTTTACGGCGGAATTCCGCAGCACTTCGCCAAAAGATAGAGCTGTAGCCGGAGTAGACATGATGGGAAACCCACAGGGTGGTGGGGTCCATCATAGCATTGGCGGTTATCGGATTGCAGCACCCTCGCGGATCTCGTCTGTAGCGCGCCGCACCACCCGGTCGCCCGGGTGCAGATTGCCCGAGACTTCGACCAAGTCTCCATCGGCCGCGCCCTTCTTTACGTCGACCCATTCCGCGTGACCGCCGCGCTCTCGAATCACGAACGTCCGCTCACTCGTCGTCACGACCGCGGTCTTCGGGACCCACAGCGCCGCCGGACCTGTGTGGACGGGCCACTTGATCGTCGGGTACATCCCGGGCGCCAGCGAGCCGTCCCGATTCGCCGCGTCGAGTTCGACCGCCATCGTCCGCGTCTTCGGGTCGAGCATGTGCGCGGACCGAGCCACCGTCCCGGTGTAAACCCGCTCGGGATACGCGGGCACGCGGAACCCGACGGCCGCGCCGTGGCTCAAGCTGCCGAGATTCTGCTCCGGCACCGGGACGATGATCCGCAATCGTGAGACCTGCTCGATCCTCACCAGCGGCTCGGTGTTGGGTCCGACCAGCGCGCCCGGGTGGGCCAGCCGCTCCGTCACTACGCCGTCGAACGGCGCCGTGATGTGCAGGTACGCCTGCACGTCCTTTTGCGCCTGCACCGCGTTGCGCGCCGCCGCCACCGCCTGCATCCGCGCCTTCACGACTGCCTTCGCGGCGTCCACCTGCTGCTCCGCCTGCACCAACTCGTTGCCGGCGATCGCTCCGGGAGTCTCCGACGCCTTTTTCAACCGGTCGTACGTGCTCTGCGCGGCGTTCAGTTGCGCCTCGGCCTGCGCCCGATCCGACTCCGCGCCCTGCACCTTCGACTCGGCCTCGGCGATCTGCGCCTGCAACTCCGGCGCACGCAGTTCCGCGATCCGTTCGCCCGCCTTCACCGCACTGCCGCGGTCGACCGTGATGCGCTCCAGATACCCGGACACCTTCGCGTGGATTTCGACGCTGAGGTACGGCTGAATCTCGCCGGGCAAATCGACGGTCCGCGAGACGGCCTTCGACACCACGGGAACGAGCGAACTGTTCTGCGCCAACGCAACCGCGGCCAGCGCGGCAACCGCCAGGAATTTAGGCCTCATAATATCGACTCTCCGGATCTTCGGGGTTCAGCGACACCGAGCGCGCCGCGGCGTGGCCCTGTAGGATCGCGTACATCGCGGGCAGGACGCCGAGCGTCGCCACCGTCGCCAGCAACAGGCCGCCGATCACCGCGCGTCCCAGCGGCGCCGACTGAGCGCCGCCCTCTCCCATCCCAATCGCCATCGGCAGCATGCCGAAAATCATCGCGGAGGCCGTCATCAGGACCGCGCGCAAACGAGCGCCCGCGCCTTCTCTGGTAGCCTCCAGCGTGCTCATTCCCTCGCGCCGCGCCTGCTCCGCGAACGTCACCAACAGGATCGAGTTCGCCACCGCGATTCCGATCGCCATGATCGCGCCCATGAACGACTGCACGTTGAGCGTCGTCCCGGTCACCCACAGCATCAGCAGGACGCCGCAGAGGACCGCCGGGATCGTCAGCAGTACCGCGAGCGCCAGCCGCACCGATTGGAAGTTCGCGGCCAGCAACAGGAAGATCGCGCCCACCGCCAGCAGCAGTCCGATCCGCAAGCCCGAGAGTGTCTGTTCCAACGGCGGGATCTGGCCGCGCATTCGGACTGTGACGCCGCGCGGCGCCGCCCCGGCATTCGCGATCGCCTGCTGAATCCGCACCGCCGACTTGCCCAGCGTAATCCCGTGGATGTTCGCCGTGAGGCTGACGACGTGCTGTCCGTTGTACCGCTCGATCAACCCGGGCATTGTGCCCTGCTTCAGGGTGGCGATATCGGAGAGCTCCGGCTGCGCGCTGCCATCCCGCATCAGCGGCACCTGCGACACGCTCTCCACGCTCTGCATCCGATTCTGCGGCAACTGCACCTGGATCTGGAACGCGTTACCCGACGCGGGATCGCGCCAGTAGTTCGGATCGGTGAACCGCGATGACGACGTCGCCGGCACTACCGAATGCACCACGTCTGACATTGTGAGGCCGAACTGGCCGGCGCGGTCCCGATCGATCGAGATGTCGAGCGTCGGGTAGTTGTACTCCTGCGCGAATTGCAAATCGCGGAGAAAGTCGAGCTTCGCCAGTTGCGCCTGGACCTTCTGCGCGTACGCGTTGTCGTCGGCGAGGCTGACGCCCTGCACCGCCACCTCGATCGGCGTCGGCGACCCGAACGACATCACCTGGCTCACGATATCGGCGGCTTCGAATGAGACCTGCGCGTTCGGTAGGTCGTGGTGCAGTCCCGCGCGAATCCGCTCGCGGAGCGCTTCGCCGCGTGCCGTGGTCGGTTTCAGCGCCACCTGGATCACGGCCTCCTGCGGCCCGCTGGTGAACAGGTGGATGAGGTTCACCGGATAGCTCGTCGGCACCACGCCGACAAAGTCGCTCGTGATCTCGACGTTTCCGGCGCCGGCCTCCCGCTGGATCGTCCCCAATGCGCGGAGCACCATCCGCTCGGTTTCCTCGATCCGCGTCCCGGCGGGGGCGCGCAAGCGAATCCGCAATAGCGGCGCATTGGCGTCGGGGAACAGCTCCGTGCCGAGCGTCGGCAGCAGCGCCCACAACACGACGGCGCAGCCCGCGAGGTAGACCAAAGCGATTGGCCAGCGGATGCGGATCGCCCCCGCCAGATACCGGTCGTACAGCCCGCGCAGCCGGCTGCCCTCGCCGCGATGGGCCTCGCGCATCAGCCACGTCGAGAACACCGGCACCAGCGTGGAAGAGAGCAGATACGACGCGATCATGGAGAACGCGACGGCCAGCGACAGCGGGATGAAAAGCTGGCGTCCGACCCCCACCATAAAGAACGACGGCACGAACACTGCCAGAATGCAGAACATCGACAGCAGCCGCGCGATCGCCGTTCGGCTGCACGCCTCTACCACCGCCTTCGCGCGCGACACGCCGGGCAGCATGCGCGTGTGTATGTTCTCGATCTCGACGGTCGCCTCGTCCACCAGCACGCCGACCGCGAGGGCCAGCCCGCCCAGCGTCATGATGTTGATCGTCTGTCCGGTCAGCCAGAGCGCGATCACAGCGCTCAGCAGTGCGAACGGAATATTGAGCAGGACGATCACCGCGCTGCGCCAGTCGCGCAGAAACAGCAGGACCATCAGCGCCGTGAGCGCCGCGCCCAGGGCGCCTTCCGTCATCAGCCCGCGGATCGCATTGCGGACGAATGGCGACTGGTCGAACTCGAGCCTCACATCCACGTCCTCGGGCAGCACCTTCTTGAAATCGGGCATCGCCGCCTTGACGCGATTGATCACGTCGAGCGTCGACGCGTCGGCGCGCTTCGTGACCGGGATGTACACCGTGCGGCGGCCGTCGACGTGCGCGTAGGCGGTCACGATATCCGTGCCGTTCTCGATCGTTCCGATATCGCGCAGGTACACTGTCGTACCCGACGCCGGCCGAATCGGCGTCGCGAGCAGTTCCGGCAGATTCCCGCCGAGCGCCGCGTTCGTGCGCGCGATCCGCTCGATTTGGCCGGTGTACATATTGCCCGACGGCATCACGACGCTCGCCTTGCTCACGGCCGCGATCGCCTCCTCCGGCGACACGCGATATTGCCGCAGCTTGTCGGGGTCGAGCGTGATTACGATGGTCCGCTGATTGCCGCCGAACGGCGGCGGGGCCGAGACGCCGGGCAGCGTCGCGAACAGCGGCCGGACGCGATTCAGCGCGAAGTCCTGCATCTCGCCCTGCGTATGATTCTCGCTGCTGAAGATGAGTTGCCCCACCGCGACGCTGCCCGCGTCGAACCGCGTTACGAACGGCGGCACGGTCCCCGGCGGCATGAAGGCGCGGGCGCGCGTCACGTACGCCATCGTCTCCGCCATCGCCTGCGCCATGTTCGTGCCCTCGCGGAACACGAGCTTCATCAGCGCGGCGCCCTGTATGCTCTTGCTCTCCACGTGGTCGATGCCGGTGATGTAGAGGAAGTGATACTCGTAGTAATACGTGAGGTACCCTTCCATCTGCGCCGGGTCCATCCCTCCGTACGTTTGCGCGACGTAGATGGCGGGATCGCCGACCTGCGGGAAGATATCGACCGGCATGCGCTCGATCGCCAGCACCGCGCACAGCGCGATCGCGACCAGCGCCACCACCACCGTAATCGGACGGCTGAGCGCAGCAAGAACGAGTCTCAACGCCCCACCTCCGCCAGGAACGGACGGATATCGCCGGCCGCGGCGGCGACCGCTAACAGCCCTCGCCACACGCCGAGCCGAGCCAGCGCGTCGTCGATCTCCGCCTGCGTGACCAGGCGCTGCGCCTCCGCCACCGCGTCTATATTGCCGAGCCCGGCCTGATACCGGGCGGTCGCCTGCTGCGCCGCCGCGCGCGCCGCCGAGACCTCCACCGGTGTGTTGGCCGCGATCCGCCGCGCGCCTTCGAGCCGCGCCACCGCCGCGTTCCACTGCGCCTTCAAATCCGTCGCGATCTGCTGAGCGCGAGCCGCCTGCGCCCGCAGATTCGCCGACTGCGCCGCTTCCCGCGCCTGCAGCGACGCGAAGTCGAACACCGGGAACGTGACGCTGAACCCGACCGCAAAATTCTGAATCGTCGGCGCCAGTCCGTTCACGCCGCCCAGAATATTCCCGTTCGTCTCCGCCCCGGTCCCGCGAGCGTATGCCGACCCCTGCAGATAAAATCGTGGAAAGTACGACCGCTCCAGTGCGTGCAGTTGCGCCTTCGCCTGCTCGATCGCCGCGGTCTGCTCCATCGCGATCGGGTTGGCTGCGGCGTCGAATGTGGCCGCGCTGTGGTCGGGCGGCAATTGCGCGAATGCCGGCGCCGCGATCGCGATCTGCGCAGGCTCTCCGCCGGTGAAGCGCGCGAGATTGGCGCGCGCCACCGCGACGGCCTGCTCCGCCTGAATCAACTGCGTCCGCGCCGCCGCGACCTCCGCGTCCGCCCGCGACTGATCCGCTCCCGGCCGCAATTCCGACTTCACCAGGGCGCCGATGGTCCGCGAGATGGTCTCGCCGCGCGTGACGCCGGCCTGCGCCGCGGTCACCGTCTCCTGCGCCGCCGCGAGCGTCAGAAAGGCGTCCGCCGCCGTCACCGCGACCTCGTACTCGGTCCGCTTCAGCGTCGCCTCGGACTGCGCTCGCGACGCTTCGGCCGCCGCGACGTTCGCCTTCCGCAGTCCGAAATCGAACGGCTCCCAACTCACCAGCCCGCCGAGCGCGCTGCCAAACGCCGTCCCGGTGTTGTTCGTCCCGAGCACCGGCCCGGAGATCGACGGGATCACCGACTGCGGCAGCAGCATCCCGAACACGTTATTGCGGGTCGCGCGGTTGACCTGCGCCAGAGCGTCGATGCGCGGCAGGTACGCCGTCCGCGCCAGCGAGATCCCCGCCGACGCCGCCGCGATCTGCTCCTGCGACACCTTGATCGAAGGGTAATTGTGAAGGGCGGCCTCGACCGCCTGTCCGATACTCATCGGCTGCGCCCGTAACGCGCCGACCGTCAGAAACGCCGCCCAGGCGGCCCGAGTCACTGTGCCATTGCGCACTCAACGATCATACGACGGCCCGAAGGGTTGCAGCCGCTCCCATCGATCGACGCCCCAACAGAGCCGCGACAGTTATGGAGCGGTCGCCTGCAAGCCTCTGCGCCTTCGTTCGACAACCGCTCCTTCGCAGTCGCGGCTCTGTTCGGAACGGGCGCTACCCCTTCACCGCCCATCGCGCCAACTGCGAAATCTTCGGCATCGACCCCTGCATCAGTAGCACAACGCGGAAGATCCGCGCCGCCGCCCAACACACACCGACCGTCCACAGCAGAACGCCGAGAAGGCCTACCCACGGCTGCCATGCCGGAACTCCGCCCGGCATCGCCTGCCGGAGCATCATCAGAATCGGTGTGAACGGCGGGAAGAGCGAGAGCGCCGTCGCGAGGCCGCCCGTCGGGTGCTGCACCACAGGCATCAGCAGGAACATCGGGACCAGCACCGGCGCCAGCAGCAGCACCGCGAGTTGCTGCGCGTCGTGCGGACTCGCACACGCCGCGCCGAGGGCCATGCCGAGTCCGCTCAACACCATCACGTCCGCAATCAAGTACACGACGAACCACGGCAGCAGCGTCATCGGCGCTAGCCCCATCAACGCCATCGATTCCAGCGCCACGAGCGCGCACCCGATGTAGAACACCGAACTGGTGATCGCGAGAGCCACCGCGCCGATGACCTTGCCGGCCATCAACTCAAACGGCGTCGCCGACCCGAGCAGCATCTCGAAGACCCGCTGTTGCTTGTCGTCCGCCACGGCGCCGAGCATCGGGCTGGCGCTCGCCAGCACGATCATACAGAGCAGCATCATCATGCCGAACGGCACCATGAACTCCTCCAGCTCTTTCTTCTTCTGCGCCGGCGCAACCGCCCCGGTGGCGGCGTTGCGCGACACCAGGCTCATGGTCTGCACGGTGACCGCTTTCAAAATCTCCTTGTGGCTGCCGGCCGGAACACCGGCCTGAGCGAGCCGCACGCGGCGCATGCCTTCCGTCACCGCGCCGCTCAGCCACGATTTGGATTTATCGATCCCGCCGCGCGCCACATAGTAGTCCACGCGATTGGCTGCGTCTTTCTCCGCTTCCTTGCCTTCCGCCGGATGCACCGCCGATGCGCCGACCTCGAGGAACGCGAACAGTTCGCCCTTGCGCGCGCGGTCGCTAAGCGCGAGCCGCTGCTCATCCGGGTGCGCCGCGTCCGGTGCGACAGTCTCGAAGAGATACCGCGGCTCCTTCTCCGTGTCCTTCTCGACCTTCGCGTCGAGGGCATCCTCGTTGTAGCGATCCGTCGCCGCCTGAACGATCGCTGCCGCGGAAACCCCGGTGCGGTCGACAATCGCAACGTGCCGGTCCTGCAGGTCGGGGTTCTTCTTCATCAGCCCCATCCCGATAAAGCCGCCGCTGAACATCACCGGCGCCACGACCAACCCGATCAGGAACGCTTTCGCCCGGATCGCCGCCAGATAGTCTCGTTTCGCAACCAGTAGAATTCTACGCATGTTGGGCCACCGCCGCTTCCGGTCCCGCGATCCGCACGAAGATGTCGTGCAGCGAGGGCTTCGTAATCGAAAAACTGTTGACGCGCGTGCGCGCCACGAGGGCTCGCAGCACCTCCTGCGGGTCGCAACCGAGTATCATCCGCAGTTCCTGCACCTGCCCCAGGTCGCGGACCTTTTCGACGCCCGGTAGCCCGGCCAACACTGCGGCGCCGCCTTCGGCCGAAATGCTGATCGTGTCATTGCCGTACTGCTCCTGGATCGCCGCCAGGGTCCCGTCGAGCACCTTCCGCCCCTTGTAGATCATCAGAATCGAGTCGCAGAACGTCTCCGCGACGTGCATGTCGTGCGTGCTGATGATGACGGTCGCGCCGCGGTCGCGCATCTCGAGGATCGCCGCGCGCATGGTCTCCGCGCTCACCGGGTCGAGCCCGCTGAACGGTTCGTCGAGGATCAGCAGCTTCGGCTCCGGGACCACCGCCGCGATGAACTGCACCTTCTGGCTCATCCCTTTGCTGAGCGTCTCCACCTTCCGCTCGGCGCAGTGCGCCAGGTCGAGGCGCGCCAGCCACGAGTCCACCTCGCGCGTCACGTTGCGCCCACCGCGGAGTTCGCCGTGGAACTCCAGGAGCGCCCGCACCTCCATACGCCGATACAGCCCGCGCTCCTCCGGCAGGTACCCGATGTGCGGCGACCGTCCTCCGGCGCGCTCCTCGCCGAATACGCGGACCGTCCCTTCGTCCGGATAAAGGATGTTGACGATCATCCGCATCGTGGTCGTTTTGCCCGACCCATTGGGCCCGATAAACCCGTACACCGCGCCCTCGCGGACCGACAACGTGAGGTCGTCCACCGCGCGCGTTTCGCCAAACACCTTGGTGACCCGATTGATCTCGATAGCTTCCATTAGCGACGCATGGTAACAAACGGCGCGACGCGGCGTGTTACAGAGCCGCGCACGATAGTAAGCGGTTGCCTCTCGCGCCGATGGCGGTCGGGCAGTTTCGGATGGCAGCGACAACCGCTTACTTCGTGCGCGGCTCTGTTTCGGCAGTGGACGCTTTACGGGCAGATGAGCCAAAGCGCTAGAACACGCGATCGCCGCCGCCGCTCGTGTCGTAGCCACCGAACTTCTCGACTTCGCGCCGGAAGTCGGCTCGCGCCAATACCTCGAGCAGCTTCACGACGGCAGGCAGCTCGAGCGCGACCTCAGGAATGGCGATATACCGCATGTCTTCTCAGCCGGCTGGGTCTACGATCTGCCGCACGGCTTCCGCATCGCCGGCCTCGTGCGCGTGCAGTCCGGCGAGACGGTGTCCGTCTCGCAGGCCGCCAACAATCTCGCGTCGTTCGGCTTCGGAATCCAGCGCCCGAACAGCGTCGCCGACCCGAACGATTTCGCGGCGCGGACGCCCGCCCGATGGTTCAACACCACCGCGTTCACCGCCGCCGCGCCGTTCGCGATCGGCAACAGCTCGCGCAATCCGGTCCGCGGACCCGGGCTGCAGAACGCCGACCTGATGGTCACCGCTCAACGACCCGAACGGCTCCTTCGGCGCCGCGGCCTTCGGCAGCATCACCTCCGCGGGCAATCCGCGGGTATTCGAGCTGGCGCTCCGAATCAGCTTCTGAAGCGATACAATAGCGCCGATGAAAGCGGTTGCAGTCCTGACCCTCCTAGCCTGCCCCTTGTTGGCGCAGCGCGACTATCCGGTGAGACCGGTCCCCTTCACAGCGGTCCACGTGACCGACGCCTTCTGGGCGCCGCGCATCGAGACCAACCGCAAGGTGACGATCCCGTTCGCCTTCGAAAAAGACGAGGAGACCGGGCGCGTCGACAACTTCATCCGCGCCGCCAAAGCGCTTCACGGCGAACCGTTCGACAACCACAAACCGCCCGGGTACCCGTTCGACGACACCGACGTATATAAGGTGATCGAAGGCGCCTCGTACGCCCTCTCGGTCGCGCCCGACCCGAAGCTCGACGCTTATGTCGACGGCCTGATCGCCAAGATCGCCGCCGCCCAAGAGCCCGACGGCTACCTCTACACCGCCCGCACCATCGATCCGCTGAAGCCGCACCCATGGGCAGGCCCGAAGCGCTGGGTGCTCGAATCGGTCGACAGCCACGAGCTCTACGACCTCGGCCACCTCTACGAGGCCGCCGTCGCGCATTATCAGGCCACCGGCAAGCATACGCTCCTTGACATCGCGATCCGCACCGCGGACCTGCTCGACCAGACATTCGGACCCGGCAAGCAGGTCATCTGGCCCGGCCACCAGATCACGGAAATGGGGCTCGCCAAGCTCTACCGCGCCACCGGCCAGCAGCGGTATCTCGACCTCGCCAAGTTCATGCTCGACGTCCGGGGACCCGACGGACGTCAGGGCAGCGGACGCACGTACAACCAGTCGCACAAGAAGGTGGTCGACCAGGACGAGGCCGTCGGCCACGCCGTCCGCGCCACCTATATGTACTCGGGGATGGCGGACGTCGCGGCGCTCACCGGCGACACGGCGTACGTCGGGGCGATCGACAAGATCTGGGAGAACGTCGCGGGCAAGAAGCTCTACATCACCGGCGGGATCGGCGCGACCGGCGCCGGCGAAGCGTTCGGCGCCAATTACGAGCTGCCGAACATGACGGCCTACAACGAGACCTGCGCCGCCGTCGGCAACGACTATTGGAATCACCGCCTGTTCCTGCTGCACGCCGACGCCAAGTACATCGACGTGATGGAGCGGACGCTCTACAACGGCCTCATCTCCGGAGTATCGCTCGACGGCAAGACGTTCTTCTACCCGAACCCGCTCGAATCGAACGGCCAGCACGCGAGGCAGCCCTGGTTCGGCGTGGCGTGCTGCCCGGGCAATATCACGCGCTTCATGGCGTCGGTGCCCGGCTACGTCTACGCCCAGCGCGGCGACGCCATCTGGGTCAACCTCTATATGGCGAACCACGCCGAGGTCAAGCTCGATAACGGGCGCCACGTAAAGCTCGCGCAGGAGACCCGCTATCCCTGGGACGGCGCGGTGAAGATCACGGTCACCCCCGACCAAGCCGGTCCGATGACCATGCACGTCCGCATCCCCGGCTGGGCGCGCAACGAGCCCGTCGACAGCGACCTCTACGCGTTCGCCGACAAATCCGACGCCGTCCCGACGGTCAAGCTCAACGGCAAGCCGGTCGATGGCAAGGTCGACAAGGGCTACGTCACGATCACGCGCACGTGGAAGCCCGGCGACACGATCGACCTCTCCCTGCCGATGCCGATTCGCCGCGTCGTCGCCAACAACATGGTGGCCGCCGACCGCAGCCGTGTCGCGATCCAGCGCGGTCCGATCGTCTACGCCGCCGAGTGGGTCGACAACCCGAACGGCAAGGTCCGCAACCTCATGCTGCCCACGACCGCGCATCTCACCGCCGAGTTCCGCCCGAATCTTCTGAACGGCGTCGAGGTAATCAAGGGACGCGCCGTGGCGCTGGCGTACGACGCGCAGGGTAAGGTCGTGAAGGCCGAGCAGGACTTCACCGCGATCCCGTACTACTCGTGGGCCAATCGCGGACGCGGCCAGATGATCGTGTGGATCCCGACCGTCGAAGCGGTCGCGCGGCCGCTTCCCTACCCCACGCTGACTACCAGCGCGAAGGTCACGACCTCCGGCCGCAAAGACCCCAACCCCGTGAAGGATGGCGACGAGCCGGCCGCGTCGAACGATTCGACGTCGTACTTCGACTGGTGGCCGCAGGGCACGACGCCGGCCGGTCCGCAGCGCGTGACCAGCGGCTGGATGGAGTACGCGTTCGACAAGCCGGTCGAGGTGTCGCAGTCGCAGCTTTACTGGTTCGACGACACCGGCCGCGGCGGCGTCCGCGTCCCGGCCAAGTGGCGCCTCCTGTACAAGGACGGCGACCAGTGGAAGCCGGTCGAGACCACCGAGCAGTGGGGCGTCGAGAAGAACCGGTACAACACGATCGCGTTCAAACCGGTGACCACGACCGGCCTCCGCCTGGAGGTCGATTTCCAGGAGGGATTCTCCGCCGGAGTGCAGCGTTGGAGAGTGAAATAGGACCCCTATGAAGATTACACGCCGCAGTTTCGCCGCTCTGACCGCCGCCGCGCCTGCCGTGGCGCCCGCTCTCGCGCAGCAGGGCGGACGTCCCGGACCGCGTCCCGAGGTCCCGCCGTTCGAAGGCGCGATCGAGTTCAAGCGCCACGACGTCGCGCCGAAGGTCGAGCCGTTCCCGATGGCGGCCGTGAAGCTCAACGGCGGCATCTACGGCGACGCGGCGGAGTGGAACGTCGGCTACATGGACCGGCTCGCGGCCGATCGCCTGCTCTACAATTTCCGCCAGAACGCCGGCCTGCCGACGGGGAACGTCGCGCCCTTCGGCGGGTGGGAGGCGCCGGCCGACGGCAAGCGCGGGAGCGAACTGCGCGGCCACTTCACCGGCCACTTTCTCTCTGCGACGGCGCAGCTCGCGGCGAATGGCGACCACGAGGCGAAGGCCAAGGGCGATTACCTCGTCGCGGAGCTGGCGAAGGTGCAGGAGAAGCTCGGCGGCGGCTACCTCAGCGCCTTTCCGCACGAGCTGTTCGACCGCCTCGACCATCTCTCGGGCAAGCCGCGGCCCCCGCAGGATCAGCCGCAGCTCCCGTGGGCGCCGTTCTACACGATCCACAAGATCATGGCCGGCATGCTCGACATGCACACGCTCGCCGGCAACGCGCAGGCGCTGAAGGCGGTGGAGGGGATGGCCGATTGGGCCGACCGGTGGAGCGCGTCGAAGACCGAAGAGCACATGCAGGAGATCCTGAACACCGAGTATGGCGGGATCGCGGAGACGCTCTACAATTTAGCCGCGTTGACGAATAACGACCGGTGGGCAAAGGTTGGCGACCGTTTCACCAAGAAGCGGTTCGTCAATCCGCTCGCGTCGCGCCGTGATGAGTTGCGCGGGCTGCACGTCAACACGCATATCCCGCAGGTGATCGCCGCGGCGCGACGCTACGAGATCTCGGGCGATACTCGCTTCCACGACGTCGCGGACTTCTTCTGGTGGGAAGTCACGGGCGCGCGCAGCTACGTCACCGCCGGCACCAGCAACAGCGAAGGCTGGCAGGAGCAGCCGCGCAAGCTCGCCGCCGAATTGAAGAACAATCCAGGGACGTCGACGGCCGAATGCTGCTGCTCGTACAACATGCTGAAGCTGACGCGGCATCTCTACGGTTGGTCCGCGGACCCGCGTTACTTCGATTATTACGAACGCGCGCTGCTCAACCACCGCATCGGCACGATCCTGCCGGAGAAGGGCTACACGCAGTATTACCTCTCGCTGAAACCCGGCGCGTGGAAGACGTTCAACTTCGAGGACAAGTCGTTCTGGTGCTGCACCGGCACGGGCGTCGAGGAGTACTCGAAGCTCAACGACAGCATCTACTGGCGCGACCGGCAGGGCGTTTACGTGAACCTCTTCATCCCGTCCGAACTGCATTGGGAGGAGAAGGGTTTCCGCTTGCGGCAGGACACGAAGTTCCCGCAGGAGGCGCGCACGGCGCTGGAGGTGGCCGCGGCGCGCGCGACGCCGATGGCGTTGCGGCTTCGCATCCCATCCTGGCTCGAGGCCGCTCCGACAGTGAAGCTGAACGGCCACGCTCTGGAAGCGTCCGCAACTCCCGGCAGCTACCTCACACTGAATCGGACGTGGAAGGCCGGCGACCGGATCGAGATGGAGCTGCCGATGCGGCTGACGGTCGAAGCGATGCCCGACGACGCGTCGACGCAGGCATTCCTGTATGGACCGCTGGTGCTGGCGGGCGACCTCGGGACCGAGGGACTCGAGGAAGGTCGGATCATCGGGCCGAGCGCGCCTCAGATGCGGCCCGGTGGCCAGAACGTGCCGCCGATCGAAGTCCCGACCTTCAAGGCGGCAGGCGCCGACCCATCGTCGTGGATCAAACCCGCGGGCACCCCACTCACGTTCCGCACGACAGGCCAAGTCAAGGATGTTACGCTGATCCCACTGAATTCGCTGTTCGGGAAGCGATATTCTGTCTACTGGCAGGTGTCGTAATGAAGGTGCTGCTGTTCCTCTGTTGCGCCGTAGCCGTTTGGGCGGCGGACAATTCGACGTTCGAATCGTACTTGCTCACGGTGGCGCAGTCGAAGGACGCGCCGACAGCGCCGCTCTCCGAATCCGAGCTTCGCGACCTAAAGGCGATTGCTTCCGATTACGTAACGAAGAGTTCCGCCCTCGGCTACAACGGCGTCGTGTTCGAAGCGCGTCTGCGGGCCATCGCGGCGAATACGAACAAAGACGTCGAATGGGAGGAGGAGCAGATGCGGGCTCTCGAACGCCGCCGCACCGCGCTCCTGACGGCGCACATCGAACAACTCAAGACAGTCCTCGGCAACCCGAGCTTCAGCGCTCTCGAACTGCACATCGAGGCGTGGCATAAGGCGCTGACGAGCGGGCCGCGGCCGAAGGCAAAGAAGTAGCCAACAGAGCCGCGACAGTAATGGAGCCGTTGTTCCAGTAGCCGATTCGTTCGCTGCCACCACCGCTCCATAACTGTCGCGGCTCTGTTTGAGGAAGTCCTGTATTCTGAAAACATGAAGCTCTTCTGGTGCGCCGCCCTGTTGGCGACCGCCGTCTCCGCCCAGAATTTTGCCGCCATCGACGACGCGATCGATGCCGGCATCCAACAGGGAAAGATTCCCGGAGCTGTCCTGGTCATCGGACACGAAGGGAAGATCGTTTACGAGAAGGCCTACGGCCGGCGCGCACTCGTGCCGCAGCCCGAGCCCATGACGCTCGACACGATCTTCGACTGCGCCTCGCTAACCAAGGTCATCGCGACCACGTCCTCGTTGATGAAGCTGTTCGAGCAGGGGAAATTCCGCCTCAACGACAAGATCACCGACTACATCCCCGAGTTCCAGGGCGGCAAGAGCGACATCACGATCCGCAACCTGATGACGCACTTCTCGGGCTTGCAACCCGACGTGCCCCTCGTGCCCGCGTGGACGGGCTACCAGCACGGCATCGACCTCGCCGACACGTTCAAACCCGGCGGCCCGCCGAACACACGGTACGTGTATAGCGACATCAACTTCGAGCTCCTCGGCGAGCTCGTGCACCGGCTCAGTGGTCAGTTGGTCTCCGATTACGCGCGCCAAAGCATCTTCCTGCCGATCGGGATGAAGGACTCGATGTACAACCCGCCCGCCTCGCTCCTGTCGCGAATCGCGCCGACCGAGCGCAATCCCGCGCGCACGGGCGCACCGCTCCGCGGCGTGGTCCACGACCCGACGGCGCGCTACATGGGCGGCGTCGCGGGACACGCCGGGCTTTTCTCGACCGCCGGCGACCTCGCGCGTTTCGCGCAGATGATGCTCAACGGCGGCGAACTGGACGGCGTCCGGATGTTCAGCCCGCTGACCGTGGCAAAGTTCACCTCGCCGCAGACGCCGCGCGATCAATCCATCCTTCGCGGCCTCGGCTGGGACATCGATTCGCCGCATTCTTCGAACCGCGGCGAGTTGTTCCCGATCGGCTCCTACGGCCATACCGGATATACCGGGACTTCGATCTGGATCGACCCCTCGACGCAGTCGTATGTCATCCTGCTGACCAACCGCGTCCACCCCGCCGATGCCAACGGCAGCGCCCTCACCCAAATCCGCTCGAAGGTCGCGACGATGGCGGCCGCGGCGGTCGGCGTGAAGGTGCAGACGGTATCGCTGACCGGGTACAACGAGATCGCCGACGGTCCCGGTTCGCGGCGCGAGGTCGCGCGCAACGGCGCCACGAAGACCGGCCTCGACGTGCTCGCCGAGCAGAATTTTCAGCCGCTGCAGGGCAAGAAGATTGGGCTCATCACAAACCACACCGGCATCGACCGCCTCGGCCGCCGCAACATCGACCTCATCCGCGGAGCCGGCATCCAAGTAGTCGCCGCGTTTTCGCCGGAGCACGGCTTCCTCGGCGCGGAGGACCGTCCCGGCATTCAGGACTCGACCGACGCCGAGACCGGCCTCAAGGTCTTCAGCCTCTACGGAGCCACGCAGCGGCCGACCGCCGCCATGCTCCAAGGGCTCGACGCGCTGGTGTACGACATCGCCGACGTCGGCGTCCACTTCTATACGTACGAGACGACCATGGCGTACGCGATGGAAGAAGCCGCCAAGGCGCACATCCCGTTCTACGTTCTCGACCGGCCGAATCCTATCACCGGGACCCATGTCGAGGGGCCCATGCTCGACGCCGCCAACAAGTCGTTTGTCGGCTACTTCCCGGGCGAGCCCGTCCGCCACGGAATGACGATGGGCGAACTCGCGCGCATGTTCAACGCCGAGAACAAACTCGGCGCGAACCTGACTGTGATCGAGATGGAGGATTGGCATCGCGGCGACTGGTTCGACGCCACCAATCTGCCGTGGATCAATCCGTCGCCGAATATGCGGAGTTTGAAGGCGGCGACCTTGTATCCGGGTCTGTGCCTGATGGAATCGTCGCGCAACTGGTCGGTAGGGCGTGGGACGGACGCGCCGTTCGAGCAGGTCGGGGCGGATTTCGTGAAGGGCCGGGAGCTCGCGGCGGCGCTCAATAAGCGGCTCATCCCGGGGGTACGAGCGTACGCGACGGTATTCACTCCGACGGAGTCGAATTTCAAAGGCAAGCGTATCGAAGGGGTCCGCTTCACAATCACGAATCGCGAGATCTTCGATGCGACGAGGCTGGGGCTCGAACTCGCCGTGGCCGTGCAGACGCTCTATCCGGGGAAGATCGACTTCACCGTATCGAAGCGGCTGATCGGTAGCGATGATACGATCAAACGCCTGCAAGCCGCCGAAGATCCGCGCAATATCCAGGCGAGTTTCCAGGACGCACTGGCGCAGTTCGCGGAGATGCGCGACAAGTACCTGATCTACCGTGATCGAAATTAAGCCCGTCATCACCTCCGACGAGTTGGACCGCATCGACGTGCGGGTCGGGACGATTCTGCGGGTGGACGAGGTCGCCGGATCGGACAAGCTGGTGGCGCTGCGGGTCAGCTTCGGCGACCATGGACGGACGATCCTGGCGGGCATGAAGCAGGAGCGCGCCGACCCGCGCGAGATCGAAGGACGGCAGGCGCTGTTCGTGGTGAACCTCGCGCCGCGGAGGATGCGCGGAGTGGTTTCCGAGGGGATGCTGTTCGATATCGGGTATGCCGACGGCATCCGGCCGGTTCTCGCGGTGCCGGAGGCCCCGGTGCCCGACGGGACGCGGGCAGGATAACCGCTCTACTTACAGATCGGCGGCGCCCAGATCACGATCCCGGGATCGGGTGACGGCCCGTTGTGCCAAATCGCCATCGCCTTGTCGACGTCCGGCGTCGGTAGATGCTCCTGGCGGGGGACCTTCACGCAGGCGCCCGGCGGCAACTGCTTGACCGGCGCCGGCGCAGGCGCCTTCGCCTTCAGAAAGTCCGCTTTGAGCAGCCGCTTGTTCACGAACCCCTGATCCTGCGCGAGGCAGGCCATCGCGCCCAAACCCAACAATAGGAACGCGCGTCTCATATCGCCCCAGTCTACACCTACCGTTCTCCGGTTTCTACCCTCTTCAATTCGACTTTTTGCCATGCTAAACTCGCCGACATTCTAACTCATCGGAGGGGAATGTGAGCACCACGCCGACTAACCTGAACTGGATTCTACTGAACGCATGCGGAGCGGCCTACGACGTCGCTGCCGACACTCATATCTACACACCCGACACCGTCTACAGCCCGAATGTCCCGTACGCGCAAAACCCGAGCGTCGCCTTCGGCGGCACGGACGACATCGATATCGTAACCGTCGGCCAAGCCAACTTCGCTTCCGGCCAGAACGGCATCATCGTGGCCTGCCGCGGCACCCTTCCGCCCTCGCTCAACGACCCGGCCAGCGTTTACGACTGGGTCCAGGACTTCTTCGCGGCGCCGACCACTTCGACCAGTGGCCCGTACGCGGTTCCGGGCCAGGTCCATTCCGGATTCTTCAAAGCCACCACCGCGGTCGCCGACCAGGTCGCGACGCTCATCAACGCGCTGAGTCCCGGGCCGAACAATCCGGTCTATGTGACGGGACACAGCAAGGGAGGCGGCGTCGCATCCATCCTCGCCTACATCCTGAGCCAGAACATGAGCATTCCGAACGTCCAGCCGCTCGTCACGTTCGCCTCGCCCAAGCCCGGCGACTCGGTCTTCCAGGCCGGCTTCCAGAGCGTCCTCACCCAAACGCGCTATGAGAACTATGACGACCTCGTGCCGCTGCTGCCGCCGTCGTCGAGCTTCATTTCCCTCGTGGTGGCTGTCCTGGAACTGATTCCGGTCATCGGCGATAAGCTCGCCAACCTCTTCAAGAGCGCGGAAAACTGGAACTACGTGCCGATGGGCTCGCAGGAATTCGTCACCAGCAGCTTCCAGGTGCAGGCGAACTTCCCGGTCGAACTGCAGACCCTCGACGTGGTCAAGGAATTCGGAGTCGACCTCTACCACGAGAGCTTCGTGTCGTTCGCCGCGGCCCACAGCCTCGCCCCCGGCAGCGGCTACAACAACGGCCTGAAGCCGACGACCCAGGCGGCCAGGGCGGCCGCCGCGGGGAAGTAGCTCAGCGCACCAGACACGGCCGCTTCGGATCGAACTTCCACCCGGGAATGAGATACTGCATGGCGGCCGCGTCATCTCGTCCCTGCGACCCGGCCTTGCCGTACAACGCGTGCGCCGCCTCCAGCCGTTCCCAATCGACCTCGACCCCGAGCCCTGGCGCGTCCGGCACGCGAATCGCGCCTCCCTTAATCTCGAACGGCGCGCGCGTCAACCGCTGCCCGTCCTGCCAGATCCAGTGCGTGTCGATTGCCGTCACCTCGCCCGGCGCTGCCGCCGCGACGTGCGTGAACATCGCCAGCGAAATATCGAAGTGATTGTTCGAGTGCGACCCCCACGTCAATCCATGGTCGCGGCACATCTGCGCCACGCGCACCGAGCCCGCCATCGTCCAGAAATGCGGATCGGCCAGCGGTATATCCACCGCATGCAACTGGACCGCGTGCGTCATCTGCCGCCAGTCCGTCGCCACCATATTGGTCGCCGTCGGCATGCCGGTCGCGCGCCGGAACTCCGCCAGGATCTCGCGCCCCGAGAAGCCCTGCTCCCCGCCGCACGGGTCCTCCGCGTACGCCAGCACATCCTCCCGTCCCCGACACAATTCGACCGCTTCTGCAAGACTCCACGCGCCGTTGGGATCGAGCGTGATCCGCGCCTTCGGAAACCGCTCCGCCAGCGCCGTCACCGCCTCCATCTCCTCCGATCCCGCCAGTACACCGCCCTTCAGCTTGAAGTCCTCGAACCCATATCGATCGTGCGCCGCCTCCGCCAGCCGCACGACTGCGTCCGCCGTCAACGCCTCCTCGTGCCGCAGCTCGAACCACCCACCGCCGCTCTCCGACCGGTACGGCAGATCCGTCTTCCGCCGATCCCCGACATAGAAGAGATACCCGAGCGTCCGCACCTCCTTCCGCTGCTGCCCTTCCCCGAGCAACTCCGCGACCGGCACGCCCAAGTGCTGCCCGAGCAGATCCAGCAGCGCAGCCTCCACCGCCGTCGCCGCGTGGATCGTGGTCCGTAGATCGAACGTCTGTAGGCCGCGCCCGCCCGCATCCCGATCGGAGAACCGCGCGCGAATCCCCTGCACCACGCGATGATGCGACGCGATCGCCGTCCCCACCACGAGCTCTTTCGCGTCCTCGAGCGTCGCGCGGATCTTCTCCCCGCCTGGCACTTCGCCGACGCCCGTGTGCCCCGCGGAATCGCGCAGCACCACGACATTCCGCGTGAAAAAAGGAGCGTGCGCGCCGCTCAAATTCAGCAGCATACTGTCGTGCCCCGCGACGGGCACAACACGCATTTCGGTGACAACAGGACTGAGTTGGCTCACAGTGGAACCTCCAGCATACCCTCCCCCAATCCCGTTATACTTTCCTAAACCATGAAACGCGTTTTGCTTCTCGCTCCGCTCACGGTGCTGCTCGTCGCCTGGCAGCCCGCGGCCCCGCGCCTCACCGCCGACCTCGTCCGCGACCTCAGGGTCCGCAACCTCATGGGGACCTTCTCCTCCGGCCGCATCGCCGACGTCGCCGTCGACCCGCGCAATCGCAGCGTCTGGTACGTCGCCACCGCGTCCGGCGGCCTGTGGAAGACCGAGAACCACGGCGTCACTTTCGAGCCGATCTTCGACCAGGCCGGCGCCTACTCGCTCGGCTGCGTCGCGGTCGACCCCAAGAGTCCCGACACCGTCTGGGTCGGCACCGGCGAGAATCAGGCGCAGCGCGCCATCGGCTGGGGCGACGGCATCTACAAGTCCACCGACGGCGGTAAGAACTGGAAGAACATGGGGCTCCCGCACTCCGAGCACATCGCCAAGATCCTCTTCGACCCGCGCGACTCCAACACCGTCCTGGTCGCCTCACAGGGCCCGCTCTTCTCCGGCGGCGGCGATCGCGGCCTGTATAAGACCACCGACGGCGGACAGACCTGGAAGCCGCTTCTTCAGATCTCGCCGGACACCGGCGTCACCGACGTCGCCATCGACCCGCGCAATCCCGACGTGATGTACGCCGCCGCCTACCAGCGCCGACGCCACACCAGCATCATCGTCGCCGGCGGTCCCGAAGCCGCCATCTTTAAGACCACCGATGGCGGGGCGCACTGGTCCAAGCTCACCGACGGCATCCCCACCGCCGACCTCGGCCGCATCGCGCTCGCCATTTCCCCGCAGAAGCCGGACATTATCTACGCCACCATCACGACCTCCGCCAAGGAACATAAGAGCGGCTTCTACCGCTCCGACGACGCCGGCGCCCACTGGCGCATGGTCAGCGACTACTTCGTGGTGCAGGACCCTGAGTATTACGGTGAGATCTTCGCCGACCCGCACCAGTTCGACCGCGTCTACCTCATGGACATGGCGATCCGCGTCACCGAGGACGGCGGCAAGACCATCCGCGCCGCCGGCTTCCAGGTGCACGCCGACAACCACGCGCTGCTGTTCGACCCGACCGACCCCCAACACCTGCTCGTCGGCAACGACGGCGGACTGTATGAGTCGTACGACCATGGCCGTTCGTGGCGCCACTTCAACAACATCCCGGTCACGCAGTTCTATCGCGTCTCCGCCGACAACGGCCTCCCGTTCTACAACGTCTACGGCGGCGCTCAGGACAACGGTTCGCAGGGCGTCCCGACCCGCACCGCCAATCGCGCCGGAATCCGCACCAGCGACTGGATGAACACCGGCGGCGGCGACGGCTTCCAGTCCCGCGCCGACTGGCAGGACGCCTCGACGGTCTACACGTGTTCGCAGCAGATCAACTGCGTCCGCCTCGATCTGAAGACCGGCACGAGCACCCCCGTCCGCCCGCGTTTCGAGGCAGCCGACAACGCCACGCTCCGCTCGCGCTGGGACATCCCGTTCATCGTCAGCCCGCACCAGCACACCCGCCTCTACATCGCCGCCAACCGTCTGATGCGCAGCGACGATCGCGGCGCCACCTGGAAGCTGATCTCCCCCGACCTCACGCGCAACATCGACCGCAACACGATCCCGGTCATGGGCAAGCTCTGGCCCGATGAGACGGCGGTCTGGAAGAACGCCTTCACCGATTTGTACGGCACCGGCACCGCCGTTGCCGAATCGCCCGTCAAGGAAGGACTGCTCTTCGTAGGTACCGATGACGGCGTCGTCGCCATCAGCGAGAACTCTGGCGAGACTTGGCGCCGCATCGAGAAGTTCCCCGGCGTTCCCGACACCACCTACGTCACCGACGTCCACCCGTCGCCGCACGATGCCAACACCGTCTTCGTCACGTTCAACGACTTCCACCGCGGCAACTTCAAGCCGTACGTCCTGAAGTCGTCCGACCTCGGCAAAACGTGGACGTCGATCGCGGGCGACCTCCGCGACGGCGACCCGGCGTGGACGGTCGTGCAGGATCACATCCGCCCCGACCTCCTCTTCATCGGCACCGAGTTCGGCCTGTCGTTCACCCCGGACGCCGGTCGCCACTGGATTCCGTTGAAGGGTGGAATGCCAACCACGCCGATCCGCGATCTCGAGATCCAGAAGCGCGAGAACGACCTCGTCGCGGCATCGTTCGGCCGAGGCTTCTTCGTCCTCGACGACTACGCCCCGCTCCGCCAGATCAACGCCGACACGCTCGCCACGGAGGCGACCCTCTTCGCGCCGGGCCGCAAGGCTCATCTCTATGAAGAGTCCGGCCTCTATCGCGCGCAGGGCGACAACCTGGCGTCGCCCAATCCGCAACTCGGAGCGCTCCTCTCCTACTACCTCCGCGACGACGAGAAAGAAGGCCGTATCGTCTTCACGGTCGCCGATAGCACCGGCAAGACGATCCGCCAGTTCGACGCTCCCAGCCGCAACTCTGGAATCCATCGAGCGGCCTGGGATCTCCGCGAGAACGCCCCGGCCGCCCAGCCCGGTCAACAGGCAGGTCGAGGCGGCGGAGGCATCCCTTCGGGAGACACCGGAGAGACCGATCCGCAAGCCGCAGCCGGCCGCGGTGGCCGTGGAGGCGCAGGTGGAGGTGGCGGAGGAGGCCGCGGAGGCTTCAACCGCCAAGGTCCGCTGGTCAAACCGGGAACTTATACGGTGACCCTCGGACGCTCGGTCAACAACGCCACGACGCCGTTAGGAAAACCGCAGACGGTGGAAGTCGCGCCGCTGGAGAAGTAGCTCAGCGGTTTTGCAGTCAGTACGGTCAGTACGGCTGAATTCTGCCGACCGGCGGTTACGTGAGCGCGTCCGGGCAGGGCGACGTGTACGGCGTATTGAACGCGCCGAACGCTCACGCCGTGCTAGGCGGACAAGGCGACTGGTACGACGCGCTGATCGTCGGGACCCTGACCGCATCGGGGAACGGCGCCATTCACTATGACCGGAGCTTGGGGCAATACTCCAAACCGCCGGGATCGTGACAGGCGATTGGCCTGTCCCGCCCCGGAGGCAGGGGAGTATGGATGCCACCTCCAGCCCGCGTCACCCGAGCCGGTCGCCTGGCGCTATTCTGAACCTTGCGCATCTATCTGGACGCCTGCTGCTTGAGCAGGCTCACTGACGATCAGAATCAATCCCGGATTCGCGACGAGGCTGACGCTGTCGAAGCCATTTTGCATCTGGTCCGCCTCGGCGACGCTGAGTGGATCACGGGAGCCGTGATCGCACTGGAAATCGCGAAAAACCCCGATGAGGACCGTCGAAGCGCAACGACGGCTCTCCTCAGCCGCGCGAACCACTTTATCGGCTTGACGCCCGAAGACGAGGATCGCGCTCGCGACCTTCAGCGGTTGCGGTTTGGGGCCTTCGACGCGCTGCACGTGGCGTGCGCCGAACGCGCGGGCGTTGACGTCTTCCTCACGACGGATGATGCTCTGTTACGGACCGCGCGCCTTCACCGTTCCTCGTTGAGAATCCGGGTAGAAAACCCGGTATCCTGGTATAGAGAGATCGCGCATGAAACCGGCGGACACCATGACTGACGAGGAATTCGGCCGCCACGCTTTTTCGATCCTGGAGCGTGAACTCGGAGTCGATGGCTTGGCCCGCTTTCTCCGCCTCTACCGCTCCGGCCCTGGAGACTACACGCAAGATCGCCACCGCTGGCTAGGCGGAATGACCATCGCAGACATTGTCGCCGAGGCGGCCCACCGAAATTCCCCGCAACGTTGATGTTGAGGGTCGTTCCCCTCGAAGGCGCTACACTCACTTTTGCCCTTAACTCCCTCCTGGTAGTTCGCCCCTGGCGCGATAATGCTGTCCGGGATCGGGACAGGCGTTTGGTCTGTCCCACCCCGGCGGCACATGGGTCGCGGAGGCCCCCTACCCCAGCGCCCTCTTCAACGTCGCGCGATACCGCTCGAACGCCCCTCTGCCCGCCTCCGTCAAGCGGCACACGGTCAGCGGGATCTTCCCCCGGAACGTCTTCTCGATCTCGACATACCCGGCCTGTTCCAGCCGCGACAGGTGGCTCGACAGATTCCCCTTCGTCAACCCGCTCTCCCGCTGTAGGAAGACGAAGTCCGCCTCCTCCGCGGCATAGAGCATGGCAACGATCGTCAGGCGGGCGGGCTCGTGAATCTCCCGATCGAGCCCCGCCAGCTCCTGCGCACGACCCTTCACGACGCCTCCGGCCGATGCAGGAATCGCCATAGTGTCACGCTGCCGGAGATCAGCACCGCGACCGCCGAGATCGCCCAGAATGCCACCATCGTCTCCGCAAATTCCAGCCCCTTCCAGGAGAGCCAGACACCCGCGGCGGCCAACACCGCGCCGACCACATAGAACCGCGGCGTCCTCCCCTTCCACCCCATCGCCGTCAGAAACGCGGCGACCATCAGGCCGAGCACAGCGCCCACCCAGCGCTCCCACCCCGACGGGTTGCGCACCGCCATCACAGCTACCAACGCGGCCACCGCCGCGCCGGCGACCCCACTGCCGACCCGCATCCGCGGCGACGGCTTCCGCAGCTTCACGAACCCAACCCGCGGCACGGTCATCCGGCGCCGCACTCGCTCCACAACCCACTTCTCCCCGTACATTCCACCAAGCAACAGCATCGGAAACGTAGCCGAGAAGAGGCCCTTCCAGAATTTCGACAGATCCGCCAGATCTGAGCTCCAAACCCACACGGCGGTGAGTCCGAACAGGACCGCAATCCCGATCTCATGCAGTCCATCCACATTCCAGAACCGCTGCAATCGCGCCTCGGCGTCACGCAAAGGATCGTCCATTTGGCAACTCCTCAGACTAGTCTGTGCTGCAAACCAGTCTGCTACGATCCTGCACCCGAACGGCATCGCTGTCAAGCGGTAATTTCAGGTGTCGAGGTCGGAAATCCTGGCGAAATGAATAAAAACGCTTCCCATCGCACGAACGCCGGTAACTCCTTCCTTTACAACGCCCCCTCCAGGATGGTAGGCTAAGTGTCTCATAATGCGTACAGTTGACTTGATCCAGCGCAAACGCGACGGCGAAGAGCTCGCTCCTGAAGAGATCGAGTTTCTGGTTGATGGCTACACCCGAGGCGACATCCCGGACTATCAGATGTCCGCCTTCCTGATGGCCACCTACTTTACCGGCATGACCGACGCCGAAGTCGGCCGACTCACCGAGTGCATGCTGCGCTCCGGCGATACTGTCGATCTCTCTGCCGTGCCCGGCATCAAAGTCGACAAACATTCCACCGGCGGTGTCGGCGACAAGACCAGCTTCATCGTGGCCCCGCTCGCCGCGGCTGCCGGCGTCGTCGTCCCCATGATGTCCGGACGCGCGCTCGGCCACACCGGCGGCACGCTCGATAAGCTCGAGTCGATCCCCGGCTTTCGCACCGATCTCACCACCGAGGAGTTCCAGGCGCAGCTCGCCGAGCACGGCCTCGCCTTCATCGGCCAGACCGATCAGCTCGCGCCCGCCGACCGCAAGCTCTACGCGCTTCGAGACGTCACCGGCACCGTCGAGTCCATCCCGCTCATCTGCTCTTCGATCATGTCGAAGAAGCTCGCGGAAGGCGTCGACGCCCTGATCCTCGACGTCAAGGTCGGCAATGGCGCGTTCATGAAGAAGCAGGTCGAAGCCCGCCGCCTCGCGCAGATGATGGTCGCGATCGGCCGGCGCATGGACAAGAAGGTCCGCGCCCTGATCACCAACATGGATCAGCCTCTCGGGTTCGCGGTCGGCAACGCTCTCGAAATCATGGAAGCGTCGCAGACTCTGCAGAACCAGGGCCCCGACGACCTCACCAAGCTCTCGATCGAGCTCGCCGCGCACATGATCCAGCTCGGCAAGAAGGCCGCGACTCTCGAAGAGGCGCGCCGCATCGCCGAGAAGCACCTGGTCGATGGCTCGGCGTATCGTAAGTTCAAGGCCGTGGTCACCGCGCAGGGCGGCAACGCGCAGGCCCTCGACAAGTTCGAGCTGCTGCCCAACGCCACCGGCATGCGCGAGATCATTTCGCCGCGCGCGGGCTACGTTACGAACATCGACGCCGAAGGTATCGGCCTCGCCGCCAACATGATCGGCGCCGGGCGCGACCGCAAGGAAGACGCGATCGACGCCGCCGTCGGCATCATCCTCGAAGTCAAGGTCGGCGAAAAGGTCGACGCCGGCTCCGTGCTGTGCCGCATTTACTACACGCGCGAGGACCATGTCGAAGACGCCGCGGAGCGGGTCGAGGACGCCTTCCGCATCTCCGGAGCGAAGGCCGACGAACGCAACCTCATTCTCGAAGTGGTTGGCGTGTAGATGGGCCGGTACACGGGGCTGTTGGGACTGGCCGTCATTCTGGCGGTCGCGTGGCTGTTTTCGACGCATAAACGCTCCATCAAGCTCCGCATCGTCGCGTGGGGGCTCGGCCTGCAATTCGCCTTCGCCCTCATCGTTCTCCAGACCGGCTTCCGGACGGTCCTCGAGAAGATCAGCTCCGGCGTCGCCGCCATGTTCAAATTCGCCGAGGCGGGCAGCACCTTCGTCTTCGGCCAGCTCGGCGCCAACAATCCGCCGGTCGGCTTCGTCTTCGCCTTCCAGGTCCTCCCCATTGTCATTTTCATCGCGACGTTCTTCGCGATCATGTATCACCTCGGCATCATGCAGCAGGTGGTCCGCGTCATGGCGATCGGGATGCAAAAGATCATGGGCGTGAGCGGCGCCGAATCGCTCGACGTCGCGGCCAGCATCTTCATGGGCCAGACCGAAGCCCCTCTGACGATCAAGCCGTTTTTGGCGAACATGACCGAGAGCGAGCTGTTCACGATCATGACTTGCGGTATGGCCCACGTCTCCGGCGCCGTGATGGCGGCGTACGTCCAGGTCGGACACGTCGAGATCAAGCACCTGCTCACCGCGGTCGTCATGACCGCCCCCGCGACGATCATGCTCGCGAAAATCTTCGTCCCCGAGACCGGCAAGCCCGAGACTGCCGGCCGCGTCGAGATCCACACGGAAAAGTCCGCCGTCAACGTCATCGACGCCGCGGCGCAGGGTGCGGGCGATGGACTCCATCTCGCTCTCAACATCGCCGGCATGCTGATCGGCTTCCTCGCCATCATCGCGATGGTCAACGGCATCTTCGGCTGGACCCACTCGCACATCGGCTGGTTCCCGCAGTCCCTCGAAACCTTTTTCGGCTACCTGTTCGCGCCCGTCGCCTTCGTCCTCGGAGTTCCGTGGCAGGACGCGCACGCCGTCGGCGGCCTGCTCGGCACGCGCCTGATCACCAATGAGATGGTGGCCTTCCAGCAACTCGGACCGCTCCGCGACCAGATCACGCCCCGCTCGTTCGTCATCGCGACCTTCGCCCTCTGCGGCTTCGCCAACTTGAGCTCCGTCGCCATTCAGATCGGCGGCATCGGCGCTCTCGCTCCCAATCGCAAGTCCGACCTCGCCCGCCTCGGCCTTCGCGCCGTCGCCGCGGGCTCCATGGCCAACTTTATGTCCGCCTGCATCGCCGGGATGCTCCTGTGATCCGAGAAGCCGCTCAATACATTCAGAACTGCACTCCCCTGCGCCCGACGATCGCCGTCGTCCTCGGCAGCGGTCTCGGCGCGTTTGCCGACGAGCTCACCGACCGCGTCGACCTCCCCTACTCCGACATTCCCGGCTGGCCCGCCTCCACCGCTATCGGCCACGCCGGCAAGCTCATCGTCGGGAAGCTCGGCGATCTCCCGCTCGCGGTCATGGCCGGGCGCGCCCACCTCTACGAAGGCAATACGCCCGCTCAAGCTACCCACGGTATCCGCGTCCTGAACGCGCTCGGCGTGAAGTCCCTCGTGCTCACCAACGCTGCCGGCGGCATCAACCTCGCGCTCGACCGCGGCGGCCTCGTCCTCATCTCCGATCACATCAACCTGCAGGGCAGCAATCCGCTGGTCGGCCCCAACGACGACTCTTGCGGACCCCGGTTCCCCGACATGTCGGACGCCTACGCTCTCCGCTTCCGCGAGATCGCTAAGTCCGTCGCAGCCGACCTCTGCATCTTCATCTCGGAAGGCGTCTACGCCGCCATGCTCGGGCCCTGCTACGAAACGCCCGCCGAGATCCGCATGCTCCGCACCATCGGCGCCGACGTCGTCGGCATGTCCACGGTGAATGAAGTGATCGTGGCGAATCACGCGGGCATGAAGTGCCTCGGCATCTCCTGCGTCACCAACATGGCCGCCGGAGTCCTGCCGCAGACGAAGATCAATCACGAAGAAGTGCTCGAGACCGGCCGCATGGTCCGCGACACTCTCTTGCGCTACCTCGGCGCGCTCCTCCCGCGCCTCGCCGAGGAAAACCGGTAATGTCCGACGCGCTGGTCGAGGCCGCGCTCGCCGTCCGCGCCAACGCCTTCGCCCCGTTCTCCAAGTTTCAGGTGGGCGCCGCGGTCGAAGATGCGGACGGCCGTATTCACACCGGCTGCAACGTCGAGAACGCCACCTACGGACTCACCATGTGCGCCGAGCGGGTCGCGATCTTCAAAGCGATCTCCGAAGGTGTCCGCGCCTTCCGTCGCGTCGCCGTCGCGGCCGATACCGACATCCTGACGCCCCCCTGCGGCTCCTGCCGCCAGATCCTCTGGGAATTCTGCGGCGACGTGGAACTCGTCCTCACCAACCTCCACGGCAAAACCGAAACGTATCAACTGAAAGAACTCTTCCCGAAACCCTTCGATGTCTCGTTCTTATAGAGCTTTTGAATTTCCTTTGCGCCTTTGCGTCTTGGCGAGCGCATTCTTCTTTCCCGCTCTTCACGCCCAGACCGCGGTCGACGCCATCTGGTCCGCCCGCTACGTCATCACCGAGGACGCCCAGCATCGCGTGATCCAAAACGGCGCCATGGCCGTGAAGGCCGACCGCATCGTAGCCGTCGGGACCAGGGCCGAAATCGACGCCAAGTACCGCCCGACCACCCGCCTCGATCGGCCCGACGCGATCCTCGCCCCGGGACTCATCAACACCCACACCCACGCCGCGATGTCCCTCTTCCGCGGCATCGCCGACGATCTCAAACTTCAGGATTGGCTCGAGAAATTCATCTTCCCCGCCGAAGCCAAGAACGTCTCGCCCGACTTCGTCCGCTGGGGCACCCGCCTCGGCTGTCTCGAAATGCTCCTCGGCGGCACGACCACATTCACCGACATGTACTACTTCGAGGACGTGGTCGCCGAAGCCGCCAAAGAGGCCGGGATGCGCGGCGTCCTCGGCGAGACCATCATCGGCTTCCCGGTCGCCGACGCCAAGACGCCCGCCGACTCGCTCGCCTTCACCGAGAAGTACCTCACCCGCTTTCACAACGATCCGCTGATCGTCCCCGCCGTCGCCCCCCACGCCATCTACACCAACTCCGGCGACACCCTGAAGGCCGCGCGCGCCCTCGCCAACAAGCACAACGCGCCGCTCGTCATCCACCTCTCCGAGACCAAGAAGGAGAACGACGACTCCCAAACGCAGAACCACATGAGTCCGACGCGGTACCTCGACTCCCTGGGCGTCCTCACCGGCCGCACGCTCGCCGCGCACGCCGTATGGGTCGACGAAGCCGACATGGCGATCCTCAAGCAGCGGAATACCGGAGTCGCGCACTGCCCGTCGAGCAACATGAAACTGGCGAGCGGAGTCGCCCCGATTGTCCGGATGTTGGAACTCGGCATCGCGGTCGGACTGGGTCCCGACGGTCCCGCCGGCAGCAATAACGACTTCGACCTCTTCGAGGAAATGGACCTCGCCGCCAAACTCCAGAAGGTGACGACGATGAACCCCCAGGCCCTCCCCGCCACCGCCGCGCTCGAAATGGCGACGATCGGAGGCGCGAGAGCGCTCGGCATGGAGAAGGAGATCGGGTCCCTGGAAGCAGGCAAGAAAGCGGACGCCATCATGGTCCGCATCGACCGCCCGAATGCGGTCCCGTTATACGACGCGGTCTCGCAGATGGTGTACGCCCTGAAAGCGGGAGACGTCCGCGATGTGATCGTCAACGGCAAGACGGTAGTCCGCGACGGCCGAATCTTGACGCTGAATCAGGCGGTGGTCCTGCAAAAAGCCGAAGAGTATCGCGCGAAGATTTCGGCGTCGCTGAAGTAACCCAGCAAGAAAGATATGCTATTTTTTGTTGCCGGGCTTGACCGCTCCGATTCGGCGCTCCGCAACGACGGGATTCACAACCTAGAGGGTCCTGCAAGCAAGCCAACGAAGCCGCGAAGGAGTGCGGCTTAGGTGACCATGATACGGTCCGCTACAAAATGCTCTCGGAGTTCTCCAGAATCTGATCCAAGCAAGCGTTGCCACTTCAGTGCCTCCTTCGCCGCTGCTGCAACTCGTCTAGCATCCTCATACCTGTCCGCTTGTGATGATGAGCTTGAATGCACGCCACCACACGTAGACTGCTGCACTCGTTTCGCTGGCACCGTCGCTGAGCAGCCCGTGCGCTAAGTCGTTCCGGAGATTCAAGCCGACGGGTTCGCATAGGAGTGCCGCGAACTCGAAGACGAGGTCTTCCCCGAAGATGCTTGTCGTTGCGGGGAGATCCAGGAGCGCGTTGAGGCTCTTTTCTTGCTCGATTCCGTCCGTGTCAAGCGTGGTGGTGAGTTCGTCCGCCGCTTTGAGGTGCCAGCGGATGATGTGCTCAAGTTGGGGAATGATGAGGTGCAGGGCGCTAGTAAAGTCTGCCTCGAATCCATGGAAGAGCGCCTTGCCGAGGAGCCGCTCGCGGCTAGGCGGGGCAATACGTGATTGTTGTGCCAAGAGGACGCAGTCGGCTTCACGAATCTCGTGTTCTGCGATGACGACGGTGAGTGCTGGCCAGAGGACCGCGCGGACAATCAAGTCCACGCCCTTCGTGTAGTCACTGATCATTTCCCCCCGCAAGGCCTCACGGCAGACGTCGGAGGTCTGATCGCGCAAGTCGATGGGTGCGCGCCGGGAAACGACGCGCCCGTCGCTAGCGAGGTGCGTCGCGCCAAACAGCCGCCGCAACATAAACGTGTCCAGGGATGCCAGTGTCTGCGCGCGGAGGTCACTCACGCATACGCCCGGGTACAGGTTGGCCAGCGCCAGGAGCGCATTCATGGTGGACTGGCCCCGGACGCGGTCTTGTGCTTGCCTGACAAGGTCTGTGACGTCAATGTGCGTGGCGAGACGGCCCATGGCCTTGAGCGTTTGCGTGCCTGCGTTCTGCAGCGCGCGCCGGAGGTGGTCGATACGTGCGGGAATCCCGAGCGCGTCGCGGTCCGCGTGGGGGATTTTGCGGTACATGTGAATGGCGTGCTCAAAGCAGTCCGCAGCAACCGCGCTGCCGGGCGGCCCAGCCGTTTGTCGTTGTTCGCCTTCTGCCGTCCACGCCTGCGCTAGGCGGACCGTCATCTCGTGTGCCCGCGCTAGATCTCGTCGATGCGTGAACCAATCGATTGCGCTCGAGAGGTACAGCCGGGCGTGGTGCCACTGCTGCTGACTTTCGAAGTGCGCTGCGATGCGCTCAAGGTGCTCCGGCACGTCTGTCGTGGGTTCCTGCGCCAGCCCGTGCGTCAGAAGCACCTCGGCGATCCACAGGGCGCGAAACCCTTCCTGTCCTCCAAGTTGCGTGAATGTGGTGAGGAGCGCTTGCTCCAGGAGTGTTCGGCGGTCCCCAGCACCTTTGCCCAACATGCGGCACAGGCCGATGGCGCGCTCCCAGCAACTGCGGCCGTCGTGCAACCACATATCGATGTCCAGCGGAACGTTGCGATACGCGTCTATCGCCAGCAGAGCATAGCGCGGCTGGCGTGGTTTGGCGCGTTGCCAGACCAAGTCCGCGACGCGGGCTCTCAGGAGCGGATTCGCGATGTGTTCGCAAACCTGGGCGAAGAAGTGAACGTCGGACTCGGTGAAGTCATCGACTCCGGCAGAGCGAGCTGTTGGTGTGCTGATTTGTGGGCGCAAGACCTCCTGTGCGTGTCCTGGCCGCAAGCGCAAGGAACAAGCGTCCGCAAGGAGCCAGAGAACCTTGGCGTGTGCGACGCGGTCAGCCGCAAGGGCGGCGCGGGCCGCCGTGGAGAAGGCGTTCCAGAGAGTGTCGTACCCGGCTGTGGCAGTAAGGATGTGCTCCCAACCCGAGGTCTGGAACGCGTCGATCGTTGCGGGTGTGTCGTGCGGGAACCTAGGCCCTACCCAGCGCATCGTTTGCAGTGGTGACACGCAAGGATCGTCGTGCCGTAGACAAAGCTGTCATGCTCGTGGGCGGAGAGCATGCTGGACACATCGCTCGCAGAAAGTGTGTAGCGCTCGATGACGGCTAACGGGTTGGCTGGCCTGTCGACAAGGGAAACTTCGTCGATCCTCATCTCCGTAATAATGCTAAAGGCGCGCACGCCGTCGTACGTTGTCCCCTGGACATGGTGGCAGTCCTGCTCCCCACAGATGTTGCAGAGGGCGCTGGAGACGCGCCGCGCCAGGACATGATCGTAGCGGTGGCCATTTTGGTGCGGGCACGTGAGGCTATCCTGGCCGCAAATTGAACAAGTGCTTTGTGCTGATCCGCCCACGCTGAACCCGCCGCGCGCGTGGGAGAGCAGGACGGGACATTCGACGGAATAAGTTCCATCGCGCAACGGAACGGTACACCCAAACTGATCATGGATGCGCGCACCAATCTTATGCAGGTAGGCGCGTCGTTCACACTCGTTGGGTGCCCATAGCATGGCTTCCCGGAGCTTTCGCAGTGCCCTGCGGTAGAGGCCCTCGCTCACATCGGCCCTGCCCGTCTTCAGTAGGTGGTCGGCTTCCCGAATGAGCTCATTTGCGGCAGCACTTGCGATCTCTGCCTGAAGACGGCCGTGTTCTTCCGACGCAGGTGGGGCATTCTTGGCGTGAGAGACCCCAGGGGTGAGGCTGCTGGTTCCTGCTTCTTCCCGAAGTAGCGCGCAGACCTGATCGGCGAGCCCCTCCACACGACGCCACCGCACCACCCTGCCGGTTTCGCCAAGCTCCGCGTACTCCACGCGCAGCTTCCCGGGTACGCGGTGAGTGGCGTAGCGCTCGTAAATCCAGCTTGCCAGTAGGTTCAAACCGACCGACACGACGGCGTTTCCGGCAAACAGGAGGATGGGCAAGAGGATATCCGCGGACTTCCGGACAAGCGTCTGGCGGGCACGCGCATCGTAGAGCTCTGCCGTGACGCCGTTGTCGTTCAACGTCGCGAGCACCTCCTTGGTCATGGCGGGAAACACGTCCACGCCACGCTCACTCGATAGCATGGTGTTGTAGGGAAGGATGAGCACACCGTGCGGTGTAAGTTTATCCCGGTCGAGGTGGTTGCGCTGGGCGAAGTCCGCCAATGACCCATCGTGCGGGAGTTCTGTCCAGGAGACGTGGTCCAGTGGACCGATCGCGTTGTTGGTCATGTGCAGCCCCCAAGCGTGAAGAGTACACTTATGATACCAGCAACCCGACCTTGAGAGTTATCGGCCTTTTAGCCACAACCCTCCCCCGCGTCATGTGCCGCCGACACTTAGGGGACGTTTAGCTGGTTTTTTTCGGCGAGATCGAACGAAATAAGGCCTGCTGGCGGCGTAACGTTACTACCGTGCTCGTTAGGACCGAGCCAGGAGCGATTTTGGAGAATAAACCAATAAACTTTCGCCGGCAACCTGGGAAACCGGAGTCCCGTTTGCCCGCTAATGTAACTCCAAAATCTCCGGCACACTGGCGAGATCGGCATGCGGAGAGCTTCCCGGAGCATAACGAGCCTGTGTAGTACGCTGACTGGAGAATGCCTCAGCGTCCCCCCGGGCGTGCCCGAATTCCAGTGAAGCGCAAGCGATCTACCCGCCGCATCGAACTCATCCTCATCCTCATGGCGGTCGCGGGCGCGACCGTTGTTGCGGTGACCTCTCAATACACGATCAGCTTTCGCTCGCCGCTCGTGGTTCGCCTGCAATTCCCTCTCGTGTTCGCCCCGAGGAAGGAGCCCGAGATCGCCGGGGAGGTCCGCGCCGACCAGTTCGGCCGGCGCCTCTCCGCCTACCAACAGTACGCCTGTAACAAGTTCGGGTCGGCCTGCCGCGTCGCCCTCGCGATCCAGCGCGCCGAGAACCCGCGCGGCGACTGCGAGATCTATCACTACAACACCAACGGCACACTCGACTGGGGTTACTTCCAGATCAATACCGTCCACTTGCAGCGGCCCGGCGTGAATCTACACGACCTGCTCGACTGCAAGGCCAACATCGACTTCGCCTACCAGTTGTACGTGGAGCGAGGCTTTGACGCCTGGTCCACGTACAAGAGCGGCGCGTACCTTCAGCACCTGCGCCGGTTTTGATCAATAGCCGGAGTAGGCGTTCGGAACGTAGCACGGCGCGGGCACCCAATAGCCGTACCCGTCGTAATAACCGCAGCCGTAGCCTTCGTCATAGCCGTAGCCGAACGGAATCCCGATCCCGACTCCGAAATACGGACGAGCCCACCACCGGCCGCCGTAGTAGTAGCCGAGACCCGAGTAGAACCGCCCGGTGTAATAGCTGCCGCCGCCGTAGTAGCTGCGTCCGCCGTAGTAACCTCTCGACGGAGCCGCGTAGCCGCGATACGACGGGCCCGCATAGCCGCGCGAGTAGCCGCCGCCGCCCGAGTACCCACGGTTCGACGGAGCCGCATACCGCTGTCCGCCGCCACCCGAGTATCCGCGGTTCGACGGAGCCGCGTACCGCTGTCCGCCGCCGCCCGAATATCCGCCGCCGGACGGAGCCGCATACCGCGACCCACCGCCACCCGAATATCCGCCGCCGGACGGAGCCGCAGACCGCGACCCGCCGCCGCCGCCCGAGTACCGTGAGCCACCGCCGCCACCCGAGTACGACCGGCCGGAATTCCCGCCGCCACCGGAGCCCCCGTGTCCTCCGCCGCCGCGTTGCGCCAACGCAGCCGCCGGACTGAACATCATCACCGCCGCGCCCAACAGCATCGCCGGCATCGCCGTTTTCGCTAATTGATTCATGAGAGCCTCCAGTAGTCCCGCACTCGTAGTAGCAACCGGCGTGCCAATTGCAACTCATTCTGAATCAATAGCTTCTATGCCGGAACGGTGGCTGAAAACCACCGCTCGGGTGGATCTCGGCCAAGCTACCAGACGTACGTCCCCACCGCCCCCGGACTCAGCCGGATATTCGCCACCTGCCCGCCGTACTGCACCCCGAACGAGGTCGTCGACTGCGTGTCGTTGGCGACGATCAGAACGATCTTCCCCTCCGGCGTCCGAAACGCCACATTCGGCAGCGTCTGCGCCTCCACGACCGCCACCCGCTTCATTCCCGGCCGCTCTTCGTCCTCCGTCAGCACCGCCGCCGCCTCCCCGCGACCGGTCGACCCGATCCGTACCGACCCCGGCCGCACGAACTTCGACGCATGCGCGATCGTGTAATACGCGAGGTTCAGCGACACGATGTCCTTGTCGATCGTGATCGCGCCCTGGCACGTCGGACACCCGCCGTTATCGGTATGCGGCTTGTTTTCGGGATCGGCCGCCAGGTTCCAAAGGATCACGTTGCGGCTCCAATTCCGCGTGGTATCGACGATCATCCGCTTCACCGCGCCCGCGATCGCGATCGTCGGACTGCCCGGCCGCTCCGTGATCATCTGCTCCGTGAAGTAGATGTTCTTGTCCGGCCGCGCGCGATGGACCATCGTCATCGCCCCCATATCCCCACCGTAATGGTGGAAGCCCGACCCGTCCGCAAAGCGCGAAATCACCGGATCGCTGAGCAGCGCCAGCGGGTAATCCGGACGGTCGAGATTGTGGTCGAACACCACCAACTTGGTCTTCAATCCGGCCTTTGTAAACGCGGGATAGAGGTGGTCGCGCAGGAAGACCATTTGCTCCTGGAGTTGCCACTGCATGCTCGGCGTATTCTTCGCATTCAGCGGCTCGTTCTGGATCGTGATCGCGTCGATCGCGATACCCTCCCGCTGCATCGCCTCGAGGTACTTCGCCAGATACAGCGCGTACGCGGGATAGCACTCCTGTTTCAGTCCGCCGCCGCGAACGTTCCCATTCGTCTTCATCCACGCCGGAGCGGACCACGGCGACGCGAGTATCTTGATCCCAGCCGCGAGCGCCAGAATCTGCTTCAGAATCGGAAGCACGTGCTTCCGATCCTCGCCAAGGTCGAACTTCGCCAACGTAGGGTCTGTCTCGCCCGGCGGAAGGTCGTCGTATGAATACACGACGCTGTTGAGATCCGACGCCCCGATCGTCACCCGCAAATAGCTGACGCCGAGATTCCCGTCGTCCGACGCAAAGATCTGCCGCAGAATGCGCCCGCGCGCGTCGGCCGACATCTTCATCAGCAGTTCGGCGCTGCCGCCGGTGAGCGCGTATCCGAACCCGTCGATGGACTGCATCTGCTGCTGCGCATCGACGACGATGACCGGCCCACGCGCCGCGGAGTTCCGGAACGCGATCGTCTCCGTCGTCTTCTGGAACAACAACGAGCGGTCCGGGTTCGTCACCCAGGCCTCGATGGGGGTTTGAGCCGTCAGCAGACCGGCGTGGACAACGAGGAATGCGATCGAAGTTGTCCTGAGAATGCAGTTGCGCACGAAGCGCCATGATAGCGCCCGGCGATCTGGCGCTCATGCATCGCCTCCGATTACCGCTGTTTTAATGTCCCCTGGAGCCGCGCAACTACGCTACTTGGATCAGAACTCCGCGCCCGATTGGCGGAGAGAGAGGCTGTTATGAACACGCGCAAGAACCATGCCGATATGTTGCCGCCTGAAAAAGCGGCCTTTGTTGCCGCAGTGCTGCTCCTCAAGAACAAAGTGGATAGCGTTCTCAATCCCGGCAAAATGTCCCGCTACGACGACTTTGTCCAGATTCACAAAAACGCGATGGTCCACGGGCCCGATATGATCATGCCGATGCCCCACAACGGCCCTCTCTTCTTTCCGTGGCATCGGGTGCTGCTCCGCCAATTCGAATTGGCGCTGCAAACTGCCGCCGGCAACACCGACATCGCCATCCCCTATTGGAACTGGGAGCTTTCGGGGACCAGCACTCCTTTTACCGATGACTTCATGGGCGGCGATGGCGATCGCGCTCAGGGCGATCGTGTCGTGTCGGGACCTTTCGCCTTCGCCACCAAGAAGTTCAAGATCCGTGTCTGGGATGGGACATCCGGCAACGCCGGACTGTTGCGGGAATTCGGAGCGGACCCGACCGCCTATCTGCCCACTCAGAAGGATCACGTGTCATCGGCGCTGACGAAGACGCCCTATTCGCCGGGTCCCAACAGTTGGGAACAGACCTGCGAAGGCGCTCTCCACAATCCCGTGCACCGCTGGGTCGGAGGCAACATGGCGTTGGCCACGTCTCCCAATGACCCGATCTTCTTCCTCCACCATTGCTACATCGATCTGCTCTGGGAGCGATGGAGGAAGCAACATCCCACCAGCGACCCGTACCTGCCCGCCTCCGGCGCGCCGGGCTACGATCTGACGTCCACTCTGGTCTTCAACAAAGCGGGCAAACCGGCGCCATGGACGGGCTCGTGGAAAGTGCAGGACACGCTGGACACCACCAAGCTCGGCTATACCTACGCGTGAGATCTCCGCGCGTCACACGACCTCCTCTGGAGGCCTGTGCCTCACGAACGCGCGATAGAGCAGCAGGTCATAGACAATTTTCAAGCCGCCGGCGAGGAAGAACGGCACGTTGATCAGCGCATGCCGCGCGAACAGCAGGCCGGCAAAGAACGGCGCCAAAGCCGCCCCCGTCGTGCGCGCGACCCCCGTAATGCCCGCGGCGGCAGACCGTTCCTGCGGCTGGACGATCGCCATCGTGTACGACTGCCGCGTCGGCACATCCATCTGGCTGATGCTGAACCGCAACAGCAGCACCAGCACTGCGAGTTTGAGGTTCGGCATCACGGGCACCAGGAGCAGTAGGACGTTCGACGGCAGATGCGTGAACACCATCGTCTCCACCAGCCCGATCCGCGCCGCCAGCCGCGATGCCAGGAGGGCGGAGATCCCCGCGAAGACGTTCGCACCGAAGAAGATGCTGCCCAGCGTCGCGGAGCTCACTCCATACCGCAGGTAAAACCAGTACGCGGCGAAGCTCTGCACTACGAAGCCGCCACCGAATGCGTCCAGGGCGAAGAGTCCCGCGAGTTGGAACACGACGCGTCGCGACGGCCCCACTCCGAGGAGCGTCCGCGCGGACACTCCCGCGTTCCCCTGCCTCTCGACTTCAGCGGCGGGCGAGAGGCGCCAGAACGCGAGCCCCAACACCACCCCCATCGCCGCATAGGCAAACAGGATCGCCCGGTCGCCGGCCAGGGGCGCAGCCCCCGACCCCGTAAATCCCTGCGCCACGAAACCCGCGAACAACGATCCTGCCGCCGTCGCCAGCGACCCCGTCAGCGAATACCACGCAAACGTCATCGTCCGCTCTTTCGGCGCCACTACATGCGACAGCGCCGCCTGCTCTATCGGCAGAAACGGACCGACTTCATTGCCGCTTGGACTGATCACCCCGATCGTCCCGGCGATCACGAGGAACACGAAGTTGTGCGTCGTCGCGAACGTCAGACCCGCGCCGGCCATCAGGATTGCCCCGACGATCAGCATGCGGCGCCGGCCGATCCTGTCCGCCTGCGTAGTCAGGCAAAGGGAGACCGCGGTGTCCCCGAGCAGCGTCAGCGTCAGCAGCAGGCCCGTCTCGGATGCGCTCAGGCCGAGGCCAGTCAGGTAGAGGACCAGCACCACCGCCAAGGCGCCATACGAGAACAGGCGCAGGAAGCGCGTCAGAAACAACAACCGTACGTCGCGGGACAACGTCGTTAGGGGGTTCGCTCCGGGCATGGCAGACTGATCGACAATACCAGTATGCTGCGAAGCCTGCTCTTACTGGCTATGACCGCCTCGGTCGCCGTGGCACAACCGCCCGAGACCTTCGAGGTAGCGACCATCAAGCTCTCGGACCCGGCTAGCCCGGAGACCTCCTTCCACTTCGACACGCGCGGCAACCTGAAGGCGGAAGGTACCACGCTCGCGGATCTCATTCGCTACGCCTACGACCTCCGCGACTTCCAACTCAGCGGCGCTTCCGGATGGATGTCAGCGACCCGGTATAGCATCGTCGGCAAAGCAGGACCGACCAAGGTGCCGCTTCCCGTCATCCGCAAGCGGCTGCAGGCGCTGTTGACGGAGCGCTTTCACCTGGCGCTCCACACCGAAGCCAAAGACATGCCCATTTATGCGCTGGTCATCGCAAAGGGCGGTCTGAAACTGCACCGCAACACATCGACGGACAAGCCGCGAGGCGTGGGATCGGGTCCGTCGACGTTCCGCGGGACCGGCATCCCGTTGGACGAGTTCGCCCGCGGACTGAGCGGGATCACGGGAAGACCTGTTCGCAACGAGACCGGTCTCGACGGCCTTTACGACATCGATCTCCATTGGATACCGGACAACGCGCCCGCCGATTCGGTCCGGCCGAGTTTGTATACCGCGCTCCAGGAGCAGGCCGGCTTGAAGCTCGAGGCTAAAAAGGGGCCGGTCGACGTGACGGTGATCGATCGCGCGGAGCGGCCTTCGGAGAACTGACGTCAGCGCGGCGCCACCCAGACGACGCGCAGGATCTTGGTCACGGCCTCCAGTTTCTCGACCGCGATCGTCCCTTCGACGGTGGTCCCCGAGATACGCGTCACCTTCATGCCCGCGTGCTTGAGCTCCTCGACTGTCGCCAGGTCGGCCACTACGACGCGCACGCGCGCCTCGCCGCCGAATACGAACCGGGCCTCGTCCACGCCGGGCCGCGCGCCCGATTTCACGCGCGCGATCACCGCGGAAATCGCGGCGTCGACCCGCGGCTGCTGCTGCAATGGCGGCGGCGGAGGCGGAGGCGGGGATACGGGCCTCGCCGATGGCAGGATCCCGCCGAGCACACCACCCGCAATGCCCATCGGCGCGCGGGCCATCGCGTCGCCGAATACGCCCTGATAACTCATCCCTTCGGGCATCTCCACCGGGACCTCCACCCGCCGCGGATGCCCGCCCTCCGTCACCACCTTCTCCTCGACCGCGACGAACGACGTATACGCCGTGCTCAACCGATACTCGAGCCCGAGCTTCGTAATCTCGGCCTGCGAGTCCTTACGGAGCATCAAATCCCCGACCCGTTGGCGCGCCCACAACGTCTCGATCGCGTCGTGCTCCGCCTTCTGCGGGAGGCTCACGCGAATTTCGCGCGTGAAATCGCGGCCCGCCATCTTGCCGCGCAATCGCACCACCGCGCTGTCCGCGACCAGAAACCGACCCGTAATCACCAGCGGCTTGGCCGCGAACAGATCCGGCAGCTGCTTTGGGTAGACGTCGCTCACCGGCAGCCGGCCCCAATCGATCGAAATGTCGGTCAACAGCGGCTGCCGAATCCGTTCCGCGAAGCGCTGCGCGGCCGCCGACCCGTCGTCGTTCAGTCCGACGTAGTCCACTTCGCCGCGTCCGTACCGCGCGACGCTGTCGAGCAGGAACCGGTTCACCGAGCTGCCGATCCCGAACGCAAACACGCGCGCGTTCGGATGCTTCTGGACCTCCGCAATGATGTCGTAATCGTTGCCGACCTCGCCGTCCGTCATGAAGCAGACGATACGCATATGGTCCTGCCGGTCCGTAGGCGCCAGCGCCGCCCGAATCGCCCGCATCATCTCGGTCCCGCCGCTGCCGTGCCGCGAATCGAGAAATTCGCGCGCCACCCGGAGGTTCTCCGCCGTCGCCGGCACCGGCTCCGGAAACAGAATGTGGGTATCGCCGGAAAACGTGATCAGGTTGAAGGTGTCGCGCGGGTCGAGCGCGGCCAGCGCCAGCCGCATCGTTTCCTTCGCCTTCTCGATCGGGAAGCCGGACATCGACCCCGACGTGTCCAGCAGAAACACCAGCTCGCGCGGCGCCGTCTCGGCCGCGACCACACGCGCCGGCGGCTGCAGCACCAGCGAGAAGAAGCCACCCTTCTTCGGGTCGACGTGTGCCAGCACCGCGTCGCCGATCCCCGCCCCCGTGATCGAGTACCGCAACAGGAAGTCCTTGTTCGGGATTGTCGCCTGGTCCTTCAGCCGGACGGTGGCGCCGTCGATCGTCACGGCGTGCGTCTTCGATTCCAGCGCCGCGAGCGGCATCCCCGCGTCGACCCGCACCGTTACCGAGATGTCGTGTCCGGCCCTCGTCCCCTCCGGCGTCACCGGCGGGTTGATCCGCGATTTATACCGCGGCGCCACCACCATCGGGAAGGCGAACTCATACGCGCCCGCCAGATACGGCACGTTTTCGACGTACCGGATCTTCACCTGGACCTTCGCCCCCGGCGCAATATTCGTCACCGCCTGGGTGAAGATGTTCGGACGCTCCTGGTCGAGCAGCCCGGCGACATGCCCGTTCCGCCGCGCCTCGTCGAAGATGCGACGCGCCTCGTCCCGCGTCTTGATGATCCCGCGGATGGTGCGGTCCCCGACGATCATCGTCATATCGTCGACCGCCGCGTCGTGCGGCAGCGGGAACGTGTACACCGCCTCGATCTTCTCCGAGAACGGGTTCTCGAACTCCTGCGTGACCGTGACCCGCGCCACGGTCCCCGCGATCGACGCTTGCACGTCGGTATGCCGGAGCGGACAGATCCCCTTCGGCGAATTCAGAGTCCCGGTATCCGCGGCCAGCGGCGCCGCCATCGCGACCAGAAGCAACCAGCGTCTCATCTCCACGACCTCCGCCGGAGAAATGCCGCCAAGCGCGGTTTCCTTTCAGCTATTGCACGCGCGCCTGCCGGTCGACCGCCTTCGTCTTCCCGGCGTGTACGTCCGCCAGCCGCCGATGGGTCGCTTTCGCCGCCTCGATCAGCTCGATATACGGCCGGTCCGTCACGTCGATCAGACCGATCGCGTAGTTCTCGCCGTCGAACCGGCCGGTCGAGGGTTCGTCGATCCACTCGAACCAGTGCGCCCCCACGATATTCGGGTCGGCCATCGCGTTCTCGACGTAATACCGGTACGCCACGCCGCGCTCCTCCTGGTTCGCGACCTGCCGCAGCCCGGGCGTCATGCCCCGCCCGGGCGTCCCGAAGTGGAATTCGCCGATCAGCATCGGACGGTCGATCAGGTCGCGCACCTTATCGATCTCGCGCTGATTCACGGCGTACGCGTAGCTGTTGAGGCTGTAAACGTCGAAGATCTTTGAAGGCTTCACGATCTCCGGCGGCGCCGACGACCCGAACCGCAGCCCGAGGTTCAGGTGGTTCGGATCGTGCCGCTTCACCGCCGCGGAGACGACCTCGATGAACTTCGTATACGCGTCCGTGATGAACGCCTTCCGCCGCTCCGGCGTATCGCCGGCTTTCAAGAACTCCCGGAGCGCCGCCTGCATCGGACTCGCGGGACCGGCGAGGATCGCGTCCACCGCGACCGCCTCGCGACCCGGCCATGGCGGCTCGTTCCCCAGGAAATTACCGAGCAGATACGGATCGGCCTTGTGCGAGTCGCATTGCTGCGCCGCCAGACGGTCGACCCGCTCGGCGAAGTCGGCGGCGAACACGTCGACGACGCCCATCGGTCCGCTCTCGATTCCCCAACCGCGCGTCGTCACCACATACGGCACGCGCCCCGCCTGCCCGAGCCGCGCGTCCGACCAGTTCCCGATCGTATTGAAGCCCCATGCGGTCAACCGCTTCAGCGTCAGGTCGGTCCACGGCTTGGCCCAATCCGCCCCAAACCGTAACGCGAGATTCGCCGAATAGAACGAACCCGACGGCGGCACTTTAGCGAACAGCGATTCCCTCCCGCGCACCGGCGTCGACGCGCCCGCCCCGATCGAGTCCACTCCGACCGAGAGGAACAGGTGACCGTCCGGATCGACGAACCACCACTTGCCGTCGATCTTCTCGACCCGGAAGAAGCCGGTCGCGCGCGCCTTCGTGTTCAGGTAGCCGCCGTACTTGCAATACGGCATCGGCTCCGAGTGCGCCAGCACGCCTTCGTCGACGGACCAGGCGCCCTTCAGGTAATCGAGCTCGGGCGCCTTACGCGGCCAACTGTCGTGGACCCATTGTCCAAACTCATCGACCAGCGCTCCGGGTTCGAGCAGCGCATCGCCGGGATCTTCCCTTGCCCAACTCACCGACCGGATTTCGAGCGACGGCTTGCCGATCGGGTTCGTCATCGCCACGCCGATCTCCTCGACCGCGGTGAGCGGTCCCGGCGTCCCGGAGAGGTTGATGAAGATCATCTGCCGCGCCTTGTTGTGGACCGACGCGAGGTCATGGCCATTGCCGGCCGGCTTCGTCATGAAGTCGAGGGGAATCGCCGCCCGAATCCAAACGCCCGACACGGGCGCGAGCCGGACTCCGCGGACGCCCGATTTGTCGTGGACGCGAAGGTCGAACCGTTGGGGCGACGACAGCCGCATCTCGAGGACGAGGAACCCGTACGAGCTCCAATCGGCGACCGCCGGCGGCTTCATCAGGCTTTGCTCGCCCGGCGCGTCGAAGATGATCGTCTTCACGCGGCCCGCCGCCCATTCCGCGCCCCGCGCGAACGTCTGGACGAACGCTTCCGACTTCATTGCGTCGGCGTCGTGCCCCAGGGCGGTGACGAAGACGCGGCCCTTGCCGCTCTGGACGGTCCAGAGCATCGGCTGGTCGACCGACTTCTCGTCGCGCGCGGTCGCGAGGACGTGGTACGTGCCCGCCGGCTGCCACTTGAGATTGGCGTAAAGCTCGTCGTTGGTCTCGGCCAGCTCGCGCTTCAACCCGCGCGTGATCGGATGATCGGCGTCGACGACCTTCACCGTGAAGTCGTGCCGGGGCCCGTGGTTGCCGTTGTTCGGACGCCAGTTGCCGCCGCAGAGCTTTTCGAACTCGGTCCAACCGTCGAAAGCGGCGGTCGTAAAGTGGTAGATCACGAGCCCCTTGCCGGAGGCGACGAAGTCGAGCAACGCCTTCTCGGCGCGCTCGCCCCAACGCAGCTCGGGCTTCTTGCCGTCGTAATAGTTCAGGACGACGAGGTCGAAGCCGGCGAGCGTCTCGGGACCGGCGTTGCGGAAGTCCTCCGTCACGCGGACGTCGAAGCGGTCCGAGTCTTCGAGCAGCTTGCGGAGGACCGGCGAGGTCGCGCGCCAGTCGTGGCTCGCGGTGTTCTGGCCGGTGACGATGAGCGCGCGCAGCTTGGGCGTTTGAGCGAACGCCGCCGATCCGGCCGTCAACAGGAGAACCGGACCGAGCCATCTCAAAAGTCTCATTGAGCCGCATTGTAGCGCCGTGAAGTATCGAAACAGAGCCGCGCACGAAGTAAGCGGTTCCCCGAGCGCCGTTGACGTGGCGTCGCCGCGACACGGCGGTCCGAGAGGCGCGTCCTCTTCAGGCACAATGAGGAGGTGAAGACGGCGGCGATCTTGATGCTCCTTCCGGCCCTGGCGCCGGCCGTCGCGCGCGACACCTTCTCCGCGACAATCGCTCCGATTCTGTTCGCCAAGTGCGCGGGATGCCATCGGGAAGGCGGGGTCGGACCGTTCCCCCTTTTGACGTATGCCGACGCAGCGAAGCGGGCGAGTCTGATCGCGAAAGTCACGAAGCTCCGCGCGATGCCGCCGTGGCTGCCGTCCGCTCCGAAGTTCAAGGAGGAGCGGAAATTGACCGACGGGGAGATCGCCGCGATCGGTCGTTGGGCCGCCGAAGGCGCGCCGGAAGGCAATCCCGCGGAGATGCCGAAGCCTCCGGTATTCCCCTCAGACTGGCAACTCGGCAAGCCGGACCTCGAGGCCGAGATGCGGGTGCCGTTCTCCGTCCCGGCGGACGGGCCCGATCTCTACCGGTGTTTCTCAATTCCGTCGGGTGCGACGCGCGACCGGTGGGTGCGAGCGCTCGATATCCGGCCGGGAAGTCCGCAGTCGGTGCACCATGTCCTCCTTTTCCAGGACATCAGCGGTACTGCAAGAAAACGCGACACCGGGGAGGGATATCCCTGCTTCGGGACGCCCGGGTTCCTGCCGGCGCGCGGACTCGGCGGATGGACTCCGGGGGCGCTGCCGTTCCGAACTCCTGCCGACATTCCGGAGCTGCTGCACGCGAACGCCGACCTCGTATTACAAATTCACTATCATCCACGCGGGAAGCCCGAGGAGGACCGCACCCGGGTCGCGCTCTACTTCACGGAGCGGAAGCCGTCGCGGCGCATGTTCGACATTCCGCTCGGGTCGACGCGCATCGACATTCCGCCCGGAGAGCGAGCGTATAGGGTAAACGATCACTTCACGATTCCAGTGGATGTCGATGCAATTGCAGTAAATCCACACGCGCACTACGTTTGCAAGGACATGCTCGGGATCGCGATCCTGCCGGACGGGACGCGACGCACCCTGATCCACATCCCACAGTGGAACTTTCAATGGCAGCAGCAGTACACGTATGCGGCGCCTCTACGGCTGCCGGCGGGGACCCGAATTGAAATGGAATTCACGTATGACAACTCGGAGGGAAAGACCCGAGTGATCTATGGCCCAGGATCGGAAAATGAGATGGCAGGACTACATTTAGAGGTGATTCCTGTCGATACAGACGATGAGGAGGAACTTTCGCAGTCGCTTTGGGGAAAGATGATACGGAGCGGTCAGGAGAATTCCCGACGGCCCCTCCGGTAACCGCCACTAACGTTTAATAACTAAAGTTAAGTAATGCAGGTATAGGGTTCAGAAGTCCCAGGTATCCCAATGACTTGCGGGGAATCGCGACAGGGCGCAAGATGTTCACAGAGCGAGCAACTATGAACATCCGCTACAACAACGGCTACCAGATCGAAGGCGTCCTTCTCTCCCGCACCGACACCGCCATGCGGGTCGCGATCGAGGGATCGGAGGATGTTCTCCATCTCAACCAGATCAACGGAACGTGGGTCACCGAGGACTGCGAGCCGGTGCACGTGGACTTCGCCTGGGCGAAGAAGGAGGATCTGCCGATGGTCACGCTGGACGATTGCATCTGCTCCAAGGAACTCGCGGCGGAACTGCTGCACCTTCTGTTCTCGGGCGACGAAGCTGCCGAGGCGGAAGCGGCGGCGCTGAGCGCGGCGGCGACCGCTCCGGTCTATCACCAGGTGGTCTAGCTTCGGGAGGGCTTCGGCCCGCCGAGCAGGCCCAACGGGTCGCCCGCCTGGAAGCCCGGGAAGACTTGTGCGAGGTCGGTGGTCCCCAAGTGACCGCCGACCAGCTCGCTCAGGACGGCCCGGAAGTCGGTCGTAACCGCAAGATCCCGCCCCTCATAGAGTTGCTCCTTCTCCAGACCGGGCCATTTGCCGTAGATTTTCCCGCCTTTCACCGGTCCTCCCAATACAAACATGACACTGCCGTGGCCGTGGTCCGTGCCGTTGCTGCCGTTCTCCTGAGCGGTACGGCCGAACTCCGACATGGTGACCAGGACGATGTCCTCCATGCGGTCTCCCATGTCCGTACAGAAGGCGGCGAGCGCCGTGCCGAGTTGGCGGACCTGGTTCGAGATCTGTCCCTGCTCATTCTGGTGATGGTCCCAGCCGCCGATCTCGGCGAAGGCGGCTTCGACGCCGGCGTCCGCTTTGATGAGCCGCGCCACCTGTTGGAGTCCGCGGCCGAGCTCGCCGGCTTGGTTGTACTGCGCGTTGCCGGCGGGGGTGTACGGAGCGCGGTTGATCGACTGGATCATCTTGATCGCGGAGAACGCGTCCTTACCGGCAGTGGAAAGGCGTGCGTCGGCGGCGCCGGAGTACAGGGCTTCGATGGCCGAGGCGGTGTCCTCATTGACGCGGAACTGTTGTAAGTCATTCACCGCAATGGCGGAGCGGTCGCCCTGGAGGGTTCGAGGGAGAGTGGCGCTGAGGGCGATGGCGCGGAGCGGAGAGGCGCCGGGTCCTGGAGCCGGCAGGGCGCGATTCAGCCAGCCATCGCGCTTGGCACCGGGAGTTCCGGACTCCATATAGTCCTGCGCGTCGAAGTGCGAACGGGTGGGATCGGGTGACCCCGCCGCCTCGACGATAGCGAACATCCCTTTATCCCACAGCGGCTTGAGAGCGGAAAGTTGAGGATGCAGACCAAATTTTCCGTCCAAGTCGATGGCAGCGTTGAACGTGTTACTGCTGCTCGGGGCCTGAATGCCGATGGTCGGGCGGAGATCGTAGTAGCGCTTGTCGGTGTACGGTACGACGATATTGAGGCCGTCGGCCGCACCCCGAAGGAAGATAGCGACCAGGACTTTGCGGCGGGTTTGGGCACCGGCGGCAGCGCGCGCGAGCCAGAACGGGGCCGAACCGGCCCCAGCCATGGCGATGGCGGAACCGCGAAGGAAGTATCGGCGAGTGAGCATCGACTATCTCCTTTGGAAGTCCGGGGCGGACATGACGACCGCCGCCGCCTTGGCTGGATTACGGGCGAGAAGCTCCGCGGTCTGAGGCATTGGATCACGGCCTAATAGCTGTTTTGCCAGCGCATTAGGATCTTTGTTCTCAACCTTCGCTTTCACACCGTGGATGTCGCCATTGACGAGGGCGTTCGCGAAGTTGATTCGGGCGATCACGTTGGCGGTGGAGAGCCAGGCTTCGGCGGTGTCCTTGTAACCGGTCGGGAATTCCTTGCCGTAGAGGGGCTCTCCCATGTCGGCGACCTTTTGGGCGAGAACGAAGGTGTCGGTGGCTTCCCCATCGAGGGCTCGGACGGCGCTGACGACCACTTCGAGCGGCGATTTCACCTTAGCGGTCCAAGCTCCCTCGGAGAAGAACTCTCGCGAGGTGAACATGGTTTCGTAGACGGCGCGTAGGTCGCCGCCGGTCTTCAGGAAGGTGCGGGCCATGCGGTCGACCAGAGCCGGCGGAGGGTCGTCGGCGACGAAGTGGCGGGCGAGTTTGGTGGCGATGAACCGCGCCGTCGAGGGATGATGTGCCAGAATCTCGACCACCTGGACGCCGTCCTGCTCCCCGCCGCCGGCCGCGATCTTGTGACCGAGGACCGTCTTCTCGCCGGTGTCGTGCATGAAGGCGGCGTAGGTGTATTCCGGTTTGACGTTGGGATTCCGGATCGTCCACCCGGTGAAGCAGCGGGCGACGTTGACGACGTCCTCCTGGGTGTAGCCGCCGTTGACGCCGAGAGTGTGCAACTCCATCAACTCGCGCCCGTAGTTCTCATTCAGGCCGCGAGCGTTCCGCGCGAGTTGCTGCGGCGTAATGAAGGGCCCCGGTGCGAAGGGTCCGATCTGGAAGACGTCGGGCGACATCGACTGCCAGTTGTCGAGGTAGTAGAGCATCGCCGGGTGTTTGGCCGTGGCGAGGAGGAGGTCCTGGAATTTGCCGAAGACGTGCGGGCGAATGGCGTCCTGCTCGTAGGAGGCGAGCATGGAGGCGAGGCGGTCCTTGTTGACGTAGACGTTGAAATGGTTGAACCAGAAGTCGGTAAGGACCTCCTCAAGCTGACGGTTCGAATAGATCGCGCGGTAGAGTTTGGCCTCGCGGGCGTCGGCCTGGACCACCTGCTGCGGCTGGCGGGACATGTAGCCCATGCGGCGCATGGCGGGCTGGTCGTCGACCGCGTTCGGCGGGAGGGAAGCGGCCACTTTGGCGAGCTTTTCGGAGTCGAGCGAGGCCCAGAGGGCGGCACGCTCGGCGGCGGTCCCGCGGTTGGCGATGCGGACCTGGTCGGGCGCGAGCAGCTCATTGAGCGGCGGACGGAGCTTGCGGAATTCGGCCTGCTGCATCTCCTGCCGCATCTTGCGGGCACTTTCCTGCAGCTTCTGGAGGTCCGGCAGTCCTTCGAGAACGTTGGGGCCAAGCTGCGCGAGGACAGTCATTCGCTTGGCGTCGTCGAGCTTCATGATGGCGGCACGGCGTTCCTCGGCGGTGCCGTTGAAGACTTGGCGGATCTGGTCCTGGGTGAGGATGTCGTTGATCGACATCGGTCGCGGGACGCCGGGCGGGAATTGCGGGTAATACTTCTTGACGATCTCGGCGGGGTCGAGGCGGAGCGATTCGAGCGGCTTCAGGCGGTCGGCAAGCACCGGGTTTTCGGGGATTCGGTCGGGATGGAGTTGCTGCTCGATCCACTTCTCGACGCCGAGTTTGCGGACCTGGTCGAAATCGCCGGGGCGCGGTCCGAAGGTGAGGCGGCTCAGGACCTGACGGGCGCGGTTGTCTGGGGTGAGTCTGGTCTCGAAGGCGCGCGCGGCGGGGGCGGGAGGCGGAGTGCCGGCGGCGGGGGCGTTGCGGTCGGCCGCGAGCGTCGCGGTGGCCGCGAGGGTCAGGAGAAGGGCCGGTCGTAGCATGGAATCCCTCCTATTTGGCGCAGTTGCCATTCAGTATACTCGTTATCCGTGCGGCGGCTCGTCTTCAACATCCACCTGTATCTCGCGCTGTCGGTCGGAGTGTTCATCGCGATACTCGGCGTCACGGGCGCGATCATGGCCTTCGAGACGGAACTCGACCACGTGCTGCATGGGAAATACGCGTATGTGGAACCCGGGGTTAGCAGATTGCCACTCGCGGAGATTGGGGCGGCGGTCGGCAAGGTGTATCCAGGCGAACGGATTGTGGGGTATTCCTTCTGGGGACCGCGCCTTGCGGACCTGGTGGCGCTGCCGGGCAAGCAGGTTTACGTCAATCCGTACACAGGGGCGGTGCTGGGGGAGAGGTCCAGCGGCCCGGATTTCCTCTCGCGGGTGCATCAACTGCACTTGCGGCTGTTGATTCAGACGAAGGCCGATCCTGGGAAGACCATCATGTCGTGGGCGGGAGTCGCGATTCTGCTTCTGGCGGTGTCGGGGATCTACCTGTGGTGGCCGTATATGCGGGTGACGGTCCGGGGGCCGCTGTGGGGACGGAGGTTCTGGCTCGATCTGCATAACGCGGTCGGGATCTGCTCGTTCGCGTTCCTGATCGTGCTGGCGGCGACGGGGATCTTCATCGGATTCGAGGAGACGACGGTCCCGCTGGCGTATCGACTGACGAAGTCGGAGCGGATGCAACTGCCACGAGCGATTCCGGCGCCGCCGCGGGGAGCGCGGCCGATCGGTGTCGACCAGGCGGTGGCGATCGCGCGGGCGGCGATTCCGGGGGCGGAGCCCTTCCAGATCGGGGTGCCCGGACCGCGAGGAGCGTATCAGGTGCGGTCGCATTTTCCCGAGGATTTGACGGGCGGCGGGCGGAGTTTCGTGGTGGTCGACCAGTGGACGGGCGCGGTGCTGTTCGCGCAGGGCTCACGGACCGCTCCGGCAGGGACGCGGCTCGTGAACTTCAATCGAGCGGAACATACGGGGGATGTGTTCGGGGTGGGCTCGAAGACGGTGATGTCGTTGATGTCGCTGGCGCTCGTGGGGCAGTTGGTGAGCGGCGTGGTGATGTGGTGGCGGCGGAAGGAGACGGTTGGGGTCTCCTCCAAAACGCGGAGACGCTGAGATCGCAGAGGAAGCGCGGAGGCAAGGCCGACTGAGAGCGTCGAGGCTGAGTTTGGCAAACCCATGGTTTACAAAAAGGGGATTTCTTAAACTTGCCTGTGGTTTATCTCGCGTCCTTCAAACGCGGCGAGCCGGAATGGATACTCCTGGGCGTCCCGCGCGCGATGCAACTGCCGGCGGTACAGTGGCGGATGCAGAACCTCGCGAAAATGGACACCCTACGACGCGAGCGGCTGATCGACGCGCTGCTCCGGGCGGTCGATATGGGACATGAGAGCGCCGCCAGCGGCGTTTGAGCGCGCCCAACGCCGCCCCGTGGTAAAAAGGTTCAGAGGTCAGGCTCAACCGTTGGGGTCACGGGCCGCGAGAGTATGGGCCCGGCCGTCCGATTTCCAGCGGACCCGTTCCCTCGCTGCTGCCACTCCCCGGTCTGGACCGGCCTTCCGTACACCAATTACAGGATCAAGCGCGCATGTTTGGACGTGGTAGCTGGGCCATTGTTGGACTCTCGAAAGAGTCGCTCGAAAGCTTCAGGACGAACCTGGAAGACCGGGCGGTCATGGCGGGGTATTCGCAGATGGCGGCGTCGGCCGTCACGCGGCATTTTAGCTCCGACGCGATCGGGATCAATCCCTACGGCGCGCCGCGTCTCGACGAGGAGCATCCCATCGCTTTGGAGCACCAGGAACCGCTGGCGCAGTACGCGATTACGGAACACGAGGAAGGCTCCGATCACACGCTCCCCGAAGAAGTTTTGGCGTGCGCGGGCTATGGGTTCTCCGAGGCGCGATTCCGGCTGCATGCCACGATCCCGTGGTACGGGCTGTGGGCCGTCTCGAATGAGTGGAAGGACGTCAGCGATCTCGCCTCGATCAAGGAACAGCGCTCGTACGTGATGCTCGAGCGGCCGTACCGGTTCCTGCAACCGATCGATAAGAAATCCGTGGACACCGAGACGCTCGGCGTAACGGCCGCGGTTCGCAAACAGGTCCCCGTGCTGCTGGACTTCAACGAAGGGCGCGCCTACATCGAGAGCACCAACAAGAAGCTGATCTATACGATCGTGGTCCGGCTGCAGCAAATGGGCGCGGAGATCCTGCCGGTCGCGTGGACCTATCGCGTGCCGAATTGGACCGCGGAAATCGTCAACCGGCTTTACGAGAAGACGCAGTTTCAGGACGACTTCGTGAAGCGCGCCGACGAAGCGACGCGGTTCAAGGCGAAAGACATCGAGAAACTCGACGACCGTGAACTCGAGGGGATCGTCGCGAACTACTTTTCGATGACGCAGATGGGGAGCGACCTGTGGGTCGGCATCTCCGGTCCCGCGCAGGTCCGGCTGCACGACACCAGTCCGCCGATCGGCGTGAAGGCGCCGACGACGGCGACCACGCTCCTCAATATGACGAAGGGCGCGACGGTGCTTTCCGGAGCCCTCACGTTCCAGGAGCGCGTGTCGTTTCTGGGCAAGGACGGCGGGGAGCGCACCTTCCGCAAGGATCTCCTCTCGGTCGACGTGAACGACCGGATCAACCTCACCGACGTCGGGGCCGCGATGCTGCGCGGGTTCGACATCCCCTCGTTCCGCAAGGATATTCAACGCGAGATCCGGCAGACCCATCTGGTCCCGTCGATCGAGCAATTCTGGGGCAACTGGCTCCACGAATTGAGCAATGCCGTGCGCACGATCGAGGCGGCTTTCCGGGAGGTTCTGGATCTCGACGGAGACCAGGAAGGCGGCATTCTGCCGGTGAGAGTTTCGCTTCCGGAAGAGACGCCGGACGTCGTGAACGCCTGACGGGACAGCCCGCATATATACTGATGCGAGCGCATGAATAGACGCAGCTTTCTCATGAGTTCGCTCGCGGCCGGCGCCGCGCCGCTGCTGTCGGCGGCGGGTGAAGCGAGAGTCGCGGTGCTGGCGGTCGATACGGATCGAGTCACGAGCCGCATCGACGAGCGGATCTACGGACACTTCCTCGAGCACATCAATCATTCGGTGGTCGACGGGTTATTCGCCGAACAAATTCAAGGGTGCGGGTTCGAAGGCAAGGACTTCGAGACCTACTGGAAGGCGTTCTCGGAGAGCGGACGCGTCGAGGTCGTCGACGTCGAGTTCCAGAACGGGACGAAGAGCGTGCGGCTGCACGCAGCAGGCGGCCACGCGGGGATTCGACAGGGTCGGCTGTTCGTCGACGCGGGGCAGCGGTACGACGGGTCGGTGTGGGTCAAACACGAGGACGGCGCGCCGCAGTTGACGCTTCGCGTCGTCGGGTCGAAGGGAGAGGCGATCGCGTCGGTCCCGCTGGCGGCGACGGGCTCGGGGTGGCACGAGGTTGGCTACGCCTTCCCGAGCGCCGTGCGGGACACGCAGGCGTCGGTGGAAATCGCGGCGTCGGGAACTGGAACGGTGCTGCTCGACCACATCTCCCTGATGCGCGCGGACGTGCGCCGCGACGGGATGCTGCGGCCCGATCTGGTCGAGGCGCTACGCGGGCTGGCGCCGTCATTCGTGCGCTGGCCGGGCGGGTCGTTCGCGTCCACTTACAAGTGGAAGGACGGCATCGGACCGCAGGTTGCGCGCCACTATCATCCCAACATGATCTGGGGCGGCTACTCGGACTATTACGGCTTCGGCACGGAAGAGTTCATGGCGCTCTGCCGGAGGCTCCGCACCGAGCCCTTGATCGTGTTGGCGGCGAACACCACCGATCCCGCGGACGTCGAGTATGCGATGGACTGGGTCCACTATTTGAACGATCCGCCGACGACGCAGTGGGGGAGGATGCGGGCGGCCAACGGGCACCGCGACCCCTACGGCGTCCGGCTGTTCCAGATCGATAACGAGCCCATGAATCTCGGGCTGACGGCGGAGAAGTACGCCGAGATCGTCAACCTTTACGGCAGCCGGCTGCGGGAGATCGCCCCGCAGGCGCGGATTGTGGCGTGCGGCCAGAAACGCTCCAACGACATGGTGTGGAGCGAGAAGGTGATCGACCTCGCGGGCAAAAACTTCGACGTGCTCGGCGTTCACAATTACGAGTACGAGCCGGAGAACTTCGAGACCGGACTGCGGCGCATCCATGACTATCTGGAGAGGCTGCGCGATTACATTCGCGGGTCGGCGCACCCGCGGATCGAGATCGGCGTGCTGGAGTGGAACCTCGCGCGGACGTACGACTGGCGCGCCGGAATGCATGCGGCGGGGACTCTCATGATGTACGAGGAGCTCAGCCCCGGGTTGTCGATGAGCTGCCCCGCCCTGCTGCTGCGGAACACGACGGACGATCCGACGTGGACATCGTTTCTGTATCACGATCACGTGTCGTGGTTCCCGGGCGCGGGATACGTGGTGGAAAAACTGTTTCGGGAGCACTACGCGGAGCGGTATCTCGCCTCGACGAACGGCACGTTCCGGGACCTTCGCGACCGCAAGACTTTCTTTCAGGAGATCGCGACGATGAAGCCGGAGGAGTGGACGGCGGGCGGCGTCGACGCGGTCGCGACGGCGAGCGCCGACGGGAAGCGGATCGTGATCAAGGCGGTCAACTATCGCGCCGAGCGAAGCACCTTGCTGGTGCAATTGCAGGGGGCGCGAGCTCCCGAGCAGGCGACCGCGCGGCTGCACACGATCGGCGCCGGGCTGAAGGACACCGCGTCGCTCGAGCGTCCGAATGCGATCGCTCCGGTGAGTCGAACGCTGAGTTACGCGAAGGATCTGACGATCGAGCTGGAGCCGTACACGGTCGCGGTGGTGGAGATTCGGGCGGGAGCCGCCTAAAAGGCGGCTGCGGCCACGATTGGCCGCCCCACAAGAGTCTCAGGCTTACTTCTTCGGCGTGATGTGGATCAGGGCTCCGGGGTTGGCGTCTTCGACCATCCAGAGGGTGCCGTCGGGAGCTTCTTCTACGTCGCGGGCGCGGTGACCGACGTCCCAGCGCTCGGCGGATTTCGCGCCGCCGTGACCGTCGAAGACGATGCGGTTGAGGCTCTTGGTCGCCATTCCGCTGACGAAGCCGTTGCCGTTCCATTGGGGGAAGGCCTGCGTCCCGCGGTAGAACATCAGATTGCCGGGCGCGATCACGGGGACCCAATACAGCACCGGCTTGGCCAAGTCGGGCCGCGTGTCGGGACTGGGGATCGGAACGCCGTTATAGTTCATGCCGTAGGAGACGAGCGGCCAGCCGTAGTTCTTGCCGCGCTCGATGAGGTTCAGCTCGTCGCCGCCGCGGGGGCCGTGCTCGACCTCCCAGAGCTCTCCGTTGGGCGAAAAGGCCATCCCGTAGGGCGTGCGGACTCCGACGGCCCAAGTCTCGGAGGGCGTGAGGTTGGGGCCGGGAAAGGTGTAGGTGCTGACCACCTTTTGAGTCTTGGCCGCTTCCGTGTCGCGCGGCGGATCGATCAACGGGATCGTGGCGGCCCCGGTCTTGCCGGCGTTGGGGTTGCCGGGAGCGGGCTTGCCGTCGAGCGTCAGGCGGAGGATCTTGCCGACGGGCTGGTCGGGCTCCTGAGCGGGGGTCATGCGCTGACGGTCGCCGACGGCGAGGAAGAGATAACGGCCATCGGAGGAGAAGGCGATCGGGCCGCCGGCCTGCCCCCCCTTGCCGGTGGGCAGTTGCTGCCACAATACTTCGAGATTTTCCAGTTTGGCGGTCGTGGCGCCGAGGTTCAGCTTGGCGCGAGAGAGCGTGTAGCCGCCGCCATACTCGCCCGGCGCGACGTAGGTGAGATAAATATTGTGGTCCGTGGCGTAATGGGGCGAGAGGTAAATGCCCATCATGCCGTTCTGACCCTGGAAATAGACGGGTGGCGTGTTCTCGATCTTGATCTTCTCGCCGGTCTGGGTGACCACGTAGACGGGACCCGGCTTCTCGGTGATCAGCATCCGGCCGTCAGGCAGGAAGGCGATGCGCCACGGGAGGTTGAAGGTGGTCACCGTGGTCATGTTGAACGGGACCGACGCTTCGGGTTTCTGTTCCCCAATATTGACCTGCGGCCAAGCCGCAACTGAGGCGAACGTGAACAACACCGCCGCCCTCGCCAATCTCATTCCGATCCTTCTCTGCTTCGGCGCCATCTTCGTACACTACCATGACTCGCCACGGCCTTATTCCCAGCGAAAGACCTTCGCGGAAAGCGCGGTGCAGATGGCGAAGAAGACCAGCAGCGCCGCGACATCCCCGAGGTGCGCCGACCACGCCTCGCCCTTGCGGATTCCCTCGAGGAGGGAGACGGCGTAGGTGAGCGGAAGGGCTCGGGCGACGGCTTGCAGTCCAGGGGGCAGCGAATGCACGGGCGTGAAGAGGCCGCACAGGCCGAGCATCGGATACAGGAGGGCGGCGGCGATCGGTTGGGCGAAGCGCGCCGTCGGGACGATGCTGGCGATCACAAACCCGAGCGAGAGGATGCTCCAGGTGGCCAGCAGCAGCGCGAGCGTGAAACCAAAGACTGGGAGGTGCGGGTCGAGCGAGAAATAGCGCCGGCCGGCCAAAACAGAGAGCGCCATCGTGACGGCTGTGAGCGCCAGTTTGACGAGGACGTGAGCGGTTAGGATCGTCTGGGGGCGAAGCGGTGTGGCGCGCAGGCGCCGGAGGATGCCGCCCTCGCGGTAGATCGACACGATAGTGACCAGGGAGACAACGGCGCTGATCGCGATCAGCACCGACACGACGACGGGGACACCGACGGCGAGAAAAGGGGTGGTCGAGAGCGTGCCGGGGGCGATACGGCCTTTCGAGAATCGCCCCAGGACCACCAGCACTACGACGGGCAGGACGATCGACCCGATCGCCCCCAGCGGCTCCCGCAGGAAGATTTTGATTTCGAGCCAGGTCAGTTTCCAAAGTCCTCGCAGCATGGTCGTCTCTTTTAGTCGCGGATCGAATGGCCGGTCAGTTTCAGAAAGACGTCTTCGAGATTCGGCAGCACCGTGCGGAAGTCGGTGACGCGGATGCGATTCTCGGAGAGGCACTGGATGACATCGGTCACGAAATCGTCGCCGCGGCCCTGCAGGGTGAAGCGGGAGTCGTGGCTGGTCATCGAGACGAGCTGCGGAATTGCGCGCAGACGTTCTTCCGCGGCGACATCGGCGGTAGCCAGGAGAACGGTCCGCTCGGGACAGTGGCGGCGCACCAATTCGTCCGGCGTGCCCACGTCGATGATCTTGCCGAATTCGATGATGGCGACGCGGTCGCATAACCGCTCGGCCTCCTCCATCAGATGGGTCGTGAGGAAGACGGTTTTGCCGCGGTCGCGAATGCCGCGGACGAGGTCCCAGATGGCGCCGCGCGCCTGCGGATCGAGCCCGGTGGTGAGCTCGTCGAGGAAGACGACTTCGGGGTCGTTGATGAGCGCGAGGGCGATGAACAGCCGCTGCTTCTGTCCGCCGGAGAGTGTCATGAACCAGGCATTGCGCTTGTCTGCGAGGCCGAGCTGTTCGAGGAGACGCGCGCCGTCGAGTGGCTTGGGATAGAGCGAGGCCCAGAGGTCGACCGCTTCCCAGACCTTGATCCGCTTCTGAAGCTGCGCTTGCTGGAGTTGCACGCCGATGCGGTTCTGAACCTGGTAGACGTCGCGGAAGGGGTCGAGGCCGAGGATCGAGATCTGGCCGGCGTCGGGCCGGCGGACTCCTTCGACGCATTCCATGCTGGTGGTCTTGCCGGCGCCGTTGGGACCGATCAGGCCGAAGACCTCGCCTTCGTACACGTCGAATGAGACGTCGGAGACGGCAACCGTGCGGCCGTAGTGCTTGCGAAGATGAGAAACCTGAATGACGGGTTTCGTAGCCGGGAGTCCTTTCCGAGTGCGGTACCAACACGATAGCAAAGCCCCGGCAGCGGGAAGTCTCATGTTAGGGTGGGACCTATGTGTCGCGATGTTCTGATCGTCGCCGTATGCGCGCTGGCTACGGCGTTCCCCTCGGCGAGCCAGACTCCGCCCGTTGCCATCACCGGGGTGACCGTCATCGACGTGGCGACGGGGCAGCGTCAGACTGGCGTCACAGTGGTCACGCGTGGCGACCGCATCGTGGCCATCGACCCGAAAGCGCCCATCCCGCGCGGCGCGACGAGAGTGAACGGGAGCGGGAAGTTTCTGATTCCCGGCCTTTGGGATATGCACGCGCACCACCAGGGGACGGGCGCCGATTGGCTGGATCTGTTCGTTGCCAAGGGCGTGGTCGGGACGCGCGATATGGGCGGCGACGCCGATTTCATCCTGCCGTTGCGCGACCGCGTCAAGGCCGGCGCAGTATTGGGACCCGAGATCGTGGCATCCGGTCCGATGCTCGACGATGCGCCCGCCAGCTACCCTTACCGGCGGCGCGTCACCAATGCGCAGGACGCCAAGCAGGCCGTCGCCGATTTAAAACGGCTCGGCGTAGATTTCATCAAAGTTCACGACCATACCCCGCGCGAGGTTTTCTTCGCGATCGCCGAAGAGGCGCCCCGGCTCGGGCTGCCGTTTGCGGGACACGTTCCCGCCGCAGTGAAAGTGGAGGAGGCCGCCGACGCGGGTATTCGGAGCATCGAACACCTCTCCAATTACGACGTCTTCGGCGAGTGCGTGGTCAACGATCAGTACATCACGGCGGGTTGCCGTCGTTTATTCGAGAAACTGGCGGCGAAGGGCGTTTGGCAGACCCCGACGATGGCGTTCTTTCAAAAGCTTCCCGACATGTTCGAGGGCAAACCGCTCGAACATGCCGAGTACGCCAGCGACTCCCTCCTGAACCTCACACGGCATAACGAGGAGAATTCTCATGTCCCGAAGGAGACGCTGGATCGAATGCGGCTGGCGGGGCCGGTCGCCCTGCAGGCGATTCACGATCTGCACTCGATGGGGAACCGGTTTCTCGCCGGGTGCGATGGGCTTGTGCCCGGATTCTGTCTCCACGACGAGCTGGAGTGGTTCACCAAGGCGGGGTTCTCGCCGCTGGAGGCGCTGCAGACCGCCACGCTGAATCCCGCGCGCTTCCTCGGACGGGAGGACTCGCAGGGGACCGTGCAGGTGGGCAAACGCGCCGATCTGGTGCTGCTCGATGCGGATCCTTTACTGGATATTCGCAATGTCTCGCGCATCGCCGATGTGGTCGTCAAAGGCAGGCTGGTCACCAAGCCCGCAATCGATCGAATCGTGTCCGGCCACAAGCGACGATGAAAACGCCGCCGGTATCCAGTACGATAACCGGGATGCAACAGCAGGGAATCAGCCGATGGTGGCGACTGGCCGGCGGGCTTTCGATGAACGTCGCGCTTGGGACACTGTACGCGTGGAGCGTCTTCGTGGCGCCGCTGGAGAAGCAGTTCGGATGGAAGCGCGCGGACACCTCGATGGTGTTCACGATCGCAGCCGCGGTCTTCGGGCTCACGTTCGTGCTGGCGGGGAAGCTCCAGGACCGGTACGGACCGCTCCCCTGCTCCCTCGCCGGCGGTCTTCTGATCAGCATTGCGTTCTATCTATGCTCGTTCACGACGAGTCTCGAGTATCTGTATGTCTGCTTTGGGGTGATCGGCGGGATCGGCAATGGCTTCGGATATGCGACCCCGATTCCGGTGATGGCGAAGTGGTTTCCGGACAAACGGGGGCTGGCGGTGGGACTGGCGGTCGGCGGATATGGCGCGGGGTCGGCGATCTTCGGTCCGCTGGCGCAGCTCAAGCTGATCCCGGCGTACGGACTGCCCGCTACGTTCCAGATCCTGGCGGCGATCTTCTTCGTGATGACGATGGTGGGGGCATTCCTGCTGCGCAATCCGCCGGCGGGATACAAGCCCGCGGGGTGGTCGCCCGCCGCCGTGTCGCGGGCAGCGCTCTCGGTGGACTTCACGCCTTCGGAGGTGCTGCGCACGCGGACGTTTTATCTGATGTGGATCGCGTATGCGCTGGGCACGTCGGCGGGGCTGATGGTGATCAGCCAGATCGTTCCGTTCGCGAAGAGCGTCGGGATCGCGGCGGGCGCGCTCTCCGCGATGACGCTAGTGGTTGGGGCCTGCGGCAATGCCATGGGACGCACGTTGTCCGGCTGGATGTCGGACCGTTTCGGACGCATCAACGTGCTGCGGATCATGATCGGGATCATCGCCATCGCGATGCCGGCGCTGTACCATGCCGGAAGCAACGTGCTGCTGCTGTACCCGGCCGTGTTCGTCGTGTACTGGTGTTACGGATCGCAACTGTCGGTGAACGGCGCCGCGGCGGCGGATTTCTGGGGGACGAAGAACGCGGGGGTGAATTACGGGATGCTGTTCACCGCCTTCGCCGTGTCGGGGATCATCGGGCCGCGTATCGGCGGCGTGCTGTACGACCGGTATCACAACTACCAGGCGGCGTTTTATACCGCGGCGGCGTTGGCGGTGGTCGCATTGGCGTGCGAATTCGGCGCGCGGCGTCCGGCGGTGCGGGCGGCGGCGGCAGCAGACTAGGCGTAGCGCGCGCGTCGGTGATAATATAGGCGCTTAGCGAAAGAGGAGCCGAATTTTGGACCATATACTCTCAATTGTCTTGTTCACGCCGCTGGCGGGGCTGCTGGTGTTGCTGTTCATCCCGTCGACGAACGCGCGCGCGGTCAAATTGTGGGCCAATGCGGTGGCGCTGATCGGCTTCCTCGTGTCGCTGCCGCTGGTCTATCGTTTCGACTCCACGAAGGACTTCCAGTTCGAAGAAAGGGCGTCGTGGATCCCTACGATCGGGGCCAACTACCACATCGGGATCGACGGACTCGGACTAGTCCTGGTGATGCTGACGACGGTCATCGGCGTGGTCGCCATCCTGTCGAGTTGGAACGCGATTCAGGACCGGCTGAAGGAATACTACGGCTTCTTCATGCTGCTCCAGGTGGGAATGCTGGGCGTCTTCATGTCGCTCGACTTCCTGCTGTTCTTCGTGTTCTGGGAGACGGTGCTGGCGCCGATGTACTTCATCATCGCGATCTGGGGCGGACAGCGGCGGGCGTACGCATCGATCAAGTTCCTGATTTATACGCTGATCGGCTCCGTGCTGATGCTGCTCGGCATTTTGAAGCTGTACTTCGAGCACTACACGCAGTACCAGACCTACAGCTTCGAGATCGCCGACCTGATGCGGCTGCAACTGCCGGAGAGCGTCCAGTTGTGGGTGTTCTGGGCGTTCTTCCTGGGGTTCGCGGTGAAGGTGCCGATGTTCCCGTTCCATACGTGGCTGCCGGATGCGCACACGGAAGCGCCGACGGCGGGGTCGGTGGTGCTGGCGAGCGTCCTGTTGAAGATGGGGACGTACGGGTTCCTGCGGTTTTCCCTGCCCCTGCTGCCGTTGGCGTCTCTGAACTCGAAGGTGATCACCGTGGTCGCGGTGCTGTCGCTGATCGGGATCGTGTACGGCGCGCTGGCCTCCATGATGCAGAAGGATTGGAAGAAGCTGGTGGCGTACTCGTCGGTTAGCCACTTGGGCTTCTGCACGCTCGGGATCATCTCGCTGAATCCGGCGGGAATTGCGGGGTCGATCCTGCAACAGATCAACCACGGGATCTCGACGGGCATGTTGTTCCTCGTGGTCGGCGTGGTGTACGAGCGGCGGCACACGCGCGAGATCTCGGAATACGGCGGGCTGTTGAAGGTGATGCCGATCTTCACGCTGATCTTCGGACTGGCGATGCTGAGCTCGATGGGCATGCCGCCGCTGAACGGGTTCATCGGCGAGATCACGATCCTCGGCGGGGCGTTCCAGATGTCCCACACGTGGGCCGTATGGGGCGGCGTCGGGATCGCGCTGGGAGCGGCGTATCTTCTGTGGCTGTTCCAGCGGACGATGCTCGGCGAGGTGAAGGAGAAGAATCGTCTGCTGCGCGATCTCTCGTGGCGTGAGCTGGTAGTGTTCACACCGCTGGTGATTTGGGCGTTCTGGATCGGTCTGAATCCGCAGCCGTACTTCAAGGTGCTGGAGCGGCCGGTGGCGCAGATCGTCGAGCGCGTGCGGCCGGGATATTACGCACAGCACTCGCTGCCGAATCCGCTGGAAGGCGGGACTGTTGCGGCGGCGCGGTAGGGCTTACTCGCTAGTTTCCTGAGGGTCGTTCCGCGCGGTCGATGACGATCGTTTCGATCGGTCCCTGGATCGCGATCAGTTTGAGACCGAGTTGTTCCTGCAGCGCTGTAAACGGGGACGGCCCATCCGCGCCGGTAGCGTCGTTCGACCATTCCACTTTGAAATCGTATTCGCCGCGCAAGCCGGTGTTATCGATCACGGGGCGTCCGGCGAACCCGCTCAGGTGTTCGGCGAGCCTTGCCATGGTTGACTTCGTGCCGGCGATGGCGCCTTTGGCAGAGTCGGAGGACGCCCCAATTCCTGAGACGCCGGGGCCGGAATGCTCGGCGAGTTTCGGGCCATTCTTCGCCACGACCAGCGAATACACGCTGCCCTGCTTCGTCTCCCGGTGAATGGCCAGGCGGAAGCGTCCGGCCAGCAGCGACTGGAGGCACGGTCTCAGTGCCTCGCGGCTCATCTCCAGCGGAGTATCGGCTTTCGCCGCGATGTCATAGGTTTCGGTTTCGATCCAGCCGGGACCGCCTTCGATCTGAGCTTCCGGCACGCCGTAGGCGCGTGAGATCAACAGCTTCAGGGTGGCATTCGTGGCGGTAAAGACTCCGCCGGGCGCGGCGGCGGCCCGCCGGCTTTCGCCGCCTGTTTGATTCAGTTTGATTGAAGCAACGTCGAAAACGCGAGGGGCAGGCTGCGCTTGGGCCGACAAGGCGGCTAGTAGTCCGAGAACTACGCGGGCTGGGCTCATGCGGCTTAGACGGACGTGGAGCCTTTAACGTTGGCGGTCACTGGCGAGCGATCGGGCGTTCGGCGATGGCCGGGAGCGGGTCGCGGGCGGCGGTGCGCTGGTCGAGGACTTCAGGGACGATGCGCAGCGGAACATCGGGGGCGCGCAGGCCTCGGGCCCCAATCTCGTCTAAGAGTGTGCGGATTCCCTGCTCCTGGAGGGCGAGTACACCGTTCGCTTCCTGCTCAAAGGCGCTGGGCGTCGTGAATGCGATTTCGGTCGAGGCGCGAAACAGCTTCTCTACCTGATAGACCGGGATGTCGCGGAGCGCGGCGAGGTACGCGAGGCGCAGCGACGGACGCTCGAAGACGCCATTGCACAAACCGTCGCCGACCTGCTTGTCGGTCGGAATCACGAGGCGCTGGTAAAAGACGTCGCGGGGGCCATGCGCGAGGAGCGCAGCGTCGCGCTGGCCGTTGTCGCGCAATTGGTAGCGGATCACCGGCGGGAAGCCTTGGGGGGCGGCGCCGATGCCATCGCCGCAGACACCACCGCCGCCTCCCGATCCGAATCCGCCTGAGGACAGGCGATCCACCGCAATGAGTTGGTGGGTGATTCGTAGCTCGTTCAGCAGGGCGGCGAACCAGGGCTGCGAGTTCCGTTCGAACAGGAGGTTGTTGGCGGCGAGCCAGACGAGCTGAGGGGCCTGCTCGGTGCGTAGGCGGAGGAGGGTGGGGCTGCTCTCCGGGTCGCGCGCCAGGAGGATCAGGACAGGCGCGGCCCAGCGCTCCTGGAACGGATCGAGGAGCGCAGCGGGGATGCGGATGCCGGCCTCGATGGCGGCGTCGAAGAGGACGGTGAGGTAGGCGTACTCGTCAGAGTGGTAGGCGGCATCGCGGAGGGAGGCGACGGGGAGGAACTGGTCGGCGAGGACGCGGTTGAGGTCGGCGTTGTGAAGGCGCGCGCCGAGGTACGTGCCCCACGCTTTCTCGCGCCAGCCGGGAGAGTCGAGCAGGCGGCGGGCGGTCTCGACCTGGAGCGCGGGGATGGGCGACGTCTGGGCCACGAGCATCGGCGCGGCGAGGAGAAGCGCGAGCACGCTCTTCATTCCTCCATTGTGGCAAAACCGAACTTCCGGTTCTGTTTTGGCCGCGTAAGCAACTGATTTCAAAGCGCAATGGAGACAGATTTCCGCACATCATGTGCGGTTTTCTCTCCGATACAGCACGTGACGGCGGAGCGGGTGGCCTTCGGGGATACGGGGATGGTCGAAGTCGTCGCGCGGGTCGTGGGTGAAGCCGAGCTTCTCCATGACGCGGCGGGAGGGGAGGTTCGCGACCGACGTGAAAGAGACAAGCGGGCCGGACCAGTGGCGGAGAATCTCGCGCGCGCCTTCGGTGGCGAGGCCTCGGTTCCAATGCGCGGCGGCGAGGCGCCAGCCGATCTCGACGCAGGGGGTGAAGTGGGCGTCGAAGGTCGGGGCCCAGAGGCCGATGTAGCCGATGAATTCGCCGGTGCCGCGGAGTTCGACGGCGAGGGGTCCGTAGCCGTGGGTGGCGAGGAACGCGTCGGCGCGGTCGGCGAGGGCGTCGCTCTCTTCGCAGCTGAGGGTCGAGGGGAAGAACTGCATCACGCGCGGGTCGGCATTCAGGGCGGCGAACGGGACACGGTCGGCGGGCTGCCAGGGGCGGAGGAGGAGTCGCGGAGTCTCGAGTCGGGTCACGGGAGGAATCTCCGGGTCCATACGTCGAACGCGGCGAGGAAGTCGCGGAGGGCGGCGCGGGTGGGCTCGTCCGTGAGGACGCCGTCGTGGAACTTCTCGTGGGCGTGGCCGATGAGGAACTCGGGCGCGGGCATGACGGCGACGTTGAGAGGAGCGAGGATCTGGCGGAGGTGGAGTTGGGCGCGCGCGGTCCCGACGCTGCTGGGGGCGGCGCCGAGGATGGCGGCGGGCTTGCCGTCCCAGGAGTTGGCGCCGAGGGGCTGCGAGCCCCAGTCGATCACGTTCTTGAGGACGCCGGAGATGGAGAAGTTGTACTCGGGAGTGGCGAAGAGGAGCGCGTCGGCAGCGCGAATGCGCGCGCGGAGATCGAGGACCGGGGCGGGCGGCGCGGTTTCAAGGTCCTCGTTGTAGAGTGGGAGCGGGGAGGGGTCGTAAAGGTCGAACGTGGCGGAGGAGAGGTCGGCGGCAGCGCGGAGGAGGGCTCGGTTGTGAGAAAGGAGGCGGAGACTGCCGGGGATAGCCAGGATGCGGGACACAGGGTAGACCGCATTTTAGCGCTACGATGATGGTGCTGTATGCGGGCGTCAACGTTCTGGAGAACCGTTACCGTGGATCGATCGAACTTCCTCGACTCTCTCGTGAGTCTGCTCGAAGATCATGGCATACAGTACTGCGTGATCGGCGGACAGGGCGTAAATGCGTATGTCGAGCCGCTGGTCAGCTTAGACCTGGACTTGGTGATTGCCGCCGAGCGGATCGCTTTGGCGGAGTCGCTGTTCCGGGGACGGTTCGAAGTCGAGGTTTTTCCGCATAGCCTCAATATCTCCTCGGCGGATTCTGCACTGCGAGTGCAGATTCAGACCGATCCGCGGTACTTCGATTTCGTCCGGCGTGCGGCGGTGCGGGAGGTTCTCGGGGTCGAACTGCCGGTGGCGGATGTGCGGGACATCTTGCAGGGGAAGGTGTGGGCGGCCCTCGACTCGGGGCGGCGTCCATCGAAGCGGCGGAAGGATCTTCTGGATATCGAGCGGCTGATCGAGTCCTACCCTGAGTTGCGCGAGAACGTGCCCGCGGAATTGCTGGAACGGCTCGGATAACGCCCCCTCCGCCTGAACCGGGACCTCCGGGCTGCCACGGTATCATAAAGGGGAAAGCCTCCCTAGATGTCGTTGAAATCCGACCCCGATATGGGTATCAATAGCTGGCTCGAGGACGAGCTATACCAACAGTACCTTCACGACCGCACGGCGGTCGATGACGAGTGGAAGCATCTTTTTGAGAAGTCCAACGGCGCCTCCAAGCCCGCGGCCTCCCCTTCCCCTGCCCCGGAGCCTCCCGCTTTCGGCGACCTGCAGCCGCTTCGCGGCATCGCCGGGAAGATTGCCGAGAATATGGGCGCTTCCGTGGTCATTCCGCTCGCCACTTCGCAGCGGACCATCGCCGTCAAGGTCATGGACGAGAACCGGCGCATCCTGAACCAGCACCGGACCCTCATTTCGCGCTCCAAAGTTTCGTACACCCACATCATCGGGTGGGCCATTGTCAAGGCGCTCGGCAAAGTTCCCGGGATCAACAACGCTTTCGCCGAGAAGGACGGCCAGCCGTATCGCGTGATGCGTCCCGAGATCAATCTCGGGATCGCCGTCGACGTCGCGGGCAAGGACGGCGCGCGCTCCCTGCTCGTTCCCAACATCAAAAACGCCGGTTCGCTAACCTTCGCGAAGTTTCTCGCGGCGTTCGACGACCTGGTGGCGCGGGCCCGCGTCGGCAAGCTGACGCCGAACGATTTCCAGGGCACGACCCTCTCGCTGACGAATCCAGGGACGGTCGGGACCATGTCGTCGAATCCGCGGCTGATGATGGGCCAGGGCGCGATCATCGCGACCGGCGCCATCGATTATCCGGCGGAGTATCGCGGGGCGGCCGACGAGACGCGCGCGGTGCTCGGCATCTCCAAGGTGATGACGATCACCTGCACGTACGACCACCGCATCATTCAGGGCGCGGAGTCGGGCGCATTCCTCGGCGCCGTGCAGGACCTGCTCGACGGCGAGGACAAGTTCTACGAAGGCGTCTTCGAGGACCTCAAGATTCCGCACCAGCCGGTGCATTGGCAGAACGACCGCCAGGCGCTGCTGCCCGGGATCACCGCGGCGCGGTACGCCGAGATCGCCAAAGAAGCCGGCATCATGCAGCTGATCAATGCGTACCGCGTGCGCGGGCACTTGATCGCCGACCTCGATCCGCTGGGCTCGGAGCAGAGCTACCATCCGGAGCTCGACCCCGAAACGTACGGCCTCACGATCTGGGATCTCGACCGCGAGTTCCTGACCGGGACGCTCGGACAAGTGAACAGCGAGACGGGGCCGAAGCACGTCGCGACGCTGCGCGAGATTCTCGAAACGCTGCGCGGCACGTACTGCGGCAAGATCGGCGCCGAGTACATGAACATCCAGGCGCCGGAGCAGAAGCGCTGGCTGCAGCAGCGGATGGAGCCGGAAGCGAACCGCTGGCCGCTCGACCATGAGACGCGCGTGCGCATCCTGCGCAACCTGATCGCGGCGGAGGAGTTCGAGCATTTCCTGCACTCGCGCTTCGTCGGACAGAAGCGCTTCGCGCTGGAAGGCGCGGAGACGGCGGCCGCGATCCTCGAGGAGATCATCGAGAAAGCGGCCGAGGGCGGCGTGGAAGAGATCGTCGTCGGGATGGCGCATCGCGGGCGACTGAACATTCTCGCGAACGTCGTCGGCAAGGACGTGAAGCAGATCTTCTCCGAGTTCGAGGGCGAGATCGACCCATCGAGCACGCAGGGGTCGGGCGACGTGAAGTATCACCTCGGCGCACGGTCGAAGCGGCCGACGGATAGCGGACGCGAGATCACGGTGGCGGTGGCGCCGAATCCGAGCCACTTGGAAGCGGTCGACCCCGTGGTCGAGGGCGCGGTGCACGCGAAGCAGTTGCAGTTGAAGGACGCGGCGCGCGAGCGGGTGATCCCGGTCCTTGTGCACGGCGACGCGGCGTTCGCGGGCCAGGGCGTGGTGGCGGAGACGCTGAACATGTCCCAGCTCGACGGCTACACTACTGGCGGCACGATCCACCTCATCATCAACAACCAGATCGGTTTCACGACGCTGCCGGACGAGTCGCGATCGACGCCGTACTCGACGGACGTGGCGCGCGGCGTGCAGGCGCCGATTTTCCACGTGAACGGCGACAGTCCGCAGGCGGCGATCCGGGTGGCGCAAATGGCGCTGGAGTTCCGGCAGACGTTCAAGAAGGACGTCGTGATCGACATGTTCTGCTACCGCCGGCACGGGCATAACGAGGGCGACGATCCGAGCTACACGCAGCCGATCCTGTACCGGAAGATCAAGGAGCATCCGTCGGTCGCGACGCTGTACACGGAGCGCCTGGTGCGGGAGAAGGTGGTGTTCCCGGACGAAGTCGAGGCGATGCGGAAAGAAGTCGTCAAGAAGCTCTCCGACGCCTACGACGCGGTGCAGCAGCGCGCCGAGCGGTACGAATTGCAGGAGCTTTCGGCGGTGCCGAACGAGGACGTGGGCACGTTCTGTCCGCGCACGTCGGTGAATCAGCAGGTGATCGAGCGCGTCGTCCGCGGGATGACGCAGTTCCCGGAAGACTTCCATCTGCACCCGAAATTGAAGGCGTTTGTGGACCGGCGGCGCGACGCGATGGCGAAGAATACGCCCGTGGATTGGGCGTTCGGCGAGGCTCTGGCGTTCGGAACGCTGGCGCTCGAAGGAACGCCGGTGCGGTTGAGCGGGCAGGATTCGGGCCGCGGCACCTTCAGCCAGCGGCACCTGGCGTTCTACGACTACGAGGACGGACATCGCTACATCCCGCTGCAACACGTGGCGCCGGAGCAGGGCCGGTTCGACGTCTACGACAGTTCGCTGAGCGAGTACGCGGTGCTTGGGTTCGAGTTTGGGTACAGCGTGGCGGACCCGTTGACGTTGACGATCTGGGAGGCGCAGTTCGGGGACTTCGTGAACGGCGCGCAGATTATGATCGACCAGTTCCTGTCGTCGGCCGAACAGAAGTGGGGCCAGCCGAGCGGGCTCACGCTGCTGCTGCCGCACGGCCTGGAAGGACAGGGTCCGGAGCATTCGAGCGCGCGCATCGAGCGGTTCCTGAACCTCTCGGCCGAGAACAACATGCTGGTGTGCAACTGCACGACGCCGGCGCAGTATTTCCATTTACTGCGACGCCAGATGTACGGCGGACCGGATCGGCGTGGAACGCGCAAACCGCTCGTGATCTTCACGCCGAAGAGCCTACTGCGGCATCCGCGGGCCACGTCGGCGATCGGCGAGTTCACGTCCGGGGGCTTCGTCGAGGTGGTGGACGATACGGTGGACGCGGCGAACGTGACGCGGGTCGTGTTCTGTTCCGGGAAGGTGTATTACGACCTGCTGGCGGCGCGCGAACAGCGGAAGGCGGAGCACGTCGCGCTGGTGCGGGTCGAGCAGTTGTACCCGTTCGCGTCGACGCAGGCGAAGGAGATCCTCGGGCGGTACGCGGCGAGCGCGGAGGTTGTGTGGGCGCAGGAGGAGCCGCGGAATATGGGTCCGTGGCGCGTCATGCGCGAGTGCATGGAGCCTCTGCTGGCGTCGACGAGCCGCGAGCTGCGGTACGTCGGGAGGCCGGAGAGCGCGAGTCCGGCGACCGGGTCGGGCAAGCGGCACCAGCAGGAGCAGGCGGAAATCGTGAACGACGCGCTGACGGCCGGGGCGATCTCGGCTACCAAGAAGGTGCGGGTCGTGGCGAGAAGGAAGAAATAGAGGTCTCGTTGTGGGGCAGACTTCAGTCTGCGGCGGGCTTCAGCCCGTCATATCGGGTGCGGGGCTAAAGCCCCGCGCAGGCTGAAGCCTGCCCCACGCAATCACTATCGTCGACACTACTCCTAGCGCGGTGAGCACGAGGCCGTAGAAGAACGAGGCCGGTTGGTAGCGCATGTCGATCTCGTGCGTCCCGGCTTCGACCACTACTCCTCTTATCAGTCCATAGGCCGAGTGGATTTCCGTTTGACGACCGTCGATGCGGGCCTTCCAGCCGGGATACACGCTGTCGCCTAACAGGACCATTCCGCGGCACGACATCGTTGCCCGAATCGTGATTCGATTGGCGGCGTGGCGGATCACTTCGACACGGTCTCCAGCACACGATTCGAGTTGCGGCGCGGGGCCGGTGACGACGGCAGTCGTGTGGAAATCGAGCGACGGGTCCTGGAGACGCGTGCTGGCTGCTGTGTCGGTCGGCGCAGATTCAACTTGGTGGACTGCCCAGGCGCGAGGCATCGCGTCGGGATTGCGGTAGACCTTCACTCCCGAAGTTCCGGTGAACAGGAGTGTCTGCTCCGGACGGCGCGGCTCTTTGCCGAGATAGTGCGTGACGCCGAGAATCTGGTGAGTCCGTTCGGTATGCAGGTAGCCGTCGACGAGGTTCGCCGGGACTCCCGCGACGTAGCCCTGCAGCATTTCGAGCGAGTGCCAATCGCCGAAGTTCTCCGGGACGTCGCCGTCGTTGATGTCGATGCGGATACGGTCGGGCTGCCCGCGAAGGAAGTCCGCAAGATCGCGATGCGCGGGGAGCATCGACGCGAAATGGAGCTGATTGCCTTCGGCGATGTGAGGGAACGAAGCGGCGAACGGCGTCAACTCGACCAGCACGAGTCCGATGAGGAGCACCCGCGACCGCGTGAGCGCGGCGCCTCCGAGGCACAGGGCGGTGAGCCAGAGTCGCGGGGAGGCCGGCGGTCCAGTGTACATGCGGGCGGCGGCAATGGCGAGCAGGAAGATCGCCGCGCCGCCCATCCACCGGGCCGATCGTGCAGCGCGAGATTCCAGGCCGTACGCGGCCCACACGGCCAGCGCAAGGTTGACGAACAGAATCGCGCGGCTGGGCACGCGGGCGCGGGCCATCATCGGCGAGATCGCATAGACGATGCCGTGGAGCGGAGTCGCGGAGCCGAGCGCGTAGACGAGCGCCACCGCGCCGACCGCAGCGAGCCAGCGGACCTCGCGGCGGTTCCAGTTCGCGGCCAGTCCGGCGATCGCGAGCGCAACGACCACCGCGCCGAGAAACGGAGAGATGTCCGCGTAGGTGTTGCCGGTCGGCAGCGCCGTCTCGGCGACCGCCTGGACGGGCAGCGAGTAATCCGTGTGAACGGTGTACGGGACGCGGTCGTTCCAGCCCGCGGGCTGCGCGGCGCCGACCCAGCGTTTGGAGATGCGCGCGAACTCGTAGGTCGGCAGGAGTTGGACGGCCGCGACGAGCGTCATGATCCCGAACGCGAGCACGGCATATGACAGGAGGCGCGGCTTGCGCCACGTGAGTCCAACCCAACTCGCCGCGACCAGGACGGAGAGCATCAGCGGGAGCTCATGATGTCCGCTCAGCCACGCGATGCCGAGGAAGAAGCCGCAGAGGGCGGAGTTGGCGGCAGGCCGCTCGCCGCGGACCGCGCGCGCGAGGTAGAGCAAGACGAGCGGCGCCCAGATCGCTCCGTTCATGACGTCGATCCAGGGGACGCTCCCGAGGAAGCCACCGAAGGCGAACGCGCAGCCGGCAAGGATCGCGGCCGCGCGCCCGAGACGCAGTTCGCGGCAGAAGGCGTAGCAGAACAGCGCCGCCATGGCGTGGACCGCGACGAAATACCAGTTCAACATGTCGTTGCGCAGGTAGCCGGCGGAGTCGAGCGGGAGGAACGCGAACAGCAGATTCAGTGGGAAGAGCGGACCGGGTTGCGTCTGGCCGATCAGCGATTGGCCGCACCAGATATAGGGGTCCCAGAGCGGGAAGCGTAGGCGATGGAGTTCGCGCGCCTGGAACTGGAGACGCGGCAGTTCCAGGTAGCTCATGTCCGAATGATCGAACCAGATGTACTGGTTCGTGAGCGTGAGCTTCCAGTAAAACGCGAGCGTGAGGACGAGCAGGATCAACGGTCCTGCCCAGCGGGTCCGCGCGCTCGCCGGCAGATCGCTACCCGTTCAGCGCGAGGTCGAGATTCTCGATGGCTTCGTCGATCTCGTCGGTGTTCTTGAAGCCCACCGTGACGGAGTCGACGCCCGCCACGTTGAAGGCGTGCCGCATGGCGGCCTTGCGATCGTCGCGATTGGTGAACGCGCCTTCGCCGATCAGCTTCATGCTGATGATGCCCATGCCCTGCTGCTTCACCGTTCTGGTGTGCTTCACGACTTCGGGGACATCGCCCAAGCCCTGCGTGTTGAAGTCCTCGGCGTCCATTTTCGTACCCTTGTGGTTCTGGCGGATCATCGCGATCTGCAGCCACTTATTGCCCGGGAACTGCCGGAGCGCGGGCAGGCCGTGGACCGAGGCGCCGTAGCCGCGCACCATGTCCTTATGCTTCGCTTCCTGAATGCCGTCCTGCCACTTCACCGTGTCGGTGGGCCAGCTCGCGACGTGCTGGTAGTGCATCAGCATGATGTCGAAGTAGTCGAGCTTGGCGTAGGTGCGCAGCTCGTCGATCTTCTGGAGCGGGTCGACGCCGGGCGAGGTGGTGGCCTTCGACATGATGCGGTACGAATCGCGCGGCACTCCCTTGAGGGCGATGCCGAGCATCTGGTGCATACCGCCGTAAGACTCGGCAGTCTCGAAGAAGCGGATACCCTTATCGTAGGCGTAGCGGACCAGGCGGGTGAACTCGTCCTGCCCGAGGTTGCGCTGGACGCGTCCGCTGAACGTGCCGGTGCCGAAGGCGAGGCGCGTGACTTTGACGTCCGATTTGCCGAGCGTGACCCAGTCTGTGGCGCTACGCTTGGCGGCGTAAATGGGAGCGCTGGACATCCCGCCGACGAGCGCGGCGCCGAAGCCAGCCTTCAAGAAATCGCGTCTGGAATGGTGAGCCATCAGCCCCCTCCGTTCGCTGTCATGCTATCACAGGCGCGACGGCCGCCTGGGATAGAATCTCCCAATGGCAACTCGACGGGCTTGGTTCGGCGGGGCTCTGGCCGCGGCGTTGGCGGCGTGCAAGAAAGCGGGGCCTCCGGCGGCGGAACCGGGACTGCTTGGCAAACCGGTGAGCGGGTATGGCGAGCGGTCCGCGTTCGAGAAGGCGCTGCGGCTGGCGCCGGACTCGCATTTTCCGGAGACGGGCCCCAGCCGAACGCCGCTGCAGGACTCGGTGGGCATCCTCACGCCGTCATCGCTGCACTACGAGCGGCACCACGCCGGCGTGCCGAAGATCGACCCGGCGGAGCATCGCCTGATGATCCACGGGATGGTGGGCCGTCCGCTGATGCTCACAGTCGCGGAGATCAAGCGGCTGCCCTCGGTGTCGCGGATTCATGTGCTGGAGTGCTCGGGGAACGGTGGAACGGAGTGGGGTGGGCCGGGCGCGAAGACGGCGCAGGTGAGCCACGGCTTGGCGAGTTGCAGCGAGTGGACTGGCGTCCCGCTGCGGTTGCTGCTCGAGGAGGCGGGCGTGCAGAAGCGCGCCAAGTGGCTGATCGTCGAAGGGGCGGACCCGTGCAAGATGCAGCGCAGTCTGCCCATCGAGAAGGCGATGGCGGACACATTGGTGGTGTGGGGGCAGAACGGGGAGGCGTTGCGCCCGGAGCAGGGCTACCCGCTGCGGCTGTTCGTGCCCGGGTGGGAGGGCAACATCTCGGTGAAGTGGCTGCGGCGCGTGGAGGCCGTCGAGGAGCCGTACATGGTGCGAGACGAGACGTCGCACTACACGGACCTGATGCCGGACGGCACGGCGCGGATCTTTACGTTCGCGATGGAAGCGAAGTCCGTGATCACGCACCCGTCGGGCGGGGGCCGGTTGAGCGGACCGGGATTTGTCGAGATCGGCGGGCTGGCATGGTCGGGGCGCGGGCGGATCGAGAGGGTGGAGGTGTCGACGGACGGCGGGGCGACGTGGAGCGACGCGGCGCTGCAGGAGCCGCGTCTGCCGATCGCGTTCACACGATTCCGACTGCCGTGGCGGTGGGAGGGCGGTGAGGCAGTGCTGCTCTCACGGTGCACGGACGAGAGCGGGTACGTACAGCCAACCCGCGAGGAGTTGGTCGCGGTGCGCGGCACGAACTCGCAGTATCACTGCAACGCGATCAAATCGTGGAAGGTGGCGGCGGACGGGACCGTGTCGAATGCGTAGCCCGTGGTTGGTGGTGGCGGTGGTTGCGGCGGCGTGGGCGCAGTCGCCGAAGTACGGGGTCGGGCGGACGCCGACGGAGGAGGAGTTGCGCGGCTGGGCGATCTCGATCGCGCCGGATGGGAAGGGACTGCCGCCGGGTCGTGGGACGGCGGCGGAGGGCAAGGAGCAGTACGCGAATCGCTGCGCGAAGTGCCACGGGGCGAACGGCCAGGGCAAGGACTCGGTGGCGCTGGCCGGCGGACAAGGGTCGCTGAAGGGGCCGAAACCGCTGAAGACGGTCGGCAGCTACTGGCCCCACGCGACGACGGTGTTCGACTACGTGCGTCGGGCGATGCCGTTCGACCGTCCGGGAACGCTGAGCGACGGGCAGGTGTACTCGCTGACTGCTTACGTGCTGTATCTGAACGGGTTGGTAAAGGAAGGAGACGTGATCGACGCGCAGTCCCTGCCGAAGGTGCGGATGCCGAACCGGGAGGGATTCGTGGCAGACCCGCGGCCGGACGTAAGGAAGCGGGCTCGATAGCTCACCGCGATTGGAGCGCCCGTGCCGGATCGGTGGCCGCGACGCGGTAGGCCGGGACGACGCTGGCCGCCGCGCACGCGAGCAGCAGGGTGACGATCGCGAAGGCATACGCGGCCGGGTCCGGACCCGTGATTCCAAAGAGCAGCCTGGCAAGCAGGCTTCGCAGCCATGTGGCGGCGGCAAAACCCGTCCCGGCGCCGAGCAGCGCCCACCCGGCCGTGTCTCTGCCGATGAGACGGACGATGTCGGCGGGGCTGGCTCCTACGGCCATCCGCACGCAGATCTCGGCGCGGCGCTGCGTGACCGCGTAGGAGAGCGCCGCATAGATCCCGAAGGCTGCCAGCAGCAGCGCGCACGAGGCCAAGGTCGAAACGATCACGCCGTTGAAGCGCGAGCCGGAGAGCGTGCGGTCGACGAGCGCGTCCATGGTCGTGACCTCGCTGATCGGCTGATTCTTGTCGATGTCGAAGACGGCGCGGCGGACGGCATTGGCGAGGGTCCAAGGGTCCCCGGTCGTCTTGACGACGAAGTCGCTGCGGTGTTGCGCGCGCTGCTGCATCGGAACGTAGAAGTCCGGCCACGCGGACTGCCATTCGCGATAGCGGACCGCGGCCGCCACGCCTACAACCGTCAGCCAAGGGGCTCGGACAGCGGACCCGAGTCGGATGCGTTTGCCCACCGCGTCGCCGTGGGGCCAGTGGCGGCGGGCGGTGTTCTCGTCGATGATGACGACCCCGGGCGTCGTCGGGGTATCGGCGGAAGTGAAGTCGCGCCCCGCGACGAGGCGAATGCCCATCGTCCGAAAATAGTCGGGGCTGATCGCCTCGTAATTTCCGTTCGGATTGTCTTGGGAGCGGCTGGGCGGCTGGCCTTCGACCGCATATACGGTGTCCCACCCGACCGCGCCGGAGAGAGGCCGGATGAGGACGGCAGCGGCCGACTCGACGCCCGGCAGCGCGCGGACCTTGGAGAGGACGTCGGAATACAATGCGGCGCGGCGCGACGCCTCCGCATTTTCGAGGGTGACGCGGAAGGTGAGAATGCGCTGCGGGCGGAAGCCGGGGTCGACCGCGGCGAGATTGGCGAAGCTGTGGACCAGGGTTCCCGCGCCGACCAGCAGCAACGCAGTCAGGGCGCCCTCGAGGGCGAGCAGAAGCCGTCCCAGGCGAGATTGAGCGTGGGACCGGGTCGAGCCGCGGCCGGCCTGTTGGAGAACTTCGTTCGGGTCGCGCCGCGAAGCCAGGAAGGCAGGGCCGAAGCCAAACAGCAGAACGGTCACCATGGCGAGACCCAGGCCGAACAGCAGTACCCAGGGGTCGAGGGCAGCGTCCGCGATGCGCGGCACGCCGGCGGGCGCGAGCGCGACGATGACACGAATCCCGACGGCCGCGAGGATCAGTCCGAGGGCGCCGGAAGCCGCCGCCAATATCGCGGCCTCAGCGACGAGGAGGCGGAAGAGTCCCTTGCGGCTGGCGCCCAGCGCGGTGCGAATCGCGAGTTCGCGCCCACGCTCGGCCGCGCGATTCAGCAGCAGGTTGGCCGCATTGGCGCAGGCGATGAGGAGCACGAGGAGGACCGCGCCCAAGAGAATCCACGTGGCGGGTCTCGCCGCTCCGAACATCTCGTCGAGCAACGGGGTTACCAGAACAGGGCGCCTCGCTCCGATGGCTTCCAAACGAGTGCGCGCTCGCGCGGCCGTGACGCCGGGTTTCAACCGCGCGACAGAGCGGAAGACGCCGAGGTCGGCGCTGCGCTCCACGTCCGGCCAAGCCGCGTGTAAGGGCAACCAGACCGCGACGTCGCGCGGGAAGTCGAACTCCGGACGCGCGATGCCGACTACCGTCACCGCACCGCCCGAGACACGCAGGCTCTTGCCGACGATCCCGAAGTCGCCGCCCAATCGGGTGCGCCAGAAGCGGTAGCTCAGGACGGCGGCAGTGGCGCCGGCGCGGTCGTCGTCTTCGGTGAGCAGGCGGCCGGCGAACGGCGTGGCGCCGAGCACACGAAAGTAGTTGCCGCTCACGGTCGTGCTGTCGACCTGCTCGGGCCGATCGCCCACGTAGACGGAGAGGTCGAGATTCACAGACGACGCCAGTGCCATGCCGTCGAGAACGTCGTCCGCTTTCTGCCACTCGGTGAGATCGCGATAACTGAGCTCGACGCTCTTCTGGCCATGCGCCTCGTCGGCGCGCCAGAGCGCCACCAGCCGTTGGGGATTGTCGACACCGAGAGAGCGGAGCTGAATCGCGGAAAACACACTGAACACCGCGGTCGCAGCGCCGACCGCCACCGCGACGCCGATCACCACCGGAAATGCGAACGCGGGCGCGCGCCGGAGCTGACGCAGCAGGCGAAGAAAAGCGGTCATCGCTGCATCAGTTTATCGAGAATCGACGGGCGTACCACCTTGGCATTTCAAAGCACACCAAAAAGGTCCGATTTGAGCGATAATAGAGTTGGGTTTCTTATGAGCGGTAAGTTCCCGATCCACCCGAGCCATCCCGAGCGCATCTGCTGGGGCTGCGAGAAGTTCTGCCCCGAGGACGATATGTGCTGCGGGAATGGAACGATCCGGTCGCCGCATCCGGTGGAGCTGATGGGCGAGGACTGGTTCGAGATTCTACAGGCAGAGGAAGCAGCGTCGGCGGCGCGTGCCCTGCAGGTCGAAAATCCCTGAGAACCGTTAACCAAAGAGAACTACCTGCCCCCCTCACAACTCGTTTGTAATATATGGGAATGAGTGCGCCGACTGCCGTTCCGCTAGCGCCGCTCGAGCCAGAATCGCTCGAACAGACAGGCCTCGCGGAATCCACTGTCGAGCAGCTCATCATCAAAATCCTTTATTTCCGCGGAGATCTCTATGGACAGGATCTCTCCGCCGCCATCGGCCTTAAGTTCAGCGTCATCCAGGACATCGTCGAGACGTTGAAGCTGCGGTACCTCCTCCAGGTCAAAAAATCTCTGGGCGTCGGCAGCGTGGCATCCATGTTCTCCCTGACGGACACCGGGCGGGCGCGGGCACGGGAACACCTGGAAAGCAATCAGTATTCGGGACCTGCGCCGGTGCCGCTCGAGCAGTACATCGACATGGTCCGGCAGCAGCGTCCGCGGGAAGGCTGGCTGACCAAAGAGGCTCTGGCCAAAGCGTTCAAGGGGATGGTGCTGACGGAGCGGATCCTGTCGCAGATCGGGCCGGCGGTGAGTTCGGCGAATTCCCTGCTCCTTTACGGCAAGCCCGGCGACGGCAAGACCTTCTTGATCGAATCGCTGGCGAATCTCGAGACTGCGCCGATTTTTCTGCCGTACGCGATCGAGTGCCAGGGCAACATCGTCCAGCTCTACGACCCGATCTACCACCACCGTGTCGACGGCGACGACGACGCGCCGACGGGACTGGCGGTCGCGGCGGAGCGCGCTTACGACCGGCGCTGGGCGAAGTGCAAACGGCCGTTCATCGTGACCGGCGGCGAGTTGTCAATGGACATGCTCGACTTGCGCTACAACGGGACGTCGAAGGTTTACGAGGCGCCGTTCCAGTTGAAGGCGAATAACGGCATCTACCTCATCGACGACTTCGGACGGCAGCGCGCCACGCCGGCGGAGGTCCTGAATCGCTGGATCGTGCCCATGGAGCGGCGGGTCGACTTCCTGAGCTTCCTCACCGGCGGCAAAATGACGGCGCCGTTCGAGGCGTTCCTGGTCTTCTCGACGAACCTCAATCCGTCCGACCTCGGCGACGAGGCGTTCCTGCGCCGCATCCAGTACAAGCTGCTGTTGCGCGGTCCCGCGGAAAACGAGTTCGTCCGGATCTTCGAGAATTTCTGCACCACGCGAAAGATCCCGTTCCAGCGTGAGCTGATCACGCGCTTCATCGAGAAGCGGTACCGCCGGACCAACAAAGTCTTCCGCCGCTGCCATCCACGCGATGTTCTCTCGCACGCGCTCAACCTGATCCACTTCGAGAAGCTGCCCTACGCGCTGACCGACGAGTTGTTGGACCGCGCTTACGACAGTTGCTTCGTCCAGGAATCGCAGGACGAGGCGCAGGCGACTGCCACCGCCGCGGCGGCTTCGTCGACGAGCACGACGATGGCGGCCGCAGCCGCGCCGCCACCGGTCGAGAACACGATCATGCCGGTGATGACGCAATCGTGCGCGGATTTCTGGGGCGACGAGGTGGCGCAGATTCCGACCGCGTTCGGGACACTGGCGTACCTGGCCGGTTTCCGCAACCGTGCGACCGGGGCGTACCACGAATTAGAATCGGCGCGCCGGTACGGAGAGGCGGAGACGGCGCGAGTCCTGCACAAGCTGCACGCGCGGGCGTTCGCGGACTGGCTGTCGTTGAATCTCGAACAGCAGACCCGCGACGTGGCGCGCTACCTGGCGTCCACCGACGGAGCGGCGTCGAAGCTGAACGGAGAGTTCCGCGAACTGGTCGGACTGCATTCGCCGGCAGGAGCGCGGACCGAAGACATCCAACGCTTCTCGCAGTACTTCGCGGCGATCCTCGACAACTTGCTGCCGAAGAGCCCCGAACCACCGCGGCCGGAGCGGGCAGAGCCCCCGGCAGTCGAGCGGATCGCGTAGGCCAAAAGCTAAACGCATTCTCTCGCAAAGGCGCAAAGCCGCTAAGAACACAGACTCGATGCTGTGTTCTTAGCGGCTTTGCGCCTTTGCGAGAGATAGTTTTTGCAGCTAGCGTTCGCTCTTGAAGTTCAGGAGGATCTGCGTCTGGCTCTCGACGGGGACTCCGTTGAGGGTCGTGGGGCGGTAGACCCAGCTCTTCACGGCGTCGGCGGCGGCCTGGCGAAGGAGGGGGTGCCCCTTCACTACCTGGACGGATTTCACCTTGCCGTCAATTCCCACCGTCGCGACCAGTTCGACGACTCCGCCGGCCCCGGTCTCACGAGCCATCTTGGGGTACTCGGGGTCACGCTTCTTGATGAGCTGCGCCTGGACGATCTGTCCGCCCTGGTGCGGCGCTGCCGCGGGTGCGGACGTCGAGGACGCCGAAGGCGCGGGCGCCGTCGGAGTAGGCAGCGGGGCTTGAGTGGTCCCGAGGCTGCCGAGGTTCACGCCTTGCGAGTTCACGGGAAGCGATCCGCCGATAGCGGGTGCGTCGGCACCTTCGGTCGGCGCGCCGCCGGCTGGGCGCAGACGCTGTGCGAGCGAGTCGGCATGGAACGGTTTGCTGGCTTGCGCCAGGCGGACGGGCTTTTCTTCCTCCTCGGCGGCGGACGGTCCTCCCGACGCGGCTGCGCTGTTGGCATCGGCCGGAGTCGGCGGCTTGTTCGGCGTGGTCGCTGCGGTCTGGGCTTGTTCGGCGCCCGGATCCGCCATCGGCGACGGACGGCTGCGGAGGACGCGGACCGATTCGCTACCTGTTGTGGGCTGTCCGGCGCGCGACACTTCCATTTTGAAGACTACGTCGCCGGTCACCGGCGTATAAACGATGCTGCCGGTGCGGAGCTGCGCGAGGTCCATCTCGACGTTCTCGTGCTGCGGACCGTCGGAGATTGCGAGCACGGCGTGGTCGGCCTTCTTAACGGCGTCGGAATCGCGATTCCAGGTGATGACGACGTCGGCGCCGTTGCGGTCCACCTTGAGGGCGAGTGGGGAGCTGTCCTGCGGTGACCCGGCGGGGACGTTGCCGCGGTGCAGCATGCCGGAGGAAAGGACGAAGCCGACACATACGATGACCGAGACCAGCGCGCCGAGCGCGATCCACAGCAGCTTCGACGATCCGGACTTCGCCGGCTCCGGTTCGGCAACTTCGACAGCGGCCGCTTTGGGCTCGACCTTGGCTTCAACCTTTGCTTCGGCCTTAGTCTTGGACTTCGATTTGGTTTCCGACTTCGCCTCTACCTTGGGTTCGGGCTTGCGCTCCGGTTCGACGGCCTTGGGCGGCTCGGGAGCAGGAGCGGGCGGCTCCGGCTTCGGCGCGACGGCGACGGGTTCGGGCACAGGCGTGGGAACCGGTTCCGGGACCGCGGCGACGGGCGCGGGCAGCGGCTCGGGCGCGACTTCGCGACGGCTCGCGATCGGCACAATCTGGGCTCGGATCACCGGACGCGGGGTCGCGGGCATGGCTCCGACGCTGCGCGGTCCCGCGACGGCGGTGTCATATAGACTGGGCGCGGACTTCGCCGCGTCCTGCGTGGCGCGGAACGGGAATTCGAGACAGCTCGCATCGCCATGGACCGTGCCGTCCTCGCGGATGAAGATGCCGGCGATGCTGGCCTTGGCGGCTGCGGGGCGGATCACGAGCGCGATCTGGTGCGGCTCGCGGAAACGGGAGTCGAAGAGCGCCAGGTCGGCTGCGTCGAGCGAGAGTCCTTTGCGAGTGTGGCTGCGATAGAAGCCGACGGGGCGGGCTCCGACCGAGGCGCGCAGTTCGATGGCGCGGTCGAGACGCGAAAGCTCGGCGTCGCTGAGTCGATAGAGCGGGCCGGAGGCATACTCGCAGTCGATCGGCTCGAAGCTTTCGATCATCACGGCGAGAGGCGAGCCCGGCGTGACGCTTCCAAATAGAACGCCGCCGATCTCCGAGCCTCTCGAACTGAGCGAACGGAAGCTCTCGACCGCGGCGCGCTCGAGCGGCGCGATCAGAGTCAGCGGAATGGCCACCGACACCGGCTTGCCGGCGGGTGTCCAGAGGTAGCACTCGGCAGGAGCGGGCGCGACGAGGCCGTCGTCAAAGCGGGTCGCGCGGGCCGTCGAATCGTTCATCAGAGCCTCCCGGTTTCAGCGATGATTTTACCCGGCTTTTTGGGAATTTCATAAGAGATTTTTCGTCCATTACCAAAAGTAATTAGCCATTGCTTAGCATTCCTAACCCTTTGTATTATCAGATGGTTATCCTTAGATAGCAGAAGCGTGCTACCGGGATTTATCCTGGCAAATTCCATTTGAAATCCCTATAATGGGGCCCGTACGATGGCTGCCAGAACTTGTCTACTCTGCGGAAAGGCCCTGGGGCGCATGCGGGGCGGCGCCGGAGACGAGTTTTGCTCGCGCGAACACCGCAATCAATACCGGCTGCGGCAGGGTATGGAGCGGCTCGCGGAAGCCAACCAGGTGGCGAGCGTCGTGCGGCGGCGGGAGAACCCGCGGCAGATTCCGGTGGACCAACTCCGGGCGCACGGCAACGACACTCCACGCGCCTTTTTAGAATCGCGGCGCGTCAGCGGCACGCCTGGCGCATTCCTTCCCGAGCTCAAGCCCGCGGCGGCCGCGCTGCCGGCGACGACTCGCTTTCTACAACCGCTTGCCGATGGTTGTCCGGCCGCGATCGAATTGCCCGCGCCTCCGATGCCGGTCCACAGCGTCATGCCGGCTCCGGGACCGAAGGCAGCGCTGATCGCGCATGTCGCACCGGCGCCTCCGATGCATCCGCTCCCGCACATCGCGGCCGTACGGTCGCGGCGGCGCGCCGCCACGGCGCCACGCCGAAAACTCTCGGCACGCGAGTTCCGCGGTCAACTCAAGGCGATATCGACGCTCGACGCCGGACGGCCGCGCAAGATCGCGACGCCCGTAAAGGGACGCGCGCTGCGGGTATCCATGGCGGCGGGCTTCCGAGTGCCGGAATGGAAGATGGGCGCGAGGACAGGAGCACGGCCCGAGATCGCCGGAATGCGGTGGCCCGGCGTCCGGCCTGTGCACGCGATAGCGCGCGCAGCCGCCGAACCGATCGCGAGCGCCATCGCAGTGTCCGAACCCGAGATGCGTATTCCCGCAGCGCCGCCGGCGGCTTTCGAGGGCCGATTCCGCTGGCCCGGCGCGATCGCGGTCTCGATTGAATTCACCGATATCGCAAATGGGCAGCGCACGGCATTTGTTCCGTTCAGCAACCCCGAGGAGCGAAGATGAGCACGACAGCAATGAAGACCATTCCTATGCCGACATCCAGGGGAGCGGAGAGCGGAGGCGGCAACTATCTGTCACGCGCCGTCGCGCTGCACCTCGCCGGGGAACGGGAGGCCGCACTCGAACAACTGCGGCTGGCCGTGGCCGGTGGGCAGGCATCGCCCGAGATTTACCGCGCGATGGGCCACATCCAGTTCGAGATGGCGGCGTACCAGGACGCGGCGAAGACGTACCGGCTGCTGACCGGGATGAAGCCGCAGTACGCGATGGGCTGGTTCAACCTGGCCGTATCGCTGGAGCGGCTCAGCTCGTGGGAGGACGCGGCGCTGGCGTTCGAGAAGGCGGCGGCGCTCGATCAGCGCAATGAGGCGGCGCACCTCGGGCTCGGTGTCTGCCAATTGCGGTTAGAGAATCCGAAGCCGGCGCTGTACTCGTTCGAGCGATGCCTGGAACTCAATCCGGACAACGAGGACGGCGCATTCGGCAAGGCGGCGGCGCTGCAGGCGCTGGCGCACCCTGACGAGGCGGCGCAGATTTACGAAGGCATTCTGGCGCGGAATCCGGATTCGGAGGAGTCGCTCTCCAACCTGATCCTGATCGGCATGACGAAGGAAGACTTCGACATGGTGCGCGACTACTCGGAGCGGCTGCTGGACATCCGGCCGGAATCGAGCGTGGCCCTGGAAGGGCTGGCGGCGTGGTCGTGCGCGGCGAATGAGCCGGCGCTGACGGCGAAGTTCTGCACGCTGCTCGTCTCGGCGGTGCCCGGACATTTTGAGGGCTGGTTCAATCTCGGGCTCGCGCACCAAAAGTCGGGCCGTTGGGAGCAGGCAGCGGAAGCGTACGAAGAGGCCGTGAAACTGCGTCCGCAGTCGTGCGAGGGGCATACCAATCTCGGGATCGTCCGCGAGCATCTGAACGACCGCAAGGGCGCGCGCGCGGCGTACGATCGCGCCATGAAGGCCAACCCGGACGCGCTGGCTCCGATGTGGAATATCGCGCTGCTGCTGGAGCACGCAGGCGAGGCGGCGGAGGCGGAGCGGTGGTATCACGCGGTCCTCGAGAAATCGCCGAAGGAAGAAGAAGCGCGTTTCCGGCTGGGCTTCCTGCGGCTGCAGCGCGAGGATTATCGCGGCGCGGCGGACGCCTTTGAAGCGTGCCTGCGGTATCGTCCGAACTGGCCCGAAGCGCAGGCGAATCTGGCGCTATGCCAGGCTGGGATGGGCGATCGCGCGCAGGCGGAGCGGATCTACACCAAGATGCTCGACGGCGATGCGAACTCGCCCGACGCGCTGCGCGGCCTGGCCGCGATGGCGGTGCAGAGCGGCGACTTCGAAGCGTCCCTGCAGTATCACTCGCGGCTCATCGAATTAGGCGAGCGGTCGGCGGAGGTCCTGTATAACGCCGGGCTGATGCACGAGAAGGCGGGGCAGCTCGATAAGGCGGCATCGCTCTACCGAGAGGCGCTGGAGCAGCAGCCGGATATGGCGGAGGCCCTGTTGAATCTCGGCCGCATTCTCGAAGCGTCCGGAAAGCCCGTCGAAGCGCGTGCCTGCTGGACTCGGGCGTTGGAAGCGGAGCCGGCGCTGGCCCAGGGGTACTTCGGGCCGGCGATCGACTGACAAGGCTGGGAGTCAGTAGGGCGGGCTTCAGCCTGCGCGGGACTTCAGTCCCGCTCTTCAGAGCAGTCTAGAAGCGGGACTGAAGTCCCGCGCAGACTGAAGTCTGCCCCACACCTCTTCGAAGCGCTCCCGTGGGGCGAAGGAGGATTGAGTTCCGATTCCTAACGTCGAGAGCGCCGCGTAGACGTTCGCCTTCCGAATTGCCTCCACTTCGGGATCTCCCCCCGCCAGGAACGTCGCGAAGGCACCGATGAAGGCATCCCCCGCTCCTGTCGTGTCGACCGGCGTGACTCGATGCGGCGGATGGTGGCCTTCGTTCGACATCGCTCCGTTCGCTCCCAGCGTCACGATCACGCTTCGGACACCGCGATCCCTGAGGGCGGCGGCGCAGGCGCGCGCCTCGTCGGCGTTCCCGACCGGCATGCCGGCGATCACCTCCGCCTCGGTCTCATTCGGGATGAGATAGTCGGCGGCGGCAACTCGGGCGAAGTCGAGCGTTTGTGCGGGCGCGGGATTCAGGATCGAGCGGACGCCGTGTTTGCGCGCGAAGTCGAGCGTGTAATAGACCGTCTCGACGGGCACTTCGAGCTGGAGCACGACGCAATCGGCGGCGCGGATGACGTCTCCGGCGGCGTCGATATCGGCCGGACTGAGCCGGTCGTTGGCGCCCTTCACCACTAAGATCCGATTCTGCCCTGTGCTATCGACAAAGATCGGCGCGACACCGCTCGAGACTCCTGGCGTGATTTGCACGTGGGTCGTATCGATGCCGCGGCTGCGGAAATTCTCGATGGTCGCGGGACCGAAGAGGTCGTCGCCGAGTCTCGCGACCATCGACACCTGTGCTCCGCAGACCGCCGCGGCAACGGCCTGATTAGCGCCCTTGCCGCCGAAGCCGAGATGGAACTCCCGGCCGAAGATCGTTTCGCCGGGACGCGGGAAGGCGTCGGTGAACGTGGTGAGGTCGACATTCGCGCTGCCGACCACCACGATCCGCGGCGACGCCACTAGCGGCCGCCTCCACCCGCGCCCGTCCCCGTGGTGCCGGTGGTCGGCCGCTGGTAATTCGGATATGCCGGCCGCTTCGGCTGCGGGACCGGATGCGTCTTCATCTGCTCCATCGCGATCGTGACGGCGCGCTCGAGCTGCGGGTCGTGACCCTCGGCGACGGCCTTCGGTTCGAGCTCGATCTCGACGTCCGGCTTCACGCCCTTGTTCTCGACATCCCACTGACCCTCGGGATTGAAGAAGCCGAAGTTGGGCGACGTCACGTTGCCGCCGTCCATCAGGGTCGGGTACTGCGAGATGCCGACGAGGCCGCCCCACGTGCGTTTGCCGATCAGCGTGCCGGTCTTCGTGTAGTGGAACATCCACGGCATCATGTCGCCGCCGGAGCCTGCGAATTCATTGATGATCATCACCTTCGGTCCGAAGATCTGGGCCGCTGGCGTGCGGTAGATCGCGCCGTAACGCGGGCTCCACCAGCCCTGCAGCGGACGGTTCATGACGTTGATGATGTAGTCCGCCACCTGCCCGCCTGAGTTGAAGCGCTCGTCGATCACCGCGCCTTCCTTATCGGTCTGGGCGAAGTAGTAGCGGTTGAAATTGGTGAGTCCGCCCTGCCCCGTGTCGGGCAGGTAAACGTACGCCAGCTTGCCGCCCGAAAGCTCGGCGACCTTGCGGCGGTTGTCCTCAATCCAGGCCTGGTGACGCAACTGCGTTTCGGTCGCGACGGGAACGACGGTCAGTTCGCGCGAGCCTGCCCCCGACGGGTCGGTTCCGACGCGAATGATCGTCTGCTTGCCTGCCGAGCCTTCCAGCAGCCGGGAGACATCGTCCTTCGCCTCGAGTTCGCGGCCGCCGATCGACAGCAAGTACTCGCCGGGATTGACGTTCAGACCGGGAGCGGCCAGCGGGCCCTGAAGCTGCGGATTCCAGCTTTCGCCGTTGAAGATGCGCTTGATGCGATACCGACCGTTGGCGATTTCGTAATCGGCGCCGAGCAGGCCGCCCGGGACCGCGCGCGCAGTGGGCAGCGTGCCGCCACCGCCGCGCAGATGTCCGACCGTCATCTCGCTCAGCATGTTCTGGAAGATGTAGTTGAGATCGGAGCGGGAGCCGAGCGAGTCGAGGTACTTCTCGTATTCCTTCTCCGAATCCGCGACGTTGACGCCGTGGAGGTTCGGGTCGTAGAAGTAGCTCTTCTCGATGCGCCACACCTCGTGGTACATCTGCTTCCATTCGGCCATCGGGTCGACGTTGACCTGGACGTCGGCGAGGCGGAGCGCGCCTTCGCCGGGCTTGATCGGGGTCGCCGTGGGCACGATGAAGAACTGGGGAGCGGCAGGAGCGCCTGCGCCGCCGCGTCCACCTGCGCCGCCGGGGGCGGACATGCGGACCAGCATCTTCTCGCCGTTCGCGGAGACGTCGAGCGACGTCACGTTGTCGCCGAGCTTTTCGAGCTTGCGCGTCTTGAGGTCGTAGCGGGAGAGCGTCGTGCCCCCGCCTGCGCCGCGTCCGCCGCCGGCCGCGCCGGCTTCCAGGATGAAAACCTGGCCGGCCTTGCCGGTCTCGAGTCCGAGATACTGGCGGGTTGGCACGGGCAGCGCGACGATGCGCTGCTGGATCTTGTCGAAGTCGATGCGGACCGGCTTGGCTGGCGTTTCTGCCGGGGGCGCACCGCCGCCCCGTCCACCACGACCGGCGCCGGTGTCGGCTGCGGGCTTCGCGCCTTCCTCGTCGCTCTCGGGCGCGAGCGGAGACGGAATGTTGTTGGGCAAGACCGCCAGGTAGACGTTGCTGGTCACGTCGTGCTCGTCGCTCGACATGTCGAGCCCGCTGGTGGTCGGACCGTAGTTGGTGCTGGCCGTGAAGTAGAGGTACTGGCCATCCTTATCGAAGACGGGGCTGCGCGCGTCGCTCATCCCGTCGGTGATCTGGACGCTCTTGGCGCCGTCGAGCGAATAGATGAAGATGGCGCGGAGCCGGTTGGGGAGGGCCTTCTGGAAGGCGATCCACTTGGAATCGGGCGCCCAGGCGAAGTCGCGGCCGAGCTCGTAGAGGTGGTCGGTGTCGACCGTGGTGAGCTTGCCGCTCGCGACGTCGGCGTCGTACAGGTGGAGTTGATTGTCCGTGAACGCAACGTGCTTCGAATCGGGCGACCACTTCGGCTCGAAGTAGTAGGCGCCGTTGCCGGCAAGCGCGATCTTCTGCGGCTCGGCCCCGCCGTTCTGCGGCTTGATGTGGAGGGCGTATTCGCCCGAAGCGTCGGAGAAATACGCGATCGACTTGCCGTCGGGCGACCACGCGGGCGAACGTTCCATCGCACCCGGCGTGTTGGTCAGATTGCGGAGATCGCCCTTCTCGACGGGGATGCTGAGGATCTCGCCGTGAGCCTCGAAAACCGCGCGGATGCCGGTCGGCGAGATGCGCGCATTCGCGATCTGGGTGGAGACGTTTTGAAAGCGCGGACGGACCTCGGTCAGGTCGGCCTGAATGTCGACAGGCACCGCGTGCTCCTTATTGGTGGAGAGGTCGTAGATGTGAATCGTGCCGAACTGCTCGTAGACGATGCCGCCGGGGCCGGCGCTGGCGTGCGTGATGTCCTTGCCCGTGTTCGCGAGAATCTTGGCGACCTTGTTCGATTTCGGATCGAACGAGAACAGCGTCATCGGACCTTCGCGATCGGAGAGGAAGTACACCTTGTCGCCGATCCACATGGGGCAGATGTCGTTGGAATCGGTGCGGGGGATGTGTTGCGTGGTGAGGTCGGCGAGATTCACGACCCACAGATAGCTGGTGCGTCCGCCGCGATAGCGACGCCACGAAACGAAAGTGTCGAACCCGGTCGGGATGTTGCCGGGATCGAGCGGCGCGTAGACCATGTGCTTACCGTCGGGCGAGTAGGCGCCGGCGGCGGCCATCGGGAGCGGAAGACGCTCGGGGAGCCCGCCCTCGGGCGCGACGGTGTAAAGCTGGCTGTAGCGCGAGACCGCGTCGCGGCCGGAGCGGAAGAGGATGCGCTTGCCGTCGGGAGTCCAGCCGACCACGTAATCGGGGTCGGGATGGTAGGTGATGCGCTTCGGAATGCCGCCGGTGACCGGGACCGTGAAGACGTCGGTATTGCCGTCGTACTGGCCGGTGAAGGCGATGGTATTGCCGTCAGGAGAGAAGGAGACGAGCGTCTCCACACCCTGGCCGCCGGTAAGCCGGTTGGCGACGCCGCCGGCCCGGGCGACGGTCCAGAGATCGCCCGCGTAGGAGAAGACGATCTGGGTTTTGTTCATCGCGGGCTTCTGCAAAAGATGGACATTCGCAGCAAAAGCGGCCGGCGCCAGCAAAAGCGCTAAAAGGCATTTCATAGGTGGAACTCCCTGGAAGGACAGTGTAACGCGGTTAAAGGCGGAAGGCAGGTGGCCACGAATGAACACGAATTCACACGAATGAAAACGCGTTTTGTTTATTCGCGTTCATTCGTGGCCAAGTTCCTCAGTTTCTACTGTTGTCTGTACCACTCCAACGTCTTCTTCATGCCTTCCTCGAACGAGTATTTTGGGGCATGTCCGAGTTCGGCGACCGCGGAAGTCGTGTCGGCCTGGGAGTGTTTGACGTCCCCTGCCCGGTCTGGGCCGTATTTCGGCGGGATGGTGACTCCTTCTAGTTTCTGGAGGAGCTCCCAGGCTTGATTGAGGCTGATCCGGCAGCCGTTACCTCCGTTGAACATGCGGCCGGCGACATTAGGCGCTTTGGCGGCCCTCAGGTTCAACTCCGCGACGTCCTCGACATAAGTGAAGTCGCGAGACTGTTCGCCATCGCCGAAAATCGTCGGCGTTTTCCGGTCGAGGATTGCCCGCATGAATAACGAGAGGACCCCCGAGTAGGGGCTCGTCGGGTCCTGCCGCGGACCATAGACGTTGAAGTACCGGAGGGCGACCGTTTCGAGGCGGAAAACCGACGCGAAGATGTTGCAGTAATACTCGCCGACGAGCTTCTGGAGGGCGTACGGCGACTTCGGATGCGGCGTCATCTCCTCGACTTTAGGCAGGACCTCGGTATCGCCGTAGGCCGAGGACGACGCGGCGTAAACGACCCGTCGAGCCTTGCCTTCATGAGCGGCGCGCAGGACGTTGAACGTGCCGTTGATGTTCACGTCATGCGAGGGCACGGGATCGTCGATGGAGCGCGGCACCGAGGGAATGGCCGCTTCGTGGAAGATCACGTCCACTCCGCGGACAAGTGGCGCGATCTCCTCGTAATTGCGGATGTCCGCATTCTGGAAGTCGATGCGCGAACGCACCTCGTCGAGGTTCCGGGCGTGCCCGGTCAGCAGATTGTCGATGACCACGACTTTGGACGCGCCTTCTTCCAGGAGACGGCGCACGATTGCCGAGCCGATGAAGCCGGCTCCTCCGATGACAACGTAATGGCTCATGATGGCAGATTGGCGATTTCAGATTCGAGGTGGCGGAGCGATTCGGTGACCAGGCGCTCGGCGCCGAAAGAGAAGTCGAAAGCTTCGAGCGACACCCAGCCGGCATAGTTCCGCCGGCGGAGCGCCGCGAGGACAGGCTTGAAGTCGTAGTTCCCCGCCCCGCAGTGCTTCCCGTCGAGTTCATTGACGTGGACGTGGCGGATGAGATCGAAGTAGCGGTCCACCAGCGCATCGTGGGGCTCGGTTTCGTCGACCGCATTGTGGACGTCGAACATAGTACGGACGGCGGGGCTTCCGATCTGGTTGACGATTCCGACCGCTTCTTCCAGAGTCGTGATCACGTCCGCCTGGTCGAGCGGCAACGCCTCGACGAGGATCGTGACGCCGCGCGCGCAGGCCTGCGGAGCGACCCCGGCGAGCCCGTCGATATAGTTCTTCGTGGCCTCGGCGCGAGTCGCGCCTCCGGTCGTAGAGCGCTGCTTCGGGGAGCCGAAGACCAACACGCCGTTGGGGCCGAGGTCGGCGGAGAGATCGATCAGGTCGCGGATGTGCTGCCAGGACTCGGCGCGGAGAGCCGCGTCGGGGGTGCTGACGTGTAGTCCCTTGGGGCTGACCATCAGCCAGTGCAGTCCGACGAACTCGAGGCCTTCGGAGGCCATGATGTCGCGGCATTCGCGGCGCTGAGTCGCCGTGACCTGGGAAGGCCGTTCCGCGAGGGTGAACGGTGCGATCTCGATGCCGTCGTAACCGGCTTTGCGGATCGCCTTGCAAGCGTCGGCGAAATTCCACCCTTCGAAGGCCTCGTTGCAGGTGGATTGGCGGAAGCGGTAGGCCATGAAACCTCTAGTGTACAGTGTGGACCACGCGGCGTTTTATGATGGTAAGTCCCGGTACCGGAGCAAATGCGCCAGCGGGCGGAGACTGTCCGCATCTGCCATGATTTCGCGGACCTGGCGATTACATGAAGCAGAGGGCGATCATTATCGGGGCCGGACCCGCGGGCTTGACCGCGGCGCATGAACTCGTGGCGCGGACGGCCATCCAGCCCGTTGTGCTGGAGATGAGCGACTGCGTCGGCGGCATCTCCCGCACGGTCAACTACAAGGGGAACCGCCTCGATCTGGGCGGGCATCGCTTCTTCTCGAAGTCGGACCGGGTGATGGACTGGTGGCTGAAAATGCTGCCGGTCGAAGCGTCGGCGGCCGGCCCGACCACGATCCGCTATCACCGGATGGAGCGCCCGTTGGCGACGGGCAAAGAAGGTCCCGACGCCGCCGCCAGCGACCGTGTGATGCTGTTGCGTCCGCGGAAATCGCGCATTTACTATCTGCGCCGCTTCTTCGATTATCCGATTTCGCTCAGCGGAAAGACTCTGCGCAACCTCGGCCTGTGGCGGACGATCCGGATCGGCTTGAGTTTCCTGCGCAGCACCCTATTCCCGGTAAAGAACGAGAGAACGCTCGAAGATTTCTTCATCAACCGCTTCGGCCGGGAATTGTACCGCGCGTTCTTCGAGTCCTACACGGAAAAGGTCTGGGGCGTTCCGTGCAATCGGATCAGCGCCGAATGGGGCGCCCAGCGGATCAAGGAACTTTCGGTGTGGGGAGCCATCTCGCACGCAATACGGAAGGTCTTCCGCCGGGGCTCGGGTGACGTCGGCCAGAAAGGCACGCAGACGTCACTGATCGAGAAATTCCTGTATCCGAAGTTCGGCCCCGGCCAAATGTGGGAGGAGGTGGCGCGGCGGGTGGTGGAGGGCGGAGGCGAGATCCGGATGGGTTACCGCTTCCACCGCATCCTCACCGACGGATGGCGCGTCCGCGCCGTCGAGGCCATCCACCTGCAAACCGGCCGCACGGAGACCTTCGAAGGCGACTACTTCTTTTCGACCGCGCCCGTGCAGCAACTGATGCGGTCATTCGATCCACCGGCCCCGGCGGGTGTGCTCGAGGTTTCGGACGGCCTCGTGTATCGCGACTTCATCACGGTCGGACTGCTGCTGCGCTCGCTTCGCATTCACGACGACACTCCCGAGGGAAAGAAACTCATCGCGGATAACTGGATCTACATCCAGGAGCCGGACGTGCGGTTGGGCCGGCTGCAGATTTTCAACAACTGGAGCCCGTTCCTGGTCGCCGATCCTGGCACCGTCTGGCTCGGACTGGAGTACTTTTGCAATGAGACCGACGAAATCTGGCAGCTTCCGGACGATCGGATGATCGCGCTGGCGACCGCGGAGTTGCAGAAGATCGGAATCATCGACGCGCGCGAGGTGCTCGACGCAGTGGTGCTGAAGATGGAAAAGACCTACCCCGCCTACTTCGGCTCCTACGACCGTTTCGGAGAGATCCGGGAGCACGTCGACCGCTTTGAGAACCTGTTCCTCGTCGGCCGCAACGGGATGCACCGGTACAACAATCAAGACCACTCCATGCTGACCGCGATGCTCGCTGTGGACCACATTATCGACGGCAATACCGATAAGAGCGATCTCTGGGCGGTCAATACCGAGATGGAGCATCACGAGGAAAAGAGCGGCCCGTCATAGCGCAGCGATTCGTTACAATAGGCGCTTTCCTGAGATGTCTCGCAAGCCCTCCAGCGATCGTCCAACCCAGCCTGCGCAGCCGGCGCGCTGGAACCGGCGCGCCATCCGTCCGGAATGGATCGTCGCCGCAGCCGTGCTGCTGACCCTCGGCTGGATGGTGACGGAAGGCAGTTGGAACCTCTACGAGAACTCGGGACGGCTCGAGGGCTTCTTCGAGGCGCAGGCCGCCAGCTTCCTGGCCGGTCACATCGACGTCGCGCCCGCCTCCATCGGCGACGAAGCCTTTATTCGGAATGGCAAGACTTACGGTTATTTCGGACCTACTCCGGCGCTCTTCCGTCTTCCGCTCGTGATCCTGTTTCCCGGGATGAATGGTCATTGGTCGCGGACGTCGATGCTGCTCGGTTCCGTCGTAATGCTCGGGGCGGTGCTGCTGCTGATTCTGCGGCTGGAGCAATTACTTCCCGGGTTGGCTCGCGCGCGGGCGTGGAAGTGGCTTCGCGCAGCTTTGGTCCTGGCGGCAGGCATCGGGTCGACGCAGATCTTCGTCTGCGCGGAATCGAAGGTTTACCAGGAATCGATCGAGTGGGCGTCGTCGCTGTCACTGGCCTCGGCCGTCTGCCTGCTGAGCTACCTGATGACGCGGCGTGTGTCATGGCTGACTGCAACCTGCGCGACGGCCCTGCTGTCATTCTTCGCGCGCGTCTCTTCCGGCGCGGGGCCGATCTTCGGACTGCTGGTGTTGGATCTCGCGCTGTTACTTCCGTATGGGCGCGTAAAGTCGTGGCTCGGAACAGAAGGATTCACGCGCCGCGGCCGCGCCATCGCGATGCTCTCCGCGACGATCGCGATGACCGTCGTGCTGTGGTCGGGGCTGAATTACGCGAAGTTCGGCTCATTCTTCGCCTCACAGCCGGTCCAGCTCAACCCGCAATTCGACGAGCAACGGCTCCGCAACATCAAAGGCGACCTCGCCTCGCTGACGAACTTGCCTTTGACGCTCTCCACGTACCTTTCGCCGGCCAATTTCGAGTTTACGGACGGCTTTCCGTGGGTGAAGACGACGATCGTCCCATCGGATGCGCTGCGGGCGCGCTTCCCGGCAGCGCATTTCGATTACTGCGAGTGGTTCGGCTCGCTGCCGGATTCGATGCCGGCGCTCTTCTTCGGCGGTCTCGGAGGAGCGATTCTGTGCCTCGGAGCGGCCGGAAAGAGACTCCGTGAACTGCGCGCGCCCTTGCTGGCCGGGGCGGCGGGATGCGGCCTCGTCTTTATGTGGGGCGCGATCGCTTACCGGTATCTCCACGACGTCTTCCCCTTCCTCGTCATCGGAACCGCCATCGCGCTCACCTGGATCGCGACGCACGAGGACTTCCGGTGGCGGCAGGGACTCACCGCGGCATTCCTTGCGGCCACCGCCTGGAGTATGTGGGCGAACTTCGCGTTCGGCCTCGAGCACCAACGCGTCAACACCTGGCCCATCCTGCCCGAGAAACGGATCGCGTTCCTGGACCTCACCAATTCCACAGGCGGCCCCACGACATTGCTCCCGTACCTCATGCGCTGGCGCGGATACGTGTCCGCCGCCCGTGTGGTGTCGCAGCAGAATCTCACCGCGGCTCCCGCGGGACGGCCCGATTGGCTGGTCGTCACGTCCGGGGGAGCGCCGCCGTATGCCGCCACCTATCAATTGAACGTTCCCGACGACGGCGTTTATCAGCTCGCGATTCGCTACGCGAGCGCCCAACCGCGCCCGGTCGCCGTGACCGTGAACGGACAGGCAATCGGGATGGCGTGCGCAACGCCGACGGGGGGCAACGCTCCCAATTTCCAGCGTTGGGGCGTCGCAGGCCGCCTCCACCTGGCGCGCGGGCCAGTCAGCATCGGAGTGAGTTCGAATCAACCCTTCCCGGTCCTCAGCTTCCTCCGGCTGACGCAAGTGGATTAGGTAAACTGGCAGCGTGCGCACGCTTGCCGCCGCCCTCCTCCTCCCGGTCGTGCTCCTCGCGTCCGACCCGGTGCCGCTGATCTTCGACACCGATATCGGCAACGACGTCGACGACGCGCTCGCGCTCGCCATGATCCACTCGCTGCAGTCTCGTGGCGAAGTGACGTTGCTCGCGGTCACGATCACGAAGGACAATCGATACGCAGCGCCGTACATCGACATCGTCGACACCTTTTACGGAAGGCCGGAGATCCCGATCGGAGTGGTGCGGAACGGTAAGACGCCCGAGGACGCCGCCATGATCCGCGTCCCCGTCGAGAGCAAGCGCTACGCGCAACGCGGCGCGGCCCCGGCGGACGCGCTCGACGTGCTGCGGACGGCACTCGCAGGGGCGGCCGACCACAGCGTCGTGATCGCGCAGGTAGGCTTCTCGACCAATCTGGCGCGGCTGCTGGCGACCGATAAGGACCTGGTCGCGCGCAAGGTCCGGCTGCTGAGCGTAATGGCCGGGGCCTTCCCACTCGGCGGCGCGGAGTACAACATCAAGACCGACATTCCGAGCGCGCAGAAGCTCTGCGCAGAATGGCCGACGCCGATCGTCTTCAGTGGCTTCGAGATCGGCAAGGCACTGCTTTTCCCTGCCTCGGCCGTCGAACGCGGCTTCACGTGGACGAAGGACCACCCGGTCGCCGACGCGTATCGCGCGTATATGAAGATGCCGTACGACCGTCCCACATGGGATCTCACGGCGGTGCTGTATGGTGTGCGCCCCGACGCAGGCTACTTCTCGCTGTCGGCGCCGGGACGAGTCACGGTCGACGAGCGCGGAGTGACGCATTTCGCGGAGGCGGCCGGCGGTCCGCACCGCTATCTGGTGCTCGACCCCATGCAGAAGGGTCGTGTGCTGGAAGCGCTGGTGCTGCTGGCGACGGAGCCGATCGCGCGCTAGTGGGGCGGACAATCTTGTCCGCAGCCGCCTTTCCAGGCGGCTTGGGCCCGCTGGAAAGCGGGCCCGCGGGCTGAAAAGCCCGCCCCACAAACGCTAATGCGCCCAGTAGCTCGGGTGGCTCTTGTACGTCTCGTCCTCCAGATGCGCGAGGATGATCCGCCGCAGCGCCAGCACGTCGACCTCTCCCTGCTGCTGAAAGAGCACCTTGCCACCCGGCGCGATCACCATCGTGAACGGGACGCCGCCCTGCCAGCTCTTCTCGAAGGCTTCCTGTAGCGCGTACGTGTCCGGGCTACCGAACAGCAGATTGCGCGTCGACGAGTGCTCCTGATTGAGAATCCGCATCACGCCGGCGCGCTCATCCGGCTGATTCGCGGCCACCATCACGAGATCGAAGTCGCGCCGCCGGAACATGCGCCAGGTGTTCAGGATCTCGGGCATTTCGGTGAGGCACGGGCCGCACCAAGTCGCCCAGAAGTTCACCAGGAGGACCTTCTGCGTGTCGTTCGCGCGCAGTTTTTTCAGCCCCTCCGCGTCGACCATCTCGACCTTGACCGGCTCCGCCTCGATCTTCTGCTTCTCCTTGAGCTGGCTATCGATTTTCGACTTCCACTTGGTCGAGCAACCGAACGCCGGCGTGTGCGCGACCGCCACCGGCTTGCCCGCGACCATTGCGTCGAGCGCCGCCCGCGCGTCCTGCTTCTTCACATTCACTTCGCGCTGCGAGTCGTCGATGCGCCCCTCGTAGCGCAGTTTGCGATCTTTGTCGAAGACAAAAACGTGCGGCGTCGCCACCGGCCCGTACGCCTGCGATACCGACTGCGTCTCGCCGTCGTACAGGTACGGGTAGTTGAAGTGGCGATACGCGGCGCGAATCTTCATCTCCTCGAAGCTGTCGCTCACGTCCGTGTAACCAAGCTCCGAAAGCAGGATCGCGCTCGGATCGTTGGGCTGGATCGCGACGCTGGCGACGCCTTTATCGCGGTAATCGTCGACCAGTTTCTGGATGCGCCCTTCGTAGAGCTGCGACGTCGGACAGTGATTGCACATGAAGATCACCATCAGGATCGGGCTCGACTGGAACTCGGCGAGGCGGTGGTTCTTACCGTCGACGCCGGGCAGATCGAAATCGGGCGCTGAAGCGCCGATGGCGAGCACGGGATGTCCCGCCTGCGCAGGCGGCGGACCGGGCTCCTGGGCAGCGCCCAGGAACGAGAGAGCGAGCAGAACGGTCGCGAATCTCATAGCCAAGATTCTGTCACATCGGATCGAGGACCGTTAACGTCTCGCTCTCGTGCCCCTTCGCCGAGAGCTTTACCTCCTGCCCCTTCGCCTCGACTCCCTTCATGAACTCAGGATCGAACCAGATCCCCGGCTCGACGTCATTCCACGCGAACAGTTTGTACTCGCCGGGTGGGACCGCGGTTATCTCGTAGCGCCCATGCTGATCGGTGTGAACGTCGCGGAAGAGATCGGCGCGCGACCGGCGGCTCGACTCGGGCACGAGAACTACCGTTGCTCCGGCGACCGGTTTTCCATCCCCGTCTTGGGCGATGCCATCCAGGGAGGCCGCGTTGTGGGACAACACAACCTCCAGCGGCACTTTTCCCGGTCGCACCCGGAGTCCCTCTTCCAGGACGTCCACGTTCTCCGACCGGACACGCTCGACCACGAGATCCTTGACCGAAACCCGCACCGCGTACTTGCCGGGAGACAGGAGCGCCGTGAACGACTCGTCCGCCACGATCGCGCGGGTCTCTTCGCCCGTTCCATCGACGAACACGACATGAAGGGGTATCTTCGGATGCTCCTCCCCCTCCACCACGACCCGCCCTACGATCTCGCCGCCGGTTTCAACCACCAATCGAAGGCCATCGATATCCGCATTCACCACGTCCACCGCAAGACTGGCCCGAAGGGCTTTCGCCGTGAACATGTCTGCGAGGGTCCGATTCGGCGGCGATGCCATTCCCGAGATCAACCACGCGCCCGACGGGACACCCGTGAAGTCGCATAAGCCGTCCTTGCACTCCGAGCGCGATATCCCCACGAGCGCATCGCTGAAGTGCGGCCGCTCCTGCATGCGGACGTCAAAATCGAAACCTTCCGGACTCGCAGTCCGCACGCGCACGCGAAACATCCGGCTGCGCAGCAGGGTCACATCGGCATCCGTCACGCGATCTCCGGTTGCCACGTCGAGCCGCCGCGCTCCAGCGAGTTCGCGCGACCCCGGATGCCACGTGGCGACTAGTCCTTCCGGAGGCGGCGCGTCCTTCGGCGAATGGTCCACCATGACGCGCCACTCGTTCGTCACCTTCGGCGCGGCACGGACATAGTAGCTACCCGGCTTCACATACGGAATGCGATACCGCCCCTGATCGTCGGTGTTCGCGTACTGTCCCACGGCATTGACCACCCGTACGCCTTCGACCCACGCGATCCCAATCAGCGCCACTCGTGCGCCAGCCAGCGGCTCACCATCGGAGTCCCGCACCACCCCGCCAATCACCGCATATGGCAATAGCTTGAGCTCGAGCCCTTTTGACTCATCGCCCGCCACGAGAGTCAGTTTCACGCCTTGGCTTCTGGGCCTGCGCGCGCCGTAATAAGTGTCGAGATAGCCGTTCCGAACGCCCTTCAGCAGGTATGTTCCGGGCGCAACGCCGACCAACATGAAACGCCCTTTTTCGTTAGACGCGGTGGTCGCCGACTCCTTCCCGTACGCCGGTTCCAGAACGACTTGCGCCTTCGAGAGCGGCGCACCCGTCAACGAATCGACCACCGTCCCCGACACCGCGCACAGCTCGCGCTTCTCCTGAGGAGCGAACAGTAGCAACGCGAAGAGGAGCGCGGTCACGCCCCGGATCATATCATTGCCCCGAGCCTGATATCCTGAATCCACAGGAGGGCCATCCCATGCGCAGCGCGATTCTGGCCATTACCGCAGCCTCCGCGATCCACGCCGCCACGCCGCTCTATCAGGCTTCCGTCGACAACCCGCAGAACTATACCGTCGTGTCCGGCGCCGCGGCGCCCGACGCCGCCGTCCTCCACAACGGCCGCAAGTCGCTGCGCGTCGAGCCCGGCAAGACCGGACCCGCGGCCGCCGTCCGGCTGTCGCCGGTCGCGCTCACCATCGGCAAACGCTACGAGATCTCCGCCTGGGTGCGCTCCGACAAGCTCGAAGTCCGCGACCTCGACCGCTCTCCGATCGCCACCGGCGCTACGATCTCGATGGCGTCGATGCCGTTCGACGTACACGCCTCGTCGGTCGCCGGCACGCACGACTGGACCCGGCTCACCCTGAAATTCGTCGCCAGCCGGTCGCAGGACCAGATCCTGCTCACGGTCGGCAACGGCGGCGGCTTCCACGGCACGGCTTGGTTCGAAGGCGTCAGCCTCGACGAAACCGGCGCCGGCGATGCCTGGCCCGCCCGGGAAGCGGTCGCCTCCTACGGTCCCGCGTACCGCTATCCGGCTTCCGGTTGGATCTACCTCCACATCGAAGGCCAGCCGTACGAGCGCGGCTACCAGCACGGCCACCTGATGGCCCGCGAGATTCCCGAGTACATCGCGCGCTGCGCCGCCGACCTCGGCTCCGCCGACCAGTGGAACGAATACCGCACCATGGCCAGCGCGCTCTTCCTCCGCGGCTTCGACCGCGAGATTCTCGAGGAGATGCGCGGCATCGCGGACGGCGCCTCCGACGCCGGCGCGAAGTGGCAGAACCGCCGCATCGATCTGACCGACCTGGTGGTCGCGAACGTCACGGTCGAGATGGGCGAGCTGCGATCGGCCGTCACGGTCACGCCGACCGGCCTCGAAAACTTCACCTTCAGCAAGCCCGCTTACGAGAAGAAGGACTCCGTCCTGGAGCATTGCAGCGCCTTCGCGGCCACCGGCCCCGCCACGCGCGACGGCAAGATGCTGATCGCGCACGTCACGTGGTGGCCGCTCACGCTCGCCGAGCAGACCAACGTGATGCTCGACATCAAACCCGCCACGGGACATCGTCTGCTCATGCAGAGCTATCCCGGCGGCATCGAGAGCGGCACCGACTGGTATCAGAACGACGCCGGCGTCGTGCTTACCGAGACCACCATCGCGCAGACGCCGTTCAACGCGCAGGGCACGCCCGTCGCGTTCCGCGCCCGCCAGGCGATCCAATACGGCGGCAACGTCGACGAAGTGGTGAAGTACCTGGGCACGCGCAACAACGGCCTATACACGAACGAGTGGCTGATCGGCGACGCGAAGAACGACGAGGTCGCCATGTACGAGCTCGGCACCAATCGCACGAAGCTCTGGCGCAGTTCGAAGAACGAGTGGTTCGGCGGCACGCCCGGCTTCTACTGGGGCAATAACAACGCGAAGGATCTCGCTGTCCGCCTCGAACTTTACCCGGACCCGAAGTATGCCGGTGGCTACATCCCGTACACGCCCGCGATTCGCGACATGAAGTGGCTCGAGCTTTACCGCGCGTCCAAGGGCCAACTCGACGAGCAGTTCGCCTTCACCGCCTTCCGCACCGCTCCGCTGGTCGCCGCCTCGACCATGGACGCGAAGGTCGTGACCTCCGACATGGCGAAGCGCCTGATGGTCTGGGGCGAGTTCGGTAAGCCAAATCAGCGCGAGTGGCTGCCCGGCGGGCGCTCGACGTACGCCAAGAACGACGGCCTGTACCCGAACAACTATTACCTGTTCGACGGCAGCGCCCCGGCGCCGCAAGCCGCGCCCGCGAAGGAGACGGCGACGCGCCGATCCAACGCTCGGCCCACGAGCTACGAAGAGCGCCTCTGGAACGGTTGGGTGCTCCCGGCGTCGGACGCCGACGCGTGGTTCGTCGCCGGCGCCGCTGCGTACCGCGAGGCGCTCTCGTCGGAGGATCTCGACAAGGCGGTCGAAGCGACCCGCATCACCTATCGCGGCCTCAAACTCGGCGTTCAGAACGACATGACGCGGCACGCAATCGCGCAGGCCGAGGGCGTCCTCTGGCTCGACGGCGTGCGCCACAAAATGGGCGACGACGCGTTCCTGAAGCTGATGTCGGACTACTTCACGGCGAATACCACGAAGACCGTCACCGCGCAGTCGTTTCTCGACAAGGTAGGGGCGAAGTTCGAGGCGCCCGCCCCCGGCGACGGACCCGCGTACCTGACCACCGACATCGGCCGGCGCCTGGCGACCGCGATCATCGTCTACGGCACCGATCGCGACGCCGGAGCCAACCGCTACGCCGCCGAACAGTTGCAGACTCGCTTCCTCGATCAGTTCGAGAGCAAGGTCGAGATCGTGAAGGATTTCGAAGCGACCGACGAACTGCTACGCCACCGCGACGTGATCTTCGTCGGCCGTCCGGAAGCGAACTCCACGCTCAACGCCTGGTCCGCCAAACTCGGCCTGAAGTACACCGGCGCCTCATTCGAAATCGCGGGCGCGACCCACGCGTCAGAGCGCGAAGCGCTGCTCTGGGCAACGAAGAATCCGCTCGACCCGTCGCACATGGCGCTGGTGGTCGCCGGCAACGACGCGCTCCGGACGGTCAAAGCGTTCCGAGCTCAGGAGTCCGCGGCGTACGTCGTGTACGAGGATGGCGCGCCGGACGCTAAGACGGGACGGCGGAGGTAGGTCGCGCTATTCAGCGCTCTTTCGGCGCGTCTTCGGTCGAAGCGGCATCACGATAAAACGATAGCTTCCGGGGGTCGCCTCGGCGACAGCTTCAGCTATCTCCCTAGCATGCTCGCTGACGATCGGCCAAGTGTTGGAACCCAGGACAATCATTGACAGCTTTCGGCCTTTGAGGTTCTGCTGGTAGGGAATGTTCTGGTCGGATGTGACCATCACGTCGAAACCAGACGCTTCCGCGGCACGAAGCAGTTCACCATTTTCCAGTCGCTCAGGCCACCCCATTTCAACGATGGTGGAGACCGTATACTGTGCGAGAAATCGGCGGACGCCGACAGGCACGTTTTTATCGAAGAGGACGCGCAATACGATGACTCTGGGCGTATGCCAGGATATCCTCGACTAACTCGCGCGCCGTCTGAAACTGTGCGGCGATTTCGTCGGAATCCAGGCCGTAATCGAAGTTGTCCAGAATCGCGCTCACGGGCAGGCGCGTTCCGCGCAAAACGGTTGCCCCGCCTTGCACGCGCGGATTGGCTTCCACCAGCGGGCAAGCCGACCAGTCAATCTCACTCTCGCGAGCCATCGCAACTCCTCACCATCATCATCGCATTTCGCGAGGCATCGATAATCAGCGGCCGAGCACCACTTCTCCGCGCGCCTGATCGACGTACACGGACTTGAACAGCGACGCCGGCAGCAGGCCGTCGGCCTTCGTCCCAGGCCTCGCGACGATCGCCGCCGGCGCCATTCCGACCTTCAGGGCGGCGCCGAACACCATGTCCGAGCTCCATGTCGTCGGCAGCACTCTCCGCATGCCCTCGATGGTGCGGAACGTAGCGTCCAGGGAGTCCGTCTTCGCCATCGCGTCTGGAGTGCGGAACAGCACGAGGTTCGTGGCGCCGGAGTCGAGGATCAGGGTCAGCGTCTGGCTTCCCATGCGCGCTTCCACGACGATGCGATTCTCGATGCGCCGCATGGGCACCGCTTCGCCTGTGGGACGCGCCGCCCCGAGCTCCAGCCGCCCCTTCTTAGGCAGCAATTGGAAGTCGAGGCCGGTGAGCGCGTTCAGCCCTAACAGGCCGCGCACCCCCGCACGGTCGAGATCGTCGAATACCAGTTCCGTCTCCGGCAACTCCACGCGCCCCACCCGCAACGACTTCACCTTCGTTGCCGGCCGCACTCGCTCGCTGTTGACCGTCACGACCGCGACTCGATGGTCCGGCTTCAGCCCCAGTTCCGCCGCGAGCTTGGTGTCGATCAGGCTCGTCTGCGCGCCGGTGTCGACCACGAACCGGTACGGCCCCGCCGTCCCGATCGTCACCTCGGCGAATACCGGAGACGGCTTCACGTTCAACAGGCTCGCGGACAACAGCACCAGCGGCAGGATCGGCATGTCCCGATGGACGCGCGGACCGGAATTTGGTACCGGCCGCCACTCATCCGAGCCGCTCCAGCACCTGCTCCGCGAGGTACCGCACGACCGGCGGCGCGACGCCGTCCCCGAACAAGTGGTACGCCTCGTTGGCGCTCGACGGAATTGGATAATCCTCCGGCACGCCCATCAGCCTCGCTGCCTCGCGTCCCGAGAGCAGGCGCGACCGCACACGCTTTTCTTCCACGACGATCACCGTCTGCCGGCTCGACCCTCCAGCAGGCGTCCGCAGACATCCCGCGACGCCGTCGAAGCGCACCTCCGCGCGCTGCCGGCCCTCGCGCGTGCGACGGTACACCGTCCCGACCACGCGCCCGCCCTCGCGCTGCGCCCGCTCCACCTTCCGTCGATTGAGCGGCGACATCAACGAGAGTAGTCGTGCCGTATAGGCCGCGTCATTCCACGGTCCCGCATCGTCGATGCAATCTGCCAGTGTCGTCGCCGGCCGCGCCGGTTCCGCCAGCGCCCACCAGATCCACCGCCGCCGCAGCTTTGAGGTCAGCCCGTCGTACGCGTCGACCAGCGGCCTCGAGTGCCCATACGCCGGACCCTCTCCACGCGGTCCTCCCTCCCCAAACGTCGCCACCACAAACAGCCGCGGACGCGATTGGGGCACGAAATCCGCCGCATCCAGGACCAGTGGGCCGTACGAATAACCCGCCCCGGCCATGCACCCGAGAATCTCCGCGAAGTCCCGACCGCCGTGCGACGTGATGGCGCCCACCACGTTCTCGAGCACCACCGTCCGCGGCGGACGACCCTCGCGCGCCAACTCCTCGATCAACCGCCAGAACGGACGAAACGTTCCGCTGCGCGCCCCCGCCAGTCCCGCACCGTTCCCCGCCAGCGACAGATCCTGGCACGGAAACGACGCCCACGCGAGATTCGTACGGCCGGGCAACTCGGCCGCCTTCAAAGTCGCGACGTCACACACGCGCAGTTCCTCGCCGCCGAATCGCGCGCGATACGCCGCCGCCTTCTTCTCCGACCATTCGTTCGCGAACAGGCACCGCCACGCGGGTCCAATCCCCAAGCGCGCCATTCCGCCCCCGGCGAAGAACTCGTAGAACGTCATCCCGCCGCGCCCCGGATCTTCGCCAGCACGCGCTGCGGATCGCGCTTCAGTTCGTGCTCCCACACGCGCAGGACCTTCCAGCCGTCGCGCCGCAGCAGCCGCGTGTTCCGCCGATCGCGCGCGCAATTCCGCGTCACTTTCGCCGTCCAATACTCCTGGTTCGAGCTCGGCGGGCGATGACACGACGGACAGCCGTGCCAGAAGCACCCGTCCACAAACACCGCGACCCGGCGCTCGTCGAACACGAAATCGGGACACCCGGGCACGTCGCGCGCGTGCAGCCGCCAACCCCGCACCGCCGCCCGCACCAGCCGCGCCCGCAGGACCACCTCGGTCGACCGGTTCCCCCTGGATTTCACCGCCGACATGGTCCGCGACCGCACCGCGCGGGAGACGTTGTCCATAGACGACAGGATCTCAGAACCCACAGCGTCGGCGCTATACTTGCTCCTTATGAAAAAGCTGCTGCTGCTCGGCCTCGCCGCTCTGGCGTGGTCCGCCTCGCTCGATCCCAAGCTCTTTCAGGAGATGAAGTGGCGCGCCGTCGGCCCGTACCGCGGCGGCCGCACGAAGTCGGCCGCGGGCGTCGCCTCGCAGCCCAACGTCTTCTACATCGGCGTGTGCAACGGCGGCGTTTGGAAATCCACCGACTACGGCCGCACCTGGAACCCGATCTTCGACGATCAGCCGACCGGCTCCATCGGCTCGCTCGCGATCTCCGCGTCGAACCCGAACGTCATCTACGTCGGCAGCGGCGAAGGCCTGCAGCGGCCCGACCTCTCCGTCGGCGACGGCGTCTATAAATCCACCGACGCCGGCAAGACCTGGACCCACCTCGGCCTACGCGACGGCCAGCAGATTCCGCAGATCGCCGTCGACCCGCGCAATCCCGACCGCCTCTTCGTCGCCGTCCTCGGGCACCCCTACGGACCGAACGCCGAGCGCGGACTCTACCGCTCGACCAACGGCGGCCAGTCGTTCGAGAAGGTCCTCGGCAAGGACGAGAACACCGGCGCCTCCGAGGTGCAGATCGATCCCTCGAACCCGCAGGTCGTATACGCCGCGTTGTGGGAAGCGCGCCAGGGTCCGTGGGAGAACTCGTCGTGGACCGGACCCGGCGGCGGTCTCTTCAAATCGACGGACGGCGGCACGACGTGGAAGCCGCTGACCAACGGCATCCCCGACGGCTTCACCCAGGCGAACCTCGCGATCTCGCCCAGCGATCCGCGCCGCATCTACGCGTCGATCGCCGCCGGCCAGAGTATCGCGATCTACCGCTCCGACGACGCGGGTGAGCATTGGGCGCGCGCCTCGACGGACGCGCGGCCCGCCGGACGCATCGGCGGTGGCGACCTCTCCGTCCCCGTGGTCGACCCGAAGAATCCCGACGTCGTCTACGTCACCAGTACTGTCACCTGGAAATCGGTCGACGGCGGCAAGACGTGGACCGGCCTCCGCGGCGCTCCCGGCGGCGACGACTATCAGCGCATGTGGATCAATCCGCTTCACCCCGAGACCATCCTGCTGGTCAGCGACCAGGGCGCGCTCGTGTCCGCCAACGGCGGCCAGACGTGGAGTTCCTGGTACAACCAGCCGACCGCGCAGATGTACCACGTCAACGCCGATAACGCCTTCCCCTATTCGATCTGCTCCGGTCAGCAGGAGAGCGGCTCGGCGTGCGTCGTGAGCCGCGGCAACGACGGGCAGATCACCTTCCGCGAATGGCACCCCGTCGGCGTCGAAGAGTACGGCTACGCAGTGCCCGACCCCCTGAACGCGAATCTCGTGTTCGGCGGCAAGGTCACGCGCTTCGACAAGCGCACTGGCCAGGTTACGAACATCTCGCCGACGCCGATCCGCCCCGCCGACATGCGCACGCTCCGCACTGCCCCCGTCGTGTTCTCCGAGGCGGACCCGCACCTGATGTTCTTCGGCGCCAACACCCTCTGGAAGACACTCGACGGCGGCAACAGTTGGAAGCAGATCAGTCCCGACCTCACCCGCAAGACCTGGGAGCAGCCCGCCAGCATCGGCAAGTATAAGGACCAGCCGAGCGCCGCCCCGTCGCAGAAGGGCGTCATTTACGCCGTCGCGCCCTCGCCGCTCGACGTCAACCGCATCTGGGCCGGGACCGACGACGGCCTCATCCAGACCACCGCCGATGGCGGCCTGCACTGGAAGGACGTCACGCCCCCGCAGGTCGGGCCGTGGATGAAGGTGTCGATCCTCGACGCCGGCCACTTCGACGCCCTCACCGCCTACGCCGCCATCAACACGCTCCGCCTCGACGACATGCGCCCGCACATTCTCCGCACCCACGACGGCGGCAAGACGTGGACCGAGATCGTCAACGGTATCCCAGGCGGCGCGCCCGTCAACGCGGTCCGCGAGGACCCCAAGCGCAAGGGTCTGCTCTTCGCCGGCACCGAACGCGAGGTCTACGTCTCCTTCGACGACGGCGCCAACTGGCAGTCGCTGCGCCTCAACATGGGGGCCAGTTCCGTGCGGGACATCATCGTCCACGGCGACGACCTGATAGCCGCCACCCACGGCCGCGGCTTCTGGATTCTCGACGACATCACGCCGCTCCGCCAAGTGAATGACCAGACGGCCAACGAGGCCGCGCGACTGTTCGCGCCGCAGACCGCCATCCGTGTCCGGTGGAACATGAACACCGACACACCGCTTCCGCCCGACGAGGCGAACGCGCCCAACCCGCCGGATGGCGCGGTCGTGAACTACTATCTCGGCAAAGCTTCGAGCGGTCCCGTCACGCTCGAAGTGCTCGACGCCGCCGGCGCAGTCGTTCGCAAATACTCATCGAGCGACCCGGTCGAAACTGTCGATCCTGCGACTGCCGCCGTGCCGACCTACTGGTATCGTTCGCTCCGCAGCCTGCCCGCGACCGCCGGCATGCACCGCGTCGAGTGGGACATGCGGTACACGCCGCTACCCGGCGGCGGTGGACGCGGCGGCCTTCCGATCGCCGCGGTCCCGCACAACACCATCGGCGTGCCGAACTCGATCTGGGCGGCGCCGGGGCGCTACACCGTCCGCCTCACGGTCGACGGCAAAAGCTACACGCAGCCGCTGACCCTCAAGATGGATCCGCGCGTGAAGACGCCGGTCCTCGGCCTGCAACAGCAGTTCACGATGTCGAAGGGACTTTACGACGACATCACCAACGCACAGAAGGTCCTCGGCCAGATCCGCGGGATTCGGGCCCAGGCCGGCGCCGCGCCGTTCGCCGAGAAGCTCACCGCGCTCGAAGGCGCCGGTGGCGGCGGTGGACGTGGAGGCCGTGGCGGCGGAGCGCCCGCCGGTCCCGACACGATCGGCAGCGTCTCGGGAGCTATGGGCGGCCTGATGACGACGCTGCAGGGCTCCGACGTCGCGCCGACCACGCAAGTCGCCGCCGCCATCGCGGATCGTCGCGCGGCAATGGCGAAGCTCATGCAGAAGTGGACGGCGCTGAAGGCGGAGATCAAAGCAAAAGCACCCGACGTGAATCTCGATGCGACCGCCCCGGCGGCACAAGGCGGGCGGGGGCGCCGGGGGCAGTAAACCGGCCAGACGTGCTTTCCACCACGCGGCATCGGCGCGGCCCTTGGTTACCATTGGGCCAGTCATGCATCGTCTACTCGTGTTCACCGCCCTCTTGGCCCTCGCGGCCGCTTCGTCAGCCGTGGCCCAGAAGCCTGCTGCGCCGGCATTGGGAAACCCTTGCCAACTCCTCACCGACGCGGAGGTGCGCGCCGTCTTCAGCGGAGCCAAAGCGGGACGCGTCGACCATCGGCGCGAAGAATACGGCGTGACCGACTGTATCTGGGACTTTCCCGGCGGCAGTTTCGGACTGCAACTCTCCGCCGCCCCGTCGCAGTCGTTCGACGAAGAAGTGAAGGGCAACACCACCGGCTTTCTCGACCCCATGAAGGGTGGGGCCGAGCGGGCGATTCGTTTTGAAACGGTGAAGGGCGTGGGCGACCGCGCGACGGCTATCGTCGAAGCCACCGACCGCAATCGCGGCATCCTGACGAACATCGCCATGCTGATCGCGCAGCGGGGAAAGCGGCAGATCGTGTTGGGGTCGCCCGACCTGGTAAAGCGCGACCGTGCAGCCGCCTTGAAAGCGCTCGAGGATTTGGGCAAAGCTGCCGCGAGCCGGCTTTAGGCAACTTGCTACGATAAGTGGAGGACAAGCTTCCATGGCCGCGGAAACATCGCAGCGTGAGTTCGAGACCCTGTACCACCGCGCCTTTGCAGAGCACAAACTGCGGGCGCTTTGGAATGTCCGCGAGTTCGAACACCCTTCGCCCGAGCAGGCAATGACCATCACCAGGAATTTACGCGTGGAAGGCGATTTGAGTGCGCGCCGCCTGGCGGAAGAGATCGAGCGGGCCTGCCGTGCCGCTCTCTAAGATTCAAAGCGACGTTCTCCGCCTGTTAGCGGCGCACCGGGACCCGGAGAGTTACGTCGCCGGCGGCGCCGCGCTCAATCTCAGCGCGCCGCGATTTTCGAGCGATATCGACGTTTTTCATGACCGTCAGGAGCGCGTTGTGGAGGCCGCTCTTCACGATGCCACTGTGCTCGAAGGCGCCGGGTACCACGTCGAGTGGCTTCGACAGTTGCCTGTGATCTACACGGCCGCGGTCACGAAGGACGACGACGGCACGCGCTTGGAATGGGTCGTCGATAGCGATTTCCGTTTCTTCCCAACGATGCGGGATGACCTGTTCGGGTACGTCTTGCACCCGGTTGACCTTGCGATGAACAAGCTGATGGCCGCGGCCGGTCGCCGTGAATTGCGTGACCTGATCGATCTTGTGACCGTTCACGAAACGATTCTGCCGTTAGGCGCGGTTGTCTGGGCGGCCGTCGAGAAATCTCCAGGATTCACGCCGGAGGGTCTCATTGCCGAAGTCCGCCGTAACTCAAACTACCCTAGAGCCGAATGGCTGAACCTGATCAGCAGTGAGCCGCTCAACCCAATGGACATCATGAATCGGCTCCGGGCTGCATGGGACCAAGCCGAAGCGTTCGTCACGCGGATGCCGACCGAAAAAGCCGGGCTCCTGTTCCTGAAGGACGGGCAGGTTGCCCAACCTGAGCCCGATCGCTTACAGGATTATCAGACCCATTCCGGGCAGCGCCGGGGCCAGTGGCCGACCAGCGCTGAAATCTCCACAGCAATGTTGGAACGGTACGGAAAGCCTCCGCAATAGCTCCCCTATTCCACCGCGATCGTCACGCCGGCCTGCGACCTTGCGCCGCCGACCGTCACCACCACCGGCACTCGACCACTCACGCCGGCCGGCACCGTCGCCGTCACCTGCATCACGCCGGCCGGCAGCCCCGGTGCGCCCGCTGCGCTCTGCACCGTCGCCGGGACCCCGCCGATCAGAACGATGACCGGCAGTGCCGGGGCCGGACCCGAACCAGCGGCAATCTTGCCGTCCACGCCCGCGGGAATCGTCTCCCCTTCTCCGGTCACATACACCGTCACCGCCGCGCCCACCACAGCCGGGGTTCCCGGGGTGTTGGCGCTGCCATCCGCATTGAACGCGCGCGCCGGTCCACTACCGCTCGCGTCCGCCGTGAAGATACCGGGGACTGCCGGCGCCAGCGGCGTGGGGAACGGTTGCGTGGAGACGCCCGACACCTTGACGACCACGCTCGCCGTCGCGCCCGTCACGCCGTACGGCACGATCGCCGATACCTGTCCCGCCGACGCGTAGAGCAGCGGCGCCGGGGCGCCGTTAAACGTGACGCTCGTGCCCGCGATGTCCGTCGGCAGGACACTGCCCGGTGCGGACTGCTGTGGCGCCACTAGATTCTGCGGTCCGAGTCCCGCGCCGTAAATGGTCACGATCTCGCCCGGAGCGATCGCCCCCGCGACGTTGCTCGCCGCGTTCGCGATGGCGCGAATGAAGAACGTCGATGCCGACACGGTCGCCATCCGGATGGCGTCGTTGCCGGTGTCGGCGATGTAGAGATTTCCCGAAGGATCGAGCACAATCCCCCACGGCGCATTCAGCAGCGCCGCGCCCGCCGGTCCGCCGTCGCCGTTGTAGCAGCACTGACCGGTGCCCACGAGCGTCGTGGCGGCGAGTCGGAGCGGCGAACTCTCCGACTGGCGCGCGAAGCCGATTCGGATGACCTGATTCGCCCCCGTCGCGTAGACGTTTAGTCCGGGATCGATCGTCACTCCGTGCGCGTCCGCCAAAGCGAACGACGCGTTCGTGGGGCCCGCCAACCGCACCGACCCGTTCCCCCGGTCCGCAATCGCAATCTGCCCCGACCGCACCGCCACCGAAGACGGCGCGTCGAGTCCGTCCACGATCGTGTCGATGATGCCACTGACCACGCGGCGGATCCGATGATTGCCGGTGTCCGCGATATATACCGTGCCGTCCTCGTCGACGGCGACGCCCTCGGGGTGGTTCAACGCCCCGTTATATGCAATGCCGCCGTCGCCGAAGAACGCCGTGTTTCCGTTACCCGCTACCGTCCCGATAATGCCCGTCGGATAGACCAGGCGGACGCGGTTGTTGCCGGTGTCGGCGATGTACAGATTGCCGGCCGCGTCAATGGCGACGCCAGTCGGATGGTTCAACTCCGCGAGCGTCGCCGGCGCGTTCTCGCCGGAGAAGCCGGCCAGCGCGTTGCCCGCGACCGTCGTCACCGTGCCGTCCGTCGCGATCTTGCGGATGCGGTTATTGCGCGAGTCGGCGATGTAGAGGTTGCCGCGCGCGTCCATCGTCATCCCGGCGGGAGAGTCGAACTGCGCGAGCGCCGCGGGTCCATTGTCGCCCGAATAACTCCGATTGCCCGTGCCCGCCACGGTCGCGAGTTTGCCGTTCGTCCCGACCTTCCAGATCTTGAAAATGCCGCCGTCGAGTCCCGAGCCGGACCCGATTGACCCCTCCGCGATGTAGATCCCGCCGGTGGAATCGACCGCGACTCCAGTCGGGCCGCTGAAGCGGACATCCGTGGCGGCCAGACCGTCGATAGGCGGCGTGGTGGCCGCGCTCCCGGCGACCGTAGAGATGACTCCGTTCACGACCTTGCGGATGCGGCTGTTGCCCAGGTCGGCAATGTAGAGCGCGCCGGAGCGGTCCACCGCGACATCGGTCGGCAGGATCATGCTGGCCGCCGTTGCCTTACCCGCGTCGCCGCTGAAGATGGGGAAACCGTTCCCCGCCACCGTCGCGATTACGCCGTTCGAAACGGCGCGCACCCGGTGATTGAACGTGTCCGCGATGTAAAGCGTGCCGGCCGCGTCGAGCGCGATGCCCTCGGGACCGTTCAGCGCCGCAGCGGTCGCGAGACCGCCGTCGCCCGAAAATGCCGCCGCGCCGTTGCCCGCGACAATGGCGCTATCCCCGTTCTGCGAGATGCGCCGGACGTCGTTCGCGCTCATCTCGGCGACGTACAGATTGCCGGCAGAGTCCGCCAGCAAGCCCATCGGCGTCGAGAGGCCCGACGCGTACGTCGCGATCTGGCCGGAGGTCGTAACGCGCCGGATGAGGCCGGCGGTCCGCTCGGTGTAATAGACGTTACCCGCGCCGTCGACCGCGATCCCGACCGGGTCGCTGATTTGCGCCGTGAGGGCCGAGCCGCCGTCGCCCGTCAGGCCGGCATGGCCGGTGCCGGCGATGCGCTGCAGCGTGCCGGAGCGATCGACCTTGAAGATCGAGTGCAGACCGGCGAAGTACACATTGCCGGCCGAATCGACCGCGATGCGCGGAGGATCCCCGATCGACGTGCCTGCGGCCCCGCTGGGAGTCGCTGGTGGAAGGCCGCCCGCTACGGTGGACATGACGAATTGCTGAGCGGAGGCCGCGAAGGAGAGAAAGCCTAAAAGCAGAGCCCTTTTCATTACTTGGTCCCGGAAAAACGAAGGTCTATGGTCGCACAAATACTGCGCGCGATGTGTGAACCCAGGGCAAAAAGGAGAGGGGGGACGAAGACCAGAGAATTGGTGGACGAGATGGGATTCGAACCCACGACCCCCGCGTTGCGAACGCGGTGCTCTCCCAGCTGAGCTACTCGCCCACTTCTTGTCGCTGGTATTTACAATCATATCAAATGACTGCGCGTCCGACTACGTCCGAAGTCGAATTCCTGCGACGAGAGTGGGACGACCGCGCCCGCACAGCCCCCCTCGACGCCGATTACTACCGCAGCGGCGACGGCGACGTGGAGCGCGACATCGTGCCGCACATCGCTGCCCGCGGGACCGTTCTCGATATCGGCTGCGGCGCGGGACGGATGACGCGCGCGCTGTCGCGCGTTTTCGAGAGGGTCTACGCCGTGGACATCAGCGCCGGAATGGTATCGCTAGCCCGTACCGCACTCCAGGATTTACCCCACGTTCGCGTATTCCAAAACGACGGCCTCTCTCTTGGGATGATCCGCGAGCCGGTCGATCTGGCGATCGCGATCGGCGTCTTTCCGCATCTCGCCGCCGAGTGGATCGAGAATTATGCCCGCGCCGTCTGGCAACTCCTACGACCCGGCGGCGCGTTCGTGTTCGAGATCCCCGCGGAGTTCGCGTCGTGTCTGGAAGGTTACGAGACGGTCCGACGGGAAGGCGCCGGGCGTCCCTACGACCTGCTGTGGTGCGTGCGCGCCGGCCGGCGCGATTAGGATTCCCCGCCGGGCTCGCCGGGTTCACCGCCCTGGCGGCGGCTCTCCCAATACTTCTTCATGCGCTCGGAGACCTCCAGCCGCTCCTCGGAGCTCATCGACTTTCGGCCGCGCCGCTTCGTGGGCTTCGGCAACTCCGGCAACGAACCGGCTGTTCTCTGCAACTCTTCGAGAGAAGCGATGACGCGCTCGAGTTTTTCCTTCTCGGCGTAGAGGTCCTGTATGGCTTTATAAAGATCCATCGACGTCTTGGATGTGCAATCGGGTGACTGCGCGGAGGTCGCGCAGTCACCTGATCTTACAACCTCAAACACGCCTTAATGCATGAGGAACGGCCACTTCGGTACCAAGTGGTAGCCGAATTTCGTAATGGCCAGGTATAACACAGCGCCCAGTAGAATCAGTACGCCCAATACGATCAGACTAAAGACTTTCCACGGGAACCGCCGGCCCTCGCGCTTCAACACGAGCAGGTACGACGCGAAGATGCCGAGATAAAAAAGCAGGCACATCGGCGTCGCGAACAGCATCAGGTTGAAGACGTCCGGAGTCGGCGTGATGATCGCCGCGGCGATGAAAATCCCGAGAATCGCGTAGCGGCTGTGGCGGATCAGGAACGCCGGACTGAGAATGCGAAGCAGCGTCAAAAAGAAGATCAGGACCGGCAGTTCGAACACCAGTGCGACCCCGAGAATCACGTTGACGAAGAGGTCGAAGTACTCCGAAATCGTCACCATCGGCCTGACGAAGTGCCCGGTGCCGATACCCAGCAGGAAGGTCAGACCGAAACGGAAGACCACGAAATACGCGAACACGCCGCCGAGAACAAAGAGACCCGCCGAGATCAGAATGAATGGCGCCGCCCAACGCCGCTCGCGCCGGTAGAGACCCGGCGAGATAAAACCCCAAACCTGATACAGCACCCACGGCGACGCCACAAAGATGGCGCAGATCAGCGGCAGCTTGAACCAGATGACGTTGAACCCCTCCATGGGAGTGATCATCACCAGTTCGGGCGGATTGATGTTGAGCGATTTCAGCGCCTCCGTGGCCGGTTTCGACACGAAATCCCAGAGCGGATAGCTGATCGACAGGCAGGCCACGGCAGCCACGATGATGCCGGCGATCGCCCGCAAAATACGGCTGCGAAGCTCCGACAGGTGGTCCATGAATGACATCCGGACCATGCCGTCATCGTCGTCGTCCTCATCGCCTGGAGGCGGAGGGGGAGCGGGGGGCACGTTGGACCCGCCCATTTTCTGGCGCATCTTTTCGATCGCGCCCGAAATCGCAGACGTGCCTTCGGCCCCGGGGGCGCCGGCGCCCCGCTGTGAGTCGTCGATTGAACTCATTCGTTAGGCTTTGTGGTCAGTCGCCTCCGCCGGTGCAGCGGGATGGCCCTCCGGTTCGGTATGGCCCCCGAAACCGCCGCGTGCGACGGTGTGCTCGGGTGTGTGTCCATTGCCTTCCGGAACGGCTGCCGCGTCACCCGACGCGACGACTGAATGCGATTCGGCGCCCTGAGGTGCGGATGCGCCTGGTGTAGACGGGTTGGATATCGAGGAATCGGACGTTTCGGAGCTGTACTCGTAATTGGAAGTCTCGTACGTGTTGCCTTCGTAGTTGCTGCCCTCATACGACGAATAATCGTAATTGTAGTTGTCGTACTGATAGCTGCTGACGGCTTCCTTCAGCTCCTTGATCTCCGTTTCCTGCTCCAGGGTTCTCATTTCGCGGTGGAACGTGGCTTTCAGCTCGTCCGACGCGCGGCGGAATTCGGTCATGGCCTTCCCGATCGTCCGTCCCAACTCCGGCAACTTCTTCGGGCCGAAGAGGATCAGAGCCACGAAGAAAATAACGACCATTTCCTGAAAGCCCAGCGGACCCATTATCTTGACTCCTCCCGTGTGGTTGTCTAACCCATCATAACAGGCGGGGAAGCGTGGCCGGGAAACCGTCTCCGGCGGGAATCGGACCCCGCCGCGGCCATCCCTGCTCCGCGCAAGCCATACCCGCTGTACGGAAGCGTACCGCCGACGGACGTTATCGCATTCAAATCACACTGTTTTATAGTGAAACTCACTCCCCGGGTAACTATCGCCGACGAAGTAGATTATAAGAGTAGTCGATAACAAACTCTGCAATGCAGCTATATCCCGTACCGGAGAATCTCCTGTTGCGCGCCATCGCCAGGACGAAACCCACCGCTGCCGCCAAATTGGAGCATGTTGTTTTTGAAGCCGGCCAGGAACTTTGGCGGGCAGGAGATACCAGTCCCTACGCGTTCTTTCCGATCCGCGGGGCCATTTCCCTACAGGTAACACCTTCTCCCGGCAAGCATGTGGAAATCGCCATGGTCGGGCCGGAGGGATTCGCCGGAGTTGCCTTGGCGCTCGGCGACGGCGTCACGCGCGCCACGGCCGTCGCGCTCTCGCCCGGAGAGGCGGTGGTCGCTCCGCGCGAGGTCTTCCGGCGGTGGCTTACGACTCCCCAGTTCCGCAATGCCGTCGAACGTTATAACGCCCTGTTTGTCGCCCTGATCTCCAATATCCTGGCGTGCAGCAGGGTGCATGTCCTGGAGAAAGTCTGCGTCGGCCGCCTGTTACAGATCCAGGACCGGACGCATAACGAGACGGTGCACCTGACGCAGGACACGTTCGCGCGCCACCTCGGGGTCCGCCGCGCCAGCGTCAGCCGGGCCGTCGCCGGTCTCCAACGCTCGGGAGCCATCGCCTACGACCGCCGCGGACGCGTGACCATCACCGACCGCCGGCATCTCGAGAAACTCGCCTGCCCCTGCTATCAGCGCATCAAGGCCGGCTTCGACGAGCACGTCGGACAACAGGGCGGATTCTAAGCCAACCCCAACATCTGCCGCAGCCCGACCTTCACCGCCTGCTCGGCGGGTGTTCTCCCATTCGTGTCCAGCCAGTTCTGCAACTTCGCGACCGGCAACTCGTGACTCGTCGCCGGCGCCTCGACCGACACCGTCAATCGCGTCGCCGACCCAACCGACGCGAACGCAAAGCCCGATCTCTTGAATTCTGCGATCGCCCTCGCAGCCGCCTCGTACAACGACGACGCTGCCACCGTCACCGAGTGCGTCACCCCCGCCCCGTCTGTAAAGGAAACTTTGCAGGATTGCGCCACGCCCTCAGCATAGGCGAACAAAAGGAGAAAATCAAGGACGTTCGGAACCTCGCGTGCACGCCCCCTCATATGGACGAAAAGGACTTCAAAAAACACCTTCAGGATCTCGCCCACGGTCATCACCACCCCGAAGAGCACGACTGGGGCAACGCCACCCCGGCTCCCGCCGCCAAAAAGGCCAAGCCGGTCAAGCGCGCCGCCCGCCGCGCCAAAAAAGCCAAATAATACCCGTTGACTTCGTCGGCCTCCGGTGCTACTTTCGCAGCATAGTGCTGCTTTTGCAGCGACACTGGATGCCTAAAGACAAACACATCACGCTCAGCCGCCGCGAACGTCAGATGATGGACGTTCTTTACGCCCGCGGACGCGCCACCGCCGCCGAAATCCTGGCCGCCCTCCCCGACCCGCCGACGTACTCCGCAGTCCGCGCGAAGCTCCGCGTTCTCGAAGAAAAAGGCCACATCCGGCACGAGGAGGAGGCGCTGCGGTATGTTTACCTCCCGACCGTGCCCCGAGACACTGCCCGCCGCTCCGCGCTGCGCCGCATCGTGTCGACATTCTTCGACGGGTCGGTCGAGCAGGCCGTCGCCGCGCTGCTGGATCTCTCCGCCGCGGAACTCGAACCCGCCGAACTCGATCGCATCTCCCAACGGATCGCCGAAGCCAAAAAGGAGTCCCAGTCATGATCGCCCTCGTCGTCAAAGCGACCTTTATCCTCGCCGCCGCATTCTGCGCCGCGGCCGGTCTGCGGCGCGGTTCGTCCGCGCTGCGCCATTTCATCTGGACCGCCGCCCTGGCCGCGATCCTCCTGCTGCCCTTCGCGCGTTGGGCGCCGCAGCCGGCCCCCGTCGCGGCGCCCGCCATCGTCGTAGCCGCGATCGGCGAGACTGCCACACCCGCCACCCCTGCGACGCCCGCAGCGCCCTCCCGTTCCCTGCCCTGGCTCGCGATCCTGTATGGCACGGGCGCGGCGCTGGCCGCCGCACGTTTCCTCGCGGGCTCGTGGCGCACCTCGCGGATGGCCCGCCGCGGCACGGCTACGACTCTCGGCGCGGACCTCGACGTTCACGTGCTCTTCTCCGCCGATACGCCGATGCCGCTCGCCTGGGGAATCCTCCGCCCGCTCATCCTGCTGCCGGAGAGCGCGACCGAGTGGCCTGCCGATCGCCTCCGATCGGTCCTGCTGCACGAGACCATGCATCACCGGCGGCGCGACCTGCTGGCGCAAGCTGTCGCCCAGCTCGCATGCTGCGCCTACTGGTTCCACCCTCTGGCCTGGCTGGCGCTCTCCCGGCAGCGCGCCGAGCGCGAACACGCGTGTGACGACGCGGTCCTGCGCCAAGGCGTCCCGGCCCATGATTACGCGGAGCACCTGGTAGAAGCAGCGCGCTCCGCCGCCGCCGCGCGCCCGCGTTGGGCCGACGCACCGGCGATGGCGGAAGCTTCGGGGCTGGAGCGGCGCGTCGTGGCCGTACTCGATGGCCATGCCAACCGGCGTCCGCTGAACGGACTCGCGGCGTTCGCGGTCGCGATCGCGTTCGCGCTGATCCTGACGCCCCTCGCGGTAGTCACTCTTCGCGCGCAGGCCACCGCCGGCATCTCCGGACTCGTCGAGGACCCTAGCGGCTCGCGCGTTCCGGGCGCCCGCGTGACCGCCAGAAACCTCGACACCGGCGGCATCGACGAGACGACCGCCGATTCGACCGGCGAGTACCGCTTCCCCAACCTCGCCTCCGGCCGCTATGAGATTCAAATCAGTTCCCGCGGCTTTGCGCTGCTCAAGCTCTCGACTACGCTGGTTTCCGGCGCCGCCGCCCGCGTCGACGGCCATCTCGCCATCGGCAACGTCACCGAATCGTTGAAGGTCCACGCCTCGCGCACCGTGGCGGCGCCCTCGCCGCAGACCGCCGCCGCGCCCCGCCGCATTCCGGTCGGCGGCAACGTCCAGGCGATGCGGCTGGTCCGGCAGGTTCGGCCGGAATATCCGCCTGAACTCCGCGCCGCCGGTGTCGAAGGGACCGTCGTCCTCCAGGCGGTCATCTCCAAAGAAGGCGCCCCACTCGAACTGCGCGTTCTCAGCACCACCGACGCGCGTTTGAATCAGGCCGCCCTCGATGCCGTCACGAAATGGCGCTACACGCCGACCTTGCTCAACGGCATGCCGGTCGAGACACTGACCACGATCAGTATCGAGTTTCAACTGGATCAGTAGGATATTGCCACACTCCGGCGCGTTGACGACTTGCGCAGTGTTGGGCATTCCAATATCCTGTGTATTCCGCTATGCCCACCAAAACACCGATCACTGTCGCCAACGGCGACGGTATAGGCCCTGAAATCATGGCCGCCACCCTCCAGATTCTGGAGGCCGCCGGCGCCGCTCTCGAGATCGAGACCATTGAAATCGGCGAGAAGGTTTATCTGCGCGGCAATTCCGCCGGCATCGAACCCAGCTCCTGGGAGTCTCTGCTCCGCACCAAGGTCTTCTTAAAGGCCCCGATTACCACGCCGCAGGGCGGCGGGTTCAAGAGCCTCAACGTCACCACCCGCAAGACGCTCGGCCAGTACGCGAACGTCCGCCCGTGCGTGTCCTACCACCCGTTCGTCGACACCAAGCACCCCGGCATGGACGTCGTGATCGTGCGCGAGAACGAAGAGGACCTGTACGCCGGGATCGAGTATCAGCTCACCCCGGAAGTCACGTCGTGCATCAAGCTGATCTCGCGGCCGGGCAGCGAGAAGATCGTGCGCTACGCGTTCGAGTATGCGCGCCGCCACAATCGCAAGAAAGTCACCTGCTTCATGAAGGACAACATCATGAAGATGACCGACGGCCTGTTCCACAAAGTCTTCGACGAGATCGCGGCGCAGTACCCCGATATCGAGAAGGAAGCGTGGATCGTGGACATCGGCGCGGCGAAAATGGCCGACACGCCGGAAGCGTTCGACGTCATCGTGATGCCGAATCTCTACGGGGATATCCTCTCCGACGTGGCGGCGCAGATCGCCGGCTCGGTCGGTCTGGCGGGGTCGGCGAACATCGGCGACCAGTGCGCCATGTTCGAAGCCATCCACGGCTCGGCGCCGCGGCGCGCAGGCCAGAACCTGGCGAATCCGTCCGGCCTGCTGCTCGGTTCGGTCCTGATGCTGGTCCACATCAACCAGCCGGAAGCCGCCGCCCGCGTTCACAACGCCTGGCTCCGGACGATCGAGGACGGCGTCCACACCTACGACATCTTCGCCGAGGGCGTGAGCACGCAGAAGGTCGGGACCAAGGAGTTCGCGGCCGCAGTGGTCGCGCGCATGGGGCAGAAGCCGAATACGCTGAAGCCCGTGGTCTACAAGGAAGCGCCCGCGTCGACCACGGCGACGTTCACCGAGAGCAAGCAGGCAATGGAGCTCAAGGGCGTCGACGTCTTCGTCTTCTGGCCGTCGCGCAACCCCAACACGCTCGCCGAGGCGGTCGGCAAGGCGGCGCAGGCCGGCCTCAAGCTACAGGTCATCGATAATCGCGGCGTCAAAGTATGGCCGGGCGGGAGAGCGGAGACGTTCTGCGTCGATAGCTTCCGCCTACGGTTCCTGGCGGACGGCGCGACCGACGCGGCATCCTGCTTGAAGGTGGTCTCGGCAGTCGCCGACGCGGGCATCGACATCGCGTCCACCCAAATGCTGCGGACCTTTGACGGCCAGCCCGGCTACAGCATGGTGCAGGGCCAATAAACAACGGAGAGACAGAAACAGGAATGGCAAACCCACTAGTCGTCGTACTGATGGGAAGCAAGTCCGACTGGGACGTGATGCGCCAGACGGACGAGACGCTTTCGAAATTCGGAGTCGAGCATGAGTGCCGGGTGCTGTCGGCTCACCGGACGCCCGCCGAGACGGCGGAGTACGTGTCGGGGGCCGAGGCGCGCGGTGTCGAAGTCGTGATCGCGGCGGCGGGAGGCGCGGCCCATTTGGCCGGCGTCTGCGCCGCTCATACGGTGCTGCCGGTGCTCGGCGTGCCGATGGAGAGCGCATCGTTGAAGGGGATGGATTCGCTGCTCTCGACGGCGCAGATGCCGGCGGGGATTCCGGTCGGGACGCTGGCGATCGGCAAGGCCGGCGCGACCAACGCGGCGCTCCTGGCGGTAGCGATCCTGGGCGTCAAACGTCCGGAGTTGCGGGACAAGCTGCGCGCCTTCCGCGCGGAACAGAAAGAGAAGATCCTCAAGGAAACGCTGGCGTAAAGAAAGAGCGCGTAAAAAGGAAAACGGGGCGGGATCGGAGGTCCGATCCCGCCCCGTTTTTGTTAGGTCGCCGGTCTACTGCGGAAGGAAGGTGCCGACGACGGTGCTGACACCGCCCGGGGTGATGACCAGATTGCTGCCCGAGCCGACGCCGTTGCCGTTGCTCGACAGAGCGCGCGGACCGACAATTCCATCGCCCTGGTTCAGGGCGACACTGAACATCGACGGCGCCTGGAAGGCGACGCTGGTGTTACCGGTGATGGTTGCGGCGCCCGCGCCGGTCGCGAACGTGAGCTGCAGGCGGCAATCCTGACTGATGCTGTACGTGCCGCTGGTGGTCACGGCCTGTACGGAGTTGTTGGTATAGATCCACTCCTTCAGCGAGAAGCTGTTGTCGCTGTTGAGTTGGACTTCGCCGACCGCGGCGTACGGGGTAAACGCGATGCTGCTGGTGGTCGTGCCGGTCGTGCTACCGGTCGTCGTGCCGGTGGTGCTACCGGTGGTCGATCCGGTCGTTGTCCCGGTCGTTGTCCCGGTGGTCGATCCGGTCGTCGTGCCGGTCGTCGTGCCGGTCGTTGTCCCGGTCGTCGTGCCGGTCGTCGTTCCGGTCGTCGTGCCAGTGGTCGATCCGGTCGTCGTACCGGTCGTTGTCCCGGTGGTCGTGCCGGTGGTCGATCCAGTCGTCGTTCCGGTCGTTGTCCCGGTGGTCGATCCGGTTGTCGTACCGGTGGTCGACCCAGTCGTCGTTCCGGTTGTTCCGGTCGTGGACGTGCCCGTGGAGCCCGTCGTCGTACCGCCGCCGGTCACGGTGCGCTGCTGCGCTCCATAAAGGCTGAACGCGAAGTTGGAGGGGAAGGCCGAATTGGCCGGGCAGCTATTGAGCGACCGCGTCAGGCGGCCGATCGTCCCGCCGGCGTTGGCATCGCTCTGCATGAACAGCACATCGGCGCCCGAATTCGCGACGACCGCATTGAAGTGCTCGCCGCTGGTCAGAGTCATCGTGCCGCTGCAATCGCTGTTGACGTTATAGGAGCCGACCACAAGGTTCTGCGGAACGGCGGATTTCGCGGTTGCGGGATCCAAACCGTAGATACTGCCATTGCCGTCGAAGAAGAACCGTCCGCTCCCCGGGACCACGCCGGAGAAGCTGAACTTGTTGTTCCCGAAGCCGCCGGGGTTGCCAGCCGTGGTGCCGGTGGAACCGGTCGCGCCGCTGGTCGTGGACCCGCTAGATCCGCTGGTGCCGATCCCGGCCGTCGTCGTGACGCCCGTGCCGCTGGTGCCTGCCGTTGTGCCGGTGGTCGACCCCGTCGTACCCCCAGTGGTCGTCGTGCCGGTGGTCGTGCTGCCGGTCGTTCCGGTCGTGGTTCCGGTGGTGGTCGTGCCGGTGGTACCGGTGCTACCGCCGCCCGTATTGGCGGCAGCTGCGTTGACCGCCGTAAGAACGTTGCCAAAAGCCAAGCTGCTGATCTCAGCGTTATAGGTTCCGGTAAGGAACCCGTTGTTACACGTGGGGCCGGCGGCGTACGCTGCCGGCAAGCCGAGGCCGGCGAGTACTAGCCCCCCTACTACAAAACTCGTCTGAAATAGTCTCATCGAATCGCTTCTCCCCTTTTCCGAATCAGGGCCGTAGAATCCCGGTAAGCCCGGTCTGCGTTGAAGTATAAGGAAATAGGTTCAGCGACTTCGGTATCGAGATTCACCGCACAAGAAGCGCTCCGTCCGATGACGAACGCAATTTAAGCGGGGGCGGACGTTTTCAGACGAATCAGCGCTTCGTCGATCCGCGCGCGGACGCTTTCCGCCTCGTCCGCGTCCCCATATTTCGACCGCGGCCAGAAGAATCCGCGCAATCCATCCTTGGGCCGCCGCGGTACTACATGGATGTGTAGATGCGGCACGCTTTGGCTGACCTTATTGTTCACTGCGACAAAAGTCCCCGCTGCGTTCATCGCAACTTCGACGGCGCGGCAGAGATTCTGCGCGTTTGCGAACACTGGCGCGAGCAGTTCGGCCGGCAGCTCCGGGAGCGTCTCCACGTGCAGCCTCGGGACCAGCAGACAGTGTCCCGGGAAGAGCGGACGAACGTCGAGGAACGCCAGCGACACGTCGTCCTCATAAACGATGGACGCGGGTACGGCGCGGGCTACGATCTGGCAGAACAGACAGGCGGCCACGAGGTTCTACTTGGCGAACCGAAGAGCGGAGCGAGCCTTGGCGCGCGCCGCCTCCTCTTCCGGCGTGCGCTTGGGCGCGGCGGTGTGTAATCCCGCGAGGAGACGCTCGGAAATTCCCGCGATCTCGTCGACCGCGGCCGCGAACGCCGCCTCATTGGCCCGCGACGGCTTCTGAATTCCGCTGATCTTCCGCACGAATTGCAGCGACGCGGCGCGGACCTCCGCTTCGGTCGCCGGCGGGGCGAAATTGAATAAAGGTCGAATGCTCCGGCACATCTCTGGCCAGCGTAGCAAACTACGGCGTATGTAGATCGGCGAAGGCGCGGAAGGCCGCTCTCGGCGTCCGATCCCGGCATCCCAGACGATCGCCGATCAACAACGCCAGATCCTCCAGCGCGATCTGTAAGCCCGTCGCCGACAAACGCACCAGCGGATCGCGGTCCGGCTCGCTTCCCTGCTCCGCAAACCGCAGGAGCCGGAAGAGCGCACTGGGAAGCGACGCGCGATCGTCCTGTGCATAGAAATAAAACAGCAGCGGGAAGTGGACCAGATCGACCCGCGACTGGATCACCTCTTCGGCCAGCCCGGCGAGCACGACATGCATGTTCGGGGACACGACGACGGTCCCGGCGCGGCGTTCCGCCTCCTCCAGCGTGCCTGCCTTCCGGGAGAGCGTCCGCATACGGCGCAGCGCGGGGAAGATCAGGACGATCCACGTGATGCTCGCGGTCACCAGGGAGAAGCCGATCAGCGTGTGAAATGCGGAGAGGAGCTTCAGCCACGTCGGATTCGGCTGCAGGTCGCCCAGCCCGAGCGTCGTCATCATTTCGAGCGAGTAATACGCAGACCACCACCAGCGGTCAGCGCCCACAGGCTGGGTCGCCGATCGTACCGCGAAGGCGGCCGGGAAGAACGACCAGTAGATGAGAGCGAACCCGAAGGCCAGCATCATCGCCCAAGTCGTGATCACGACCGCGACCGCAAGCGGCCCCGAGGTCGGCAGCATCGCCGGCCAGCGCCGGAACAGGCGGAAGAGACGGCTGCCGATCCACTCGCTCAGAGCCCCGCTCTGCGTAGGATGGAACAGATCGTTGAACATCTCGCGGATCGCGAACAAGACGACCGCCGCGCCGAGTACAACCTTCCACCATCCCACGTCCTGAGCATCCCCCGTGGAGCCCCGTGGCGTCCGTATGCGGAATTACTGAAACGTGATCGTGGACTCGCCCGTGAACTTCCGGTATTCCTTGAACTCGACCACGTTCCGGGTGTGGAGGTTATTCGTCGCCATTCGGACGTCGGCGCGCAGCGGCAGCAGGAAGCGGCGGCCGGAGATCTCGGTAAAGTCGTAGTCGAGCAGCGTTGAGGACTGGCGGATCGGGAAATCGCCGGGCAGGTCGGCCTCGGTCGCGATCCGGAGGATCTGGTTGGTCTCGCGGTCGACGTAGACGAGCCCGTGCTGGCCCGCCGTGATGGTCCTGTCCCCGACCAGCGGGTCGGAGCGGAACACCATCTTATAGCTGGAATGCTCGACCGGGATCTTGAAGGTGAACACGTGCGCGAGTCGCTTGCGGATCGTGGTCCAGTGGTCCCACCGAAGCACCGTCTGGGATTCGCTGACGAAGACGGAGGCCAGTAAGCTGCCGAACTCGCCCTCCGAGACGGCGCCGCCAATGTCGGCGAACGGCCGCATCGTCATCTTCCCATTCAGGCTGAGGACGCGATAGTTCTCGTGCTGGTCGAAGTAACTGAGCCGGACGTCGACAGTATCCTTGAGAGCCATCACGCCCTTCACATCGTCGTACCGGTGGATCACTTCGGTGCAGAGGAAGTCGGGGAGGCCGTTGGCATAGCTGAGCGCGATTCGCTGGGCTTCGCGTACGATGCGGCGCTGGTCGGGGATGGAGGGCGTATCGTCGTGGGGGAAGTCGGGGGCGACGGCGGGTGCGGGCAGCGTGCGAGAGAGATCGCGCAGCCGCTCGAGCTCGGCGACGGCTTTGGGTCCCGCGCCTAAACTCTCGAGTTCCTCGATTACGTGGTCGTCAAGGCGTTCCGAGGGCTTGTACTTATGCAGGATCTTGGCGAGCGGACCGTCGGCGTTGTGTTTTGCAACAGCGGCGCGCACTTCACTGACGACGTCCGCGACAGAGACGAATTCCGCAGCGGCAAAGGCGCACAGTCCGCACGTCAGCAGTAGGCCGAGCCGCAACGACATCACTCTACTATACGCGCCTGTGCCGCTCGATTTCACCCAAGTGGGTGCGCGAAAATTCGCCGTTCCCCCAATTTGGACCCCACTCGTCCTGATAATCCGCGCTTTTGAATGTGGCACTTAGAATGCACCATGGTCGAACCGGATAAAAGGACTCCAATAGCAGATCATGCAACTCACCAGAGCTGCCGATTACGCCGTCCGCGTGATGATTCACATGGCCGGCCTGGCGCCCGGGACGCGCACAAGCCGCACCGAGTTGGCCAACGCGGCAGGATGTCCGGAGCAATTTCTCTCGAAGGTCCTTCAGGACCTCACCCGCGCGGGGCTGGTGGTCTCGCATCGCGGGAACACGGGCGGCTTCGAGTTGCCGCCGATTCACGCGCGCGCGTCGCTCTTGGAGGTCGTTGAGGCGGTCGAAGGCCCTGTCCGGCTCAACCTCTGCCTCGCAGGTTCGGAGGCCTGCGAGCGGCAAGGCTGGTGCGCCGCGCATACGGTGTGGGCGAAGGCGCAGGACGCGATGACCGCGGTGCTGCGCGGCACAGCCATCGAGGACCTCGCCAAACAACAAAGCAATAGCCGATGGAACTGACCTGGCTCACGATCCTGGCGAGCATCGCGCTCGGCCTGGCGGGAGTCTGTGTCTTCATCTTTGCCGTAAAAAACGACTACTTTCACGACTTGGAAGACGCCAAGTACCAGGTGTTTTGGAGCGATCTCGAGGAGGATCAGCAACACAATGGCAACGGCAGTCCACAGGCCCCCGGAGACCGCGGGCGCCGATGAACATGTAGGACGGCGGAAGCTGCTGGCGTGGCTTTCGAGTGTCGGGCTGTTCGGCTCGGCAGTGCTGGCCGCGCTCTCCGACGTCATCTTCTTCAAGCCGCGGGTGACCTACGGCCAGCCGCAGACCTTCCAGATCGGCAAGCCCGAGGACTACCCGCCGGGAGTCCGGATCGCGCGCGAGGCTGAGCGCATCTGCATCGTCCGCGAAGCGAACAAGGTGGCGGTGATCTCGACCACCTGCACCCACCTGGGCTGCAGCGTCTCGATCTCCGACACCGGCTTCGCCTGCCCCTGCCACGGCTCGCGCTACGACCAGGACGGCACGGTGACGGGCGGTCCAGCCCCCAAAGCGCTCGCCTGGTACAAGGTCTCGGTCGCGCCCAATGGCGAACTCGAGGTCGACAAGAATACGCAGATCGAACCGGGGACTTATCTCACCGTATGACGAAAGAACCTACGTCTGCCAAGCGGACACCCCTGCCCCGGGTGATCTGGCAATCCGTCTTTCGCAATCCGATCCCGGAGACGGACCTCGAACGCTCCTCGACCAGCTTCACCAACTTCTTCCTCCACATTCATCCGGTCAAGGTCCACAAGAACACCCTGCGTCCCGCCTACACGCTCGGACTGGGACTGATGTCCCTGTTCCTGTTCCTGATCCTGATCGTCACCGGCATCCTGCTGATGTTCTACTACGTGCCGTCGACCACGCAGGCCTACGACCGCATGCTCGACCTGCGCGGTGCGGTGGCGTTCGGCATCTTCCTGCGGAATATGCACCGCTGGTCGGCGCACGGGATGGTGGCGATCGTCTTCCTGCACCTCTGCCGCGTGTTCCTGACCGGAGCGTATAAGAAGCCGCGCGAATTCAATTGGGTGATCGGCGTCGTGCTGCTGCTGCTCACGCTGTTCATGAGCTTCACCGGCTACCTGCTGCCCTGGGACCAACTGGCGTTCTGGGCCATCACGGTCGGCACTTCGATCGCGGGGTACGCGCCGCTGATCGGCAAGCAGATGCAGTTCGTGCTGCTCGGCGATACGTCGGTGGGGCAGGAAGCGCTGCTGCGGTTCTACGTGCTGCACGTCGCGGTGCTGCCGTCGATCCTGGTGCTCCTGATCGCGATCCACTTCTGGAGGATTCGGAAGGACGGAGGGCTATCGCGTCCCGATCGCAAACAGAGCCGCGACAGTGATGGAGCGGTTGTCGCAAGCTTCAAGAACCGTCTCTACGGTCTCCAGGGCTTTGTCCGCTCCGGCTTCACCAAGGTCGGCAACACGCCGGATGAATCGGTCTACACCTGGCCGAACCTGCTGATCGCCGAGCTCTTCGTCTTCATCCTGACCGTCTCGCTGATCCTGGTGGTCTCACTGCTGTTCAACGCTCCGCTCGAACAGCCGGTCAACGTCATGCATCCCCCGAATCCGGCGAAGGCGCCGTGGTACTTCCTCGGGCTCCAGGAGATGGTGAGCTACTCGGCGTTCTGGGGCGGCATCGGGATCCCCGGCGCGATGGTGGCGCTGCTGCTCGCGGTCCCGTACCTCGACCGCAATCCGCTCGGTGTGGGCAAGTGGTTCGCCAAGGAGCGGCTGCTGGCGAATACCCTTTTCGTGACGCTAGTGGTACTCAACATCATCTTCATTGTGATCGGCACGTTCTTCCGGGGGCCCAACTGGACCTTCGTCTCCCCCTTCTGAGGACATCATGCGACTGGCACTAGCGATTGCGAGTTTCGTCGTCCTGATCGTGCACGGCGCGGTGTTCTACGATCAGTTCTTCCATAAATGGGAACGGCACCAGACCGCGTACTTCGAGCAGGCGAAGCTCGAAGGCCGCTCGCCCGAGATCCAGCAGGCGATCGTCACCAAGTTCGGCGATACGCGCGTCGACCGCTGCACCACCTGCCACATGGCGGCGGACGATCCGCGCTTCGTCGGCCACTCCGAGCCGCTCAAGACGCATCCGTACTCAGCCGCGATGGGCGACGTCCAGCGCAACGGCCGCTGGGAGCGCCGCCACAAGTTCTCCGACTTCGGCTGCACCGTCTGCCACGACGGTCAGGGCCGCGGTCTCGAAAAGGAATACAGCCACGGCGAGGACGAGTTCTGGCCCGAGCCGATGCTCGGCTATGTCACACAGGCTACCTGGCGTAAGGACTTCACCCCGAAGCTCAAGGGCAAGGAGTACATGGAGGCCAACTGCGCCCAGTGCCACACCGAGCCCGCGTTCGCCGGCGTCCCGCACGTCAATCGCGGACGGCAGCTCTTCTACTCGATGAACTGCTACGGCTGTCACAAGATCGAGGGGATGAGCGAAGGCACGCTCGGACCGGAGCTCAGCGAGGCGGGCAAGAAGTTCAAGGTCGACTATCTGTGGGAATCGATCGTCGAGCCGCGCGCCAATCTTGCGACATCCTTCATGCCCAAGTTCAACCTCGCCGAGGACGACGTGAAGGCGCTGGTCATCTTCCTCAAGAGTCGCCGCGGCGTGAACTTCTCCGAAACCTCGCTCGACCGATATAAGGCTCACATCGCGAATATCGCGGTCGTGGTGCCGCCTGGCGCGCCCGAAGGCATGCCCGGACAGCAGCTCGTCACCAGCCGCGCCTGCACCGCCTGCCACAAGCTCGGCGACCGTGACGGCGGTATCGCCCCCGACCTCAGCTTCGAAGGCCTGGTCCGCGACGAGGCGTTTCTGATGGACCACTTCACGAACCCACGGTCACGGATGCCGGATTCGATCATGCCGTCGTTCCGCTTCCCGGCGGAAGATTTTCAGCACCTCACGGCGTACCTCGCGAGTTTGAAATCGGCACCCACGCTCGGCGCCCCCGCGGAGTCGTACAAGGCGCTCTGCGCGCGCTGCCACGGCGAGAAGGGCGACGGCAACGGCAAGGTCGCCTGGTATCTCGACCCGTCGCCGCGCGATTTCACGAAGACGGCATTCATGTCGTCGAAGCCGCGCGACCGGTTCGTCAAGTCGATCCTCGAAGGCGTCCCCGGCACCTCGATGCCGCCGTGGGGCAAGGTCCTCAAACAGGATCAGGCGGATGGCATCCTCGGCTACGTCCTCGTCACCTTCGCAGGGCCCGTCAGCGGATCGCCCGCGACGCGCAACGTGCCGGATACGAACCCGGTCGTGACCAGCGCGGCTTCGGTCAAACACGGCGAGGCGATCTTCCTCCAACGCTGCACCGGCTGTCATGGGCGCAAGGCGGACGGCAAGGGTCCCAACTCGCTCGACATCCTCCCCCGCCCCCGCAATCTGCGCAATTCCTGGTTCGTGACCAACACGGCCGACCGCCGTTTCTTCGAATCGATCCTCTACGGCGTCCAAGGCACGGCGATGCCCGCGTGGATCGACTACGGCCTGTCCCAGCAGGATGTGGGTGACATTGTGAATTTCATTCGGAGTTTGAATCCGCGGAGGGCAAGCTAGTGGGCCTCGCCTCTGTGGAGCGGTTTGTATCAGGGCACGACTTTGAGTCGTGCCGAATGCAGTTCGAGAACAAGGGCTTTAGCCCCTGTCGGCCCGCAACCCGTTGCACCCCAGGGGCTAAAGCCCCCGAAAATCGATCGTGTCCGGCACGACTGAAGTCGTGCCCTGATGCGGTGAAGCCTTTTTTACCCTGCCCACGTTTCCCCAGGAGCACAAATTAAATGGCAGAAGCTAGTCTCGCTACCCCGGCCCCAGTGAAGCCGGCCCAAGTCCACACCGACATCACGGCGCGCTGGTTTCTGGTCAGCGCGATCGGATACTTCTTCATCGTCGGCATCATCGCCCTTACCATCGCGGCGAAGTTCTGCTGGCCGGAGCTGCTGGGGACGGTCCCGGCGCTCTCTTACGGCCGGCTCCGTCCGCTGCACGTCAACGGCATGCTCTTCGGCTGGCTGCTGGCGGCCGACATGGGGCTCACCTATTACTTCATTCCGCGGCTCTGCGGCGTGAAGCTCTGGAGCGAGAAACTCGGCGTCGCCACCGCGGCGCTCTGGAACGTGATCATCCTCGGCGCGGTCTTCGCGCTGCTCGCCGGGTACAACCAGGGCTTCGAATACGCCGAGCTCCCGCTGCCCCTCGACATCCTCGTGGTCGTCGCGTGGATCATGTACGGGACCAACATCTTCATGACGATCGCGCATCGCAAGTACCAGCAGATGTACGTCTCGATCTGGTACACGATGGGCACGATCCTATGGACCGCGTTCGTCTACATCACCGGCAACTTCGCCACCGAGCTCACCACCGGCGTCAACCAGGCGAATCTCAACTGGATGTATGTCCACAACGCCGTAGGGCTGATCTTCACGCCGGTCGGCCTCGCCATCGCCTACTACTTCATCCCGAAGTCGTCCGACACGCCGCTCTTCAGCCATCGACTGTCGATGATCGGCTTCTGGTCGTTGGCCTTCGTCTACGTCTGGACCGGCGCGCACCACATGCTGCACGGCCCGATCTCGCAGTGGCTACAGACGATCGCAATCGTCTTCTCGGTGATGCTGCTGATTCCGGTCTGGTCCGTGGTCTACAACTTCTTCGCGACCGTCAAGGGTCAGTGGCACCAGATGCGCGACAACGTCCCGCTCAAGTTCCTGATGTCGGGCACCGTGTTCTACCTGCTGACCTGCTTCCAGGGTCCGATGCACAGCCTGCGGTCCGTCAACGCCATCGTTTCGAAGACCGACTGGATCCCGGGACACGCCCACATGGCGGTCCTCGGCTGCTTCTCGTTCTTCGCGATCGCCGGCACGTACTACGTCGCGCCGCGCGCCTGGAACACGAAGCTCTATAGCGACACGCTCGCCAATTGGAGCTTCTGGCTGATGATGATCGGCGGCCTCGGCTTCTTCGTCACGCTCTGGCTCGGCGGCTTCTGGCAGGGCTGGCAGTGGAACAACCCGTCGATCCCGTTCATCGACACGGTGGTCGCGCTCAAGCCGATCTGGCTGGTCCGCTTCTTCTCCGGAACGCTGATCTTCGCCGGCATTGTCGCGTTCGCGTACAACATCATGGCGACGGTGGTGGGGAGGCGCGCATATGCTCGGTAGAGCCGACAAGAGCTTCAGCTTCGCGATCGTCGCCGCGCTGGTCTTCTTCTTCATCGGCGGACTGCTGACCACCGTCGTGCCGCCGATGATCGACAAGAGCTGGTCGCGGCCCGCGCCGGGTCTCAAGCCGTATACGGAGCAGCAGCTCAAGGGACGCGCCATCTACGTCCGCGAAGGCTGCTGGTATTGCCACACGCAGCAGACGCGGACCCTGGTCGCGGACACGAAGCGCAGCGGCTGGCGCGGCGTCGACTCGCCCGTCTCGACGCCCGACGAGTTCGTCTATGACAGCCCCCACATGTTCGGCACCAAGCGCACGGGCCCCGACCTCTCGCGCGTCGGCGGCAAGTACGACACGCAATGGCACCGCACCCATTTTCGCAATCCGCGCGATCTGGTCCCAGGGTCGGTGATGCCGCCGTTCCCGTGGATCGTGGAGAAGCCCGAAGAGTTCACGGCGCTGGTCGCGTATCTGCAAACGCTGGGCAGGGCGAAAGACTGGCGGCCGGCGAAGGACTACGAGAAATGAACAGCTCAGAACGTGGGGCAGGCTTCGGCCTGCACGGGGCTTTAGCCCCGTTTCCGGCGAGCGGGACTGAAGTCCCGCGCAGACTGAAGTCTGCCCCACCATCGGAGTCCCGCCAATGACCGACTACACCTGGCCCAGCGTCTACTTCTGCTACTTCTTTTTCGCCATCTGTCTCGGCGTCGCGGTCTTCTTTTTCTTCCGCTCCATCCGCGACGGCTATTGGAACCGCGAGTCCGAACAAATCAAGTACGTCGTCTTCGAGGAAGGCAATCATGGAACCGACCAGTAAACCGAAGCTCAAGGAATACGCCGGCGGCTGGATCACCGAGCGCGAGGACTCCGAGATCCCCGCCTTCCTCAAGCTCTCCTACATCGTCATCGCCGGAGGCGCGGTCGCGTACTTCCTGATGTTCATGTACGGCGAGGTCGACCACCCCGAGCGCGGCCCGCTCGTCCGCGCGCTCAACGCCGCCACGCAGGCCTCCGCCGGCCTGATGTACGGGATCGCCGGCCTGATCGTGATCTTCGGCGTGATCGTCGTCGCCTTCTCCTTCCGCAAGCACGAGTAATCGCATGCCCGACGGCCTCTACCAAACCCGCGTCCCCGACACCGACTATTGGGTCGAAATGGTGAAGTGCCGCCACGCCTGCCCGGTCCACACCGACGCCTGCGGCTACGTCACCTCGATCGCCGAAGGCCGCTACGAGGACGCGTACCGCATCGCTCGCGCGCACAACCCTTTCGCCTCCATCTGCGGACGCGTCTGCGGCGCGCCCTGCGAGGCCAACTGCCGCCGCGGCGACGTCGACGAGCCGGTCGCGATTCGGCCGCTCAAGCGCTTCGTCACCAGCCAATTCGGACCCGAAACCGGCAACTACACCCTCCACCGCAGCGCGAACAATGACGAGATGCTGGCGCCCAATCGCGGCCACTACGAACGCATCGCGGTCATCGGCGCCGGCGTCTCCGGCCTGACCGTTGCGCATGACCTGGTCCGACTCGGCTATCAGGTCACCGTTTTCGAGGCGCACGCCGAGCCCGGCGGGATGCTCACCGTCGGCGTCCCCATCTTCCGCCTGCCGCGCGAACTCGTCCGCCACGAGATCGACGCGATCCTCTCGCTCGGCGTCGAGCTCCGCTGCAATCAGCAGCTCGGCCGCGACTTCACGCTCGCCGACCTGCGCCGCGAGGGTTACAAGGCGATCTTCCTCGGCGTAGGCCTCCCCAAGGGGCGGCGGCTCCAGCTCTCCGGTGGCGATGCGGAAGGCGTGATCGACGGCATGGACTTTCTGCGCGCTTTCAACTCCGGCGTGCCGCTCCCGCTCGGCAAACGCGTCCTGGTGATCGGCGGGGGCAATGTCGCCTACGACGTCGCCCGCTCCGCTGTCCGCCCCCACGACGACTCGTACGACGTAGCGCGCTCCGCGCTCCGCATCAGCGGCGACAAAGAGGTCCACGTCGTCTGCCTCGAAAGCCGCGCCGAGATGCCCGCGGACGAGATCGAAGTCGAGGAGGGGGCCGAGGAAGGCGTCCGTCTCCACAATCAGCGCGGCCCGCGCGAGGTCCTGACACGCGACGGCAAGGTCGTTGGCCTGCGCACCGTCCGCTGCACCGCGGTGTTCGACGCCCAGCGCCGCTTCAGCCCCACCTTCGACGAATCCGATATCGAGGACATCCCCGCCGACAGCATCATCTTCGCCGTCGGGCAGACCTCCGACCTGACGTTCCTCACGCCCGAGGACGGCGTCGAGACCGAACGCGGGCTCATCAAGGTCAATCGCGAGACCTACCAGACCACCGCGCCCGACGTGTTCGCCTGCGGCGATATCGCCCACGGCGCGCGCTTGTTCATCGACGCCATCGCCTCCGCCCAGATCGCAGCCCGGTCGATGCACGATTTCCTCCGCGAGACCCGCACCGACGTCGTCATCCGCAAGGAGTGGCGGCCGGCGTCCTACACGATGGCCGAGCGATGGAACGTCCTGGAGCGCCACAATCCCCCGTCGCTCGCAAGCGACCGCCGCGCCGAGTCGCTCGAGATCGTCGAGATCGATTACACCGAGAAGGCCGCCCGCCGCCAGGCCGCGCGCTGCCTGCGCTGCAACGTCAACACCGTGTTCGAGACCGAGCGCTGCGTCGCCTGCAACGGCTGCGTCGACGTGTGCCCCGAGAATCTCATCCGCCTCGTCCCCATCGCCGACCTGATCGGCGAGTTCCCCGGCGAGGACGCCGGCGCCGCGCTCATCAAGGACGAGACCACCTGCATCCGCTGTGCCATGTGCGCCTCCCGCTGTCCCACGCACGCCATCCTGATGCGCGAGTTCGTCTTCCGCCGCGAGTGCGTCACCGTGGCGGCGCGCAATCCCAAGGTGCTGTACCAGTGACGCCGCTCGAACTCGGTTTCGCATTGACTCTCGGACTCGCCAGCGGGCTGCACTGCCTCCAAATGTGCGGCCCCATCGCGCTCGCCGTCGGACCGGGCCGCGCCGCGCTGCTTTACAACGCGGGACGCATCCTCACATACAGCTTCCTTGGCCTGCTCGCCGGCACGCTCGGGAAAGCGCTGATGTTCCTCGGCGGTCCCGCGACGATCATCTCCGGCGCCGCGATGGTGCTCGCCGGCCTCGCGCTGTTGCTGCCGACGAAATCGTTGATCGCGATCCGTCCGCGTGGACGCTTCGCCCGCCTCTCCGGCGCCCTGCTGCGCGCCGGGCGCAATCGCTTCCTCTTCGGCATCGTCCTCGGGTTCCTGCCATGCGGCCTCGTCTACGCCGCCCTCCTCAAAGCAATGCATGCCGCAGGACCGATCGCCGGCGCTGTCACGATGCTCTGTTACGGCGTCGGCACCTCTGTCGCGCTCCTCTCGATCGGGTACGCCGGCGCGTTCTGCGGACGCTGGATGCAGCGCCTCGCCCCCTTCGGCATCATGGCCGCCGGCGCGGTCCTGATCTGGCGCGGTGTCACCGCGGGTCCACACTGTCATGGGTAACTGGCATCGCATTCGCAAGCAGATCCACTTCTTCTGCTTCCTCGTGTTCCTGGCGCTGCCGTTCCTCAACGTCATGCGCTTCGACATCCCGCGCCAGCGCTTCTACTTCTTCGGCTACGAGCTCTGGATCAGCGAGTTCGGGATCGTCTTCTTCGCCCTGATGTTCCTGATGTTCCTCGTGATCGCCGCCTCCGTCCTCTATGGCCGCGTGTATTGCGGCTACCTCTGCCCGCAGATGATTTTCAGCGAGGCTTCGGTTGCACTCCAGGCGAAGCTCCAGCGGATGGTGGTCAAACGCGGAGGCTCGCGCCGCACCGCGCGCGTCCTGTTCTACGCTGCTGTGGCCGCCGCCTCCGTCGTCCTCGCCTTCATCTTCGTCGCCTACTTCATCCCGCCGCGCGACCTCGCCGGCCGCCTCTTCTCGCTCGACGTCCGCACAGCCGGCGGCATCACGGGCGCCGCCGTCACCATCCTCACCTTCCTCGACTTCGCCTTCCTCCGCCAGCGCTTCTGCACCACGGCCTGCCCCTACGGCTACCTACAGGGGATGCTCGGCGACGGCAGCACGCTCCTCGTCCACTACCGCGACGAAAAGCAGGAGTGCATCGAGTGCAAGAAGTGCGTCCGCGTCTGCCCCATGGGCATTGACATCCGCGAGTCGCCCTTCCAGATCGAGTGCATCCACTGCGCCGAATGCATCGACGCCTGCGACGAGATCCTCGCCCGCTTCCACAAACCCGGACTGATCCACTACACCTGGGGCGAGCACGGCCCCATCGCGACGGCGCGGCGCCATCCGTTCGACGCGCGCCGCGTCCTCGTCCTGCTGATCCTCCTCGCGTATGCCGGCGGACTCTTCACCGTGCTGGCGCACCGCAAGCCGGTCCTCGCGCGCGTGATGCCGGACCGCAGCGTCCTCTACCGGGTCGGAGCCGACGGCCGCGTCTACAACCGCTTCCGATACTCCCTGGCGAACCGCGGCGCCGATGCCGCGACAGTCGAGTTCTCGCTGCGAGATCTGCCCGGAGCGCAACTGACCACGCCGTCGGTCCCTCTGCGCCCCGGAGAGTCGGTGAACGGAGAGTTCGAAATCGCCGCCCCGCGCCGTGACGCGACGGTCACGCACTTTACGATCCAGGCCGGAGAGACCGCGATCCCGATGACCTTCCTGTCGCCCACGGAGGCAAACTGATGCGAAAGATTCCAATCCTGGTTCCGGTGCTGGCGCTCATTACGATCCTCTTCCTCTCGATCCTAGTGTTTGCGTACGTCGAGACGAAGAAGGCCAACCCCCAGATGATCGAAACGTCTCGCGCGTCCAGCACAATCCCCGGCCCCCGGCCCCCAGCCCCCGGCCCCTTATGACGTGTTCCCTCTGCACCCTTCCCTCAGGCTCCGATCCCTTCTGCTGCGCCGGCTGTCAAAATGTCTACGCCATCCTCATCGAAAGCGGCGTTGCCGAGAACTTCCGCGACACGCCGCTCTTCCAGCAGAGCCTCCAACTCGGCCTCATCTCCAATCGCCCGCAGCCCGCCGCCCCCGTCACCGGCGATACCCGCGAGGCCGTCTACCAGCTCTCCGGACTCTGGTGCGCCTCCTGCGGCTGGCTGATCGAGCACGCCCTCACCCGACTTCCCGGCGTCGCCTCCGCCGAGGTCCACTTCGCCTCCGACCTCCTCAAAGTCAAGTACGCGCCGCAATCACTGCCGCCCGCCCGCATCGTCGACCGCGTCCGTTCCCTCGGCTACACCGCCGTCCCGTATGAAGGGCGCCGCACCGGATCCAGTCGCGAACAGAAGGACCTCCTGCTGCGCCTCGGCGTCGCCGCCTTCCTCTGGATGAACGTCATGATGCTGTCGGTCATCCTCTACGCCGGCTACTTCCAGAGCATTGGCCCCACGTTCGCCCGCTACCTTCCGCTGCTGCTGCTCGCGCTCTCGATGCCCGCCGTTTTCTACTGCGCCGCCCCCGTGCTCCGCCTCGCCTGGATCGGCGCGCGGCACGGCGTCCTCCGCATGGAGTCACTGCTCGCGCTCGGGATTCTCGCTGCGTTCGGCGTATCCGCCGTCAACGCGTTTCGCGGCGCCGGACCCGTGTACTTCGACACGGCCTGCGCCATCGTCACGCTGGTCCTCGCCGGTAAGGCCATCGAGCGCGCCGCCAAGGAGACTTCGGCGCGCGCCGTTTCGCTCCTGTACGGCCTCATGCCGAACAAAGCGCGGTTGATGCAGGACGGCCGCGAGCGGTTCGTCTCGGTCCACGTGTTGAGCCCCGGCGCCGTGTTCCGCGTCCGCCCCGGCGAGCGCATCCCCGCCGACGGCGTCGTGGTCGAGGGCCGCTCCCATGTTGACGAATCGGTCCTGACGGGCGAATCGGCGCCACAGCCGAAGGGACCCGGCGACCCCGTCGTCTGCGGCAGCCTCAATACCGGCGACGCGCTCGACATTCGCGCCACTCGCGTCGGCCAAGAGAGCACGCTCGCCCGCATCGCCCGCACGGTCGAAGAGGCGGTCGCCAGTCGCACCGAAATCGAGCGCACGGTCGACCGCGTCTCGCGCTGGTTCGTTCCCGCCGTGCTCGCGATCGCGGTCGCGGCGTTCGCCTATAGCGGACTGATCCGCGCGATTGCGGTGCTCGTGATCGCCTGCCCCTGCGCGCTCGGGATCGCAACGCCGCTCGCGTTGACGGCGGCGGTCGAGGCCGCCGGACGCCGCGGCATCCTGGTCCGCGACGCGCGCGTGTTGGAAACGATCCGCGAGGTGGACGTCGTGGTGCTCGACAAGACGGGCACCGTCACCGCGGGAGAGTTCACGCTGCTCGAGACCGCCGGCGATCTCAGCCGCATGGCGGCGCTGGGCGCGATCGAGGCGTATTCGAACCACCCGATCGCGCGCGCGCTCGCCGGGAGTGGAGAGGCGACCGACGTCCGCCAGAGTCCCGGCGGCATCACGGGGACGGTGGACGGAGTCGACTACTTCATCGGCAATCGTCTATTTTCCGAGAGGGTAGTCGACTCCGTCCACGATCTCCCCGTGAGTTTCGGCTGGGACGGGATTATCCGCGGAGGGCTGGCGTTCGGAGACCGCATCCGCGACGATGCTGGTCCGCTCTGCGATGCGCTGCGAGGCCGCGGCATCCTCACGGTTCTGCTCTCGGGCGATTGTCCCGCCGTGACGGAGTCAGTGGCGAAAGCGATCGGCGCGGACGAATGGATCGCGGAGGCTACGCCCGAAGGCAAGGTCGACGTGATCCGCGAACTGCAGCGGGGAGGAGCGAGGGTCGCGATGCTGGGGGACGGAGTCAACGACGCCCCGAGTCTCGCTCAAGCAGACCTCGGAATCGCGATCGGAGGAGGCGCCGACATCGCCACCCAAGCTGCGCCGCTCGTTCTGATGGGTCGATCGCTCGCGGGAGTGACAGAGACAATAGACCTCGCGGGCCGGGCATTCCGCATCGTCAGACAGAATCTCTTCTGGGCCTTCGTCTACAACACCGCCGGTATCGCGCTGGCGCTGACGGGGGTATTGAACCCGATTATGGCCGCCGCAGCCATGGTCCTCTCCAGCCTCTCCGTAATCGGGAACTCGAAGAGGGTCGTCATGTTTCAAAAAGGGGACAGACGCATTTATTTGAGCTCGAACAATCCCTCTTCCGACTGACATCGCTTCCGCGGACGCCCGCGCGGTCCGACCCGCAATGTGCGCCCGCACTGCCGTTCCAAATCCGCGACGAACGGGCCGTCGCCGAGCGGCTCACCCGTGCGGGTCGACCGTCGCAGCGTATCGGAAGACGTCGCCTCGCCCTGGCCGAGTAGTTCACGCCATTCATCGCCATTCCAGCCCCCGAACGAGTCCCGCCACCGGGGGTCCAACACCGGGTCCGCGAGGTCGTCCAGCGCGTGCGCTCGTGCGCTCGACCAAGGCCAGTCCCATGCGTTCTCCGCCAGTCCGGCGCGGACCGGATTGAGGTCGACGTAGCGCAGGGCGTGCCAGGAGTGGCTTTCGTCCATCGGACAGGAGAAGAAGCGGTTCTGCCAGAGATGGCCGCTCCGCGTCGACGCCGCGTTCACAGCTGCCGCATATTCCCCATGAGTGCTGCCGAGCGCCCGCGCCAGAGACTCCTCGGACTCGGGCACGGCGACGAGGTGGACGTGATTCGGCATGAGGCAGTAGCCAAGCACGCTTACGCCGCATCGCGGAGCGTGGGTCGCGATCAGGTGGAGGTAGAGCCGGAAGTCGGCATTCGACAGGAAGACCCGTTGCTTGTTGTTGCCGCGCTGGGTCACGTGGTGCGCAACCCCGGGCACGACTACTCGCGGTCGACGTGGCATAGGGAATTAGTGCCGCGCCGCCTCCGGTGCTCTCAAATTAAATGCGTCTGTCCCCTTTTTCAGATCCCGGCGTACCAGGCGTAGCCGTCTTCGGGAGCGGCCGAACCGAGGCCTTTTCCGAAGGGCTTCAGATTGTCCGTCAGGATCACCAGATTGATGAACTTCACGCTCTTGTAGCCGAGTTGGCGCGGCACCCGCATGCGGAGCGGACCTCCGAAAGCCGGCGGAAGTTCGCCGCCGTTCATTCCGTACGCGACCAGCGTCTGCGGGTGCACCGCGTCGGCCATGTCGATGCTGTCCCACCAGCCCTTCTCCTGCGAGAAGTAGACGACGTACCGCGCTTGCGGCAGGACGCCCACCGCGTCAAGCACCGTCGACAGCGGCGCGCCCGTCCACTGCGCGATGTACGACCAGCCCTCCTCGCAGGCGAGATGCGTGATCTGAGTGCTCGATGGGTAGCGCTGGAGATCGCTCACCGAGAACGACATGGGACGCGCGACCATGCCGTTGACCGCGAGCCTCCAATCGGCGAAGCCTCCAGCCTGTAGGCGCTTGTACTCCTCGTCGCGCGGCGAACTGCTGTTGGCGAACGGCGGGGTGGAGATCTGGCTCGGCGTAAACTCGCGCGCCAGCGAGTGGCGGGTGAGAACGCGCTGCGCGGCGTAGGTCAGCGTTTCGCCCGCGCCGTACAAGCCGCCGTGGTCGGGCGGAATCAGACCACTTCGCCTCGCCGCCGCGAGACCGGAAGCGCCCGCGACCGCCCCGAGTCCGGCGACGATCAGTTTTCGACGGGAAAAGTTGCTCATATCATCTCTCGCATCAGACGTCGAAACCCGTTCCGGCAAACCATCACGATGTGAACCACGACGAACAGCATGAGCAGAATCGTGACGAAGAAGTGTAGCGTGCGCGCCGATTGTTGTCCGCCCAAGGTCGTGACCGCCAACGGGAAGGCCGACGCGATCGCCGGTGACATCGCGAGGCCCGTCCAGATCATCAGCGGGAAGAGAACAAAGACGACCACACGGTACGACAGTCGCTGCAGCGGGTTGTAATGATCCCAGCGGAAACGGCGCGCGGCCACTCCGGAAATTCCGTACAGCAGCCCCGTCACGACCACGGCCCATGCCGTCTGGAAGTGGAGAGCGCGGCTCCAGCCGTTCTGGTCGGGCATGGTGTAGCCATACCCGGTCGGCACCGTGGACCGCGACGCCGGGATCGGAATGCGGAACAGCGCGGGTGTGTGGATGTTGCCGGTTTCGCCCCAGTAGAAGCGCGGGTGGGACACGACGATCTCGAGGCCGCTGACCAGCAGCGCCGCGAAGCACGCCGCCGTGATCCAGTGCGTCACGCGGACCGTCGCGGAGTGACGCCGCGCCTGCACGGGTTCTCGAGCTACGACAGCCTCGGGCACTCGGGGATTATATCAGGAGCCCTCTTCCCCGCCCGCCACGTAGAATGGAGATATCCATGGAAAAGTCTGGGAACGCGCGCTTCACCCGCTATGCGTGGAGCGTCCTCGCGTACAACGTGGCCGTCGTGCTGTGGGGTGCGTACGTCCGCGCCACCGGGTCGGGCGCAGGGTGCGGCAATCACTGGCCGCTCTGTAACGGGACGATCACGCCGCATTCCCCGACTATGGCCACGATCATCGAGTTCACCCACCGCGTCACCAGCGGCATCGATCTCGTCCTCGTCGCTCTACTGGTCTGGTGGGCGTTCCGCGAGTTTCCGCGGCTGCATCCGGCTCGGCTCGGCGCGACGCTCTCCGGCATCTTTCTCATCACGGAGGCCCTGATCGGCGCCGCCCTCGTCCTGCTTGAGCATGTCGCCAACAACCCGTCCGTCTACCGCGGAATTTCGCTGACAGCTCACCTTATCAACACGCTCACGCTCCTCGCCTGCCTGACGCTGACGGCGTGGTGGGGGTCGGGGAAACCGCGCCTCCGCATCGCGGGACGGCCCGCGGTGCTGGCGACGATCTCACTCGGCTTCGTGGTGCTCATCGGGATCACCGGCGTCATCGCCGCGCTCGGCGACACGCTCTTCCCCGCCGTGTCTCTCTCCGCCGGTTTCGCGCAGGACTTCGAAGCGGGCGCCAGCATTTTCCTGAGGGTGCGCGCACTGCACCCGATGATCGCCGCGCTCGCCGCCGGCTGGCTCGTCTTCTTCGCGGCCGTCTCCGTCCGCCGCGGTCCCCAACCTTATCGGTACGCGATCCGCCTCGGCGCCATCCTGGCGACGCAACTCGCGGCGGGCGTCCTTAACCTGCTCCTCCTCGCGCCGGTCTGGCTCCAGATCTTCCATCTGATGCTCGCCGACCTGCTTTGGATCACGCTCGTCCTCCTCTGCGCCTCGCTCCTCTCCGATGACTCGCCCATTCGGGCCTGAAATGCATTATCGTGATGCATTGAGGTGGCCGGAATGACTGACGAGAAAACGACCCCATCGCGCCGACAGTTCCTCGGCGCTTCGGCGCTGGCAGGCATCGCGTTGCCGTACGTGCACGCGGCCGGGAACGACACCATCAATTTGGCGCTCATCGGCTGTGGCGGGCGCGGAACCGGCGCCGCCGAGAACGCCCTCACCGTGAAGAACGGACCCATCAAGCTCGTCGCCATGGCCGACGTCTTCCCGGCCAAGCTCGCCGACAGCCACGGCCGCCTGCGCCAGAAGTTCGCGTCCCAGATGGACGTCCCCGAGGACCGCAAGTTCATCGGGTTCGACGCGTATCAGAAGGCCTTCGACTGCCTCAAGCCCGGCGACGTCGCCATTCTCGCCACCCCTCCGGCCTTCCGCTGGGTCCAGTTCGGCCTCGCCATCGACAAGGGCCTGAACGTGTTCATGGAGAAGCCGCTCACGGTCGACGGCCCGACCACGCGGCGCATGCTCGCGCTCGGCGACAAATCCGTGCAAAAAGGGCTGAAGGTCGGCGTCGGCCTCATGATCCGCCACTGCCGCGCGCGCCAGGAGCTGCTCAACCGCGTCCGCGACGGCCAGATCGGCGACATCGTTTCGATGCGCGCGTATCGCATGGGCACCCCCGGCGGCACCGCGCCGCCCAAGCCCGCCGGCATCACCGAGCTCATGTACCAGATCTCGCGCTTCCACGCGTTCCTCTGGGCCAGCGGCGGCGTGTTCAGCGACTATTACATCCACCAGATCGACGAGTGCTCGTGGATGAAGGGCGCGTGGCCGGTCGAGGCGCAGGGCATCGGCGGACGCCACTACCGCGGCGATTCGCTCGACCAGAATTTCGATGTGTACAACGTCCAGTACACCTATCCCGACGGCACGGTCTTCCACTTCGACGGCCGCAACATGGCGGGAGTCCACAACGAGTTCGCGAGCTACCTGCACGGGTCGAAGGGCTCGGCCGTGGTGACGACGGATTCGCACGTGCCCGGCCGCTGCCGCATTTACTCCGGACAGAAGATCCCGCGACTGACAAGCCGCCAGCCGATCCCGCAGGACGCGTCGCTGTTGTGGACCGCGCCCCAGCCCGAGCATTCGCCCTACGACTTCGAGTGGGAGGACCTGATCGACGCCATCCGCACCGACAAGCCGTACAACGAGGTGAAGCGCGGCGCCGAAGCGAGTCTGGTTGGTTCGATGGGCCGCCTCGCCGCCCACTCCGGCCAGCTCGTGACGTTCGATCAGATGCTGAATCACGACCACGAGTTCGCTCCCGACGTCGACAAGCTGACGCTCGACGGGCCCGCTCCGCTCACGTTAATGGCGGACGGCAAGTATCCGATCCCCGAGCCTGGCCGCAAGAAGCTCCGGGAGTACTAACGGGTCGGCTATAATTCGGAGAGCGCCCGCGGATGTGGCGAAATTGGCAGACGCGCTGGATTTAGGTTCCAGTTCCCGCGAGGGAGTGTAGGTTCAAGTCCTATCATCCGCACCAACCATACCCATGCTCCTTCTGGTCGATGACGATCCCGCATTTTTAGAATTGGCGCGGCGGCGCCTGAATGTCGGTAGAGGAATTCTCTTCGCGGGGAATGCGAACCATGCCCGCGATTTGATGCGGACCGTCGGAGCGGACTTCTCCGTCGCGATCGTCGACCTCAAGCTGCCGGGGGAGGACGGATTCTCGCTGATCCGCGAGTTACATCAGAATGTCCCCGCGCTGCCCGTGATTGCCGTGACGGCGGTCTACGGACGCGATGGGCTGCAGCGAGCGCGGGCGGCCGGAGCGTTCGACGCCTTGATGAAGCCGATCGACGCCGAATGGAACTCGGCCATCGCGCGGGCTCGCGCATCCCTCACTTCATAACCGACAGGAACTGCGCCCACGGACCGACCTCCTGGCGGTAGCGTTTCGCCATCGTACGGCTGACCTGGATCAGGTGCGCGAGGTCGTGCGCGGTCCACGTCGCTAACAGTTGCCGCAGCGTCACCCTTCCGAGCGTGGGATGCGTGCCTTCCAACTCGAGTTGCACCGGCTGGAGATTCAGCGCCCGCAGCCGCTCGAGATTCGCGCGCCGCAGCGCGGTGAACTCGTCGAGGATTTCGTCGAGCGGTCTCGCATTCCCCTCCTTCATCTGCGCCTCGCGGTCGACCGGGTCGAACGGGCGCTCGGGACCGTCCTCCAGGATGAGCATCAGGCGCGGCATCCAGTCCACCCGCTCGGTGTGGGCGAGGTGGCCCGCGACGACGTACGGTGTCCACGTGCCCGGTCCTTCGTCGGCCGTGGTCCATGCAGCGGGAAGGCCTCGTAGCAGGACGTCGAGCGCGGCGGGGGTCCGGGAAAGCAGGGCGAGGGATTCGTCGAGGAAGTTGGCGGTCATAGTCCCATTGTCGCCGGGCTCTGCGATAAGATCGATGGAAACATGGAGGGGAAGATGACGAGAGTTCTGATCGTAGCGCTTGCGGCCGCGGCGTGTTCCGCTAGCGCGCAGCAGCAGACCACCACGCCGCCGCCCGCAGCGCCCCCGGCGCAGCGCCCGCCGCGTCCGCCCAGCCCGACGCGCGATCCGCACACGCCGGGCTACGTCACGGCGAAGGAGCTACCCGACGGGACGGTCCCGCCCGCGAACGAGGACGGGAACTTCATCATCGGCGCCACTCACCCAGCAGCACCCGAGATGACCGTCAAGGAGGGTGTGCCGCAGGGCGCGGTCATCGAGTTCACGATGGAGTCGGCGGACAGCAAGTTCTACCCCGGAATTGAGCGCGATCCCAGTGCGCCTCCGCGTCCCGATCCCGCCGACCCGACCCGGAACCTGGTGAACACCCGCCCGAAGCCGTGGACCCGCAAGGTCGCCGTCTACGTTCCGAAGCAGTACGTGGCGGGGGCGACAGCGCCGTTCATCGTCGGGGCCGATGGTATCGACCGCCGGCTGTTCATCGCGCTCGACAACCTGATCGCCGAGAAGCGAGTGCCGGTGATGATCGCGATTTCGATTCAGAACGGCGGCAGTGACGCGCAGGGCAGCCAGCGCGGCCTGGAGTACGACACGATGTCCGGCAAGTACGCCGAGTTCGTGGAGCAGGAAGTCCTGCCGCGCGCCGAAAAGGAAGCCAACGTGAAACTGACCAAGGACCCGGAGGGCCGCGCGACGATGGGCGGCAGTTCGGGCGGCTCGGCGGCGCTCGAAATGGCGTGGTACCACACGGACCTATACCATCGCGTCCTGACCTACTCGGGGACGTACGTCAACCAGCAGTCGCCGTACAACCCCGAGACGCCGCACGGCGCCTGGGAGTTCCACGCGCACCTGATCCCCGAGAGCCCGAAGAAGCCGATCCGGATCTGGATGGAGGTCGGCGACCGCGACAACATCAGCACCCGCGACGCCTATCACGACTGGGTCCTGGCCAACGAGAATATGGCCAAGGTGCTGGCAGCCAAGGGCTACCACTATCAATTTGTGTTCGCCATCAACGCGGGCCACACCGACGGCGCGGTGAAGGCGCAGACGCTTCCCGAAGCGCTCGAGTACATCTGGCAGGGCTACTCCGCCACCCCCGTTTTGAATGACAGCCAGCCCAAGCCACCGGCGAAGAAGAAGAAGTAGCCGGCGATTCCGGTTACGATGGCAGGGATGCCGCTGCCCTTCGACGTCGTGCCGCTGCGTCTCGAATTCCGCGCGTCGGGCGAGCTCTACTTCCCGCCGGGTAAGGCGTCCAACATTCTCCGTGGGGCATTCGGAATGGCGCTGCCTCGCGTCGCCGACACTGCGGGCGCGGCCCTGTTCGATCCACAGCCAGACGGTCCGGGACCGAGCGGGCTCGCCGACCCGCCGCGGCCATTCGTATTCCGCGTGCGGCATCTCGACGGGCGGCGCATCCGCGCGGGCGAGCCGTTCACGGTCGGCCTAAATCTGTTCACGCTCGATTCTGTCGCGCGCGAGATCGCCGTGCGCGCCTTCGACGACGCCGGGCGCGAAGGCTTCGGACCTGGTCGGGGAAAGGCCGAGCTCTGCGGCGCCACGGGCGATCCGATCTCGCTCGACCTCTCGCCGGGCGACGCGGCGGACCGTGTCCGCGTCGAGTTCCTCACTCCCACCGAGTTGAAGCACGAGGGGCGGCTCGCCGAACGCCCGGAGTTCGGCATCCTCGCGGCGCGCCTGCGGGACCGTATCGGTGCCTTGCGCGCCTTCTACGGCGCGGGACCGCTGCCGATCGACTTCGCCGCCTTCGGGGCGCGCGCCGCCACCGTCCGCATGACGAGCTGCGAGTTGCGGACCGTCGACCTCGAGCGGCGCAGCAGCCGCACCGGGCAGACCCACCCGATCGGTGGCTTCCTGGGCGTCGCGGAGTACGCCGGGGACCTCCCGGAGTTCCTGCCGTACCTCGAGGCCGCGCGCTGGACAGGTGTCGGACGGCAGGCGGTCTGGGGCAAGGGTGAGCTCACCGTCTCGCGGATAATGTGAGGATGATCCGAGCCATCGCCATCGGGGCGCATCCCGACGACTGCGAGATCCGCGCCGGCGGAACAGCGGCGCTGTGGACCCGTATGGGACACGCGGTCAAGTTCGTCTCGGTGACCAACGGCGACGCGGGACACCACGAACTGCGCGGCGCCGAACTGGCCGCGCGGCGCCGGGCCGAGGCGATGGAGGCGGGACGGCGGCTCGGCGTCGAGTATGACGTGCTCGGCTTCCACGACGGCGAGTTGCTGCCGACCCTCGAAGTGCGGCGCGAGATCCTGAGGCTCATCCGCGAGTGGCGCGCCGACGTGGTCCTCGGACCGCGGCCGAACGACTACCATCCCGACCACCGCAACACCGGCATCGCGGTGCAGGACGCGGCGTATCTGGTCGTGGTCCCGTCGCTAGTCCCGGACGCCCCGGCGTTGCGGCGCAATCCGGTGTTCCTCTATTACGAAGACCGCTTCCTGCGTCCCAACCCGTTCCGCGCCGATCTGGCGGTGGCGATCGACGAGGTCATCGACTGCAAGGTCGCGGCGCTCGACGCACACGTGTCGCAGTTCTACGAGTGGCTGCCGTGGGTCGACGGACGGCTCGACGAGGTCCCGCCGGATGCGGAGGGGCGGCTGGAGTGGCTGCGGCAGAGGAGGACTCCGCCGGTGTCAGCGGACACGAGAGCAGCGCTGGAGAAGTGGTACGGAAAGGAAAAGGCCTCGGCGGTGCGTCATGCCGAGGCCTTCGAAATCTGCGAATACGGAGCGCAGCCGGACGAGGCCCGGCTGCGCGAATTGTTTCCGATGATCGCGTGAACCGCGAATCCCGAACAGAGCCGCGCACGCCAGTAAGCGGTTGCCACGGCAAACGTCAGATGCCGGACCGCCGTGTTGCGGCGACGCGAATCTAGCGGTACGAGAGGCAACCGCTTACTCCGTGCGCGGCTCTGATTTAGCTGCAGCCGCTGGTGCCGCCGCAGTTGCCGCACTTGTAGCAGCTACCGTTGCGGGTCATGATCGAGCCGCATTCCGAGCACATCGGGGCGTCCGACACGTCCACTCCCGAGAACGGGAGCTGCTGCTGCGGATTAGGCTCGGTCGGGCGTAGCGTTTGGTTGTCGCCGGCCTCGCTGATCGCGTACTCGGGTCCCAGGAACTTGTTGCCGAGCCAGCGGAAGATGTAGTCCATAATCGACTTGGCGTACGGGATCTGCGGATTCCCCGTCCAGCCGCTCGGCTCGAACCGAACGTGCGCGAACTTGTCGACCAGGAACTTCAGCGGGACGCCGTACTGCAGGTTGAAGCTGACGGCGGTGGCGAAATTATCCATCAGGCCCGAGATGGTCGAACCTTCCTTGGCCATGGTGATGAAGATCTCGCCGGGCAGCCCATCGTCGTACATGCCGACGGTGATGTAGCCCTCGTGACCTCCGATGGAGAACTTGTGGGTGATCGAGCGGCGCTCGTCCGGCAGTTTGCGGCGGACCGGGCGGTACACGACCTTCTCGACCGGCGCGGCAGCGGCCGCGGCGGAGGCAGCCGAAGCAGCGGCCACCTTCTTTTCCTTCGTCGAACCGGAGCCGGAGCTGAGCGGCTGCACCTTCTTCGAGTTGTCGCGGTAGATGGCGACCGCCTTCAGCCCGAGTTTCCAGCTCTCGGTGTAGGCGTCCATGATCTCCTCGACCGTGGACTCCTCGGGCATGTTGATGGTCTTCGAGATCGCGCCGGAGATGAACGGCTGCACCGCGGCCATCATGCGGACATGACCCATATAGTGGATGGACCGCGTCCCGTTCTGCGGCCGGAAGCTGCAATCGAATACAGCCAGATGCTCCGGCTTGAGGCCGGGCGCGCCTTCGATCGTGCCGGTCGAATCGATGTGCTGGACGATCGTCTCGACCTGCTCGGGCGAATAGCCGAGCTTGATCAGGGCGGCCGGGACCGTGTTGTTGACGATCTTGATGACGCCGCCGCCGACGAGCTTCTTGTACTTCACAAGAGCGAGGTCGGGCTCGATGCCGGTGGTGTCGCAGTCCATCATGAAGCCGATCGTGCCCGTGGGCGCGATGACGGTGACCTGACCGTTGCGATAGCCGGTGCGGCGGCCGGACTCGTATGCGTCGTCCCAGCACTGCTGGGCGCCGGCGTAGAGAGCGGCGGGAATGTTGTGCCGGTTGATGCGGCTGACGGAATCCCGGTGCATCCGGATGACGCCGAGGAAGGGCTCCTCATTGACCGCGTAGCCGGGGAACGGACCGGTGGTTTCCGAGATCCGCGAACTGGTGAGGTACGCCTGGCCGCACATGACGGCGGTGATGCCGGCGGCCATATCGCGGCCCTGGTCGGAATCGTAGGGCACGCCCATCGACATCAGGAGCGCGCCGAGGTTCGCGAAACCGAGCCCGAGCGGGCGGAAGTTGTGCGAGTTCGTGCCGATCTTCTCCGTCGGATAGCTGGCGTTGTCGACGATGATTTCCTGCGCCAGGATCATGGTGTCGACGGCGTGGCGGAAGGCCTCGACGTCGAACTGTCCATCGGGCCCGACGTACTTCATCAGGTTGAGCGAGGAGAGGTTGCACGCCGAGTCATCGAGGAACATGTACTCGGAGCAGGGGTTCGAGGCGTTGATCCGGTCGGTGTTCTTGCAGGGGTGCCACCGGTTGACGGTGGTGTCGAACTGCATGCCCGGGTCGCCGCACTGATGCGTGGCTTCCGCGATCTGGCGGAGGATGTCCTTGGCCTTGTGGCGCGCGACGGGCTGGCCGCCGGCGACCGCCTTGGTCCACCACTCGCCGTCGTGCGTGGCGGCTTCCATGAAGTCGTCGGTAGCCCGGACGGAGTTGTTGGCGTTCTGGAAGAAGATCGACCCGTAGGCTTCGCCGTCGAGCGAGGAGTCGTAACCGGCCTCGACGAGGGTGTAAGCCTTCTTCTCTTCCTTCGCCTTGCACCAGATGAACTTTTCAACATCGGGATGGTCGACGTTGAGGATGACCATCTTGGCGGCGCGACGCGTCTTGCCGCCGGACTTGATGACGCCGGCGAAAGCGTCGAAGCCCTTCATGAACGAGAGTGGGCCGGAGGCGCGGCCGCCGCCGGAGAGGACGGCGTCCTCTTCCCGGATGGCGGAGAGGTTGGAGCCCGTGCCGGAGCCCCACTTGAAAAGCATGCCCTCGGTTTTGGCCAGATCGAGGATGGATTCGAGCGAGTCCTTGACGGAGACGATGAAGCAGGCCGAGCACTGCGGGCGCATGACGCCCGTCTCGAGCTTCATGATCTTGCCGGCTTCCTTGTCGAAGATCCAGCCGTAGCCCCGCGTCTCTTTGACGCCGACGTTGAACCAGACCGGCGAGTTGAAACACGCCTTCTGGGTCAGCATCAGGTGGGCGAGCTCGAACCGGAAGTTCTCCGCGTCCTGATCGGTGTGGAAGTAGCCGTCGGCCTTACCCCAGCCGGCGATCGTGTTCACGACCCGCTCGACGAGCTGAGCGACGCTGGTTTCGCGCTCGGGGGAGCCGATCTTTCCGTAAAAATACTTGCTCGCGACGATGTTGGTGGCCGTCTGGGACCAATCGACCGGGACTTCAATGTCCCGCTGCTCGAAAATCACCGAGCCTTTGTCGTTCCCAATGGAGGCCGTTCGGGTCTCCCACTGGACATCGTCGTAGGGGGTCTTCCCCGCCTCGAGCTTGGACGTGAAATAGCGCGGAAACGCGATTCCGGTCCTTGTTTTCTTCGTGGTGGATTGCGTCTTCAACGCTTCCATTTTCTCACTCAAATTTACGGTAATCTGCCCCACAGCTACTTCACCTTCCTCTTCAAAATCAAGCTTGGCACGTCCGTAATAGTGCCCCAATCTGTTGTGGTCCGTCAAGATCTTTATCTATCTGTAGTGTCTTACGGTTACAGGGGAGGTGTAGGAAAGCATACCATATGGCACGATCGGCAAAAATGAGTTGCGCCCGCCGGTCCCGGACGGGTGGCGGGCGCAAGTCGTTTTCGGTATTGACTTTGGTTATGCGACGGCCGGGGCGATACTGCCGGCGTGCCCGGCGCGGGCCATCGGCCGGGAGAAGGCGCGGCGGGCGGCGGCGATGACGCGTTCGGCCTCATCGCGTTCCAGCGGTTGCGGTAGGACGTCGTAGCCGCCGATGTTCAGGACCTCGGACCAGAGGTAGTCGTCGGCAGTCCGGGAGGTGACAATCAACTGAGGCGTTTGGGCGAGGCGCCGCAGGTCGTGGAGGACTTTGCGCCAGTTCCAATTGGGAAGCTCGCTTTCGGCGAGGACGACGTGGACGGGATTGCGCTCCAGAAATTGCATGGCGTGGCGGCGGTCGCGGGCCTCGTAGAGGCGCCAGCCGGCCGCGGTGAAGATCTCGTGCAGCAGCGCACGGTCGTTTTCAAATTCGCCGACCGCCAGCGCGGTGACCGGAAAATCCGCCATTTCGAGCATAGACACACAACTCCCTTCGACCGTCTGTACGTGCATAGGAAACTCAGCTCCGGAGGGGGCGTTCGCCTTTCGCCCTGCACTACAGATTAGCGGCGGGGCCGCCATAAAACAACAGTCGTGAAGGTCCCGGAGTGCGGTCCCAGTGCGGAAAACCACCGACTCCGGCGTTAATGTTCGCGGACCGACAAAGTGCCGCAGTGGACGGTCGTTTGTCCGATTGCGGCATCCGTGTGGGGGGACATAGAATCCGACGCGATGGAGTCCACTGTCTTGCTGGTCTCCCCGGACCCGGAGACGCGAGCGTCAGCAGCGGTTGTGCTGGCGCGTCTCGGCTATCGGGTCTTCGAAGCGCGGCACGCCATCGAGGCGCAATGCGTGTTCGAAGAGTGCCGCGGAGCGATCGACCTGCTGCTGACGGAGGCGCCGATGAGCCGGGTGAACGGCCACGCTCTGGCCGACTCGCTGCGGACGAAAAACCCTGGGCTGCGGGTGTTGTTCCTGTCGGACGCGAGCTACGAGCGGATGGCGCGGCGGGTGGCGGCACGGAAGGGGTTGCCGTTCCTGGTGCGGCCGTTCACGCCGGCACAGCTCGCGAGTAAGGTCAGGCAGGCGCTGGACGGTCCGGGAGCACGACTGCAAAAGGCCGCCAGCTAACGCCGGGCCGTCGGACACGTCTGTACCAGCAATATGTTACGGAACGACGTCCGCTTCTCCCTGCGGCAACTGCGCAAGACTCCGGTCTTCACCGCGATCGTCCTGGCCACTTTGGGACTGTGTATCGGGGTGAACACCGCGATTTACAGCGTCCTCGACGCCGTCCTGCTGCGCCCGGTTCCCTACCCCAATGCGGAGCGTCTCGGCCTGATGGTGACGGCCGCGCGCGACAAGAAAGGCGCGGAATACATCAACAACAGCCAGAATGGCGCGCTCTTCGAGACGGTGCGCGACCATGTGCCGTCGTTGCAGGTGGCCGCCTGGGCGGGGACGTCGGGGGTGAACTTCGCGGGCGAAGGACGGCTGGAATTCGTGCAGCAGCAGCGGGTCTCAGCGGACTATTTCCACGTCCTCGGCGTGCCGCCGCAGTATGGCCGGGAATTTCAGCGCGCGGAGGACGTGGCCGGCGGACCGCCGCTGGTCATCCTGAGCTTCGACTTCTGGCAGCGCGTGTTCCACGGGGATACCGGCGTGATCGGCAAGGGCATCAATCTGCGCGGCGAGCCGTACACGGTCATCGGCGTGATGCCGGCGACCTTCCGGGCGGCGGGCGATGTCGATCTCTGGACGCCGCTGCGGCCCTCGCGGACGGGGGAAGGCGGCGGGTCGAACTACGGCGTCGTGGCGCGGATTCGCGAGGGCACGTCGTGGGCGGCGGTCGGCGATCAGTTGAAGGCGCTGAGCGCGAACTTGAAAGGGATGCCGGGCTTCGGCGAGTATGGGACCGACTTCGAGGAGCGAATCGTCCCGCTGCAGGCGGGGCTCACCTCGGATGCGCGCTCGCAGCTACTGCTCACGTGGGGCGCCGTGCTGATCGTGCTGGTGATCGGGTGCGTCAATATCGCGGGCCTGATGCTGGCGCGGGCCGGCGCGCGGCAGCGGGAGATCGCGACGCGTATGGCGCTGGGCGGGAATCGCGCGGCGATCGTGCGGCAACTGCTCACCGAGAGTGTCCTGCTGGCGCTGGGCGGGTGCGCGGTCGGGGTGGCGCTCGGAATCAAGGCTCTGGCCTGGTTGAAGCACTTGGGCGCGGCAAATCTCGAGATGTGGCACCCGATCGAGATCGACGGGCGCGTGCTCGCCGCGATGCTGGCCGTGTCGCTGGCGACGAGCGTCCTCTTCGGACTGGCGCCCGCGCTACAGACCAGCCGGGTGGATCTGCGCGCGGTGCTGGTCGAGGGCGGCCGCGGCGTCGCGGGCGGACGCCGCCGATGGTGGCGGAATGCGCTGGTGGCGTGCGAGGTCGCGCTCAGCCTGGTGCTGCTGGTCAGCGCGGGGCTGCTGGTGCGAACGCTCGGCTATCTGAACGGGCTGAATCCGGGGTTCGACGATCGCGGGGTGATCACGGCACAGGCGTCGCTACAGGATGCGCGATACAAGACGAGCGCGGCCGTGAACCGGCTGTTCACGGGGAGTCTCGACCGGATTCGCGCGATCCCAGGAGTGCAGTCGGCGGCGGTAGCGCTGACCTTACCGTATGAGCGGCCGCTGAACTCGGGCTTCCGCACGGTGGACGGGAGCGACACGGAGCGCCACGGTATCGAGGTCATATACGTGACGCCGGGGTACTTCGAGACGCTGCGAATGCCGATGCGGCAGGGGCGGGCGGTCACGGCGACCGACACGGTCGACGGCGCGCAAGTGGTGGTCGTGAGCGAGTCATTCGCGCGCAAGTATTATCGCGGGCGGGAGGCGACGGGCGGCCATCTGAACCTCGGGAAGAACGAACTGCGGGAGATCGTCGGCGTGGTCGGCGATGTGCAGCAGCATAGCGGACTCGGCAATTTCGGACCGCTCTCCGTCGAGCCGACGATCTACATTCCGGCGGCGCAGGCGTCGGACGGGTTCATGCAGTTGGTGCATACCTGGTTCTCGCCGAAGTGGGCGATCCGGACGGCGGCGGGTCCGGCGATCGAGTCGCAGGTGCAGGCGGCGATCGCGGCGGTCGATCCGCTGTTGCCGATCGCGCGCTTCCGGACGATGGACGATCTGCGCGGGCGGATCACGCGAGACCAGCGGTACAACGCGACGCTGTTCTCGGCGATCGCGGGACTGGCGCTGCTGTTGGCGGCGCTCGGACTGTCGGGCCTGATCGCGCAGTCGGTCTCGCAGCGGACCCACGAGCTCGGCGTGCGGATGGCGCTGGGCGCGAGCGCGGGACAGGCCATGCTGACGACGATAAAGCCGGGACTGATCCTGGCTGGGATCGGCGTGGTCGCGGGATATGGGCTGTCGCGAGTGGCGGTGCGGCTGCTGGAGCACTCGTTGTGGGGCGTGAAGTCAACGGACTCATTGACGTTCGCGGCCGCGGCGGGAGTGCTGGTGGTGGTCGCCGCAATCGCGGCGCTCCTGCCCTCGGTGCGGATCTTGCGGATCGACCCGGCGAAGACGTTGCGGGACGAGTGAGGGCAGTTCACCGCGGCTATCGACGTCGCGCGCTTTGTGGGGCGGGCAATCTTGCCCGTCCGTTATCGGAGACCCGCTCGAAAGCGGGTCCGCGGCCTAAAAAGACCGCCCCACGGCCCTCGGAGAACCCAACTGAGATGCCTTTCGTTACTCCTCCCGCAGCAATCGGAGCGGGTCGGCGGAGAGGGCCCGGCGGGCGGGGATCCAGGTCGCCAGAAGCCCCATCAGGAGCATGGAGAGGACCGCTCCGCCGAGCACCAGGGGATCGCGAGGGGATGCCTGGAACACGATCGACGCCAACACCTTCGCGCTCAGGATTCCCAGCAGAAGGCCGGCGGCAGAGCCGACCAGCAGAAGTTTGAAGGCCCGTCCCACGGCAGCGTGCAGGATGTCTTGCTGCTGGGCGCCCAACGCCAGGCGGATGCCGAGTTCCTTGAGGCGCTTGCCGACGGAGTAAGCCGCCATAGCGAAGATTCCGGTCATCGCCAGGATGGCTCCCATCGCTCCGAGCACACCCAGCGAGACGGTTGCGACGCGCGCGGGAAAGAGCGCCAAGTCGAGGGCGCGGTTCCAGCTTTGGATCTCGACGGGCAGGCCGGGGTTGACGGCGCGGATAGCGGTGCGAATGTCCGCGGCCAGCCGTTCGGGGTCGCGGCCGGAGCGCACGACGAGGGAGATGTGGTTGGATGGCGCCTGCAGGATCGAGAGGTAAAGCGCGGGGAGCGGATCCTCGGTGAGGTGGCCGTACTTGCCGTCCTCGGCGACGCCGACGACCTGGACACGCGCTCCATTGCTGGTCTTGAAGTAGCCTCCGATGGCGGCGGAGACGGACCCGAAGAGGCGGCGGGCAAGCTCGCGATTGACCACGGCGACGCGCGGGGCGCCGTCGGCGTCATGCCAGGTAAAGCTCCTGCCGGCGAGCAGTACCGTGGAGGCCGCGTCGAAATACCCGGGAGACGCGTGGAAGCGGCGCGCGCTCATCAAAGCGTTTGAGGGCCGGAGATCGGTGGCGCTGTCGGCGAACACGTATGCGGCGGAACTGCTCTCCGATAACGGAGTCGTATTGGCGAAGCCAGCCGACTTGACGCCCGGGAGTTGCTCGACGGCTTCCAAAATCTGCCTCTGGATCGCAGGGGCGCGGGCGGCCGCGTAACCGGCGAGCGTCAGGTCGGTATCGAGCAACAGAGCGTCGTTCGGGTTGAAGCCGAAGTTGGTGCGGTGAGAGCGTTCGAGGCCGCGGAGGGCCACCATCGAAGAGGTGACGAGCACGGCGCAGAGCGCGATCTGGGCGGCAAGCAGAAAATCGCGAGCGGAGATTCTGCGTCCGACACCGCCGCTGGCGCCGGCCTTGATGACCTGGTAAGCGTTGGCGCGAAAGACCTGACGCACCGGGACGATGCCGAAGAGGAGTCCGCTGACGAGGGCGAGGGCGAGCGCGACGACGTAAACGCTGGGATCGGGACTGACCGGCACTTGGATCGGGAATCGCGGCAAAGGTCGCCAGACGCTGAGCGCGCGCAGCAGGGCGACGCTGCCCCACAGTCCCAAAGCTCCTCCGGCAAGCGCGATCAGGACGGCCTCGGTGAGCAGTTGGCGAAGGATGCGGGCGCGGGTGGCGCCGAGAGCGAGACGGAGAGCGACCTCGCGGCCGCGGTCGGCGGCGCGGGCAGCGAAGAGGCTGCCGAGATTCGCGCACGCGGCGAGCAGGACGAGGCCGGCGAGCAGCATCAAGGCGGCGACAAAAGCGCGCACCGGCGGCCCGAGATAGTTGCCGTAGAGGCCGGGACGGGCCGGCGTGAAGGTGGTGGGCCCATGCTCTTTGGGATAGGTCTTCTCGAGATACGCGCCGATGGAATTGAGGTCGGCGGCCGCCTGTTCGGGCGTGACGCCGGCCTTCAAATGGCCCAGCGTCATGAAGAGGGAGCGCACTCCGCGCTGATCGAGCACGCGCTCGCCGTCGAGCTGTTCCGCATTGACCATCGGAATGAAGAAATCGGCGGCGGAAAAGAGCAGAATGCCGTGGAAATCGGGCGGCGCGACGCCAATGATCGTGAAGGGATGCTGGTTGAGGCGCACGACGCGTCCGATCACGCCGGGGTCGTCCTGGAAGCGCGTGTGCCAAAACCCGTGGCTAAGGACGATGTAGGGCGCGCTGCCGGGGCCGTGCTCGTCGGACGCGTGGAGGAGGCGGCCGGCGTAGGGCCGGACGCCGAGCACGTCGAAGTAGTTGCCGCTGACGACCTCGGCCCAGGAGCGCGTCGGCTGACCGCCGGTGTCGAAGCCGACCTGATCGTAGGTGTACCCGGCGAGGCTTTCGAAACTGCGGTTGCGGTCGCGTAAATCGAGGTAGTCGGGGTACGACTGGTTCATGCCCTGGCCCTTGGGATTTTCGATGCCGTAGAGACTGTCGGCGCGGGGCAGCTTGATGGGGTGTAGGACGAGGCCATCCAGGATTCCGAAGACCACGGCATTGGCGCCGATGGCGAGCGCGAGCGTGCCGATGGCGACGCAAGTGAAACCGGGCGATTTGCGGAGGACGCGGACGGCGAAGCGGGCGTCCAGTCCGAGAGTCTCGAGGAAACTGCCGCCGAGCGCTTCGCGGCATTCCTCTTTGAACCGTTCGGGGCCGCCGAACTCGATGCGGGCGCGGCGCTCGGCTTCGGCCCGAGACACGCCGGAATGCGCGAGATCCTCGGCGCGGAGGGCCATGTGGGCGCGGAGCTCCTCGTCGAGTTCGTCCTCGGTCTGCGCGCGGCGGAGGAATTTGGCCGCCAGCGATCGGAGATAGGCGAGCAGCCTCATAAGTTCTCCGGTTGCGCGGCGAGGGCGGTGGCGATCGCATCGGCGAGGCGGTTCCAATCGGCCGTTTCCGTGCGCAGACGCTTGCGGCCGGCGGCGGTGAGCTCGTAGAACTTGGCGCGGCGATTGTTTTCGGAGGTTCCCCAGTTTGCCGTCAGTAGCCCTTGCCGGACCAGCCGGAACAAGGCCGGGTAAAGCGCGCCCTGCTCGATCAGGAGCGCCGAAGCGGAGATCTGGCCGATGCGGAGGAGGATGCCGTAGCCGTGGAGCGGACCGAGCGAGACGGCCTTGAGAATGAGGAGATCGAGAGTTCCGGGGAGAAGCTGGGCCTGATCGGGCATTACGCCTCCTAATCTGATTAGGAGTGTACGCCCACTCTCCTAAGCTGTCAAGGAGAGAGTTTCGAGGACAATGTAAAAATGGCCGGTCGAGTCTGCTACCACTGCAAGCAGGTCGTAAAGGAAGGCGAGCAGCACGACTGCTGGACTACGACCGAGGGCGCTCTTTTGAAGGGCCTGCCGGAGCCGCTGCTGGACGCCTGGGAGCGATTGCGGGAAACGGCGGTCTCTTTCGGAGAGCAGCGGATCTACGCATCGCACAAGTCGATCATGTTCTCGCGGAAGTCGTGCTACTTCTTCGTGCGGCCGAAGAAGAAGCATCTGGAACTGTGGGTGTTTTTGCGGCGGGTGGTGAAAGCGCCGCAGATCCGGCGCGTGGACCAGACGTCGAAGAAGAAACCGGCGCACCTCATCCACATTCAGCATCGGGACGAGGTCGAGGAACCGATAACGGACTGGCTGCGCGAGGCGTACGAAGTTTGTGAGACGCTGTCCTCATGAGCGACGGTCGCGAGGAACGGGAAGAGGTTCGGAAACGCCGGGAGCAGGAGAAGCCCGAGGATCGCGAGGATCGGATCGACCGCGGCGAAGGCGAGGAGTGGGTACCGGAGCGGGACGACTCTTGAGGAGGTCTCTCGCGTCGCGCACTCCGGCGTCCGACGCAGGCTCTCGAGGATTCCTTACCCCGCGGCTGTCCCCAGTCAGTGGGTCCGCGCCGGTTTCTCGGCGTGATCCGCGAGACGAGGTCCGAGAGTTCGTACTTGCGCAGGACAGGTCGCAGAACGATTGCCTTATGTGCGAGGGTCAGCGAGACGGAATCCCCCTCCCGGAGACCGCATGGCCCATTGTTTCAGAATTGCAGCCGCAGCGCGAACTGCATGACCCTTGCCGCGAACGTGCTCGTGATCGTTCCGAAGTTGCTGTTCGATCGATTCGCGTTCGGCGCCTGGAAATTCGTTTTGTTCAGGACGTTGAAGCACTCCGCCTGAAATTCGAGTTTCGTGCGCTCCCCGCTGAGAGGAAAATCCTTTTGCAAGCGGGCATCCGCCTGGTACGTCGCGGGCGATTTCGCGACGTTGCGGCCGGCGGTTCCGTACGGGTGGGCGGCGTCGGGGTTCGTCACCGTGGTCTTGCTGAGGTAATTGTTCGGGCCGCGGTCCGCCTCAGGGACCATTGGATCGCCGCTCAAGTTGGGACGGTAGTTGACGATGCCGCTCGCCGTAAGCAGCGAGTTCGCGGCGGGGCTCCACGTGAGATTCACCGGCTGCCCGCTGTACATCGTGTTGATCAGGCTGGCGCGCCAGCCGCCCCAGACATACCGCCCGAAGCCGCGGGCCGTCGGGAGCTTGTATACGAGAGTCGTCGTGTCGTTGAAGCGGCGGTCGTAGCCCGAGAGACCGCGCTCCCCGGGCACGTTCAACAGATTGACACGCGAGTTGTCGCCGTTGTTCGTCTCCAGATGCCCCGAGGCGAAATCGATCGACTTCGACCAGGTGAACGAGTTCAGAATGTACAGACCGCTGGCGTAGCGCTTCTCGAACTTCGTCTGGAGCGCGTTGTAGATCGACGAATTCCCGTTATAGGCGATCTCGATATACGAGAAGCCCGGAATCGGCCGGCGCTGGTCGACCGTCAGATTCTCGGTCAGCGTGCTGGGGCGCGCCTCGTTCCAGTCGCCGAGGACCATCAGCTTCGTTCCGTGAGTGCCGACGTAAGCAGCCTCGAGCAGCATCGTATGACCGATCTGCCGCTGTAGCGTGAGGTGCCAGCTCTGGACGTACGGCGTCCGGAAATCGCGCGGGATGAAATTGACGCGCGCGGTCTTGGGGTCGAAGTTCTGCGGGGTCGCGAGATTCTCGGGATAACCCTGCTGCGTCAGACGGAAGCAGGTGGTCGGGTCCTGATTGGCGGTGCAGACGGGCTGCGTGGCCTTCTGATTGATCGTCACGGTGACGATCGTCGGGCCGTTGTAGGCGAGCAGATTCTCGCCGCCCATCCGATTGAAGTGGATGTAGCTGATGCCGTACGCGGAACGGATCACGGTCTTGGGATTGATCGAATAGGCCACGCCGAAACGCGGCGCGAAGTTATTGCGGTCGGAATTGACGAGCGAGCGATTGGCTATCGACCCGGACTTCGCCTTCACGAGACTGTTGGTGGCGGGATCGTAGTTGACGAGGCGGTCGTCAGCCTCGTACTGCGGCGTCGAGTACTCGTAGCGGACGCCGGCGTTGACGGTCATGCGGCGACTGACCTTCCAATCGTCCTGCACGTAGCCGAAGTGCATGCGCTGGCGGTAGTGGATCAGCGTCGTGTTGGTGATCGAGTACGACGCGCGCGCCCCGAACATGAAATCGGCGAGGTTGTAGAGGTTGTTGGAGGCGGCGCCGGAGGGTTTGCTGAACGAGCCGTTGTACACGTCCTGCCCATACTTCGGGTGGAAGTCCTCGACGTCGGTGTTGATGGCCTGATTCTCGTACCCGAGCTTCAGCGTGTGATGGCTGAAGATCCGCGACCAGTTGACGCGCGGGTTCACGACGAACGGGTCCTGGTGCTGCGGATTGCTGTTCTGGCGGCCCCAGTCGGAGTAGCCGGAGACCTGCTGCGTGTTGAGACCGCCGCTGACGGCCGGATCCTCCGGGATTCCGGTGATGCCGTAGCCCGTGAGCATGCCGGGCGCTCCGAAATCGAGGGGCGTCTTGCCGGCGAGCGTGCGCGAAATCCCGACGCGGATTTCGAGGAGCTCGGCCGACCGCGGGATATACGTGCCGGCAAGCGTGAGTTGCTGGTTCAGGATGCGCACGTGTCCATTGGCGCTCCCGCCGGATGGGCCGGGGATCGTGCCCGGGACGAGGTCGTTCTCCTTGCGCTGGCTGATGCGCGCGAAAACGCTGGCCCGCTGGCTGAGCGTGTCGTCAAGTTTGATGTCGCCCTTGTCGTTGTAATCCTGGCGGCGGGGGAGGTTTTGGTAGTTGTTGGACCCCGCCTGATTGAGGTCGGGCAGATCGCCGAGAACTCTCTTAGCGAAGGCGCTAATCTCGCTCTGGGGGATCACGCCGTTGGCGAAGATCTCGCCCGTGATCGGATTTTGGACGCGGATGCCGAGATTGCCCTGCCGCTGCGCGAGCGTGGGTAGCGTCGCGAACGCGAGCGTCTTGCGAATCCGGCGGTAGCCCTCGTAATCGGCGAAGAAGAAGAGCTTGTCGTGCTTGATGGGGCCGCCCACCGAGCCGCCGTACTGGTTCTGCTGATAGGTCGGCTTGATATCGTTCACAGGCTTGAAGAAGCCGACGGCGTTGAGATTGGTGTTGCGCAGGTACTCGTAGAGCGAGCCGTGGATCTGGTTTGTGCCGGAACGCATAGAAGCGTTGATGACGGCGCCGCCCGCGCGACCGTACTCGGCGCTGTAATTATTGGTCTGAACCTTGAACTCCTGGACCGCGTCCGGCGAGAGTTGTACGACCTGGTTGGAGAAACCCTGGTTGCTGGTGCCGTACGAGTTGTTGTCGACACCGTCCATGATGAAGTTGTTCTGCGAACTGGGGAGGCCGTTGACGTTGAACGACCCTTCACGCGGATCGCCGGCGGTGGAAAGCTGGGAGCGCTGGACGCCCGGCGCCAGCAGCGCGAGGTCGGAGTAGGCGCGGCCGTTGAGCGGCATGTTGTCGATGACTGCGCTGTTGATGACCTGACCTTTGTCGGTGGAGTCGCTCTCGACGACGGCGGCGGCGCCGGTCACGGTGATCGAGTCGGTGTTGGCGCCGACCTGTAGCGAGAGGTCGACGCGCTGGCGGGCGTTCACCGCGACGTTGAAGGTGTCCGTGGTGACAGAGCTAAAGCCGGGCGCTTCGGCCGTGACCTTGTAGTCGCCGATCTTGACGGTGAGGAATTCATACTCGCCGGATGCGTTCGTGACGGTCGCGGCCGTGACGGCCGTATTCACGTTGCGCAGCGTGATCTTGGCGTTGGCGACGACCGAGCCCGAGGGGTCGCGCACCGTGCCCAGCACGGCGGCGCTGTCGAACTGGGCGACCGCGGAGAAGACCGAAACAATCGAGAGAATCGAGAACCGAACCAAGCGTCCCATGTTCGGAAAGAATATCATTCAAAGATCAAATTCACATGACGGTCACACGCTATCTTTTATCCATCCTGCTCGCTGCGACACCGGCGGTTGCGGCGCCGTTTCGGGCGGGCGCGGCGAAGGCAGATATTACACCTGCAAATTCTCAATGGCTGATGGGCTACAACGCCCGCAAATCGACGGGCGTGCTGGACAGGATCTGGCATCGGGCCGTGGTGATGGAGTCGGGCGGGCAGCAGTTTGCGCTTGTGGCTAGCGACCTCTGCCTGTTCTCGCCGACCGTATACGACGAGGCGGCCAAGGCGGTCGAGCGCGAGACCGGGATTCCCCGGACGCGATTCTGGTGGAGCGTGACACACTCGCACGCGGCGCCGGAGGTCGGTCCGCCGGGAGTCTATAAGGCGCTGCTGGGGCGATCGGACCACGAGTACGATCGCGAGTACGCGAAGCTGGTCGAGGACGCGCTGGTGCGGGCCGTGAAGGAGGCGCGCGCGAACTTGCGGCCGGCGCGCATCGCGATCGGCCAGGGTGTCTCCATGGCAAACATCAATCGGCGGGCGAAGGATGTGGACGGACAGGTGTCGCTGGGATTGAACCCGGATGGCCCCGCGGACCGGCAGGTGGGCGTGATCCGCATCGAAGGCGAAGACGGCCGCCCGATCGCGGCCATCGCGAACTACGCGATCCACGGCACCGTGATGAGCGGTCAGAATCTGCTGATCAGCGGGGATGCGCCGGGAACGGTGTCGGCGTACCTGGAGCAGAAGGTAGGCGCGCCGGTGCTGTTCGTGAACTCGGCCGCGGGGAATCTGGCGCCGATTTATAGCGTGTACGCCGACGCGAAGAGCGGACATCTGTCGCAGTTCCGAGTGCTGCTCGGCGACCGCGTCTTGGCGGCGCTCGCGAGCCTCGGCGCGGCGAGCGGGGATGTCGTAATGTCGGCGAGCGAGGTAGCGATCGCGACACCGCAGCGGGCGGGGCTCGACTGGCCGGCGGAGTTGGCGGACTATCGCGAGCGCGTACCGGTGCGGATCTGGCGGATCAACGACACGGTGATTTGGGCGGCGCCGGTCGAGCTCTTCTGTGAGATCGCAATGGCGGTGCGGGCGGCGTCGCCGTTCGCGCACACGTTCTACTTCGGGTACACGAATGGGTGGCTGGGATATCTGCCGACCGCGGCTGCGTTCGCGGAAGGCGGGTACGAACCGAAGACCTCGGTGTTCACGGAGAAGGCGGAGCGCGACGTGACCGATGGGGTCATCGCCGCGCTGCAAGGGATGAAGCGGTAGTTACAGCGCGACGGCTCGCGCCAGGCGGACAGCGGGGTTCTGCTTGAGCTCGGCGATGACCGGCTCGGGGACGGCGCTGTCGACGGCGACGATCGCGACCGCCTCGCCGTCTGCCTCCCGGCGGCCCAGCGAGAAATTCGCGATGTTGACCCCATTGCGCCCGAGCACCGTGCCGACGTGTCCGATGACGCCGGGGACGTCGCGGTTCTTCATGAAGAGGAGATGGCCGGCAAGCGGCGCCTCGCAGTAGATGCCGTCGACTTGGGTGAGGCGAGGCTTCTCCAGAAAGACGGCGCCGGTGACGGAGGTCACGCCGTGGTCGGTCTCCAGTTCCAGGCGGATGGAGTCGGCGTCGACGGCGCGGGGTTCGTGGACCTCGGAGACGGTCCAGCCGCGCTGGTCGGCGAGCTGCATCGCATTGACGAGATTCACGCGGCGCTCGGCGGAGCGGGAGAGCACCCCCGCTAGTCCCGCGCTGCGCAGGAGATTCGTATTCCCGTCGGCGATCTTGCCGCGATAACGGAGACGGACGGCGATGGGATGGCCCGTCGCGATGTGCGACGCGAGATTGCCGAGGCGCTCGGCGAGGACGGCGTACGGCCCGAGCGTCTTATATTGCTCGGGCGAAAGCGCCGGCATGTTCACCGCGTGAATGGCGACGCCGTTGATCAGGTACTCGACCACCTGCTGGGCGATTCGGACGCCGACGATCTCCTGGGCCTCCTCGGTGGAACCTCCGATGTGAGGCGTAGCGAAAACCGCATCGGACAGGAACAGCGCGCAGTCGGCGGGAACGGGCTCCTGGCCGAATACGTCAAGGGACGCGCCGGCGACCTTCCCGGACTTGAGGGCGTCGCAGAGAGCGGCTTCGTCGACCAGCTCGCCGCGCGCGCAGTTCACGATGCGGACGCCGGTCTTCATGAGGGCGAACGCCTCGGCATTGAGCATGCGCTCGGTTTCGGGCGTGGCGGCGACGTGGAGCGTGATGTAGTCGCTGGCGGCGTAGAGATCGGGCAGGTCCGCGAGCTCGGCGCCGAGATCGTGGGCGATCTTGGCCGTGACGTAAGGGTCGTGCGCAACCACGCGCATCTCGAAAGCGAGGGCGCGTTTCACAACCTCCCGTCCGATGCTGCCGAGTCCGACGATGCCGAGCGTCTTACCGCGAAGCTCATTACCGAGGAATTTCTTCTTTTCCCACTTGCCGGCTCGAGTCGAAGCGTTCGCCTGCGGGATGTGCCGCGCCATCGCGAGCATCAGGGCGAGCGTATGTTCGGCGACGGAAATCGCGTTGCCGCCGGGGGTGTTCATGACGAGGACGCCGGCCTCGGTGGCGGCGTCGAGGTCGACGTTATCGACACCCACGCCGGCGCGTCCGATGACGCGAAGGCGCGGAGCCTTCGCAAGGACCTCGCGCGTGACCTGCACGGCGCTGCGGACCAGCAAAGCGTCAGCCTCCGCCAGACAGCCGGCGTACTCTTTTGGGGAAGAAACGATGACGTTGAAAGAAGGCTGTGCCCGTAAAAGATCGACGGCAGCAGGGGCGATGGGCTCGGCGACGAGGATATTCATAAAAGACGGTATGGGGCCACGAATGAACACGAATGCACACGAATAAGACTCAGCTTTGTTTTATTCGTGTCCATTCGTGTTCATTCGTGGCCAAAAAGACTTCTAAACGGCTACGACTTCGGGCTTCTTGGAAGCCGCCTGATAGATCTCTTGCACGGCCGCGACGCCCTTCCCGAACTCCACCGGGTGCCCGTTGTTTTTCAGGATGATTTCGAGCTCCGCTACGACCGAGAAGAGGTCTGCGAAATCGAAGTAGCCGAGGTGGGCGATGCGGAAGATCTGGCCTTTCATCGTGCCTTGGCCGTTTGCAATCACCGCTCCGAAGCGACTCTTGAATTCCTTCACGATGACGCCGGAGTCAATGCCCGTGGGGGGCTTGATCGCGGTCACGGAGGAGCCGGGCGATGCGGCGGAGAAGAGCTCCAGGCCGAGGGCGGCAGCGGCGGCGCGGGTCGCTTTCGCCAGCAGTTCGGCGTTCTCGACCAGTTGCGCCATCCCGATCGACTTGACGTACTTCAGCGCTTCGGCGAGGGCGAGGATGAGGGCGGTAGACGGTGTCCAACTCGATTCGCCTGCGTCGCCGCTCTTCTTTTCCTTCTTGAAGTTGAAGTAGAAGTGAGGGTTCGTAGCGGTGTCGGCGAACTTCCAGGCCTTCGGGCTGATCGAGAGGAACGCGAGGCCGGGCGGGATCATGAACGCCTTCTGCGAGCCGCCGATCACGACGTCGAGGCCCCAGCCGTCGATATCGAGCGGCATGGTGCCGAGTCCGGTGATGGCGTCGACCACCAGGATCGCGTTCGTGCCGCGGACCAGCGCAGCGATGGCGGGGACGTCGTGGGCGGCGCCGGTCGAGGTCTCGGATGCCTGCAGGAACACGGCCTTCGTCGCGGGCTCGGCAGCGAGCGCGGCGCGGACCTGCTCGGGCTGGACGGCCTGTCCGTAGGGGACGGTGATCACGTTGGCGTCGAGGCCGTAAGCCTTGGCAATCTCCGCCCAACGCTCGCCGAACTTGCCGGCGACGCAGACGATGACCTTGTCGCCGCGCGAGAAGAGGTTCGACACCGTGGCGTCCATGGCGCCGGTGCCGGAAGCGCAGAACATGAGGATGTCATTGGCGGTGCCCATGACTTCCTTCAGGTCGGCAAGGCAGGAGCGGTAGGCCTTCCGAAAATCCTCGGTACGGTGGTGGATATCGGACGCCATCATCGCGTGCAGAGCAGGCGGGTAGAGAGGCGTCGGGCCGGGAGTGAGTAAGCGTTGTTTGCGAATGTGCATCGGGGTAGTTTTTCAGGATATCAAAGGGGGCGCGGCGGGCGTTCGGCATCGGACGTGCCTCCTGTGCTGCAATCGAAATGGTGTACGCGGAATTGCAACTGTTTGGCTCCCGGACATGGCGCCTGGCGGCGACACTGTGGCTCGCAGTATCCGCCGGTTGGGCGGCCGACCCCTCAGTTGTGGACGGAGTCGTACGAAATGCGGTGACGGGGATTCCGGTGGATCATGCGACGGTGCGGCTCGTCCAGCTCTCCGAAGAGGGCGCCGCATACGTGGGCGCAACCAGCGCGGAAGGCACGTTCCACTTCGAGAACGTCGCGCCGGGGGACTACCGCATCTCGGCGGAGCGCGCCGGGTTCGAAGCTGAAGGTACGGACCCGATTCACCTGAGCGCCGGCCAGAAGCTCCGCGATGTGACGATCGCGGCGACGCCGCTCGCCGTGGTGACCGGCCGGGTGGTGGATAGCGATGGCGAGCCCGTTCCCAGCGCTGGCGTTGGCGTTCTGCGGGCCGAGTGGCAGCGGGGCAAACGGTCTTACCAACAGTCGGGCGGCGCCCAGACGAACGAAGCGGGCGAATTCCGGATCGCGGGGTTGGCGCCGGGACGGTATCGGCTCTACGCGACCCCGCCCGGCGCGAATGCCCTGCGGTTCGCGATTTCGGAGGGACCAGGGCAACCGGAACGGCGTCTCGGCTGGACGTATGCACCGACCGGACAGGACTTGGATGGCGCCGCGACGTTCGAACTCGCGCCCGGCCAGACGATCGACCGGGCGGAAGTGAAGCTGCCGATGCTGCCCTCGTTCCACTTGCGCGGGAAGGTGGAAAACGGCGCGGACAACGGCGGCGCCATGCCCCGGATGTTGGTCGCGGAGAAGACCGATAACGGCCGGCCGACGGCCTGGTTCGCGGTGATGGGGAGAATCCGAAAGGACGGAACATTCGACCTCGGCGGCGTGCCTCCGGGCGTGTACACGGTCGCCGCGGGCCGCTTCGGCGCACCCGAGACCGAGCCACTCGACGTCACCGTGACTTCGCACGACGTCGGCGGCATGCTGCTGCCGAAGCAGCGGCCGGCGACGGTAAAGGTTCGCATCGAATTCCGCGGAGACGAGAAACTGAAGCACGGCGACCCGATGATCCTGCTTAACCGTCTTAGCCCGTCAACGTTCATGGAAATGCCGCGCGGCCCGCGCATGACGCGCCGTCCCGATGGCGGCGTCTTCGAGAACGTCCGCGCCGGACGGTACGAGCCCGTTTACGCCAGCGCCGGCGCCTGGCACGTCGAATCGATGATGTATGCAGGACAGCCCCTGGTCGACGGCGCCATCGACGTCCCGCCGGGGGCCGACGGGCAGTTGGACATCGTGCTCGCGCCCGGGACCGCGTCGATCGCGGGTAAGGTGAAGGAGGGTGCGGCCAAGATGGCGGTCGTGGTGGCGGAGAACGCTCCCCCCGGCAACGTCGCGGTCCATCTCTCCGAGCTCGATGGGCAGGGCCGATTCACCGTCGGCAATCTCGCGCCGGGGAAATACGTCGTGTTCGCGATCGGGAAACGACAAGAATGGCCGTGGCAGAATGCGGACTTCGTTCGGCTGCTGCGCGAAAGCGGGGCCTTCGCCGACCTGACAGACAAGTCGAGCGCGGAAGTCGAGGTCCCAGTCTTGACGGAAGAGGTGCTGCGGCGCGCGGCGGAGCAGATCCCGTGAGGGTCGGCTGGTGCGTCCTGCTCCTGACGGCGCGGCTTGGCGCGTGCGCGCTCGAAGGCACAGTCACGGATGCCACGACTGGCAAGCCGATACCCGGCGCCCGCGTCTTTGCGAATCCTCAAGGTGACGACTCGGCCGCGGCCTACCTGCGGCGCAGCGACGCGCAGGGACACTTCTGTTTCGAGCGGCTGGCGCCCGGAACGTATCATTTGATCGCCCACCAAACCGGTTATCTCGACCAGTTATACGGCGCGCTGCCAGGCGGCTTCGATGGCGTCGATCTCGCCGTAAAGTCGGATGAGACGCTCCCGGCGGCGAACCTGAAACTCTCCCCGCGTACGATCGTGAGCGGCCTCGTGCTGCACGCCGACGGGACGCCGGCGGCAGGGGCGGAGGTGAGCGTCTATCGTCGGATTCGGATGCGCCACGGCCCCGACGTCGATACGGTGGCAAACACCGCGGTCGACGATCGCGGCGTCTTCCGCTTTGCCGACCTGACACCCGGCTCGTATTACCTGGCTGCCGTGCCGGATGCGAATGCCGATCTGCGCTTTGCGGTCGAGTTCCGCAATGCGCGCGGGGAGCGGATCGCCGAGGCCGAGGCGACGACGTATTACGCCGCAGCCGCGGGAGTGACGGGCGCGCGCCCGATCGTCGTGCAGCCGGGGCGCGACATCGTCGGTCTGACGATCACGCTACGAAAGACGCCGTTACGCCGTCTGGCGGGACGGCTCACGGGTCCCGACCTCCCCCCGTACCTCGGATTCGAGTTCGAATCCGGCGATAACGGAGTTCCGGCGATTGCGGTGCGTCCGGACGGATCGTTCGACCGCTCCGACCTTCTGCCGGGCCGCTACACCCTCGAGTGGCGGTCGCCCACGGGCAATGCGGTGGTGGCGCGGCAAGAGGTCGACCTGACGCACGGCGACGTCGTGGGGCTGACGGTCGTGCCACAGGCGCGTTTCAATGTAAGCGTGGTGCTCAAGACGGAAGGCGGGCCTGCGCCGGCCGCCCGCGCCGTCGACGCGACGCTTACCTCCATTCCGGATGGCGAGCAATACACCGCGCAGGCGGGAGAATTCCGGCACTTGCTGCGCGGCGCGTACCGGTTGACGGCCTGGGTCCACGGCGAAGCTTACTATCTGAAGCGGGTGGCGATCGACGGAAAGACGCAAGCGCGCGACCGGCTGGAGCTCACGAGCGCTTCGAGCGGTCCGATCGAGCTGACGTTCGGCACGAAGGTCGCGCGCATCACCGGTCGCGTCGAAGGCCGCGCGACCGGCGCCGTGACGGTGGTGTTGCTCGATCCCGGCGAGGACGACGAGCACCAGCCGGGAACCATCGCCGACCAGAACGGAGCCTTTCACCTCGACAAGATCAGGCCCGGCAAGTTTCGGCTATACGCGATCGAGGGCTTCGACGACGGCCTCTGGGGCACTCCGGCGTTGGCCGTCGCTCTCCGCTCCGTCGAAGTCGAACTGGCGGAAGGCGACAGCCGCGAGGTCACCGTACCGCTGACGCGCGCCGCCGAGTGGAAGGCGGCGGTCGAAAAATTCGCGAAGTGAAACGAGGCTGTTGTGGGGCAGACTTCAGTCTGCGCGGGACTTCAGTCCCGCCTCGCGCCCGGTCGGACTAAAGTCCTCCGCAGACTGAAGTCTGCCCCACAAGAGAGGATTGCGCACCCCAAACCGAGCGAAACCCTTTAGAATACATTCATCATATGCCCCTCATTGACCAGGTGCAGAAGGACATGGTCGCGGCCATGAAGAGTAAGGATGAAGCGCGTTTGAGCGCCATCCGGATGATCAAGGCCGCCCTCATGAAGGCGAAAGTCGATTCGCCGAAACCGCTCGACGAAGCAGCGGAGATGCAGATTCTGAAGTCGCTCATCAAGCAGCGCGTCGACGCGGCGGAAGCGTTCCGGAATGCCGGGCGCGAGGAGCAGGCGGCGAAGGAAGAATCGGAAAAGGCGATCGTCGAGGCGTACCTGCCCGCCGGCGCCAGCGAGGCGGAGATCGATGACGCGATCGCCGCCGCCCTCGCCGAAACCGGTGTGACGTCGCTGAAGCAGATGGGCGTCGTGATGAAGGCGACGCAGGCCAAGCTCGCCGGGAAGACGGTCGACGGCAAGGCGCTGAGCGAAAAAGTGAGGTCCAAACTGTCATGACGCCTCCCCCCAAGCGCAAGCACGTCCCCTTCGTTCCCGAAACGATGAAGATGGAGGAGTTCACGTGGCGGGCCCTGTTGCTGGGCCTGATCATGTGCGTGGTGCTGGGCGCGGCGAACGCCTATTTGGGCCTGCGCGCGGGCCAGACGATCGCGGCCACGTACCCGGCGGCGGTCATCGGCATGGCGGTCCTGCGCGTGTTCAAGGGCTCGATTCTCGAAGAGAACATCGCGCGAACCGCCGGCTCGATCGGCGAATCGGTGGCGGCGGGCGCAATCTTCACGATCCCAGCGTTCTACCTGGTGAAGGCGTGGCCGAGCTTCGATTCGCCGGGCGTGTACTGGCGCTCGACGGCGCTGATGCTGGTGGGCTCGGTGCTCGGCGTTCTGTTCGTATCGCTGATCCGGCGCGTGATGGTCGAGGACCCGGAGCTTCCCTTCCCCGAGTCGGTCGCGGCGTCGGAGGTCCACAAAGCGGGACAGCTCGGATCGCAGGCGGCGAAGTTCCTGTTCTGGAATATCGGCGTCGGCGCGGCGGTGTTCCTGACCGGGCAGTTCAGTTTGTATCTGCCGGACAAGAATTTCTTCATCGCGGTCGGACAGTTGGGACGGAGCACGTTGAAACTGGGGCCGGCCGGGACGACCCAGGTGCTCGGCGCCGGCGGCGTCACGGTGGTCGCGGGACCGACGGTGAGCCCGGCATTTCTCGGCGTGGGCTACATCATCGGACCGGAACTGGCGTCGTTGAACTTCTCGGGCAGCGTGGTGGCGTGGGGCATGCTGATCCCGCTGCTGATCTTCTTCCTGGGACCGCAATTGCGGACGTTCCTGCCGGCGAATGCACAGGCCGAAGACTGGCTCGGCCTCAGCGGCGCGGTGTGGCGGTTCATCGTGCGGCCGGTTGCCGTGGGCAGCATGATGGTCGGGACGTGCTACACGCTGTTCAAGATGCGCAAGAATCTGATCGCCGGCCTCGGCAAGGCCTTCGCGGAACTGCGCGGCGCCGGGGCGCAGGACGAGACGGTCAGCCGCACCGAGCGGTACATGAGCTCGAAGGTCGTGTTCTCGCTCATCGGCTTCACGTTCCTACTGATGTGCGCGCTCTACATGTACATGACGAACATGATCGGGGGCGCAATCGCGGCGGCCGTGGTGATGCTGATCGTGGGCTTCTTCTTCGCGACGGTGTCTGGATACCTGGTGGGCGTGATCGGGTCGTCGAACAATCCCATCTCCGGGTTGACGCTCTCGACGCTGGTCATCGCGGCGCTGCTGATGGTGTCGATGGGCGTCAAGGGAATGGCGGGGGTCGTGGCCGTGCTCGCGGTGGCGGCGGTGGTCTGCGTGTCGTCCGCTGTCGCCGGCGAATTGCTGCAGGACTTCAAGGTCGGTTACATTCTCGGCGGAACTCCGCGGACGATTCAGATTACGGAGCTGATCGCCGTGGTGGTGGCGAGCTGCGTGATGTACTTCCCGCTGCTTTGGCTGCACCAGGGCAACATTAATAAGGGCGGGATCGGGTTCGGCGACAAGGACCTCTCCGCGCCGCAGGCGGGGCTGATGGCATCGCTGGCGCAGGGAATCGTGGGCGGTGACATGGCGTGGCCGCTCGTCGTGACGGGAATTCTGCTCGGCTTCGCGATGATCCTGTTCAAGGTGCGCAGCCCGATGCTGGTCGCGATCGGGATGTATCTGCCGATCGGGATCACGTCGGCGATCTTCGTCGGCGGCATGATCCGCTGGCTCAGCGACACCATCCGGGCACGCCGCGGCTTGAACGAGGCGCAGACCGCCCGGGTCGAGAACGTCGGCATTCTGGTGGCGTCGGGCTTGATTGCGGGAGAGGCGCTCGCGGGCCTGGTGACGGGCTGGTACAACTACAAATACGGCAAGCTCGACGAGGTATTCGCGCACCCCTCGTATCTGGTCGGGGTGATCGTGATGGCGGTCCTGGCGTTCATGCTGATTCAGATTCCGCTGCGGAATGCCGGAGATCCGAACGAGCTCGCGCCGCCGGCGGCGATTGTCTAGGGGAACTTCATTGGCCGCCGATAAACGCGGATGAACGCAGATAGCGCAAACAGCTTCTTATCGGCGTTCATCTGCGTTCATCGGCGGCCCAATTCATAGTTCGTTACAATGGCGCTTCATGCAACGCCGGACGTTCTTACAAGCTCTAGCCGCCGCTCCCGCCGCCTTTGCCGCGCCGGGATTCGACTTGGCCGCCATCGAGCGGCCTCGCGTCCTGAAGGCTGCTAATGGGTATCTGACCGCGAAGCCCGTCACCGTGACCGCGGCGACCTCGCCCCGCAGCGCCGGCGGAAAGCACGACTTCTTCTCCGAGGGCGACTACTGGTGGCCCGACCCGAAGAATCCCGAGGGCCCGTATATCCAGCGCGACGGGATGACGAACCCCGATAACTTCGTCGAGCACCGGCGCGCCATGATCCGGTTGAGCCTGATCGTGCCCGCGCTCGCCGCCGCCTACAAGCTGACCCGCGACAAGAAGTACGCGACGCATGCCGCGTCGCACCTGCGCGCCTGGTTCGTCGACGACGCGACCCGGATGAACCCCAATCTCCAATACGCGCAGGCGATCAAAGGACGCTTCACCGGCCGCGGCACTGGGATTATCGACACACTCCACCTGGTCGAGGTCGCGCGCGCGGCGGGACAACTCGACCTGCCTGCCTCCGATCTGGCCGGCGTGAAGCAGTGGTTCTCCGACTACACCAAGTGGATGACGACGCATCCGTACGGGATCGCCGAGCGCGATGCGAAGAACAACCACGGGACTTGCTGGTGTACGCAAGTCGCGGCGTTCGCCCAACTGACCGGCGATCGCGAGCAAACGGAGTATTGCCGGAATCGTCTGAAGACCGTCCTAATCCCGAATCAGGAGGCCCCCGACGGCAGCTTCCCCGAGGAACTCCGCCGCACCAAGCCCTACGGCTACTCGCTGTTCAATCTGGATGCGATGGCGATTCTGGCGCAGACACTCACGACGAAGGAGGACAACCTCTGGACGTGGCAATTGCCGGACGGGCGTGGGATGGCGAAGGCGGTCGCGTGGATGTACCCGTATATCGCGGATAAATCGAAGTGGCCGAAGCCGCCGGACGTGATGTACTTCGAGCAGTGGCCGGTCCGGCAGCCAAGCCTGCTGTTCGCAGGCCTGGCGCTGGACAAAACGGAATATCTATCGATCTGGCGCAAGCTCGAAGCGGACCCCACCGTCGAAGAGGTCCTGCGCAACTGGCCGGTTCGACAGCCGATTCTCTGGGTCTGACGACGTTATTCCGTGTCGACCCAGTTCTTGGCGTGGAAAATCCCGGGCATCATGACAAAGAGCCCGCGGCTCTTGGTCTTCTGGTCCGGGCCGAGCATTTTGTAGATCCCGGCGAAGGCCTTCATCTCGATCGCGGTCATTTTGGCCTCCACTTGAGAGTGGGCCGCAACAGCCTTATCGATGTCTTCCTGCTTGCCGCTTTCGATGGCCGCCGCGAGTTGCGCGCGGCTTTTGGCGAGCTCGTCCTTGACCGGAGCCGCCTCTTTCTGCGAGTCGTCCATGATGGTCTTGACGTCCTTCTTCTGCTCTTTATCGAGCTGAAGCATCGTCGTCATGAGTTCGAGCTTGTTCTTCCCGCCAAAGTCTCCCTGGGGGGCCATGCCACCGCCGCCGCGGCCGCCACCACCGCCGCCACCGCCGCCACCCCGTTGCCCGAACGCTACGGTTACCGCGAGAAGTCCGATGAGAATGAGTTTCCGGTTCATGGAGATTCCTTACCTGCCTCCGCGGCCGCGGCCGGAGCCGCCTCCGCTGCCCATACCGCCCATACCGCGGTTCATGCCGCCGCCCGCAGCCGGAGCGGTGAAGATGCCGGCCATCATTTCGAAAGCCTGCTCGGCCTTGCCCTGTTGGTTCGGTTTGAGCTCGGCGTAGATCTTGCCGAACGCCTCCGCCTCCACGGCCGTCATCTTGGCCGCAACGGTCGCGTAATTCGCCGTGAGCTTCGCGATGTTATCCGGGTTGCCGTCGATGTAGGCGCCGGCGAGGTCCGCGCGCGCCTTGTCCATCTCGGTGCGAACCGTCATCGCGCGTTCGCGGGCGGCGGAGAGGATCTTGGCGAAGTCTTCCTTCTGTTCCTTGTTCAGCTTGAGCTTGTCGGCGATCTGCTCCACCTTATTGGCCCGCCGCGGCATGCCGCCGCCGGGCCCGCCGCCCATGTCGCCGCCGCCCATGTTTCCCACCGAGTTCCGGCCGCCGCCGGCGCCAGGGCCTGCGTCCATCTGGGCGAGAGCGCAACCGAGCGAGATTATCCCTGTCAACAACAGTTTTCCGAACATGCAAGTCTCCTTTTCGACTGGCGGCGCACTTCCAGCGCGTCCGCTAGACCCCGTTGTGACAATTTTCTCGATTAAAGCACGATTTCAGACAGGATGCAGCAGGAAGGATGGGGCGGCACGGTCGCCGCCCCGGCGGGAACTGAAAATTTACGCGACCTTAGAAGTGCGTTGGTTGGCTTTCTCCCACTCGTTGTAGTCGCTTTCGGCCTGATCGCGGGAGTAGCCATAGCGCTCCTGGAGCTTGCCGAGGAACTGGTCCTTCTTGCCTGCAACGGCGTCCCAGTCGTCGTCGGTGAGTTTGCCCCACTTTTCGCGCATCTTGCCCTTCATCTGTTTCCAATTCCCTTCGACCATGTCCCAGTTCATGTGGATACCTCCGGTTCCGTGGAGTGCATCCGCCGCGCCAGTGGATGCCAGGAGACAATCCACCCTCGCGGTTGGCGCCGACATTGCACAGCAATTGGGCAGTGCGGTCCGACTGTCTCGGTGTGGGAATTTTTGTCTTTGGCTGTCTCTTCGGCTCACTGCCGTTGCAGGCGCAGAGTCCCGACGCTGACCGCATGGCGCCGATGACGCGCGCCGGACAGCTCGAACTCGAGCGCCAGCAGAAGGCGACACAACTCCAGCCCGACTACCCTTCCGGCATCGAACACGCCCTGAACGTCATCAAGGAAAAACGGATCGTCGAGCGCATCACCGCCGGGATCGCGGGCTTTCGCGTGAAGATGGGCGGTCTCATCACCGGGTCGGGCTTCGCAGTCGGTCCCGAATACTACCGCCACGATCTGGTGCAGGATCAGGTGGTGGTCCGCGCTTCGGCGCGCGCGTCCCTGCAGAAGTTTTATCTGATGGATGCCGAACTCGATCTGCCGCGGCTTGCCGACGATCACATCTTCATCAACATCTACGGGGTCCACCGGAATTATCCGCACATCGATTATTACGGGCCGGGTCCGGACTCGCACAAGAACGGGCGGACGAGTTGGGGCCTTGAGGACACCTCATTCCAGATCCGCCCGGGTGTCCAGCCGGTCCACGGATTGAAAATCGGAGGCGTCGCGCGGTATCTGCTGGTCAACGTGTTCCGCGGCCATGACGATCGCTTTGCTTCCACCGATTTGGTCTACACAGACCAATCGACACCAGGGCTGCGCAACCAGACGGACTACTTCGTGGGCGGCGGCTTCATCCAGTACGACTGGCGCGATAATCCCGGTGGACCCCGGTACGGCGGCAACTACATCGCGCAATATAGCAGCTATGACGATCTACGCCTCGCGCGCTATGCGTTCAGCCGCGTCGATCTCGAAGCGCAGCAGTACATCCCGTTCTTCAACCGGCGCCGGGTGATCGCACTCCGCGGGCGCGTCGAGGCGACCTCGCCCCATCGCGGCGATCAGGTGCCTTTCTATTTGCAGCCGACCCTCGGCGGCTCCGACGATCTGCGCGGGTTCCGGCCGTTCCGGTTCTATGACAACAACGCAGTGATCTTGAACGGCGAGTATCGCTGGGAGGTGTTCAGCGGCCTCGACATGGCGCTCTTCGTCGATGGCGGCCAGGTGTTTCCGAAGTGGCAGCAGATCAACTACCGGCATCTGCAGGCAGACGCCGGATTCGGCTTCCGCTTCAACGTCCGCAACGACGTTTTCCTCCGCATTGACACGGCGTTCAGCCACGAAGGTTTCCAGGTATGGGTCAAGTTCAACAACGTATTCTAGGGCTCTGTGCGTTCGCGGCGGCGTTGGCGATGCCTGCGCCCGCGCAGAAGTTCTATCCCGACGATCCGCTGCTGCGCGAACCCAAGCCGCTCCCGGTTACGAAGCCGCTCAACCGGCCGATCAACGAGTATTACGACTTCTTCCAGAACACGCTCTTCGAACCGGATAAGGACCTCAAAAAGCATCACACGCCCGGACCGTCGCAGGCAGTCAATACGCTCGGCGAGCCTCCCGATAGCGGCTGGTACACGACCCGGAATCTCACCGTCGAGCAGATGATCGAGGGACCCGGAACCTCGCACGCTCCCGCCACGGACAAACCGTGGATCGTAACCTCCGGCAAGAACGAGGGCATCACGCCAGGCCTCGTCATCCGGGATTCCAAGGGTCGCAAGTACTTCCTTAAGTTCGACCCGATGAGCAATCCGGAGATGTCCAGCGCCACCGACGTGATGGGTAGCAAGTTCTTTTACGCGCTCGGCTACAACGTGCCGGAGAACTACATCGTCTCCTTCACCCGGCAACAGCTCACCCTAGACCCGGAAAAATCGAAATTCCGCAACTCCGCCGGGCGCGAGCGCCGCATGACGGACGGCGACATCGAAATGGTGCTCGAGAAAGTGCCCCGCGACCGCGAAGGCCGCTACCGCGGCATGGCGAGCCTCGCCGTCGCGGGCGACCCGATCGGTCCCTTCCGCTATTACGGGACGCGCAAGGACGATCCCAACGACATCGTTCCCCATCAGATGCGGCGCGACTTGCGCGGGCTCTATGTCTTCGCGGCGTGGCTGAATCACACGGACACCAAATCCATCAACAGCCTCGACACGGTGGTCGACGAGGCGGGCCTGAAGTACATCCGTCACTACCTGATCGACTTCGGCGCGATTCTTGGCAGCGACAGTTTCGAGGCCAAGAGCCCGCGCGCCGGGAACGTCTTCCTCTACGATTTCAAGCCCGCGGCGTGGCAGTTCCTCTCGCTCGGATTCTACGTCCCGTCGTGGATGCGCGCGCATTACCCGGGCATTCCGGAAGCCGGCCATCTGGAATACCAGACCTTCGATCCTGAGAATTGGAAGAACAACTATCCCAATCCGGCGTTCGACCTCCGCACGCCGGGCGACACGTACTGGGCCGCAAAAAAGGTGATGCAGTTCGGCGACGATGGCATCCGCGCGATCGTAAAGACGGCGCAGTACAGCGACGAGCGCGCCGCCGACTGGGTCGCGCGGTGCATCATCGAACGGCGAAACAAGATCGGGCGCGCGTTCCTCAACGACGTGCTGCCGCTCGACCATTTCGCGGTCCGCGACGGCAAGCTGACGTTCGAGGATCTCGCGGTGCGCTATGGCTTCCACGACGCGCGGCGGTACACGGTCGCCTGGTCGGCGTTCGATAACGGGACGGGCCGGAAGACACGGCTTGCCGGCGCCGGCTTCGACGTGCCGCCGTCAAACGGGTCCGGCTATCTGGCGGCGGACATCCGGGCCGAAGATCCGCAGAAGACCGTGACCGTCTACTTGCGCGGCACTGAAGTCGTGGGTATCGACCGCACATGGTAATCCGGACCGCCGCCGTGCTCTCGCTCTTCTGGAGCGGGGCGGCGGCGCAGTCCATTCACACCTATATCGGGCAGATTACGCCGACCTCGGTGCTGATCGCGTGGGGATCGACGCAGGGCGGCGACAACACCATCGGCCGCGACTCGAAGCCCTTGGGCGCCGCCCAAGTCCGCATCGCCAACCGGACGATTCCTGCAACGCACAACTGGGTCGACGTGACGGGCCTCGCGCCCGACACTCCCTATCCGTACGAGGTCGACGTCGACGGGCGGCGGATCGGCGGCAGCGTGGTCCGCACTTGGCCGGTCCGCGCGACGCGCCTGTCCTTCTTCGTCATCGGCGACTACGGCGACGCTAGCGCCGGACAGCGCGGCGTGGCGGCCGCGATGGCCGCGGAGTTCAACCGGCGGGCACAATCGGCCGATCCCGTCCGGTTCGTCATCACGCTCGGCGACAACATCTATGCAAGCGCGAATCTCGGGTACGTGATCCGCGGCTCCGGGACCGACGATCGCGATTGGGAGACGAAGTTCTTCCAGCCCTATCAACCGCTGCTGGACCAGATCCCGTTCCTGCCGTCCCCCGGCAATCATGACGGCAACTCGTCGGAGAGCGCCACGGATCTCGGCACGTATCTCGACAACTTCTTCTTCCCCGGAAATCATCCGGCGCGCTGGTATCGCTTCGACTACGGCGGTCTGGCCGACTTCTTCGCGCTCGACAGCACCGACAACACGCCGCGCGGCCACCCCGCCCCCGCCTACGCCCCCGACGGGGAGCAGTCGCGGTGGTTGGCTGAGGCGCTACGGGCCTCGCGCGCTCCCTGGAAGATCCCCTATTTTCACCATCCGCTATTCAACGCGGGTCCGGGACACGGGGCGAGCTACGCGGTCCTCCGGCACTGGCTGGATCTCTTCGAGAAGGCCGGGATCCGCGCCGTATTCGCGGGGCACGAGCACAATTACCAGTACAGCGAAGTGAGCGAGTTGACGGGACACGCGCGGTACTTCGTCAGCGGCGCGGGCGGCGAGCTGCGGGCCGGAAGCGTCCTGGCCAACATGGCGCACGCGCATATCGAAGGCTGGGCGGCGGTGCGGCACTTCCTGCTGGTCGAGATCGACGGCGGAGCCATGCGGGTGACCCCGATGTCGAACGAGAAAGTCGCGGTGCGGAATGCCGCGGGGCAGCCTCTCCCCCTTTCCGTCGAAATTAAGTTGTGACCTTTTCCGATATTCGGACATCCTTATCTGTATGGAAGCCATTGCGCGATTTCAGGGCGGAGCGAAATTCGAGATCTCGGCTCGCGGGCACAAGATCATTTCCGACCAGCCGCCCGCCAACGGCGGCGCGGACGAGGGCATGACCCCGCCCGAATTCCTCTTGGCCTCGCTGGCGTCGTGCGCCGGATTCTATGCGGCGCAGTATCTGAAAGCGCGAGGATTACCGGCGGCGGGGCTGGAAGTCCGGGTGACGGCCGAGAAGGCGCTGAAACCGGCGCGATTGGCGGCGTTCCGCATCGAGGTCGCACTGCCGGAACTCCACCCGGCGCACGAAGAGGGGCTATTGCGGGCGGCGAAGGCATGCCTGATCCACCACACCCTGGAGAGCGCGCCGCAGATCGAGTTCGCGGTCCTGACCGCTGCGCCTATTTCGCGGTAAAGATCATCTTCACCGCGATCAGCAGCAGGAAAACGCCGAAGGCGCGCTGCAGGGTGACGGCAGGCAGCGACGTCGCAAATCGTCCGCCGATCATTCCGCCGATGACAAAACCGGCGCAGATCAGCGCCGCGGCCTTCACGTCGACGAACCCCTCCTTGTAGTACTCCAGCGCGGCCAGGATTCCGATGGGCGGGATCATCAGCGCCAACGTCGTGCCCGAAGCGCGATGCTGTTCGAATCCAAATGCGTACACCAGCGCGGGGATGATGATGATGCCGCCGCCGATTCCCATGAGTCCGCTCAGCACGCCGGCCGCGAGCCCCAGCACCACAAATCCGAGAATACCCTGCATCGGAACTCCTCCAGACAACGTTACAATGCTTCACATGCGCCGTGGTCTTCCGATCGCAGCAATTCTGTTGATTGCCGGCGGCGCGCTGGCGCAGCGGTTCGGCTTCCAACGCGAAGAGGAAGGCCCGCGGCCAACCTTCCCGAAGCAGGGAGAATTCCACTTCGTCCGCGTGGAATACACCGACCTCCCGCAGTACCACCGCTCCTTCCGATTCGCGTCGCGGCGCGCCGAAGGCGACGGCTGGTGGGTGGTCGACTGGCCCGATTCCGACGAGCACTTCACGATGGGCGTCCAACGGCTGACCCGCATCGACATCGGCGAACCCGAACATTTCGGACTGAAGGACGACCGCCTGTGGGACCACCCCTTCCTGTACGCGACGCAGACCGGCTACTGGGGCTTGAGTCCGACGGAAATCGCGCGGCTCCGCGAGTACCTGCTCCGCGGCGGCTTCCTCGTGACCGACGATTTTTGGGGCGACGAGCAGTGGGAGATTTTCCGCCAGACGATGGAACGGGTGCTGCCGGGTAAACCGATCGACGACATCGCGCTCACCGACCCGGTCATGCACGTCCTCTACGACATCGAGCAGAAGGATCTGACCTGGATTCCCGGGACCCGTCACTTGACCCGCGGCTACGACGGCGCGATCGGCGTCCGTCAACCGCCGGGCACGACGCCCGCCTGGCGCGCCATCACGGACGACCGCGACCGGATGGTCGTGGCAGTCAACTTCAACACCGACGTCGGCGACGCCTGGGAATACGCCGATTCCCCGATCTATCCCGAGCCCATGACCGCCCTGGCCTATCGCTACGGCCTGAACTACCTGATCTACGCGATGACGCACTAGGGGCGGCTCTTGACGCAGAGACGCTGAGACGCAGAGAAACCGGCCACTTGAATTCTGTTTTCTCTGCGTCTCTGTGTCTCTGCGTCAAAAATGCCTCCCGCCCCCGTTGTACAATCTCTCCCAATGAAACAGCGTTTGGGGTTATTGCTCTGTCTCGCAGGTTCGATGTTCGCGCAGTCGACCTTCGACACCGCTCTCAAAAACTTTCGCTTCCGCGCGATCGGACCGGCAACCATGGGCGGACGCGTCGACGATCTCGCCATCATCGACTCCGATCCCCGCGTCATCTACGTGGGCGCGGCGGCGGGTGGAATCTTCAAAACCGTGAACGGCGGCCAAAGCTGGGTGCCGCTCTTCGACGATCAGTCAAATCCGTCGATCGGCGATCTGGCGCTGTCGCCCTCAAACCCGTCGATCATTTACGCGGGCACCGGCGAGCCGAACAATCGCCAGAGTTCGTCGTGGGGCAACGGCGTCTACAAGTCGACCGACGGCGGCACGACCTGGACGCATCTCGGCTTGAGAGAGACGCACCACATCGGGCGCATCGTGGTGCACCCGACCAACCCCGACATCGTCTACGTCGCGGCGCAGGGCGACCTCTGGGGACCGAACAAGGAGCGCGGCGTCTATCGCTCGACGGACGGCGGCGCCACCTGGACCCTCACTCTCTTCGTCAATGAGGACACCGGCGCCAACGACATCGCCATCGACCCGCAGAGTCCGAACATCCTCTACGCGACTATGTACCAGCGCCGCCGCACCGTCTTCGGCTTCGCCGGCGGCGGGGCTGGGAGCGGTCTCTATCGCTCGACCGACGGCGGCGCCCACTGGACGAAACTCGGGGGGACCGGCGTCGGACGCGGCCTTCCCGCGACCGGCGACCTCGGCCGCTGCGCCCTCGACATCTATCGCAAGAATTCGAACATCGTCTACGCGCTCGTCGAGCACCAGACGCTGGGCGGCGTCTATCGCTCCGAGGACAAGGGCGCGACGTGGACTCGCATGGGCGACACCAACCCGCGGCCGTCGTACTTCAGCCAGATCCGCGTCGACCCAAACAACGAGAACCGGCTCTGGGTCGGCGGCGTCAACATTTACTACTCGCAGGACGGCGGGCGCACGTTCGATCAGACGCGATTCCGCGATGTCCATAGCGACGTTCACGCCATCTGGATCGACCCGTCGAACTCCGACCACCTCGTGATCGGGTGCGATGGCGGCGTCTGGTCCACCTGGGACAGCGGACGCAATTGGGCGCACCACAACAACATTCCGCTTGGTCAGTTCTACGAGGTCGCGTACGACTTCCAGAAGCCGTACCGCGTGTGCGGCGGCCTGCAGGACAACTACTCGTGGTGCGGCCCGAGTTCGACGAACCAGCAGACCGGCATCGCCAATGAGGACTGGATCACGGTCCAGGGCGGCGACGGTTTCTACAACCGCATCGACCCGAGCGATCCGAACATTATTTATGCGGAGTCGCAGGACGGCAGCTTGTCGCGCCGCGACCTGAAGACCAGCCAGTCGAAATCGATTCGCCCGCAGGAGGCCGACGACGCCGCGCCGCGCTACCGCTTCCAGTGGAACTCGCCGCTGATGATCTCGCCGCACGATCCGAAGACGATTTACTACGGCGGCAACCACCTGTTCAAGTCGACCGATCGCGGCGACACGTGGACCGTGCTCGGCGAGGACCTCACGAACAAACAGGAGCGCGATAAGCAGCCGATCATGGGCAAGGTCCCGGATGAGCACACGCTCTCGCGGCACGACGGCGTCGTGGCGTGGCCGTGCATCACCGCAATCGCGGAGTCGCCGGTGAAGGCCGGAGTCCTATGGGCCGGCACCGACGACGGCAATGTGCAGATCTCGCGCGACGGTGGCAAGACGTGGCAGAACGTGATTTCGCACGTCAGTGGCGCGCCGCGCAACGGGTACGTCAGCCGCATCGAGCCCTCGCATAAAGAGGAGGGCACGGCGTACGTGACGTTCGACAATCACCGCAATGCCGACTACGGCATTTACATTTACCAGACCAAGAACTTCGGCGATTCCTTCACGCGGATTAACAGCAATATTCCGCCGGAGGCCGGCACGGTCCACGTGGTCCGCGAGGACCCGGTAAATGTGAACCTGCTCTTCGCCGGCACGGAGTTCGGCGCCTATGTGACCTTCGATCGTGGCGGAAGCTGGACCAAGCTGAAGAACGGCCTGCCGACGGTCCCGGTGTTCGACATCCAGATTCACCCGCGCGATCACGATCTGATTCTCGCGACGCACGGACGGTCGATCTACATCATGGACGACATCTCGGCGCTGGAGTCGATGACGAAGGACACGCTGACGGCGGATCTGAAGGTCTTCGACAACCGTCCCGGGATTGAGTGGAAGATGGCGAACTATCGCGGGTTCCTCGGGACCACGCACTACATGGCGCCGAACGCGCCTACGGGCGTGGTGGTCGACTACTTTGCGAAGACTGCCGGACCGGTACAGATCACGGTCGCCGATAAAGCGGGCAAGCGGGTGCGGCAGTTGACCGCGCGCGCCGAGGCTGGCGTCGTGAACCGCGCGGTGTGGGATATGCGCGCCGACGCTCCGGTCGCTCCCGCATTCGGCGGCGCGACGGGTGCGGGTGGCGGCGGTGGCGGGCGTGGAGCGGGCGGTGGAAGCGGCGGTCGCGGAGGACGCGGCGGTGGGGCAGCCCCGGCGGCCATTCCGGCGGAGACTGCGACGACGGCTCCGGCAACCACGCAGCCGGAAGGCACGGGCGCAACCGGCGCCGAACTCGCCAACGAGTTCGGGGCGGAAGCGGGCGCGGGGGCTGGACGCGGTGGCGGTGGAGGCGGTGGCGGACGCTTCGGCGGCGCGGGTCGTGGACCGCAGGTCGATCCCGGCGAGTATCAGGTGACGCTCTCGGCCAACGGGAAGACGGCGACGCGGACGGTCATCGTGCAGGAAGATCCACGCGTCGAGTTCTCCGATGCCGATCGCGGCAAGCGTCGGCAGGCGGTCGAGACGTTGATCACGCTGACGAAGCAGGCGGACGATGTTCGTCGCAAGGCGGTCGCAATGAACACAGCGCTCACCAGCCTCACCGATAGTTGGAAGGCGGCCAACGCCCCAGCGGTCCCCGACGCCATCAAAAAGTCGGCTGAGGATCTTTTGGCGAAGGTGAAGAAGGCCGCCGCCAAGTTCGAGAATTCGGGCGGAGGTCGCGGCGGCGGTGGCAGCGCCGGGCCGCCTCCGCCCTACACTCCTCCGCCGGTGACGCAAAAGATCGCTCGCCTGCTGAACTCGATCGATAGCTATGCCGAGGCGCCCACGTCCCAGCAGACGGCGGAGATCGCCGAAGCAACCGAGCAGTTGAAGTCCGGCACGGCGGAAGTAAACGCTCTATGGGACGAGGTCCCGAAACTGAATCAGCAGATGATCTCGGCAGGGGTCCCGTACTTCACAGTGAATCTACCGGCGGCCGGAGGCGGTCGAGGTCGCGGCGGGAATTAACGAAAGGGCTGCTCAGGAGGGAATCACTGCTGGGCAGCCCTGCCTCCGAGCGGTCGCATGCAGAGGCCGGTCGAAGGTTATCAGCGTCGCGTCGACTTGGACGGCAAAGGCGAGCAGGTAACAGTCGGCGACACATTTCGACGCCGGCTGGCCGCCGAAGGGCGATAATGCCCGCCGGAATGCGAGTTCAATTCCTCGCGGTTCCGGGCAGAAGACTACCTGGCCGTCGCTGATCCATCGGTCATAGAGTTTCCACGCGCCGTCGATGGTAAGCGTCTTCTCTCCCATGACGGCTTCATTCGTCAGGAGGCGGAGAAAGCCGAGTTGGGTGTACCGGTTGAAAATCAGGAGAGAGCGTCCGGCTGGGAATCGAGCCATTTCCAAGCGTTTGCCGCATGGCGATGATGCTCCACAGTCAGCGCCAACCAGACATTCAAGTCAGGACAGAACAAGGTCATGGGGGGTTTCGTCCACCGGGAATCTCGGTCCCAGTTTGCCTTTCCCCCTCACCATCGGACCGGTGACACGCTTACGGCGCTTAGGCTTCCCGTAGGAATCCTCCAACGCGCGGACGATCAACGATCGCACCGAGGACCCCGAGCGCTCGGCACGCTCGCGAATCGCTGCGTGTAAGGGCTCCGGAAGATCAACGGTCGTACGAACTGCCATACGCTCATCATCGCACGGCCAAATCGGGGCGGAGTTTCCCCCGCCCCGATCGCACTTACCGCCTCCAGATGTCGACGTTGCGGACGTTGCCGTTGTATTGATTGACGTGACACGCAAAGTTCACCCAGCCTTCACGGCCGCGGACTCCGCCTCGCACGGTATCGCCGTCCGGATCCACGTTCATGTCGCCGAATTCCAACCGCCCTTCGCCGAGACGGTCGCGGACAGCGTCACGACAGGTATCCATCTCGCGGTCGACCATGCTGCGCCCCGCGTACCCGCGGTTTCCCGGCGCGTCGATCTGCGCGCTCCGCACTCGACCCGTGTCGAAGTTCACCGAGCATGAGAACGGATACTGCTCGTCGCGGGCGCCCCGGCGCACGTCGACATTCCCAACGACCCAGTCGTTCCGTCCGGGATTGTCGTCGATGCGAATGCGGCCGATGTTGACGTCACGAGTGCCGAAGCGATCGATAGCCTGCTGGCGAACCGCGTCGCGGCAAACGCCTATCGCCTGGTCGTTCGTAAAGCGGCGCCCGCTGCCCCAATTCCCGCCGCGGTCGCTTTCGCGACGATCGACTGCCGGCGGAGCATAGCCGGGGTTGTAGGCCGGATTGTTGTTGTAGCCCTGGTTGTTATAGCCCTGCTGGCTATTCGCCTGATTGTTACCCCACGCGATATCGAATTGATATGTGCTCGCGCCGCCCTCGCGGTCCTCAATATGAATCACCGCCGGGCTTCCGTTCGACGGCATCGCGACCACGCGAGCCTGACCGCGGCCATTCACATTGGCGCGGAGACTCGCCGTCGCCGGTATCGCGCTGGTGCACTCGAAACGGCGGATCTGCGGCTGCTGTCCGGAGACGTCGCGAATCGTCGCCGTGTCGCCCCGGATCTGGAGGTCCGCGGCCCCGTCCACTACCACCTCTCCGGTGCAATGCCCGGAGGCCCCATTACCCCCGCCCGTCATCGTCGCGCGGCGCTCTACCTGAGCGCTCACGGGAATGGCCAGGGCGGCAGTGCTTACTATCGCAAGAAATAAACGTGCGTTCATAATTCAACACCCCTGCACTTCTCTGGTGCACGCCTGGCGCCACGCGAGTGTACGCCGCCTCACGGCTGTATTACTGTAGAGGGCATGCGGAAACTCCTTGTCGCAGCGGCCGTGGCGTGGGCTGCCTACGCGCAGATTCCGGCGCAGGACGCGCGTAATCTCAACCCTCCCAACACCGACACGCATTTCGCTCCCAAGACCTACCGCACGCTTGCCGACTGGGAAACTCGGAAACAGCATCTCCGCAAACAGATTCTCTCCGCCGCGGGTTTGATGCCCATGTTCCCGAAGAACGATCTCCATCCGCAGATCTTCGGACGCATCGAAAATCGCGACTACTCCGTCGAAAAGGTGCTGATCGAGACACTCCCCGGCTTCTATCTGGGCGGCAATCTTTACCGGCCGCTCAAGCCCGCGCCCGCCGAGGGCTTCCCCGCGGTACTCTCGCCGCATGGACACTGGAGCTACGGTCGGTTGGAGCACACGACCATCGCGTCGGTGCCGGCGCGCTGCATCAATCTGGCGCGCCAGGGATACGTCGTCTTCGCGTACGACATGGTCGGGTACGACGACACGATCCAGACGCCGCACGATTTCGGCGACACGCCGCGCGAGCAGCTCTGGGCGTTCGGACCCTTCGGGCTGCAACTCTGGAATTCGATCCGCGCCCTCGATTTCGTCGAGACGCTGCCCGGCGTCAACCGGCGCAAGATCGGCGTGACCGGCGCCTCCGGCGGCGCGACCCAGACGATGAATCTCGCCGCGGTCGACGATCGCGTCCAGTTCGACGCGCCTGCCAACATGGTCAGCTTCATCATGCAAGGCGGCTCGTTGTGCGAGAACGCGCCCAATCTCCGGCTGGAGACCAACAACGTAGAGATCGCGTCCATGATGGCGCCGCGGCCGATGATCATGACCGCCGCCACCGAGGACTGGACCCGCAACATGATGAAGGAGGAGTACCCGACCGTCCGCGCGATCTACGACCTCTACGACAAGCGCGACAATGTCGCCGCCCTGCTGCTCGAGGCGCCGCACAATTACAATCAGCCCAACCGCGAGGCGATGTACGCGTTCTTCGCCAATCACGTCCTGGGCGACAGCGACGCCTCCAAATACCGCGAAAAGTCGGTCCGCATCGAGAAGCTCGAGGACATGCTCGCGCTGCACAATCGCAAGCTCCCCGACAATGCGCTCGATTTCAAAGGCGTGTTCGCCGAGTGGATCAAATTGTCGCAGGCGCAACAGGGCGACGAACGCGAGAGACTGACGTACGCGCTGGCCGCCGAGTGGCCGAAGGACGTCGCGAGCGAAGGCTCGGGCGAGCGCATCGTGCTCGGCCGGCCGGGCAAGGGCGATCGCGTTCCGGCGATCTGGATCAAAGGCGCGAATCCGCCCGCACTGGTGGTGCACCCCGACGGAGCCGAAGCCGCGCGCAAGAGTCCCGAGGTCGCGAAGCTGCTCCAGGCGGGCCGCGCGGTCCTGCTGATCGACGCCTTCCAGACGGGCAGCGCGGTCGCGCCGCGCGACCGCTCCGTGAAGATGTTCCTCACGTTCAACAAGTCGGACGATGCCAACCGCGTGCAGGATATTCTGACCGCGCTGGCATGGCTGAAGGCGCCGAAGGCGTCGCTGGTCGGAATCGGGAAGGCGGCGGTGTGGTGCGAATTCGCCGCTGCGGTCGCGGGACAGCCGGTGGAGCTCGCCAGCGACGCCATCGAACTCGGCGACTTCTTCGTCCCGGGCATCGAGCGCGCCGGCGGAATCAAGGCCGCCCGAACGCTCGTGAAACGTTAGCTACCCGTACAGAGCCGCGACAGTCATGGACAACCGCTCCATCACTGCCGCGGCTCTGTTATGCTTCCAGGCCCATCTGCGTGAGCCGGTACCGTAGCGCATTGCGCGTCAACCCGAGCAGCCGCGCCGCCTGACTCTTGTTCCCATCGGCTCGCCGCAAGGCCTCGCGGATCAGTTCCTGCTCGTACTGGTCGAGAGTCATCCCCTCCGGGAGGAACGACGGATCGCCCGACTGCGCACGCGGACGAGGGGCCGCCTCCAGCCGAATGTCGTCGGCGTCGAGTTGAGTCCCCGTGCACATCACCAGGCTTCGCTCGATCACGTTCTCCAGTTCGCGCACATTACCGGGCCAGTGATACGACATCAGCTTGTCCATCCCGGCATCGGTGATCGACTCGACGCGGCTGGCCATGTCCGGCGCCAGTTTCCGCACAAAATGACCCGCGAGAAACGGAATGTCCACCTTGCGGTCGCGCAGCGGCGGAATGTTCATAGGGACGACGTTGAGACGGTAGTAGAGATCCTCGCGGAAAGTCCCCTGCTCCAGCGCGGCACGCAGATCCTGGTTCGTCGCCGCGACCACCCGCACGTCGATGTGCCGCGTGACGTTGCTGCCGAGGCGCTCGAACTCCCGCTCCTGGAGGACCCGCAGCAGCTTCACCTGGATCGACGCCGGCACGTCGCCGATTTCGTCGAGGAACACAGTGCCGGTGTCGGCCTGTTCGAACTTCCCCGGCTTCGTCGTGTTCGCCCCCGTGAACGCGCCCTTCTCATACCCGAAGAGCTCGCTCTCCATCAGATTTTCGGGGATCGCGGTGCAGTTGATCTTGACCAGCGGACGGTCCCGGCGCGGCGAGTGGAAGTGGATGGCGCGCGCGATGAGGTCCTTGCCGACCCCGCTCTCCCCCGCGAGCAGCACCGTCGCGCGGGTCGGCGCGACGCGCTCGATGGTCGCGAAAATCTCCTGCATGGGCTCGCTGCGGCCCACGATGTTGTCGTACTCGTAGCGGCGGCCGAGTTCCTCCTTGAGCTGGCGATTCTCGTCGCGCAGCGCACGGACTTCGAGCGCCTTGTTGACGACCTGCGTCAGGTGGTCGAGCGAGAACGGTTTGAGAAGGAAGTCCGTCGCGCCCGCCTTCATGGCGCCGACCGCGGTCTCGACGCTGCCGAATGCGGTCATCATGACGACGGGCACGTTCGCGTTCTGCCGGCGGATCACGTTGAGGAACTCGAGACCGTCCATCTGCGGCAGTTTGAGATCGGTGAGGACCAGGTCGGCGCGGTCGACGATCTTCAGCCCCTCTTCGGCGCTGGCGGCCTTGTCGACCTCGAAGCCTGACGTCATCAATTGAAGCTCGATGACGCGGCGCAGTTTTTCTTCGTCCTCGACGACGAGAATTCGTTTCTTCATGTGGGGCGGTTCATCGGAAGCAGCACGCGGAAGATGCTTCCCTTCCCCGCCTCGCTTTCCACTGTTATCTTACCCCCGTGTTCGTCGACGATCTTCGAGACGATCGCGAGGCCGAGCCCGACGCCCTGCGGCTTCGTAGTGAAGAACGGATTGAAGATGGTCTCCATGTTCTTGGCGTCGATGCCCGCGCCTCGGTCGATGATGGCGATTTCGGCAAGGCGATCGGCGGCGCGCGTTTTGACCGTCACCGCGCCGCCGTGCGGCGTCGCCTGCACGGCGTTCAGGATCAGGTTGTAGAAGACGCGCTCCATCAGCTCGGCGTCGAACGGGAACGGCGGAATCTCCGGGGAGAAATTGCGGTAAATAGCGATGCCCGAAGCTTCGCGCTCGACCATCGCGATCGCTCCGTCTATGGTGTGTTCGAGATTGGCGGGCTCCGGCCGGATCTCGAGCGGACGCGCGAACTGCAGGAAACGGGTGATGAGCGAATTGGCCCGGTCGACCTCGGTGGAGATAAATCCCGCAACCTCGCGCGCGACCTCGTTTTCCGCGCTCAACGATTTCGTGAGCATCTCGGCGGAGGCGCGGATTGTCCCCATCGGATTGCGGAGTTCGTGCGCGAGACCCGCGGAGAGTTGTCCGAGCGCGGCCAGCCGGTCGGAGCGCCGCACCGCCTCCTCGGCCTCTTGGATCTGGCGATTGGCTGCAGCAAGCTGGTCGGCCGTGTGGCGCGCTTCCCGTGTCTGCGTCCGCAGATCGCCTGCGAGGCGATGGGCGAGATTGCCGATCATGGCGAGGAAGACCACGCGTCCCACCAGAGCGGCCACATCGATCTCGTACCGCGCCAGGTCGACGAACGAGAGCATCGAGACGTAGATCATACCGGCGACGAGGGCGACGGCCATGGTCCCGAGCAGCCCGAAGAAGCTCGCGGCGGAGACCACGGGGAGGAGCAGAACGGGCCAGTAGGCGCTCTCGACACCGCGGGTGTACCCAATCAGAAAGAAGCAGACGACGAATTTGAAGACGATGGCGAGTATGCGTCCGCGAGTGGAGGCGAGGGCGGGAGCTTTCGATTCCAGCACCTGCACGCTCGCGAGCGCCGCCAGCATGGTGTAGAGCGAGATGTCACCGTCCGGGCTCATCACCGCGAGGATCAGGAAGAGCAGCACCCACACGACATCCTGCGGGCGGATCTCGCGAGTCCAGCGGAGCAGCGGGTGGCCGGCCATATTCTGTCCGGAGTATGCCACATGAGCATTCCGGAGGTCTCGAAAACAGGTAGAATCGGCGTAGTGCCCCGTAACCCCGCCACGCTGGCCGAAAACGTCACGGAAAACGTCGTTCAGATCATTTCCCGCGATCTGACGTTTCACCTGCGCGAACCCATCGACCTCGAAACGAGGCGCGAGGACGGCCACTTCATCGTTGCTTATCCGCGTCTCAACATCGACGTGTATGGAGACGACGAGACCGAAGCGATTGAATCGTTTGCAGAGGCGTTTGGCGACGCCTGGCGCTATCTGAAGCTGGAAGACCGGCAGCTTACGCAAGACGCTGTTGAGCTAAAACGGGAATTCGAAAGGGCGGTTCGGACCGTCACGAAGACCGCGCCCGCGCAATGAGCGACGTTCCTGTCTCCAGAATCCTCAAGGCGCTCCTCCGCAAGGGATTCGAGCGCCGGGATACCCACCACATCATGTTGTGGTTCGTCCCAGGCGGACGGTCTACCGCCGTTACAACGCGGTTCAGCCACAGCGCCAAGTCGGCGGACGATTGGCTCCTCGGACGCATCAGCAAGGAGTTGGGCCTGTCCAGGAAAGAGCTGTTGGCGCTGATCGAATGCACGCTCAGCGAGGAGGCGTATTTGCAACTTCTGATCGCGCGTAATTACATCCAGCCTTAGCCGCAGGCAGGGGCTTTAGGGAACGTACGTTGTATGCCACAATAAAGTAGAAACGTCCCATGCCCAATCCAAGTATGCTGGATCAGGACAATACTGCGCGTCCCGATTCCCAAACCACCAACGAGCCTAACGAGTCGTCTTTCGGCGACCTGCTTTCCCAGTTCGAGCAGTCTCACCACAAGAAGGAAGAAGGAGCCATCGACGGCACGGTCGTCGCCATCTCCGGCGAGTCCGTCTTTGTGGATGTCGGCTATAAAACCGAGGGCATTCTGCCTCTGGCCGACTTTCAGGCTGCCGGCGAACCGGTCAAGCGGGGCGACAAGATCGCGGTGACGATCAAAGGCCGCGACTCCGAAGGCTACTATCAGCTTTCCCGCATCAAGGTCGAGCGGCCCAGGGACTGGTCGGCGCTTGAAAAGGCTTTCGCGGACAAGACGCCGATCGGCGGCGTGGTCAGCGCGGTGGTCAAAGGCGGACTCAGTGTGGATGTCGGGGTGCGCGCTTTCATGCCCGCTTCCCGGAGCGGCGCGCGTGATGCGGCCGAGATGGAAAAGCTGGTCGGGCAGGAGATCCAGTGCCGCATCATCAAGCTCGACACGGCCGATGAGGACGTGGTCGTCGACCGCCGCTCGGTGCTCGAAGAAGAAGAGCGGGCCAACAAGGAAAAGCGCTACTCCGAGGTCCACGAGGGCGAGACGGTGCATGGGACCGTCCGCAGCCTGACCGATTACGGCGCTTTCGTCGATATCGGCGGCGTCGATGCGCTCCTTCACGTCGCGGACATTTCGTGGGCGCGCGTCAACAAGCCCGCCGACGTGCTCACGGTCGGACAGGAGATCGACGCGCGGGTGCTCAAGGTCGATCCCGCCAAGCGGCGCATCTCGCTCGGCATGAAACAGCTCCAGCCGCATCCGTGGGAGCTCGCCGGCGAGAAGTACAAGACCGGCGACCGCCTTCACGGAACCGTCACCCGTGTCGCGGAGTTCGGCGCGTTCGTCGAATTGGAAAAGGGCGTCGAGGGCCTGGTGCATCTCTCGGAGATGTCCTGGTCGAAGAAGGTGCGCAAGCCGTCCGACGTCGTCAAACCGGGCGATGAAGTCGAAGTCGTCGTGCTCGGCGTCAATCAAGCCGACCGCCGCATCTCGCTCGGACTCAAGCAGGCGCTCGGCGATCCGTGGGCGGATGTCGGGACGCGGTTCCCGGTCGGCTCGGCGGTCGAGGGCACGGTCATCAGCATCCAGAAGTTCGGCGCGTTCGTGCAGTTGGCCGAGGGCGTGGAGGGCATGGTCCACGTCGGCGACATCAGCGCGGAGAAGCGCATCAACCACCCGCAGGACGAGCTCAAGCTGAATCAGGTCGTCAAAGCGCAGGTGCTCGAGATCGACAGCCAGAAGCGGCGTCTGCGTCTCGGCATGAAGCAGCTCATCCCGACCAGCCTCGACGAGTTCATCGCGGAGCATAAGGAAGGCGAGACCGTCACCGGCCGCTTAATCGACCCCACGGGCAATCGCGCCCGGGTCGAACTCGGCGAAGGCATCATCGGGACCTGCAAAATGGGCTCGGAAGGCGCCGAAGAGGAGAAGAGCGCGGCTCCGGAATCGACGGACCTGTCTTCCCTCTCGTCGATGCTGGCGGCGAAGTGGAAAGGCGGCGGCGCGGGCAGCAAGCGCGAGCCGGCCCGGTCCGGCCAGATCAGGAGTTTTCGGATTGTGAAGCTGGATCCGGCTCAGAAGAAGATTGAGCTGGAACTGGCGTAGGTTCCTCAGCGGGCGGGTCCTCGACCTGCCCGCTTCCCTTCCTCAAGTACCTCGGGTATAACCCCAATACAAAACCGAAGATCACGTGTCCGAAGGCCGTAGTGCGTTCGACGTGCAGCAGCGCCACCAAGGGTAGAATCGACCGCCAGATCACGCGGAACGTCAGGTAATACCAAGCCAGCGAAACGACCATCGCGAGCAACAAAGTTCGCGTCCGCGGCATCCGATCGCGGAACACGGCGGCGAATCCTGCGCCGAGCAGGCCGTACAGAAAACAGTACAGTGCCAGTCCCGAGACCGTCTGGCTGGCGAAGCCGCTGTGGATCGCGCGCGGGCCGTAAAAGGCGCTGGCCATCAGATTCTCGGCGGTCCAGAAGCTCCGCTGCTGCCAGGTCGCGGTCACGCCGAGCCACCCGAGCATCCAAAAAACGCCCAAAATCCCGCTCTGGAGACCCGCGAGCAGCGCGGCGACGGCTGAGGCGCGGGGTGGGGCGGTGGCGGCGTCCATAAGATCAGCCTATACTGAGCTTTAGACCAAAGGCAAAACAATACTCATGCACCGCGTAGCGATCACAGGGATCGGCGCCGTTAGTCCTAATGGGATCGGGCGCGAACGGTTCTGGCAAGCCACCAAAAACGGAGAGAGCGGAGTTCGCCGCATCTCCAGATTCGACCCCTCGGGCTACGTGGTTCAAATAGCCGGGGAAATCCCCCCCGAGTTCGACGAAACGCAGTTCGTCGAGATCAAAGACCGTCCCCATGTGTCGCGCGCCGTGCCTCTCGCGGCTTACGCCGTCAACGAGGCGCTCTCCGATGCCGGGCTCGACACCAAGCACATGACGCGGGACGAACTGCGACAGATCGGTGTGATCTGCGGCTCGGGCGGCGGCAGCCAGGACTTTACCGAGGAGCAGTACCGCCTCTACTACGCCGGTCATATCAAGCAGTGCAGCGTCTACACGATCCCGACCGGGACGATCGGCACGCTCGCGAGCGAGATCTCGATGCGGTTCGGCCTGCGCGGCATGAGCCACATCGTCTCGACGGGATGCACCTCTTCGACCGACGCGATCGGCTATGCCCTCCGCAACATCCAGATGGGCGTGATCAAGACCATGGTGGCGGGCGGCGTCGATTCCCCGATCGCGCCGCTGATCCTGCGCGGCTTCCAGTTGATGCGGATCATGACGTCGAGCTGGAATGACGACCCAACCAAAGGGTCGCGTCCCTTCTCCAAGGACCGGGACGGCTTCGTGCTCGCCGAGGGCTCGTGGTTCTTCGTGATGGAAGAGATGGAGCAGGCGCGCGCGCGCGGCGCGCACATCTACGGCGAAGTGGCCGGCTACGGTTCGACCTGCGAGGCCTACCACCGGGTTCGTCTGGAAGAGTGCGGCGAGGAACCGGCGCGGGCCATCGGCATGGCGCTCACCGAGGCGGGAATTCCGCCTTCCGCGGTCGACTACATCCACTATCACGGGACGTCGACCGAGTTGAACGATCGCATCGAAACGCGCGCCGTGAAGCTGGCGTTCGACGGTCATGCGCAGAAGCTGCCGGGATCGTCGCTGAAGAGCATGATCGGGCATCCGCAGGGAGCGTGCGGCGCGGCGGGAGTTGCCGCGACGCTGCTGGCCATGCGCGACGGCGTGGCGCCGCCGACGATCAACGTCGCGGAGCCGGACCCGGAGTGCGACCTCGACTATATCCCGGAGCCGCGTAAGCTTGCGATCGAGAATGCGGTGGCCAACTGCATCGCTTTCGGCAGCAAGAACTCGGCGCTGGTTTTGAAGCGGGTAAATTAAAAAACCGGCGGGCGCTCGGAGGAAGACACCCGCCGGTCGAACGCCACGGAACCGAAATCCCGCGCGTCCAGCTCGAAACCTACATTATTAAAGACGGACCTTTCGTGGAAAAGGTTGCAAAACGCCCAAAGCCGTCCGGAAGGTGTTGGCGTGCGCGGCGACGGTCCGCTCGATCGGATTCGAGTAGCCACCGCCTAGGGTAATCACCAGCGGCAGCGAGTTTTCGCGTGCGAAGCGGAAAACTCTCCGGTCCCGCTCCATCAATCCCTCGTGGGTCAGCGCAAGGCGACCCAGGCGATCTCCGGCCAGCCCGTCGACGCCCGCTTGATAGAAGACGATCTCGGGCCGGAAAGCTGCGACTGCGGGCAACGTCTCGTCCAGTCGCTCCAAATACGCCGCGTCCTCGGTCCCGTCCGGGAATGCCACGTCGATCGAACTCTGCTGCTTGCGAAACGGGAAGTTGTTCTCGCCATGCAGCGAGACGGTAAGGACGTTGGGATCGCCCGCGAAGATCGCGGCCGTGCCGTCGCCCTGGTGGACGTCGAGGTCGATCACCGCCGCGCGCAGACCGTAGCTGCGGATGGCGACGGCGAGGTCGTTGAAGACGCAGAAACCCGCGCCCTCGGAATACAACGCGTGATGCGTGCCCCCCGCCAGATTCCCGCCGAAGCCGGTGGCGAGCGCGTCCGCCGTCGCCGCGAGGGTTCCACCGACCGACCCGAGCGTCCGCCGCGCCAGTTGTTCGGACCACGGGAAGCCGATCCGTCGCATCACACGCGGATCGACCGTGCCGTCGAGAATTGCGCGCACGTACGCCGGGTCATGGGCCAGCTCGATGCGCGCGGGATCGGCGAACGGGGCGGGCTCGAGAGTGTAGCCACCCTCCGCCTCGATCGCCGCGCGCAGGAGCGCGTACTTCTCCGCCGGGAATTTGTGCCCCGCGGGCAGCGGCAGCACATGGTGATCGCAGTAAAAAAGACGCGGCATGAGAGGCCGACCGCTCACGTGAGCGGTCGCGCTCTCCGCAAGCTATTGATTCAACACCACCTAAAAATTGCGACCGCTCCAGCGTGAGCGGTCTGCACATTAGTTTTCTCAAAAAAGACGCTCGGCCAGCCTGTATCAGGGCACGCCTTCAGTCGTGCCGATTGCGTTCGGAGGCGACGGCTTTAGCCACCGGAGGCGAAACCCGCTGCAAACCAGGGGCTAAAGCCCTGGCTCGCGTATCCCTTTCGGCACGACTGAAGTCGTGCCCTGATACTAAGTGGCATTGGCCAATCGTGGGCACTCCACGCTACGCTCCCATCGCCTTCTGAATCGCGTCCGCGATGGTGGCGCACGACCGCTCGACGTGGTCCATATCCGGTCCCTCGACCATCACGCGCGCCAGCGGCTCCGTCCCCGAGAAGCGGACCAGGACGCGGCCCGAACCGGCGAACTCGTCTTCAACGCGGCGGATCTCCTGCGCGACCGCGGGCACCTCGGTCAGCGCCTTCTTCTCCTTCACTCGAACGTTGACGAGCTTCTGCGGAAACACCACGAGGTCCGCAGTCAGTTCGTCGAGACCGACCCCGGCCAGCCGCGCGATCTCGAACACCCGGACAGCGGTGAGTAGACCGTCGCCGGTCGTCGCGAACTCGCGGTAGATCACGTGGCCCGATTGTTCGCCGCCGATCACAGCGCCGAGGCGTTCCATCTCTTCGAGCACATACTTGTCGCCGACCGGCGTCCGCACCATACGGATGCCTTCCCGCTCCAGCGCCTTCTCGAGCCCGAGATTCGCCATCACGGTCGAGACCACCACGTCGCCTTTGAGCCGCCCGGCCTGCCGCAATGCCCGGGCAGACGCCAGCAGCACCGCGTCGCCGTCCTTGATCTTGCCGCTGCGCGCGACGAAGATGGCGCGGTCGGCGTCGCCGTCGAACGCCACACCGAAATCCGCGTGATGCGCCAGCACCTCGCGCTGCAGCCGCTCCAAATGCAGCGCGCCGCAATCGAGATTGATGTTGCGCCCATCGGGCTCGGTGCAGATCGCCACCAAATCCCCGCCCAGGCGCCGGAACAGCTCGGGCGCGAGGCGGTACGACGCCCCATTGCCGCAGTCGACGACGATCTTCAGACCGTCGAATCGCGTCGCGGACGTGGAAACCAGGAAGTCCAGATACTTGCCGGCAAGCGCTTCGTCGACCGTGAGCTTGGCGGACTTCGGTTCCAGCCCCTGCTCTCGAATGCGCAGAATCTCCTGCTCGATGTCGTGCTCCTCGGCGTCCGGAAGCTTGAAGCCGGAGTGTCCGAAGACTTTGAGGCCGTTGTCCTTGAAGGGATTGTGCGAGGCCGAGATCATAACCCCGGCAAGAAACGGCCCGGTGCGCGTCAGGTACGCCACGGCAGGGGTCGTAACCACGCCCGCGTACTGCACCTTCACTCCGGCAGCCTCGAGGCCGCCCGCAACCATCTCGGCGATCCACGTTCCCGATTCCCGCGTGTCCGCGCCGATCAGGATTTCGGGCTGTCCCTGCGCAGCCGTCGCGTCATGTCCGAGCGCCAGCCCGAAGGCGTAGACGGTCGCCGGGTCCAGCGGATACTCGCCGGCCACACCTCGAATGCCGTCCGTTCCAAATAGTTGCTTTCCCACGGTTCCTCCGATTGGTCCTAGTTGTTTCTATTTCTTTTTCATCGTTACAGCAACGGTCACTTGCGGAGGGTCTGCAAAACGGACATACGGATCCTCCACAAACGCATTGACGCGAAAGCGCGCCGTCCCCACGACCGCGGCCACGTTCACCGGATCGGTCCCAACGGACGAGATCCGCTCGACGCGGCTCGCCGGCCCGACCACCTGTAGCGTGTCCGGCTCGACCGAATAGTGAGCAACGGTGTAGCCGTTCACTCCGTCACCACCGAAACGGGGCGCCACGCGAACCCCTTTGGTGGCGCGACGCTCGAATTCGAAGCGCGCCTCCGACGGGATCGCCCGGATCATGCGGACACCGCGCGCCAGCCGCACATTGCCATTCCCGATCGGGAACGTCCGCTCACCGGTGCGCACGCCGGTCATGTCGAGGATCACGCCGGGACGCGTGCTGCCGGCGTCGCCGAGACTCCGCAGCTCGCCGGACGGTCCACGCAGCTCGAGCGAGATCGAATTGACCGGCTCGGCGCTGATCTCCAGATCGTCGGGCAGGTTCTTGTAGGTGAGCGGCACGGTCACGAACACCGAGAGCTCCGGCTCGCTGGCCACGACCCACCACAGCGAGAACGCAATGCCGAGCGCCAACACTTTCCACCAGAAGTTCTCGGTGATCCACCTCAGATAGCGGGTCACGGTTTCAGCCTTTCGACCGACCGCGGAGCCTCGTCCTGGGCGAGCGGAATGTCGGCCGGGAATTCGTCGATCTGCATCGAGGTCGGCCGCTGCACTTCGAAGTGGCGGTTGATGCGCTCCAGCAGCTCGGCGGCCGAGATGCCCTGCACCAGCTCGCCGAATGCCGCAACGGAGATGCGGCCGGTCTCCTCGGAGACCACGACAGCCAGACAGTCGGTCTCCTCGGTGATGCCGATGGCGGCGCGGTGGCGCGTCCCCAGCTTGCGGGAGAGCGCCGGATTGGTCGTCAGCGGCAGAAAGCACGCCGCCGCGGCCAGCCGGTCCTGCTGCACGATCGCAGCGCCGTCATGCAGCGGCAGCCCGACCTGAAAGATGGAAAGCAGGAGGTCGCGCGAGAGCCGCGCTTCCAGCCGCACGCCGCTCTCGATGAACGTGCGCAGGCCGATATCGCGCTCCAGGACGATCAGCGCGCCCGTCTGCTTCGCCGCCAATTCCTCGACCGCCAACAGAATCTCGTTGACCGTCTCCGGCTTCCAGTACGACGCGCCCCATGCCCACCATCGCTTGCGACCGAGCCGCGCCAGCGTGCGGCGAATCTCGGATTGGAACAGGACGATGATCGCCAGCCCGAGGTACGGCACGATGAACGCCAGCACCGCGCGCAAAGCTTCCAGACCCGCCCACAGCGCCATAATATACAGCGACACCATGATCAGGATGCCGACCAGGATGTGCCCCGCGCGCGTGCCGCGCACCACCATCAGCGCCTGATACACGAGGAACGCCACCACCAGGATGTCGATGATCCCGTTGGCGTCCAGACGTGGCAGCGATGGTATATAGCTGTGCATCGGCGGCAGGGAAAAGCGGAAGTGCCTTCCCGCACACCATCTTAACGTAGGGCGCGTTTACGACGCGTGTTCCAGAGACTGAAGCAGACCGCGAATGTAGCCGTAGCAGAAGGCGAACGACTGCAGGCCGTTGGGGTCGTCCGGAGCAACTGGGACGTGGTCCGGCATCAGCAGGTACGGGTAGCCGACCTCGCGATAGGTCTGGATGGCTTTCACGAAATCGACGTCGCCTTCGTCGGGGTAAGTCTCGACGAAATCGTCGCGGTGGCCGCGAATATTGCGGAAGTGAACGTTGAAGATCTTGTTCTTCGTCCCGAAGTAGCGGATCACGTCGTAGATCTCCTGGCCGGGATTGTGCAGCATCTCGGAGACGGTGCCCTGGCAGAAATTCAGACCGTGATAGGCGCTCTCGCGGATCGACACGAACTTCTTCAGGCCGTCGACCGTGCCGAGGACGCGGTTCACGCCCTGGTAGCCTTCGGGCGGCACACCGGGATCGTGGGGGTGGCAGGCCATGCGCACCTTGTACTCGTTGGCGACCGGGATCACGCGGTCGAGGAAGTAGGTGATGCGCTCCCAGAACGCGTCCGCGTTGACCACGCCGGCGCGCGTGAGAGGCTTCTCGGGATGCGCTTCCTTGAGCTTCCACGTGCTGTACATCGCATCGCCGCGGCCCTTGGTCCGCTGCGGCAGCCGCAGGACGCCGAGGATGCTCATGTTGTACTTGATCGACGGGATGCCTGCAGACGCGCAGTTCTTGATCATGGTCTGCATCGCCTCGATGTCGCGGTCGCGCTCGGGGCTCTGGGCCAGCATGATGGCGCCGTGCTTTTCGCGGTCGATGTGGCTCGACGCCAGGAACGGCGGGGCGAGGCATTCGACCTTCACGTCGAACTTCGCCGCGATGTCCGTCATTTGCTTGAGCTCGTCGACGGTCGCGTAGAGGCGGCCGGGCTCGGCGATCTCGGGATAGCCGCAGATGTTGCGGACGCCGTAGCGGGCGAGGTAGCCCACATGCTTCTCGGTCGTCGGCGCACTCTGGCAGCCGAGCTTCATAAGCACCGGTTTGGCGGCCGCCGGAGCGGCAGGCGTCGTGGTGGCCGCGAGCGCAGCCGCGCCCGAACTAGCGAAGAACTTGCGTCGATTCATCACGGGTATGTTATCCCAAACAGAGGCCTCCGTATCAGGGGCACGACGTCAGCGGTGCCCTGGAGTTTGGACACTTTCCTGAGATTTTCGGGATGGACTGCCACTGTATTCGGTGGGGCAGGCGGTTTCGCCTGCCGAGGGCAGGCGGTTTCGCCTGCCGGTTTCCTCACGTGGCGCCTCTGGCGTTCGCTGCCGGAGAAGCAGGAGATGTCTGAACGCCTGGTCAGGCTTTCCTTGGTCCAGCGCAGGCTGGCAGGCGAAACCGCCTGCCCCACCGAACCCCCAGACCTGAGTGAAATGTCCAAACTTCAGGGCACGGATCAAACCGTGCCCTGATACGTCGAGACATCGCGAGCGCTGCATAAGTTCACTCACGGAAATGTAACTTTCTGCAATATTGAATCCGCCCGCGAGCCGGGGCATTTTAGGACTCATGGAGCTCCTGGTAGTCGGTCCGGTCCTGGCAGCCAGCATTCTGGCGACCCTCCTGGCGGGGAAGGCGATGCTCTGGGGAGTGGTAGCAGTCCTGGAGCGGCGCGGTCGGGAATAGTCCTCACTACCCCATATCCGGGTGTAATACAATCCTGAGAACGTGCTCGGGATACGGAGACTGGGGAACGGGGTATTAGCGCTCGGTGTGACGGTGCTCGCGGCCGGCGGCTGGGCCCTATACCGGGCCGAGTCGGCAGTTCCGCCCACGCGCGTTCTCACGGTCGGCTTTCAGAACTCTCCTCCCTATCACTTCCCGGATTCCAACGGCCACGCCACCGGTCCGACGGTCGATTCGCTGGCGATGGCAGCCGAGCAGCTCCACATCAAGCTGCAATGGGTCTTCTCCCCGGAAGGGCCGGAGCGCGCACTCTCTTCCGGCGCCGTCGATCTGTGGCCGCTGGTCGGCGATTTACCCGAGCGGAAAACTCTGCTCTACGTCACCGCGCCGCTGGCGCAAATGACCTACACCGTGCTGTTCCCGGAGTCGCGGCCTGTGAAGCGGGAGGCGGATCTTGCCGGACGCAGGCTGGCGACCACCCGCATCAGCAGCGATCTGCGGATCGCGGCGGAGCACTTCAAAGCCGCCGACCGGCCTTCGTTCGCAGCCACCGATGAAGTCATCGCAGCCGTCTGTACCGGCAGCGCCGACGCGGGACTGCTGACCGTCAACGCATTCCTGTCGATCCGTCTGCCCAACTGCCCGACGGGCGAGCTGAGACTGATGCCGTTAAAGAACGCTTCGTTCTGGTTCGGCGTGGGAGCGACCCGGAAGCGCTCCGACGCGATGCGCGCGGCGGACCTGCTGCGCGACCAGATCGGCAAGCTCGCGGCGGATGGCACCCTGACGTCGGTGGACTTCCGCTGGAATACCAAGCTGACCCAGGAGGTGAACACGATTTTCGCGTACCGCCAGGCGCGCGTCTACACCTTCGTGCTGCTTGGCCTGTTCACCGTGCTGCTGCCGACTCTGGGGATCATGATTCTGCTCTCGCGCCGGCTGCGCGTGGCGGAGCGCGATGCGGTGGCCGCCAGTCACGCCAAGAGCGCCTTCCTAGCGGCGATGAGTCACGAGATCCGCACGCCGCTCAACGGTGTGATCGGCATGACCGGGCTCCTGCTCGACAGCCCGCTCTCCACCGAGCAGCGCGAGTTCGCGGAAACCGCTCGCCGCTCCGGAGAGGCGCTGCTTTGCGTCATCAACGACATCCTCGATTTTTCGAAAATCGAAGCCGGCCGCATGATGATCGAATCGACGCCGTTCGACCTGCGGACGGTGCTCGAAGAAGTCAACGAAATGGTGGCGCAGAAAGCCGAAGAGCGGAAACTCGATCTCGTGCTGCAATACCCGGCGGCGGCGCCGCGCCACTTCATGGGGGACGCCGCGCGCATCCGGCAGGTGGTCACCAACCTGGTCGGAAACGCCGTGAAGTTTACCCATGAAGGGCACGTTCTGGTTTCTCTGGACTGGAATCCGCGCCACGACGGAGCGATACAGATCAAGGTGATTGTGGAGGACACCGGCGTCGGCATACCCGCGGATAAGATCGGGATGCTGTTCGAGAAGTTCACCCAGGTGGACGACGCCACGACCCGCAAGTACGGCGGCACCGGCCTGGGTCTCGCAATCTCAAAACAACTGGTCACGATGATGGGGGGCGAGATCGGCGTGGAGAGCCGGGAGCGCGTCGGGTCGAAGTTCTGGTTCACGCTGCCCCTCGCCGTGGACACAGCCCCGCCGCCCGCGCCGGCCGATGTCGGCGATCTGGCTGGCCTGCGCGTGTTGATCGTCGACGACAACGACGTCAACCGCCGCGTCCTGCACGAGCAGATTCTCAGTTGGCAAATGCGCAACGGCAGTTTTGCGTCGGGCGAACAGGCGATCTCGGCGATGGAGGCGGCGGTCGAGGCGGGCGACCCGTACCACTTCGTGCTGCTCGATTTCCAGATGCCCTCGATGGATGGCGCCACCGTCGCCGAAACGATCCGCGCCAATCCGAAGTTCCAGCATACGGTGGTCCTCATGCTGACGTCGGTTGGGCACATGGGTGAGGTCCGTTCGCTGGCCGGCGCGCAGGTCGACGCGTGCCTGGTCAAACCGGTGCGGCAATCGCTGCTCTTGAACACGATGACGAACGCGTGGGCCAGAAAGGCTCGCGACGCGGGAGGCCTCGCCGAACCGCCCGCCACGACCGCTACCCGCGCGGCGGTATTCGCGGGCAGCAAAGCCCGCGTGTTGGTGGCCGAAGACAACGTCGTCAACCAGAAGGTCGCGGCGAAAATGCTGGAGCGGCTCGGCCTGCATGCCGACGTGGCGGGCAACGGGCTTGAAGCGGTCGAGATGTTCGGTAACGGCGCGTATGACCTCGTCTTCATGGACTGTCACATGCCCGAGATGGACGGGTACACGGCCACGCAGGAGATCCGCCGCCGCTACGAATCGGCGCCGCGCATTCCGATCATCGCCATGACTGCGGAGGTCATGGAGGGGTGCCGCGAGCAGTGCTTCGCCTGTGGCATGGACGATTACGTCGCCAAACCCGTGAAGCTCGACGAATTGAAATCGGCGCTCGTGAAATGGCTGCCCGTCGGCGCCCGGTAAGACTTTCTGCATCCCGAAGGGAACATCGCGGCGTAGTGTTCGTATACACCAGGTGAGGTGGTATGAACCTATCGCAAGACGTCCGTTACGGCATGCGTGTGCTGCGGAAGTCGCCGGGCTTCGCGGCGACGGCGATTCTCACGATCGGACTCGGTATCGGAGCCACGACGGCCATCTACAGCGTCTGCGATGCGCTGTTGTGGAAACCCGCGCCTCTGCCGGAACTGAACACGCTCGCCGTGCTCACCGAGCGGGGCCCCGGCGGCCTGCAGGACTGGAATCAGCTCACCCCGGGAGATTTCACGGACCTCTCGCGCGAGAACTCGCACTTCGCGAAACTGGCGTATTGGACGGGGGGCTTGGCCAACCTCGTCGGGACCGGCGGCGCACCGGACCGTGTCAGTCAGGCGTTGACCTCCGCGAACTTCTTCGAGGTGGCCGGAGTCCAACCGGCGATGGGACGCGCGTTCTCGCCGGGTGAGGATGAGCCCGGCCGCGAGAGGGAAGTGATCCTCAGCGACCGCATTTGGAAACGGCTCTTCGGCGCCGATCCCACGGTCCTCGGGCGCAACATCCGCTTCGACGACGAGAACTACACCATCATCGGCGTGATGCCGCCTTCGTTCGAGTTTCCGCAGGCCACCGACGTGTGGACGCCGTATGCGATCAACCCGGAGCGGCGGGCGTCGCGGACTGCGCATTCGATCGTCGCGATCGGACGGCTGAAGCCGGGCGCCACCGTCGAAGGAGCGAACTCGGAAGCGGACCGCGCGGGCGCGCGCCTCGCGAAGGACTACCCGTCGAGCAACAGCAATCGCAAGTTCGTGGTCTGGCCGGCGATCCAATTTCTAGTGGACCGGACCACGCGCCAGTACCTGACGATGCTGCTCGGCGCCGTCGGGTTCGTGCTGCTGATCGCCTGCGCCAATGTCGCAAACCTGCAATTCGCGCGCGCCACCGGACGGCTGCGCGAGGTAGCGGTGCGGACGGCGCTGGGCGCGTCGCGATGGCGCGTCGTCACGCAACTGGTGACGGAAAGCGTGATGCTCTCGGTGACCGGCGCGGCGCTGGGTTTATTGTTGGCGCGCTGGGGTGTCAAGGCGATCCAGGGCTACATGCCGGCTGAAGTGCAGAAGTACGTGCTCGGCTGGCAGGACATGCAGATCGATATGCGGGCCCTCCTGTTCGCGCTGATCGCTGCGGTCGCGGCAGGCATCCTTTCCGGCCTGGCGCCGGCGTGGCAGTGCTCGCGTCCGAACCTCGCGGAGTCCTTGAAAGAGGGCGGACGCGGCGGAACGGCGTCGCGGTCGCGCCATCGGCTGCGGACGATCCTGGTGGCGTCCGAGATCGCGCTGGCCGTCGTGCTGCTGGTGGGCGCGGGACTGATGGTGCGCGGCTTCAGTTCTCTGCTGCGGACCGGCGAATCGCTGGAGCCGGCGACGCTCCTCAAGCTGCGCCTCGCAACCACGGTCGCCAAGTACGGCACGAAGGAGAAGGTCGCGGAGTTTTACCGGCAGGTGGTCGAGCGCGTGGACGCCATCCCTGGCGTTCGTGGCTCGGCGGCGGTGACGGCGATGCCCTACAGCGGCCACTCGAACGGCAACGGGTATGCCATCGAAGGCCGGCAGGAGGAGCCGGGCAATCCGGTGGCCGGGATGTTCCAAGCGACCACTGCAAGCTATTTCAAGACGGTCCACGTGCCACTTCGCGCGGGGCGGCTACTGGCGGATTCGGATGGTCGGGACGCGCCGACCGTGGCAGTCATCAGCGAGCGTATGGCGACCCGCTGGTGGGGCAAGGAATCGCCGCTCGGCAAGCGAATCAAGATCGGCGGGGCGAACTCCAAGAATCCGTGGATGACGATCGTCGGGGTCGTCGGCGACGTGATGCACGATCCCTACGATCGAACACCGCGGCCGACCGTCTACGTGCCCTATCAGCAGACCGGAACGCAGTGGATGGATCTGGGCGTGCGGACGGCGGGCGATCCGTTGCTGCTGGTTCCGGCGATCACGGCGGCGATCCGGGCGATCGATCCGGAGCAGCCGGTGACGGAAGTCTCGACCATGGCGACGGCGATCCACAATCGCGCGATCGGACTGAACTTCATGGCGGCGCTGATGGGCGTCTTCGGGGTGCTCGCGCTAGTGCTGTCGGCGGTCGGAGTCTACGGCGTGATGGCGCACCTGGTATCCGAGGAGACGCACGAGATCGGCGTCAGAATGGCGCTGGGAGCGTCGCGCAGCAGCGTGCTGGTCCAGATTCTGCGCCGCGGGATGGTGACGACGGCGGCGGGACTGGCGGTCGGATTGCCGCTGGCGTATGGCTTCGCGCGGCTGATGAGCTCGCTGATCTTCGGTGTGACGTCGACAGACCCGGCGAGCTTCGTCGGTATTCCGCTGGCATTGGTGATCGCGGCGGCCATCGCGGTGCTGGTCCCGGCGCGCCGGGCGACGAAGATCGATCCGATCGTAGCGCTGCGGTACGAATAACGTCGTAACCAACAGAGCCGCGCACGACAGTAAGCGGTTGCCGCTTCTTCCGTCGCAGTGTCGCGACAACCGCTTACTTCGTGCGCGGCTCTGTTGGCATCACCGTTCGGGTGAGCCGCAGCATCGCCACGATGAAGAGGAGAATCACCGCGAGGCCGATCCGCAAACTCCCCGACGCGGTGGAGACGAAGCCGACCAGCGGCGGGATCGCGGCGCCTCCCAATCCCGCGGCGCAGAAGACCAAACCGGAGAGCGACCCTCCTCCGGTGCGATCCGCATAGGACGCCACCACGACCGGAAAGATCGGCGCGAAGCCCAGTCCCGCGACCGCCGTCCCCGCCAGCATCGCGAGCGGTCCCGGGACCGCCAGCAGGACCACCGCGCCCGCCAATGAGATCGCGAGACACCACGGCGCCAGGACCGGCGGGCGCACTCGGTGCAGGATGTTGGGCGCGATCAGGCGTCCCGTGAGGATCGCGCCCCAGAAGACCGACGGCAGCACGGCCCACAGATATTCGGCCCCAGGACTTCGCGTCGCGTACTCCGACACCCAGCCCGCGATCGACGATTCCGACCCGACGTAGAGGAACAGCATGACCGCGAAAAGGATGTGCGGCAGCCCGTCGGAAGCCGCGCCCACAGCGGCGGAGGGACGCTTCCCCGACCCGCCGAGCGCGACCAGGACCGCCATCGCGCCGAAGCCGGCGGCGAGAGTCGGCAGGAACGCGCTTTTCAAGTAGGCAACCAGGACGGGCGCCGTCACCGCCCCGATGCTCCAGAACAGGTTCAGCCAGAGGACGCGGCGAGCGCTGTCGCCAGTCGCAGCGGCCGCAACCCCGAGGTTCGCCGCGGGTATGATGACGCCCAGTCCCGCCCCATAGACCGCGACGGCGGCGACGGTCACGCCCCACGAGGCGGTGGCGCAGCCCGCAATCCCTGCGGTCGCGACCAGCAGTCCCACGGCGCAGACCCGCCAGTATCCCATCCAGCGCACCAGTACGCCGACGCACGCGGTGGCGAGCACCGAGGCAACGAACTGCGCGATGAAGAGGACGCCGCCGTGCGCGTCGTCGAGGCGCCACCGGGCTTCGAAGCCCGGCATGAGCGGCCCGAGCATCGTGCTGGCGACGCCGACCAGGATCGTGGCCAGGAAGAGGACTTTCACTGGGGATCAGTAAAACTCAAACGTCGTCTTCCACTGGTCCGTCTTCCCCGGGGCCGCCTTCACGTGGACGTAGGCCTCCGGGCAGACCGTCGTGCGGATCGACCAGAAGTAGATGCGCGTCATGGGACGGTCGCCCGTCTCGTGCACCCCGACCTTCGTCTTCGTGTTCTCGACGCGGAAGTCGAAGTCGGACGCTGTCGTCCCAAACCCCTTGATCTCTCCGTTGACCGACGGCCCGTTCGTCAACTCGGAACGGTAGACGATCTCCTTCCCCTTGACCTCCCCGGGACCGCGCCAGTCCGCGCCCGACTTCGGCTCGAATGGGAACTTCACGACGATGTCCGGACCCGTCGGCTGGTGATCGAGCATGAAGAAGTCGTGATTGAAGACGTCGGTTTCGAGCGCCGTCTTGCCGGTATTCTTCAGCGCGTGCTCGATCACGAGGCGGTCCTTCACGAGGCGGAGCGTCTTGCGGTAGACGTACGTGCCCGGGAGCGTCTGCGTAAACTCGATCCAGTCAGCGCCTTTGCGCGTCTTCCACGTGCCGCCGTCGACGATGTCATAGGTGCGGAAGTTGTCGACCTTCGGCGCGTCGGGACGCTTGAGCCAGCCGACCCCGATGCGGAGGAACTTGCCGTCCACGGGCGCCGCGTCGTACCCGATCGCTTCGAACGAATCGACAGGACCGGTGATCGCATCGTGAAGCTTCGGCGTATAGCGCTCCGGCGGGAACCACACTCCGAAATACTCGTGGCCCTTGCGCTCGAGACTGAGGACCGCGCCCGCCCAATCGAAGCGCGTGGCGCGGTAGTAGCCGTTCTGTGCGTCGGGCAGGTAGAGCTTGGCCTTCAGCGAGGCATTTGCAATTTCGGCCTGCGGAGCATCGGCGGCAAACGCAGCGGAGGCGAGGAGAACGAGCGCGAGAGCGAATCTCATAAAAGTTCCAGAAAATCACTGTAGCGCGGTATTGCAAAGGATTGTTAAGACTGCCCTCCGACCGCAACCCGCGCGGGCGGCCCGCGTCGGAACTTCATATGGAAGACATCGACCTGATGTTACGGGTGAAGGCCGGTGACTGGCTCAGTTTCGCGGCGCTGATGGAGCGCCACCGCTCGGCGATCGAGCGCTTCCTTTACAACAAGGTCCGCAACCGCGCGCTGGCCGAGGAGTTGGCGCAGGAGGTGTTTTTGCGCGTGTACCGCGCCCGCCTCACGTACCAGCCGAACGCGCGGTACAAGTCGTGGCTGTTCCAGATCGCGTCGAATCTGGCGTCGAACTCGCGGCGCGACCGGCGTCACGAGCGGCTGCACGAGTCGCTCGATTCGCGGCCCGAATTCGCGATCCCGCTGCAGATCCCCGACGCGCGGCCGACCGTCGAGGAGACGCTGCTGGCAGACTGCGACTTCGGCGTGGTCCGCGCCGCGGTGGCCACTTTGCCCGAAAAACAACGCACCGCGGTGATGTTACATAAGTTTCACGGAGCGGAATACGCGGAGATCGCGCGACGGTTGGGATGCAGCGAGTCGGCGGTGAAGTCGTTGATGTTTCGAGCCTATGAACGGCTGCGCGCGACACTTTCGGAACCTCAGGCGGCGTAGCGGCAAGGGTTCCCCTTGTGTTTTGCAATGAGGAACTGCTAAAACGACAGGCGGGGACCGTGAAGACCTCCAACCATAGCCGCTACGTCGTCAAGAGCATCGTGCACGCCTCGCGCGTGCTCGAAGCATTCCAGGCGCCCGGCGACGTCCTGCGGCTGCGCGACGTGGTCCTACGCACCGGCTTCAACAAGGGGATGTGCTTCCGCCTCCTCTACACGCTGCATCAGTGCGGCTTCCTCGAAAAGATCGGCGAGAACCATTACCGGATGGCGACGGAGATGCGGCGGCGCAGGCTGTACCGCATCGGCTACGCGGCGCAGGGACAGGACACGTCGTTCGACCGCGAAGTCCGCGCCAGCCTGACGCGCGCCGCCGAGCGCGAGCAGATCGAGCTGCTGGTGGTCGACAATCGCTACCAGCCAAAGATTGCGCTGCGCAGCGCGGACTATCTCATCAAGGAGCAGGTCGACCTCGTCATCGAGTTTCAGACCGATGAGCAGGTGGCGCCGGCCATCGCGTCCAAGTACCTCGAGGCGAACATCCCGTTCATCGCGATCGACATTCCCCACCCCGGCGCGACGTATTTCGGCGCGAACAACTACCAGGCGGGATTGATGGCGGGCACATATCTCGGACGCTGGGCGAAGCGGCATTGGGCGGGCGAGGCGGAGGAGGTCCTGCTGGTCGAGATTCAACGCGCCGGCGCGCTGCCCAAGGCACGGATGCGCGGCATTCTCACCGGAATCACCGAGTCGCTGCGTATGACGCAACCCTGCCGGACGGTCTCGATCGACGGCGACGGACAATTCGCGTCCACGCTGGAGCGGGTCCGCAAGCACCTGCGGGAGACGAAGTCGAAGCGGATTCTGGTAGGCGCCGCGAACGATTCGAGCGCGCTCGGAGCGTTGCGAGCATTTCAGGAAGCGGGGCGCGCGCGGGAGTGCGCGGTCGCCGGGCAGAACGCGGAGGCTGAGGCGCGCGCCGAATTGCGCACGCAGGACACGCGGCTGGTAGCGTCGGTCGCGTATTTCCCGGAGAAGTACGGGGATGGTCTGATCCGTCTCGCCCTCGATCTCCTGGCGCGGAAAGCGGCCCCGCCGGCCGTGTTCATGAACCACCAGGTGATCACGCCGGAGAACGTCGACCACTTCTATCCGAACGACATGCTGGGGTGAGAGAGATTCCGATTTGACGCAGAGACGATGAGACGCAGAGGAACACACTGAAATTTGGCGCTCTCTGCGTCTCTGCGTCTCTGCGTCAAAATCCGCTCCTACTCCAGGTGGAATACTTCCTGCATCATCGCGAATCTCTCGCCGGGACGTTTGTCGGGGACCGGCTCGAACAGCCGCGACATGCTCTCCTGCCAGCGCTGATTGACCGGGTCGCGATCGAGTTCGTCCCACGCCTTCTCGAAGTCGTCGACCCGTAGCGTCAACACCAGATCCTGATCGCGCCGGAAGATCGAGTAGTCCGAGATCCCGACCGCCTTCAGCTTCGCGAGCAACTCCGGCCAGACGCGGCGATGCTCGCGATCGTACTCCTCGACTGCCTCCGGTTTGATGCGCAGTTTGAAGGCGTATTTAGGCATAGCTCGACACCAGCGACCGGTTCTTCTCCGCCCGTTCGGCGGTGATCCGTTCGAGGTAGCCGCTCTCGCGGAACGCCGCCATCGGATCTTCCGCAAGACCGCGCGCCTTGCGCCACTCCCGAATCGCCGGGCGGACGTCCGTGGCAAACGCGTCCTTGAGACACGTCTCGGCGTCGACCAGCTCACACCGGGTTTGCAACGAGGCGAGCCGCTCGTGATCGACGAGCGCGGCCTTCGCGTACAACTCCATCGCGGTAGTCACCGTCTGGATCATCGCCTCGATCTTGCCCTTGAGATTGTGGCTCTGATCGATCATGTAGGCGATATCGGCGCGCCGGCCGGCCTCCCATTCGAAGTGCGCGATCTCGTGGAAGATGCGGAACACCTGGTAGGGATCGATCGACCCCATCGTGAGGTCATCGTCGGCATAGCGGCGGTCGTTGAAGTGGAAGCCGCCGAGCATATCGAGATCGAGCAGCCACGCCACGATCTGCTCGATGTTCTGCGCCTGATAGTGGTGGCCGGTGTCGACCAGGACCTTGGCCCGCGGCCCCGCGGCCTGCGCCAGGAGCATCGCCATCCCCCAATCCGCGATGTCGGTGTGATAGAACGCGGGCTCGAACGGCTTGTACTCGACCAGCATCCGCTGATCGCCGGTGAGCGACTCGTGAGCGGCCTTCAGCCCTTCCTCGAACCAGCGGCGCCGGTGGCGCATGTTCTGCGTGCCGGGGTAGTTCGAGCCATCGGCGAACCACAGCGAGAGGTCGCGGCTGCCGAGCCGCTGCGCGATCTCGACGCTGTCGAGAAGATGGTCGAGCGCGGCGAGTCGCACGGACTCATCGGGATTTCCGAGCGAGCCGAATTTGTAGATCTGGTCCTGAAACGTGTTGGGATTGATCGAGCCCGCGCGCAGGCCGTGTTTCGCGGCGAGCGCCTGCACTTCCGCGGAGTCCCCGATGCCGCCCGGGAGGTCCCAGAGCACGTGCAGTGCGACCGTCGGACACACGCCGGTGCAGCGGTGCACCTCGCCGGCGTCCGCGAACTTCTCCGCGGTGGTGGTGGCGGCGGCGGGCTGTAGGAACTTGCCGAAGCGGGTCCCGGTATTGGCGAAGCCCCACGACGGGAGCTCGATCTGGAACGCGTCCAATGCTGCCGCGACACGCTCAGTCTGTTGGTCGATTGTCATTTCAAATACCCCACGAGGGGGAGATCCCGAATCTGTTTCAAACCTTCGACGACGGAATCGGCGTTGATTTCCGCGCCCGCGCGGCTGGTGTGCGTGTGCTCGTCGCCGAACAGCGGCTCCACCTTCTCCGGCCCGAGCGCGTCGTACTTCGCCGCGATGATTTCGTTGAGGTCCACGTACGGCGCTTGCTCCGTGGCCGCGACCTCGGCGGCCCACTTCTGATACGTCGCCGAGTTGCGGACGATCTTGCCGTCCTTCCACGTCTTGCGCGGAATCAGCGAGCAGACGATCGGCGTGGCGCCCTTGGCGCGCGCGTCCTCCACGAAGCGGCGCAGGTACCAGCCGTAGGTGTGGACCGTCTCATGCCGCTTGGTGATCGGATTATCGACTTCCTTCGTCTCGTCGCCGGCGCCGGGCAAAGTGCCGCGGGCGCGGTCCTTATCGTCGAGCGGACCGTTGTCGTTGTGGCCGAACTGCATGATTACGAAATCGCCGGGCTTGAGCATCGCCAGAACGCGCGCCCAGTGCCCCTGCGTCAGATACGTGCGGCTGCTGAGGCCGCCCACCGCGCGGTTCACGACGTTGATGCGCGCGGTGTCGAGACGGTCGACGAGCGGGTCGCCCCAGCCCCACTGGTTGTTGGCGCCGTCGCCGTGGCCGTTGCGCACCGTCGAGTCGCCGATCAGGAAGAAGCTCGGCAACTGCGGATCGCGAGGCCCGGTCACGCCGTAGCGAGCAGGGTCGAACGGCGCGGGCCACGGGTAGACCGCGAGGCCCTTCGCCGAAAGCAGCGACGTCAGCGGCGACTCCGGCACTCCGCGAACGGTCGCGACCACCAGCGACGCGGTGAGTTCCGCGCCCTCGGGACTGGTGTGGGTATGATCCTCCGGGAAGAACGCCTTGACGCGATCCGCGCCGAGATCTTCGTAGGTGTCGGCGATCGCGTCGGTCACGTCGAGGAAGGGCGCGCCCGCCTGGCGCGCGACGTCGGCGGACCAGCGCATGTACTGGCCGGGACCGCGCTCGACGGAGATGCCTTTCCAGATATTCCGCGCTGTCGGCGAGAGGACGATGGGCGTGGCCCCCTTCGCGCGCGCCTCGTCGATGAAGTGCCGCATGTACCAGCCAAACGTGTAAACCGTCTCCTGCTTACCGTCGGGGAGCGTGAACTCCTTCGACTCCTCGCCGAGGCCCGGCAGCGAGCCGCGGGCGCGGTCCTTGTCGGGCGGTCCGCCGTCGTTGTGGCCGAACTGAATCAGCACGAAGTCGCCCGCCTGTAAATCGTCGCGGACCTTGTCCCACAGGCCCTCGGTGCGGAACGTGCGGCTGCTGCGTCCGGCGCGCGCGCGATTGACCACGACCGCCTTCGTGTCGTCGAAGTACCCGCCGAGGTGGTCGCCCCAGCCGCGTTGCGCGGCGTTATTGGCGGTCGAGTCGCCGATCACGTAGATGTGCGGGACGCGTTGAGCCTGGGCAAACGCCAGCCCGGCGAGCGAAACGAGAATGGCAGCGAATCTCATTGTCCGTAGGGCCTTCCTGCCCCGCTTGGCGGATCGGCGGGGACGTCGAACTGGTCGAATGGATCGGGACGCGCCGGATCGAACGTCGGCGTGTCCACGAGCATTTTGGCGAGCGGCAACCCGCTGGCACGAATGCCCTCCACGACGCACTTGGCGAGCTCGTAGCTGCCGTAGTCGGAGTGGTGCGTGGTGTCGTTGCCCGCGAACAGGCGGCGCGCGTTCTGCGGGCCGATCGCTTCGTACAGCGTCTTGCTCATCGCGTTCAAGTCGATCAGCGGCACGTTAAGCTCGCGCGCGACGCGGCGGACCGCCTCGGGATAATCGCCGAGACTGTTGGTGATCTTGCCGTCGGCGTCGAACGTCATCCGATTCATCGAGGTGATGACGACCGGGGTCGCGCCGTGCTGCCGCGCCTCGGCGACAAACCGCTCGAGGTCGGCTTTGTACGTGGTCAGCGCGCCGACGCCTTCGCCGCGCTCCTTCTGGTCGTTGTGGCCCATCTGGATCAACAAATAGTCGCCGGGGCGGATCACGCTCATCACCTTCGCCAGGCGCTTCTCGCCCAGGAACGACTTCAGCGACTCGCCGGACTCGCCGTGATTCGCGATCGCAATCTCGGGCTTAAAGAACCGGGTCAGCATTTGACCCCAACTGTTGAAGGGCTCGCCCGGCTGGTCGGTCGACGTAGAGTCGCCGGCGATGAAGAGGGTCGGGACGTCGTCCGCCCTCTCGACGTCGACGGACTGCACGGCGCCGAACATGGCGAGCGTGATGCGGTCGTCCCAGGCGATCGCTTCCGACTCGTGCTCGCGCGGCTTGAGCTTGACTTCGCCGCCGCCCGCGATCTGCGGACGCCGGACATTGACCAGGAAGCTGCGCTTCTCGAACTGGCCCTTCGCGGTGCGGACGTTCTCCACCATCAGGCGGCGCAATTCGGCTTTGACGGTGGTCACGCCGTCGGCATCCGGGTCGCCGATCGTGACCGTAACGCGGTAGTTGCCTTCGGCCGGAACCTGGAACGAAAAGTAGCGCGGAGCCGCGGCCGGTAGAGCCGTAGCCAACACCAAGGCCGTCGTCACCCCGCGCAACAGCATGTTATACACGCTATGCCATTCCGGCACGCCCTTGCAACGGGGAGGACGGCGGCGTTCGGAGTTCCGGTATGCGATACGGGGCCGCCTGGAATCGCGCCATCCCGGAGGATAAACAACCGCATGGCTTCGGGGAATGTTCTACCATGCGAAACGCCAGCGGCCGTGCGAGACTGATCCCATGTACAATCCCGCGGCGTTTCGCGAAACCGATCCAGCGGTCCTGAGCGCGGCAATCGCCGGCTATCCGCTGGCGACGCTAGTGACGATCGGCGCGCAGGGGATGGATGCCACACACCTGCCGATGCTCTACCGCGACGGCGTTCTGCGCGGTCACGTCGCGAGGGCCAATCCGCAGTGGCAGGAGTACACGCCGGGAAGCGAGGCGCTCGCGATCTTTACCGGGCCGCAGCACTACATCACACCGAACTGGTATCCGTCGAAGACGGAACACGGACGCGTGGTCCCGACCTGGAACTACGTCGCCGTGCATGCGCGCGGCACGCTGACCTTCCATGAGGACCCCGAGTGGCTGCTGCAGTTCGTGACGGCGCTGACGGACGAGCACGAGAAGAGCGGCGCGGCTCCGTGGAGCGTTTCCGACGCTCCCGCGGAATACATCGAGGGACAACTGCGCGCGATCGTGGGCGTGGAGATGACGATCGCGAGCCTCGCAGGCAAGTGGAAGCTCAGCCAGAATCGTCCGCAGGCGGACGTCGACGGCGTCATCGAAGGGCTCGGCGCGGATACGATGGCGGAGTTGATGAAGCGGAGACGGTAATTTAGTGTCGGGCTGAAGCCCTCCGCAGACTCAAGTCTGCCCCACATGTGGGCCAGACCCGGTGTGGGGCAGACTTCAGTCTGCGCGGGGCTTCAGCCCCGCCCCGCAAGCTACACCGTCCCGGCGCGCACGCCCGCTACCGACGTCGCGACGCGCCAGCGCTCCGCCCGGTGGGCCTTCCACCTCAGCCACGCGACCGACATCCCGACCATCAGCGCCGTCAACACGACCGTCGCGAATGTGGTCACGGGGATCGACATCGACCGCTTGAGCCCCGGGATCCAGTCGCCGTAGACCAGCATGACGTGGACCCAGTAGACCATCAGCGAGTTCTTGCCGAGCGTCTGCATCCAGCTCCAGCCGGGGCCGACGCAGTACTGCGTCCAGAGATAGCAGCCGCCCATCAGCATCAGCGCGACCCCGCCGCGGATGATCACGAGTCCGGGGCTGTCTGTCCAGAAGTTCGACTTGGTGTAGATCGAATACGGGATGTTCGAGAAGTACTGACCGGCGAAGACCAGCGCGAAGCCGAGCAGCACCGACCATTGCATCAGGCGGTCGAAACGGTCCTCCACGATGCGTTTCACGACCGAGCCGGCGGCCAGGCCGAAGCCCACATACGCGGCATTCGGGAAGAACGGAAAGCGTCCCCTGCCCGGCCCCGGCACGACGGGCTGCAGATACTCCTGCACCAGCGTCGGGACGCCCTGCCAATTCCAATTCGCCACGATCGGACCGACGGCGGCCACGGCCAGTGCGCCGATCACGGCGTAGCGAACGCGCCCTTCGAAGTTGAAGAGCGCCGCGCCCGACATCGCGATCATGGCGAGCCCCATGCAGTTGAGGATGTCGACCTGGCTGATGTCATGCCACCCGATATGCGGGAAGCTCGTAACGCACGTCGACAGGCGAAAGAGGTACGCAAGGCCAAGGACATAGCCGCCGCGGCGCAGCGCGGAGAGCCAGCGCTTGAAGCGGTCGGGTTCGCGGCGCAGCGCGCTGTCCATCTGGAACGCCAGCGTCATCCCCGCCATGAACAGGAACAGCGGGGCCGCCATTCCGCCGACGAACTGCGACAGGACATACGGGCCACCCTCGCGGACATCGGGACGGGTCCATGAATTGAAGGTGTGGCACTGGATCATGAGGAGTATGGCAAGTCCCCGCATCCAGTCCAGGAATGGAAAGCGCTTCACAACAGACCCCTATAATAACGGACGGACAACACATGCCGGGCGAATGCAATCTCGAGGTCCTGCTGGGCGCGATGGCTCCGGCGCTGGACCCGGTCGAATACGTGTTCTGCACGGCCGACCGGATCGTGGGTGAGCCGATCTGCGCTTTCCGGGAGGACGAGGGCTGGACGCTCGTGCTGCGCCGCGAAGAGGCGGAGCGGCTCCGCCTCGAGCACACCTTCCCGTGCCGCCGGATCACGCTGCGGGTGCATTCCAGCCTGGAGGCGGTCGGACTGTTGGCCGCGGTCGCGGAGGAACTGGCCACGGCCGGGATCAGCGTCAATGTCGCATCGGGCTACTATCATGACCATCTCTTCGTCCCCGTCAGCCGGGCGGAAGACGCGCTGGAAACGCTGCTCAGAATAGCACGTCGAAATCGGCAGTGAAGCGCCGGCCGCGGTGGCCGAAGAAGTAGCCGAACACCGGGTCGTTGATATTGTTGTGGACCGCCTCGGGATTGAAGTGGTTGGTCAGATTGAAGCTGCTCAGCGACAGCCGCACCGCGTACTTCGGGTTCACTTTGATGTCTTTCGACACGCGCGCGTCGATGGAGAGGAACGTCGGATAGCGGTTCTTCAGCGGCGTATCGGCGTAGTTGCGGTAGGCGTCGATGACGTTGTACGGGAAGCCGTTGCGCCACTCGATCACGGGCGCGACGCGGACCGTCTCGGTCACCTTGAAAATGCCCCACGCGAGGAAGCGGTGCGGCAGGCTCGCCGGCAGATTGCCGAAGAGATTGGGCCGGATCACCGGCGCGGGGAAGGTGCTGAGGTAGGTGCTGAAATCGTTGAGGTCGCCGCGGGCGCGCGTGTACGTATAGGAGAAGAAGAGCTCGCGCTCGGTGGCCAGACGGGCGCGCGCCGTGAACTCGAGTTGGCGGTAGCGAGCCCGTCCCGTCCCCTCGAGCAGCACGGCGCCGATGTCGGTGGCCGGATCGGGCGCGACGCGGCTGAGCACGGCGAGCCCCGTAGAGTCGTGCTGCATGTAGCTGGTACGCAGGCGGACCACCTTGGCGACCGGCTGCTCCAGTGAGACGCTCCAGTTTGCGCTATGCGGCGAGAAATTGCCGTCGATCGGCTTCTGGTTCACGAACGGGAAGCGCACCCTCGTCTGGCCGAGCGTATTGAGGAACAGGTAAGGACCGCTCGCGATCTCGCCGTCGGGCCGGTACGTCGTGATGGTCTGGTCGGGGTACCGGTTGAACGTGTAGATATTGAGCGGGACGCGGTCGTAGAACAGTCCGAAGCCGCCGCGGACCACGAAGCCAGTGCCGAACGGGCTCCATGCCATGCCCAGGCGCGGGGCGACGCGGAAGGCGCCCGAGACCTGCTGCGACTCGGTGCGCACGCCGAGATCGACGGAGAGCCGCGGCGTCAGAATCCAGTGGTCCTGGCCGAAGACGGTCTTTTCCATATCGTCGATATCGAACGGCCGCGCGGCGCGCGGGAAGGAGATGCGCTCGATGCGCTGTCCGAAGGCGTTCTGAATGTCGACGGGGAAATTCGCGACCTGGCCGTCCTCATTGCTGGCCGCGGCATACACGCCGAGTTTGAAGTTGTGCAGCCCCACAACGCGCACCGGCGCGAACGAATAGGTGGCGCGTCCGCTGAACCGGTCGGCCTCGCGCGTCTGCTGCGCGAAATAGTTGCCGAAGTTCCCGGTCGGTGTGAGCGTCAGCCCGAGAGTGCCCTTCGCCCAGACGCCGGCGTCGAACTGTGTGACCGAGAACGTCGATTCGAGCAGTCCGCCGAAGAGCGTCAGACGGTCGGTGACGGTCCCGGTGTAGTTGTGCGTGCTGGCATCCGGCGTGGTCTGCTCGGGATTGTAGTAATCCATGTTGACGTGCCCGAGGCGCTGCGGCGCGATGTGCGTCGTGCCGGTGATGAGGTGCCGCTCGGAGACGACCCAGTCGATCTGCGTGAACGAATTGATGCCCTGTTGGAGCTTCTGATTGCGCGGGAACGGCAGCGTGAAGACGGCGGTCTTGCGCACCTCGTACTCGAAGCCTTCCGAGATGTAGAGCTTGTGCGCGAGCAGCGGGCCTTCGAAGTTGATGCGCGGCGTGGCGGTCCGCAGACCGCGCAGATGGCGGCTGCGGATGCGGAACTCGGGGAGCGGATCATTGAGCTCCCACTTCCACTGATCGCCGCCGCGGCGCGTTTCGACGGTGACGAGCCCGGCCGTGAAGCGGCCATACTCGGCGAGGTACGGCGCCTGAAAGACGTTCAACGCCTCGACGCTGTCGATCGGCACGGTCAGGCCGAACTGGCCGGTGGCGGGGTCGGTCACATCCGCCGAGTTGACGATGAGGGCGCTGCGATGCTCGGCGCTGGCGGAGATGATGAGGGCGCCGCCCGGTTCGCGCACGACGCCCGGGACGAGCGGCAGCGCGTCGGCGACAGTTGCGGGGCGGTTGGGGAGTTCCTTGACGGTCTTGCCATCCAGAGACACGGGCGGGGCGGCGGAATCGACTGCGTCCGCCTGGGCCGACACCTCGATCGATTCCTTGCGAGCCATGGCGGGGACGAGCGTCAGTTCGACCGTGGCGGACTGTCCGAGAGTGAGGTCGACTTCGCGGCGCAGCGGCTCAAAACCGTCGTGTTGGATCGCGATCGAGTAGGGTCGATCCTGGAGGTCGGAGAACGACGCTTGGCCCTTAACGTCGGTGGTGACGGTCGCGAGGGCCGCGTCGGAAGCCTTGGAATGAAGCGAGACCCGGACGCCGGGAATCGGGCGGCTCTGTGTGTCGGCCACCGTGATGGCGATCGTCAGGCCGGCGGGCGCAACAGCGCCCAGAACGGTCACGCAAGCGATCGCGAGGAGCGCTAATTTCCGGACAGCTGTCACCCTGGTCTGACAATTGTAACGTAGAGTGCAAATGCGGGAAAGAGGGCCGTTTCGGTGCAAGCTGCACCACGAAAAAAGTCAACGCACTGATTCTAAATCTGTTATCCGTTCTTCCTTGGTGCAACCTGCACCAAGTACCGGGACCTCTACAATCTAAACATGAGCATGCGGAAGATCAAACTCGGATCGCAGGGCGCGACCGTTTCCCGGATCGGACTGGGCTGTATGGGCATGAGCGAGTTCTATGGCCCTCGCAACGACGAGGAATCGGCTGCGACCCTGCTGCGCGCGCTCGATCTCGGGGTCAACTTTCTCGACACCGCCGACGCGTACGGCATCGGCGATAACGAGGAACTGGTCGGACGCACGATCAGCGGCCGGCGCGACGAGGTGTTCCTCGCTACCAAGTTCGGCAATGTCCGGACCAAGGAAGATCCCACGCGCTGGAGCGTGAGCGGGCGGCCGGAGTACGTGCGGGCGGCGTGCGACGCGTCGCTGCGGCGGCTCGGGCTCGAGCACATCGACCTCTACTACCAGCATCGCGTCGATAAGGAAACGCCGATCGAGGAGACGGTCGGGGCCATGGCGGAGTTGGTGCGCGCGGGCAAGGTCCGGTATCTCGGATTGTCCGAGGCTTCCCCGGCGACCATTCGGCGAGCTCACAAGGTCCATCCGATCACGGCGCTCCAGACCGAGTACTCCCTGTGGGAACGGCATGTCGAACAGGAGATTCTGCCGACGGTCCGCGAGCTCGGGATCGGGTTCGTCCCGTATAGTCCGCTGGGGCGCGGCTTCCTGACGGGCACAATCGGCAAGCCCGAGGATCTCGACCCGACCGATACGCGCACGCAGCGCTATCCGCGCTTCACGCCGGAAGCCATGGAGCAGAACCGCAGGGTCGTCGGGCGCGTGCAGTCGATCGCCGCGCGCAAGGGCGTGACCGCGGGCCAATTGGCGCTGGCGTGGGTGCTCTCGAAAGGCGAGGACATCGCGCCGATTCCCGGAACGAAGCGGCGGAAGTACCTCGAGGAGAACGCCGCCGCGGCGGAAATCGAGCAGACGGCCGCCGACATCGCCGAACTGGAGGCCGCGGTCCGGTCGGAGGACATCTCGGGCGATCGCTACGCCGCTGCCGGAATGCGCGCCATCGATCGCTAAAGTCCGCTGTTAATCGGAACAACCCCGCGCCCGTCTTCGTTAGCAGTTCCAGAGGAGGGGCAGGCATGAAGGGAATCGCCCTGTTGTTGTCGGCGACCGCGGTATGCGCGCTCGCGGCGGAGAAGAAGACGTTTGAGGTAGCTTCGGTTCGACCCGCACAGTCGGGGCGGGAGTCGACGACCGTCGAGCCCGGCGTCGTGACGATGCGGAATACGCGCCTGTCGGCGTGCATCCGGTGGGCGTACGGCGTGCAGGATTATCAGCTCTCGGGGCCGACCTGGATTAACGACGCGCGGTTCGACATCGTGGCCAAGGCGGGCGAAGCCGCAAAAGACGCCGACTTGCGGCTGATGATGCGCACGCTGCTGACGGATCGTTTCAAGCTGACCTTCCACCGGGAGACGAAGGAGCTGCCGGCGCTCGTCCTGACGGTCGGGAAGAACGGGCACAAACTGACGCCGACCGAGGTCGAGGGCACGCCGACGTTCAAGACCGGCAAGATGAACCTGACCGGGCAGGGCGCGACGATCTCGCAGTTGGTCGAGTTCATCGCCGGCGAAATCCGCCAGCCGCTCATCGATCAGACGGGGTTGACGGGGAAGTTCAATTACTTCCTCGACATCAACGCTTACGTGAACGAGGAGATGTTGAAGTCGGCGGCTCCCGATGGCCCTCCGCATGAAGCGGCGAGCATCATCGCGCAGGCGATGCAGGCGCAGCTCGGGTTGAAGGTCGAGTCGAAGAAGATGCCGATCGAGATGTTCGTGGTCGATGGGATGGAGAAGGCGCCGACGGAGAATTGATCCCGAAACAGAGCCGCGCACGGAGTAAGCGGTTGCCACTCCTTCCGCTGCAATTTCGCCGCCGCGACACGGCGGTCCGGCAGTTTCGGGTTGCTGCGACAACCGCTTACTGTCGTGCGCGGCTCTGATCGGCCGCTCAATTCCCTGACGGCTTCTCCGCGCGCTCGATCGCGAAGAACTCGACCGGACCTTTGCCTGTTTCGAGTTTGAGTCCGATTTGCCCCAACGACGGAGCCCATGGCGCAAAGAACATATTGACCGCGTTCTCGTCACGCGTGGTGTCGAACTCAAAATCGAAGTTGCCGTTCAGGCCGGTTCGGTCGGTCACCATGTGCCTCAATTCCCGGGACAGCATGTCCGCGAATCGCGGCATCGACGTGGCCTTGAACGAAACGTGGTTCACTGTGCCCTCACGCTGGGCGATCGTCGTGAACATCTCACGGACGCCCTCCTTCGACGGGGTCACCTTGGGTTGCCCTTTGACGGTCAGATAGGAGATCGTCTGTTCCCTGGTTTCGCGACGGAGCACGAGCCGGAAGCGATCCTCTAAGAGCGTTTGGACCATCAGCCGGACTTGATCCGCCGTCGCGGCCGGTCCGGCCTTGGCGATGATTTCGAAGCGGTCCTGGTCCAGCCACCGCGGGCCGCCGGTGAGTTGAAACGGCTTCAACTGGTAGGCGTCTTCCAGCAAGGTCCGGAGCGTGGCGTTCTCTGCCCGGAAATTGCCGGGGGTAATCAAACTACGGAGCATTCCGGTTTGCGGGTTGCCCGGCTTGACTGAGGCGACCTCGAAGGTCGGACGCTGCGCGGGCGCCGATAGAGCGATCGCCGCTACGAGCCCTGCCACGCGTAACCACATCGCTTGCTCTCCTTCGCCGCCTACGCCGGCAACAGTCTGCGCCAGCCCTTCCGCTGCTTCGCGTCGATGCCCAGGAGCTTGTAGAACGGCGCGGCCTCCTCCTCGGTCAGCGGTTTGACGTGGCGGAGGATTTCGATGACTTCGGCCATGCGGCAGAAGTGGTCGATACAGTGCATACAGCCGCCGACGTGGCGCTCCATCTCTTCGCGGCCGGCCCAGGTGGCGCGCCCATCGAGCACGTCGAGGAACGTCTTCACCGAAACGCAATCTTTGGTGACCGCCGCGGCGGCGGCGGCGCGTCCCAGGTGCGGCCCATTCGACGCCAGCAATCCCCGGTTCCACGAGTCGACACTGCCGCGCAGGAGTTCGGCGGCGCGGTCGCGGATCTTCGTGACCGTCGCCGGGGCCATGCGGAGCATCGGACCGGCTTCCTGCGGCGTGTAGCCCATGCCTTCGGTCCAGGCGGCCTGTTTTTCCGTCACGGTGAGCGGCGCCAGCGCAGTCGCGAGCGTCTCGAGGTCCAGGTCGATCTCGGGCGCCGGGAATTCGAGCTCGGCGAGGGCCTTCTGCCGCAATTCGGCGAGGAACCAACGCTCGGGCGCGGCCTCCATCGCGGAGAAGAGGCTGGACTCCGGCTTCTTCAGCGTCGTCAGGATGCGCTCGATCGGCATCGGCGACGCGGGCGCGTAGTGCGATAGCAACAGCCGGATCACCGGAACGTAATTGGAGATGAAATAACGCCACCCTTCGGGGCGGTCGGCCCGGCAATCCCGAAGCATGTCATAGCAGGTGTAGATCATCGACGCTCAAACCGTCCCATATACTGCGCCTCCGCCAAAACCTGGCCCTTGATCGCCTCGACGACGTCGCCGCGTTTGGCGCCCGGCGGCAGGCCGAGCGACTCGACCCGCAGCGCCGAGAGGCGGAAGAAGTACCGATGTGCCCCGTGTCCGCGCGGCGGACAAGGGCCGCCGTAGCCGGGCTTTCCGAAATCGTTGGTCCCGCCGACCCCGAGCGTGCCGGGCCGATACCCCTGCGGCAGGGCCTGAATGCGCGCGCCGAGATCGTAGAGGAGCCAGTGGCACCACACGCCGTTGGGGGCATCCGGGTCCTCCGCCACCAAAGCGAAACTGCGAGTCTCGGAGGGCGCTCCGGTCCATTCGAGCGGGGGCGAAATGTCGGCCCCGTCGCAGGAATGCAGCTCGGGTATCCAACCGCCTTCCGCGAACGCACTGGAGAAGAGTTGAAAGGCCATAGAGTGTCCCGCGGTTCGATGGTAGCAAAGTGGGGGGTTATACTGGCCGCAGATGCGAGGCCGGGCGGCACTCTGGACGGCGATGCTGGCGCTGAGCGCGAACGGCGCGCCGCGCTGGGTCCGTGTCGCGTCGCCGCATTTCGAGATCTACAGCAGCGCGGGCGCAGGCACGGCGCGCGACACCCTACGCCAGTTCGAGCAGGTGCGCAGCTTCTTCATCCACATGGCGGGCCGTGAGCCGGTCAATCCGGCGCCCGTGCGCATCGTGGCGTTCGGCTCGGACAAGGAATACGACGCGGTGCGCTTCAACGAGTTCGCCTCCGCGTTCTATCAGCCGACCGCCGACCAGGATTTCATCGTGATGGGCCCGGACACCGCGGGCACGGCCGCGACCGCGGTCCACGAGTACGTCCACGTCGTAGTGCGGCAGGGCAACCTGCACTTCCCGCCGTGGCTGAACGAGGGCATTGCGGAGCTGTATTCCACAATCCGGCAGCACGGAGACAAGGTGCTGGTCGGGTCGCTCATCCCGAGACGGCAAGTGGAGTTGGCGCGGACGCCGTGGGTGCGGCTCGCGGAGATCCTGGCGGCAGACCAGAACTCGCCGCTCTACAACGAGAAGAACAAAGCAGGCAGCCTGTATAACGAGGGCTGGGCGCTGACCCATATGCTGGCGCTGCGCGACGAGTACTCGAAGAAGTTCCCGGACTACATGGTGGCGGTTGCCTCGGGCACGGACAGCGCGGAGGCGTTCGGGACGGTCTACGGAAAGTCCGTCGCGGAGGTCGAGCGTGACCTGCTGCTGTACCTGCGCGGCGAGCGGTTTCAGGGCCGGCTGATCCCGATGCAGATGGAAAAGCTCTCCGAAAAGCTGGAAGCAGGACCGGTGGCGCCATTCGATCTCGACCTGACGCTGGCCGAGATTCAGAATCGGCGCGGGCACGAGGCGGAATCGAGGGCGCGGTTTCAGGAGCTGATCGCGCGCGACGGCGCCCGGCCGGAGCCCCATGCCGAGTTGGCGTATCTCGAATGGCGGTCGGGACAGTCGCGGGAGGCGCTGCCGGAGTTCGGGAAGGCATTCCAGCTCGGGGCGCACGGCTCGCGCTTCCTGTGGGATTACGGCAGGCTGGCGGAGCGGGAGCCGGCGCGCGCGATCCCGGTGCTCGGACGGCTGCTGGAGCAGGAGCCGGAGCGAATCGAGGTCCGGCTGGAACTGGCGGAGGTGCAGTTGCGCGCCCGGCTGCCGGTCGACGCTCTGAAGACGCTGGCGACCGTTCGGCAGGCCGGGAAGGCGGATGCCGCGCGGCTGTTCCACACGGTCGCGCTGGCAGCGTGGCAGGCGGGGTTGAAAGAGCAGGCGCGGGCCGCGGCGGAGAGCTTCCGCAAGATCGCCGCGAGCGACGTCGAGAAGGCGGAGGCCGAAAGGCTGGTGGCGCTGGTAGCAGGGCAATAGGCCACGTATGAACACGAATGAACAGAATGAACGAGGCGGGGCCATTGCGAGGGGCACGCCCACGGGAGTACTCTCCGAGGTAGAGGCATCTTTATGAGGGTCCTATTCACGGCGGTTTTATGTTTGGCAGTGGCGGGCGGCGTTTCGGCGCAGCGGCGGGGCGGCGGTGGTTTCGGCGGCGGACTGCGCGGCGGGGGAGGCGGCTTCCACGGCGGCGCCGGCGGGTCCAATAACGGCGGGTTCCATGGCGGGTCGAGCTTCGGCGGGTTTCACGGCGGGGGCTCGAGCTTCGGAGGTTTCCACAGCGGCTACGGCGGCTTCCGCGGGTATGGGGGCTACGGCGGCTACGGCTATCGCGGCTCGTATTTAGGGTTCGGACTCGGGTTGGGGTACGGCGGCTATGGCTATGGCTATCCATACCTCGGCGGTTACTACGGCGGCTACTACGGCGGCTACGGGTACGATCCCTATTACGCCGACTACGGTTATGGCTACGCAACGTCGCCCGCGGTGACAGTGGTTTACCCGCAGGCGCAGTCGATGGCGCCGGTCTACGTCATGCCGCAGCCCGAGCGCGCCAATCCGGTCACGCGCGAATACGATCAGTACGGGCAGGAAGTCCGGGGCGGCGGGCCATCGCAAGGGCAGGCTCCGACCCAGACCGGCCGCGCGTCGTCGCCAATCTACCTGTTCGCGTTCCAGGACCACGTGATCCGGGCGGCGAACGCGTACTGGGTCGATGGCAAACAACTGCACTACGTGACGCTGCAGCACGACGAGCGGCAGGCGCCGCTCGACACGCTGGATCGCGGACTGACACTGCAACTCAATCGCGAGCGGCAGGTGAATCTACAGCTCCCATAAGTTTACTTGTCTAAAAATTGAACACCTCGGGCACGCCGAATCTTGCATCCGGCGTGCCCGTTTTTACATCCTGTGCGTTAATGTGCTGCTTTTGTCCGAACTACAATCACCAGACCATGTCCGCGCGTGATAGAGTGATTTCCCAGTAGCGGAGGCGTCATGAAGGCGTTCCGAATTTTCATTCCCGTCGTCGTAACGATTTGTAGTAGCGCTGTCGAAGCCCAGACCACTTCGGATCCGATTCAGAAAATGGAGGCCACCGGCGACACCGCCGGAGCGCGTCTTGCACTCGCGCGCGCCGCCGAGTCGAGTCCCACGAACCTAGCTGCGTGGACCCGGTATGCCGAATTCCTCGAGCGGTACGGCGACCCTGCCGCGCGCGACGCTTACGGCAAACTCTTAGCGCTGTCGAAGACCACAGCCGACAACGAGCGGACGGGCGCGATTGCGCGCCAACTCGTCGTGCTCGACCTGCTGGCGGGCGACTCGAACGCAGTCTCCACGCACATGGATGCATACCGGCAGGCGACGGGAAAGCCACTCGCGCTGTCCGCTGCTCCGGCCGCCCGGAAGGAGATGGTGACCGCGCCGATCCCCGGCCCGATCCGCAGCTTCGCGCGGATGGCCGCCATCTCGTCCGATTCCGATCCGGCCGACATCCTGCCCGCGCTGGCGCGCAACGTCGTGACCAACGGCTATCAGGCATCGCACAGCAACGACGCGCTGGAGCAGACCGAGTATTTGAAGCTCGTCCACCGCTATCTGACGCAGGCGCGGGAGCTCGATAAGCTGGCGGGCGAAGCGAAAGTCATCAAGATCGACAACTGCGAGTCGGCGACGGTCGGCGACCTGCTCCGGATCCTCGGCTTCCGCATGCGCGGCGGCTGCGGCTCGGAAGTCGTGCTCGAGACGGTGAATGCGGCGCGCGCCTTCCTCACGACGGATTCCGGTTTCCCGGTGAACGATCTGGAACAGGCGCTCCGCACCAACCGGCCGTTCAGCTACGACTACCATTCGACGGCGGTTCCGGTCATCTTCGGACCGGAGTACTGGATGGCGGGACAGAAGGATAAGGACGCCTCCGGGTTCATCGAGGCGTTCATCGGCGACCCGTCGTTATGCCGGCTGTATCTCGGGATGACCAAGCTGGACCCCGAGACGTCCGAAGCGATGCGCGCGTCGATCGGCTTTCCCAGGCTGAAGGTGTTCGCGCACGTGCTCGATTTCTTCGGCGGCATGTTCGAGATCCGCGGCGGTAAGGCCGTCGTGCCGGGCGGACAGAAATCCGCCGGGATGTGGAGCGAATTGGCCGGAGCGTCGCCCGACAAAGGCCCGGAGTTCTTCGACAAGCTGATGACGAAGGACGACGGCTGGCTGGCGAGTTTGTACGACGCGCTGGCTCGTATCCACGGGCCGGTGCAGGAATACCTGACCGATCCGGCGCGCATGAAGCGTTATTACACCGCGATCCGCGGGCGCATCACGACGCCAGGACCGGCGCGCCCGGTATTCCGGTCGAACACCGACATGATGCTGCTGACCACGCGGCTCCGTATGGACCCCAATGGCAAGCCGCACATCCCGGGCAGCCTGGACGTCTGGAAAAACCTCTTCATCAACCATCCCCAGGGCAAGTACGACGGCAAGCTGACGCGGCTGGCGACGACCTGGAAGGAGCCGGACGATGTCATCGAGGCGCTGTTTGCGCTCTCGCGGAAGGCGGTCGAGAACGAGCCGCTGAAGATCTTCATGGCGATCAGCGATCTCGATCGCAATCGCGCCAAGCCGCTGGCCGCGGAGACGGTCGACCGGCTGTGCCGCTCGTATCACGAGTACGGTTCGCAGTATTCGGTGTTCGCCGAAGGCGGCGCGTTGAGCGACGAATCTATCGTCAAATTCCTGGACGCGGCGGAGACGATCGGCAAGGTGCGCGATCCCCAGTTCCGGTCGGATCTGGCAGGCGTGTTCCAGGCCGAGACCTCGCTGTGGCAGATTCTGGTGCGGCAGGGGACGATCCCGGCGGCGCAGTCCGACGCGGCGTTCTCGACGATGGTCGGCGGGTTCGCGCAGGTGAAGAACGATCGCGACCTGTTCGACGCCGGACGTTCCGGCGTGCGCGCTCTGGTGGCTGCCGCGCCGGCTCAGGAAGGCGCGCCGCAGCAGACCCAGGAGCGCCTCTTCGCGCTACTGGCGGGAGCTTCCAAGACGGAAGACCCCGACGTCCGGGCGCAGATCGAAGGCGATCTCGCGCGCGTCTTCGAGGCGCAGCGGATCATCTCGCTCGACACCATGTTCGGCATCGCCGACCATCTGGAAGCGGTCGCCAAGGGCGAGAAACTCAATCCGACGCTCATCAACAAGCTCGCGGGACGGGTCTCGGAGATCCAGTTGCCGCGCGCCACGCTCACGGCGAACGAGAAGAACGCGATGGGCTTCGGCTACTGGACCGATAAGCACATCGAGACCGAGCGCAAGATCAACTTGCGGTCTGCCGTGGAGAAAGCCGGCGCGGACGCCGAGAAGCTGAAGGACGTCCGGGGGCTGATGGCCCCGCTGCTGCGCGACACGCTGCTGGCGTTCAGCTACGCGTATTACGCGCCTCCGGGTGCGCAGATCCTGTACACGAATCCGACGTTCGTGCGCAGCCACGATTTCGTCGGCATGCAGGGGACGGCGCACACCTGGAAGCCGACCGAGACCTACGGCACCGGCTGGCCGTCGAACGCCGGTGGACGCCTGATGGGCTCGCTTTCGACGCTGCCGTACGCGCTCGCCGAAGCGGAGCAGAACTTCCTGATTCCGACGCAGACACAGGCGCTGATCTGGGGCGACCTGGTGCCGCAGATGATCCTGAGCGCGAAGATCCCGCGCTGGTGGAACGTCACCCAGTCGCAGATCCACTTGGTCGGACTGCACGTGCGCTACGGCCGCGAATTGATGGCGGGCGCGGCGCTCGATCCGGCCCTGCGGACGCAGGTGCTCGAATCGCTGTGGAAGTACGCAGCCCCGGCGCGGACCTCGGCCGTGGCGCGACTCCTGGAACAGGGCGAAGTGAAAGAAGCGGTCGATCGCGTCACGCCGTCGGAGCTGTACTCGGTGGCGCGCGATCTGGCGATGCAGGCGAAGGCGGGCGATTCGTGCCTGGTGGCGGAGATCCAGAAGCTGCATGAAGGCGGCGTGACCTACGACGGAATCTCCCGCGCGTTCGGCACGCCCAAGCCCACGCTGGCGAACTCGTATGAGCCGGAGTTGCTCAGCCTGCGCACCTTCCCTGCCCTGATGGGCTACTCCAGCCGGATCATGGCGGAGAGCTGGGAATCGAACACGCTCTACTGGGCGGCGTTGGCGGACGAGACGCATCTCTCGCCGGCGTGGCTCAACGTGCGGATTCCCGAGTGGACCCAGAAGCTGGTGGAACAGATCTTCGCTTCCCACCTGGAGGATTGGCCGGCGCTGCTGAAGTCGTTGCGCGCCGTCGGTGACGACGTGCGGGCGCGGCAGCGCGCCGCCGCCGCGGCCGAGAAAGCCGCTGCTGCGGCTGGTGGAGGAGACGGAGCGAACCGGTAACCCAATATGACGATCTCGCGACGAGGATTCATCGGTATGGCCGGGGGCGCGGCCTTATTGGGCGCCCAGGAGCGGCCCGGATTCCGGGTGAAGGTCGACGTCAACATGGTGGTGTTGAGCTTCCAGATCACGGACAGCAAAAACCACTACATCAACGGCCTGAAACCCACCGATTTCCGGATTTACGAAGACGGCATTCTGCAGAAAGTGTCGACGTTCGCCGAGGGCGCCAAGGCGCCGGTCTCGGTGTCGGAAGACGGCACGACGCATCCGCTGCTCGAGGCCAAGAAGGACGCGCTGCCGGGCCTGGACAAGCCGGACGCGCTGATCGGCACCAACGTCTTCGTCCTGTTCGACACCAGCAACTTCATGTACCGCGGCTTCGTGTACGCGGAGGACGCGATCGCGGACTTCGTGCGCAGCCTGGACCGCGCCGATTCGGTCGCGGTGTATACGTTCAGCCGCAACATGTCGCGCGCGGCGTCGCTGACCCGCGAGCACTCGGACGCGATCTCGGGCCTGCGGAAAGCGGTGGCGGGCGACGATACCGCGCTCTACAACGCGCTCCTGCTGACGCTGCGGGACGCCGCCAAGGTCCCAGGACGCAAGGTCGTGATCGTGTTCTCGAACGGTCCCGACAACGCAAGCATGGTCGCGCCGGACGACGTCCGCGCGGTGGCCGAGGACGAGGGAATTCCGATCTACGTGATCTCGACGGCCGAGGTCAATAAAGACCCGGTGTCGACGGCGGCCTTCCGAAGGATCGCCCAGCGCACCGGCGGCAAGGCGTACCACGCGAAAACGTGGCAGAAGCAGATGGAAGCGTTCGAGGACATCCGCGAAGATCTCGGAAACTCGTACACCATCACTTATTACCCGCAGCCAAATCCCAATGACGGCTTCCGGAAAATCTCGGTGGAGATTGTGAGCGATCCCGGAAAGAAATACCGGATTCAGTGCCGTCCGGGGTATCGGCCTAGTCGCGGGGTTTAATTCTTAGGCCACGAATAAACACGAATGCACACGAATGAACGTCTTATTCGTGTGCATTCGTGGCCGATTCTCTTACATGCCCGTCAGACGGCTCAGCAGTTGCTGAACCTTATCTTTCTCGTCCTTCGGCGGGTTGAACTTCAGACTGTCCTGGAGCTCTTTGATGGCTTTCGGCTTGTCGCCCTTCTGGAAGTACGCCATTCCCAGGTGGAAGTGGAACGTCGACTGGTTGGGCGCTTTGTTGGTCAGGTCTTTGAAGACCTCGATCGCGCTGTCGCTGAGATTCTTTTTCAGGTAGATCCAGCCTAGCGTGTCGGCGACTTCGTACGTATTCGGCAGGAGCTGTTTGGCCTTTGTCGCTTTGGTGAGGGCGTCGTCGAGATCGCCGTTGTGCTCGGCCATCAGGAAGGCCAGGTTGTTCAGGCCGATGCCGTTGTTGGCGTCGAGCTTCAACGTCGCTTCGTACATCTGCTTGGCCTCGCTCCAGCGGCCGGCGTGGTCGAGCGTCAGGGCCAGGGTGCTGAGGACGGTGATGTTGTCGGGCAGCACTTCGCGCGCCTTCTGGAGAATCGCGACCGCGCCCGCGTCGTCGCCCTTGCGGCGGTAGGTTTCGCCGAGCCGCAGGAAGATGTCGCCGCGCTGCTTCGAGTTCTTATCGAGCGCGTTCAGGATCTGGTTGAACGAGCCGAGCGCCTCGTCGTACTTGCCGGAGCGCACCGCAATGTTGCCGATGGCGAGGCGGAGGTCGATGTTGTTCGGGTTCTTCTCCGATTCCGACCGGAGGAGCGCGAGCGCCTGCTCAGGCTTGCTCTGCGCCATTTCCGTTTCCACGAGACCCATCAGGCCGCGCGGATTGGCGGGGTTCAACTGGTGGACTTTGCGGAACGCGTCCTCCGCTTCCTTGTACTTGTTCTCGGCCAGGTTCACGAGACCCATCTGGAAGTTGACGTCGGGGGAGTTCGGATTGACGCGCAGCATGTCGGTCAGCATCGTGCGCGAATCGCCGAACTTGCGCATGCCCATCATGGCGGCGGATTCGATCAGGCGCGCATTGACGCTGTTGGGATCGATCGTAAGCACCGCCTGGGCGGTCTTGAGGGCCGCGTCGAACTCGCCGCGGGTGATCTGGAGCTGGGCGAGCGCGAGCCGCGCCATCATGTAGTCGGGGCGGAGCTCGATGGCCTTCGAGAACTGCTGGCGGGCCTGCTCGTATTCGCCGCGAGCAGCGTGGGCGCGGCCCAGTTGGAAGTGCGCGACCGGATTTTCCGGGGAGCGGGTGACCACCGCATTGAGCTCGGTGATGGCGCGAGCGACGTCGCCCTTATCCAGCAGGAAGGTCGCGGCGAGGCCCTTGGCGTCGTTATCGTTCGGATCGTCTTTGAGGATGGCCGCGTTCATGTCCGCGGCTTCTCCGCGGCGGCCCTGGCGCATGTAGACTTCGATGATCCGCTTCTCGTAGGTGATCTTCTTCTTGACGTCCTTGGCGATGCCTTCCTTGTACTCCTTGATCGCCGTGTCGCCGTCGCCGATGCGCAGGTAGAAGTCGCCGACCACGAGGTAGGCCTGATCGAACTCGTTGGCGTGCGTTTTGACCTGCTGCAGCACGCCGCGCATATCGTCCATGCGGCCCGTCAGCGAGTAGTGCAGCGCCAGCGTGGTGAGGAAGCCGAACTGCTTCGGGTTAGCCGCGAAGCCGGTCTTGAGAATCTGCTCGCCTTCGTTCATCTTGCGCTGGAAGGTGTAGAGCTTGTACAACTCCGAGTACGCGACTTGCAGGGTCTTGTTGTGATCGATGGTCTGCTTGTAGAGCGCCTCGGCGCGGTCGAAATTGCCTAAGGCCGAGTTGGCGCGGGCCAACTGCATCATGACGCCGTCGTCGGAGCCCTTGATCGTGTTGGCGCGATCGTACTCGGCGATGGCCGTCTTCAGCAGGCTTTCCGCTTCTTCTTTGCGCGCCACCTTGAACTCCATGGCGGAGCGGGCGAGCAGGAGGTCGCCTTTGAGACGGTGGCCGTCGAACGAATTGGGGTCGCGTTTGAGGAGCTTCTCGCAATTCTGTTCGACTTCGTCCAGGATCTGAGCCTGCTCGCGGCCGGCGAGCAGGTAGACCTCAGTGAGCCGAACCATGGCGTCCCAGTGATCGTTGCTGGTGGGCGGCAGCAACTCGATCGCGCGCCGGAGAGATTGCACCGCTTCGTCGACCGGGCCGATCTTGAGCGCCGTCAACGCGAGATGGTAGTACGCGTCCCCGTAGCGCTTGTCCTGTTGCAGCGCATCGAGATACATGATGCGGGCCTCTTTGTACTTGCCATTGGCGAAGTACTTGTTGCCGCTTTGCAGGTAGCGAACCTTGGCCACGTTCGGATCGCGGCTGCAGCCGGCGAGCAACGCCAGGAGCGCTAGGAAGACAATCGCTGCTAAATGTCTGGGACGCATAGATAAACCTCGAATCATCAACCCTCCATTTATGCCACACGCGGGAGAACGTGCGCTATAGTCCTGGGTCCAGAATCCTGGACAAACGGGAGGGGTATACGTACTAGTATCAATTTACCGACACAATCGCCGCGGCGGCGCCCGAAGTGGGATTACTGACCCCGCCGATCTTCAACGTAACGGTCAGAGCATCCCCCTTTTCGTGAAAACCGGGCACCCTGGCGTTGATTTGATAGACCCCGATCGATCCCGGCAGCAAACCGCTCCAGTCGACGATGACGGCGGACTGCTTCAACGCGGGGTCGCCGAAGTAGAGATTGACGGGCGCAGTCACCGCCAAGGGGCTCGACGGCGAAGGATTGCCGGCGGATACCCTCCCGCCAGTGGTGGTTCCGAGACCCGTGGCGTAGATCGTCAGCGGCTCGTCGCGATTGGCGGGGTGCGCATGGTCGACCCGCTGGCCGTTGGCGTGGAAAATCGCCGGGCCGCTGGGGTCGAGGAAGATGGCCGGAGCGTACTTCGAGATCGTGACGTTGAGGGTAGCGGAGGCGCCCTGGCCGGTAGTCGACCGGATAATCAGGGGATACCGTCCGGCGGCGAGTGTCGGCGGGACTTGGGCGTTGATCTGTCCGGCGGAGGTCGCGAGCAGCGGGATCGGCGCGTTGTTCAGGGTGACGCAGACGCCGCCCAGAACGGTCGGCAGCGGCGCCGAGGAGACTGCGGCGCTCTGTGCCAGATTGCGGCCGAAAATCGACATCAGGCTGTTCGGCGCCAGTCCGGCGGTGTAGCTGGCGGTGTTCACGATGCCGTTGTTGGTAACGGTCGGGACCGTCTGGTTCGCGGTGGCGGTGAGGGGAATGACGCTGAGGCCGCTGGCGGTCACCATGTACGCCGTCGTGGCGGAGCCGTCGACGGCCATCAGGCGTCCCGTTACGATCGCGCGGGCGGTGCCTACGGCTGCGGTGAGGGGCCCTTCCAGGCCCGCGGCGGTCGCGGTCGTTCGCTGGCTCTGCACATCGATGATTTCGACCAGGCCGGCGTCGGTGACAGTCGCGGTGGCGCTGGCGCGCTGCGGCATCGAATACCGCGCGAAGCTCTGCGCGCCTAAAGCGGCGACGGCGGCGACGGGACGTCCCGTTGCTGCAGGCCCGCTGGGAGTGGGTAAGCCGCCGCCTCCGACCGGACCGGTCGTGGTCGAGCCAACCGGAGTCAGGGCGCCGTTGAGAAGCTGATCGTTGGCCAGATAGTAGAGGCCGTTGGTTCCGGCGGCGATCGGCCCGTAGTACCCGTTGGCGGTCGCGACCACGGGTCTACCGGTCACAAAGTCGTCGATCGTGGCGTCGTAGAGGTACGCCGAGCCGTTGCCGGCCAGCACCAGCATGTAGTTGCCGTCGGCGCTGGAGGCCATGCTCAGCGGCGCGGGAAGCGATCTGGCCGTGCCGAAGACCGAGGAGTTCAAAGTCCGCGGCTGCACGGTATTGCCGACGATCTTCCACAGCGTGCCGTCGGACATCAGCACCTGCGGCCCGCGCTGCGTCGAGGCGATGACCTGAGGCGTCAGCAGCCCCGTGTTCGAATTGAACCAGAGGGGCGGGTACTGGATCGAGCCGGAAATCGTGCCCTTGGTCAAGTCCACCGTGACGATCGACTCGCCGCCGCTATTGGCGACGTACAGGGTATTGCCGTCGCCGCCGATCGCGATCGAGCGCGGTAGTTGCCCGGCCTTGATCGGAGCGGTGAACTGCTGCGTCCGCATGTCGAAAACCTCGATGCGGTTCAACCCGGGATTGGCGATGTAGAGGCGCTGGCGGTTGTTGTCGACGGCGAGGTCGGTGAGGCCGGTGGTCGTGGCCCCGATATCGACCGGCAGGATCGTGCCGCGGGTCTCGGTGTTGCGGCTGTTCTGGAAGACGCGTACGTTCGGGATGATGTTGACCGCTTCCGTCGCCTGGATCAGAAGCTGGTCGGGCGCGACGGTGCCGAGATTGCGCGAGACGGCCGCGTTCAGGGATGCAGTGACGTCGCCGCCGTAGGTCTTGCTAGTGATGCGGGACGCGGTCGACGTGGCGGTGGCCGTGACCACCTGCGACGTGAGGGTCACCCGTCCGCCGCCGACATTTCGCACCGGGATCGTGGCCGTGCTCTGCGCGGCGTTGAGGCCGCATTGGTCGTAGACCAGGAGCGCGACGTTGGAATCGGGAAGGGCGATCGGAGACTGCGGCAGCGTTGAGATCGGGAGCACCAGGAAGCCCGACTGCGAGATCGCGTAGATCGTCGCGCCGTCGGAGGTGACGACCATTTTGCCGCTCTGCGTCTCCGGGATCTGAATGCCGAGTTGGATCAGGAGACTGTCGGGCGTGTTGAAGAGGAGCTGGCTGGTATTCGACTTCGCGGCGGGGCTCTGGACCGGCACGATGTTGTAGCCGGCGATCAGGGCCGAGCCGAAGGCAGTGTTGGCGTAGACTGCCCCGCCCTGGGTCGCCTGAGCATTGAAGTTTGCGCCGTTCGGAAAGACGAATGGCGAGTTCGTGGTGTTCTGCTGGGCCACGACGGCCATCGTCGAGGCGTCGAAGAGGAACGGGCCGGAGAGGAACTGGCTGCCATCGGGCGACACCGCGAGAACGGAGGAGATCCCGCCGACCGTGCGCGCGCGGAGGACGGTCGAGGAATTGGGGTCGAAGACGAAGACCGTGCGGGCGCCGGTCATGTGGACGCCGACGATAGTCTTGCCGTCGGCGCTGGCCTGGAGTTTGGCGCGCGCGGCCTGCGCCCACACGATGTTCGTGCCGGTGAGGGTCGGGGCGGCCGGCGCGGGGGGCGCGATCGGGATCGAGTTGAGAGCGTGGGCGGCGTCGGCGGCCGGGTTGTAGGTCATGAGCACGGACGCGCCGGTCCCCGTCCCGATCGTGCTGATGACGACGAGTTCGTTGAACCCGACCGCGACGGCCTGCGGACTGGCTGGCAGGGTCACGGAGTGGGAGGCGAAGTTCGTCGTAGAGAGGTCGATGATCTGGAGCGAGGATGCGGAATAGCAGACAACATACAGGTAGCGGCCGGTCCGCGACATTGCCATCGCAAGGGGCGCGGCGTCGGTCTTGATGGGGGTGTTGTTGGAACGGGGCGGGTTCGTGGTCGTCGTGTAGACTTCGACCGTGTTGGCAGCCGTGTTGAGGACGTAAAGGCGGTGCCGCGCCTCATCCAAAGCCAAGTCGGCGACCGGCTGGGTATGCGTCACGACCGTGCCGAAGGTGGCGGCGGAGGACGGAAGAATAGCTACTGCCAAAACGACCAGGGCCCGGAGAAGTGGCATTTTTGGTTAATCCACTATAACCCACGTCATCGCGACGAGTTTCTACCGGAGTCCTGGGCCGGTCTGGGCCACGGATGCACACCGATGGACACGGATCAAGACAAAGTCCGCGTGCAGAGTCTCAATCCGTGTGCGGCCGTCGCCAATTGTGAGCTGTAGCCCGCACCTTAGTACGGAGGGGCTGGAAACCGCCTTAGCTCATAGTGGTATAATCCGTGCTTATGTACATTCCGTAACCGCTCCGTAGCCGGGTCGTTTTTTCACGTCCCGCGCCGTTTCGCCCCCGCTGCCTTTTTGCGCAGCATAACTACTTCAAAATGAGGAGTTTTCCAGGATGCGAATGTTGTTGCCCAGCGGTTTGGTAGTAGTTGCCGGTATGATGGCCCCGCCCTTAGCAGTTGCTCCGCACGCGCAGGAAAGACCGGCAGATTACCGGTTCGAAGTGCTGAAGTCGTTCTTCCAGAAGGCCGAGTGCCCGGCCGAGCGTTACGCGCAAGCGTTCCTCGACGTGGCAGACCGAAACGATCTCGATTGGCGTTTGCTTCCGAGTCTTTCCTATATCGAATCCACCGGAGGAAAAGCGGCACGCCACAACAATTTCTTCGGGTGGGATTCCGGGAACGCGGAGTTCTCGAGTCCCGCAGCGGGGATCCAGGAGGTCGGGTACCGGTTGGGGAATTCCAACCTGTACAAGGACAAGGACCTCGACGAATTACTGGCGACGTACAACTCCAGCGCCGATTACGGGCGCAGGGTGAAGTCGGTGATGCGGCAAATCGCCCCTGAGCAGTAGGGGCGTCAGTCCAGCATCTTGACGCCGTAGTAGAGACCGCCGAAGAGAAGCACGGCAACCACCAGGACAATCAGGTAACGAACGATCCGTTCGGAATTGTTGATCTCGGCGTGGTCGTCCTGCCGCATGCGATCCGCGAGGGTGTCGAACATAGAACCTCCTCTGTACAAAGTATTTCGGACCTTGTTGGCCTGATAATACGCCCGAATCCGCACGGCGCCAAGTGGAAAATCGCCCGATTGCGCCGAATCGGACCGCTGCGCGTGCGTTCGGGTCCGTCCGCAATCGATCCTTTCGGCGTTGCACGCCCCGTTGACAACCTGGAAGAAGTCGGCGTATATTTGCTAACATACTGATCTCTCAGCGGTTGCTGGTTATTGTTCGGGTCTCGCAAAACGTTCCAACCGGCCGGCAATTCGCCTCGACAGGCGGCAAGCGCGCGGAGTCGGTCAACTCGCAACCTCCGGAGGCGTAAACGCCGTGGACGAAAACAACGGGCAGACCGAAAATTACGAGGACCTCCTCGAGGATTACAGCCATTTCGCTCCGCCCGCGGCCGACGAAGTGCTTCAGGGCACGGTCATCGGAATCACCGGCAAAGACGTCATCATCGACTTCGGGTACAAGTCTGAAGGCTTGGCGCCGATCGATCAATTCCAGAATGCTTCCGGCCAGGTAACGGTCCAGCTCGGCGATGTAGTCGACGTCATGATCGACCACAGCGAGCAGGTCGAAGGGTACGTCCTCCTCTCGCACACGAAGGCTGCGCGCCTGCGCGTGTGGGACAACCTCGAAAAGGCGTATCAGGAACAACTCGTCGTTTCCGGCCACGTCCTCGGACGCGTGAAGGGCGGACTGGCGGTAGACGTTGGGATTAAGGCGTTCATGCCCGGTTCGCAGGCCGACCCGCGCCCCATTCATAATCTGGACGCGCTGGTCGGGCAGGACATCCCGGTCAAGATCATCAAGCTGAACCGCCGCCGTGGAAACGTGGTGGTGTCGCGCAAGGTTGCGGTCGAAGAAGAAGTCAACGTGCGCAAGGGCCACACCCTCGAGCATCTCGAAGAGGACGCGGTGGTCACAGGCGTCGTCAAGAACCTGACCGATTACGGCGCGTTCATCGACCTCGGCGGCATCGACGGCTTGCTGCACGTCACCGATATGTCGTACGGCCGCATCGGACATCCTTCGGAAGTCCTCCACGTCGGCGACGAGATCACGGTGAAGGTCCTGAAGTTCGATAAGGGCAAGGAGCGGGTGTCGCTGGGCGTGAAGCAGCTCGAGCCCGATCCGTGGGACACCGTGATCGAACGCTACCCGGTGCAGGGACGGGTGATCGGCCGCGTCGTGAATGTGACCGATTACGGCGCCTTCGTCGAGTTGGAAGCGGGGGTTGAGGGCCTGATTCACATCAGCGAGATGACGTGGTCGCGCCGCATGAAGCATCCGTCGAAGGTCGTGAAACCGGGCGATCAGGTGGAGGCGGTCGTGCTCGAGGTGCATCCGAAGGACCGGCGGATTTCGCTGGGCCTGAAGCAGCTCGAGCCGAATCCGTGGTCGACGATCGACAGCCGCTACAGCGTGGGGTCGGTAGTCGAAGGCCGGGTCCGCAACATGACCGACTTCGGCGCGTTCGTCGAGATCGAAGAGGGTATCGACGGGCTGGTGCACGTCAGCGATCTGTCGTGGACGAAGCGGGTGAAGCATCCGTCGGAGGTCCTGAAAAAGGGCCAGATGGTGCAAGCGGTGATCCTGAATATCGACTCCAATTCGCACCGGCTCTCGCTTGGCATCAAGCAGTTGCAGCCGGATGCCTGGGAGAGTTATTTCCAGACGCATCAGGTGGGCGATACCGTCCACGGGCGTGTCTGCCGTCTGGCGAGTTTCGGGGCATTCGTGGAGTTGGCCGAAGGGGTCGAGGGCCTGTGCCACTTCTCGGAGGTGCCGGGCTACACGGGGCGACGTGGGACGGAAGAGCCGCCGGTCGGTATCGGCGACGAATACGACTTTAAAATCATCAAGATGAGCGAGTCGGAGAAAAAGATCGGCCTGAGCTTGAGGGCGGTCGCGGACGACGAGGAAAAGACGCGTCTGGAAGACTACCAGCGCCAGGCTGCCGCCGCCACGACCACCATCGAAGAGGTTATGAGTCTCAAAGACCGTAACCTTGAATAACTTGCAAATTCTTCCGTTTCAAGCGATACTGCGGTTTCGTAACTCTTTCTAGGAGAACGCGATGACGAAGGCCGATCTGATTGAAGAAGTCTCCCGAGTGGTGGAGATGACCCGGAAGGAGTCCGAGGTCATCGTGGAGGCGATTTTCGACAGTATCGTTCGTTCTCTGCGCGGCGGCGACAAGATCGAAATCCGTGGCTTCGGTAGTTTCCGGACGCGGCAGCGGCAGCCCCGGATCGGGCGCAATCCGAAGACCGGCGCCCGGGTGGAAGTGCCCGCCAAGAAGATCCCGTACTTCAAGCCCAGCAAGGAACTGAAGGACGTGGTGAACAACTCCGCCACGCCGGCGGCCCCGACACCCACGCCCGCGCCCGCGCCCGAAGAAGTTCCCAACCCCTAGAAGAATCAATGGATTATCTCTGGACCCCGTGGCGATATCAATATCTCGTCGGCGCGGGGAAACAGGATGGGTGCGTCTTCTGCGCGGCTGCGCGCGACACCGATGACCGGACGACGCTGATCGTCCACCGCGCCGAGCGCAACTTCGTCATCCTAAATCGATTTCCGTACACCAGCGGGCACCTCATGATCGTGCCGTTCGAGCACGCTTCGTCTCTACAGGCGCTCGACGTCGAGACGGTAGCGGAGATGATGAAGCTGGCGCGCACCGCGGAAGGCCATCTGCGGACACTTTACCGCCCCGACGGACTGAACTTCGGCATCAACCTCGGCGCCGCCGCCGGAGCGGGCATCGCCGGTCACCTGCATCTCCACGGACTGCCGCGCTGGATGGGTGACGCGAACTTCATGACGGTCGTCGGCGAGACTCGAATCCTGCCGGAGACGCTCGAAATCACCTGGGAGCGACTACGCGACGCGTTCCGCGACGGCGCGCGGTAGCATCGGAACAGTGAGCGACGCACTCTTCCTTCACCGGCTGCACTTCGCTTTCACGATCACGTATCACTATCTTTTCCCTCAGTTGACGATGGGGCTCGCGCCCTTGATCGTGATCTTCAAAACGCTGGAACTGCGGACGGGGAATAGCGCGTTCGGAGATGCGGCGCGTTTCTGGACCCGCATCTTCGGCATCAACTTCCTGGCCGGCGTCGTCACCGGAATTCCGATGGAGTTCCAGTTCGGCACCAACTGGGCGCGGTTTTCGCAGATGACCGGCGGAGTCATCGCTCAACCGCTGGCGATGGAGGGCGTATTCTCGTTCTTCCTGGAATCGGCCTTCCTCGGCATGTTCCTCTTCGGCGAGCGGCGGCTCGGAAAGCGCGGCCACTGGTGGGCGGGGTTCATGGTCTTCGTTGGCTCGTGGCTCTCCGGCTTCTTCATCGTCGCCGCGGACGCGTGGATGCAGCATCCGGTCGGCTACCGCCGACTGGCCGACGGATCGTTCGAGGTGACCAGTTTGATAGCGGTCCTGACGAATCCCTGGGGGCTGATCCAGTACGCGCACACGATGAGCGGCGCGCTGATCACGGGCGCGTTCGTCGTGGCGGCGACCGGCGCGCTCTATCTGCTGATGCGCCGGCATGAGCAATATGGCCGCATTTTCGTGCGCGCCGGCATTGTGGCGGGAATCGCGGCCAGCGTCATCCAGATCTTTCCGACCGGCGATCTACACGGGAAATACATGGCGAAGCACCAGCCCGCGACCACGGCCGGGATGGAGGCGCTGTTCCACAGCGAGGCGGGCGCGCCGATGGTCATCCTGGGACAGCCCGACGTGGAGCGGCGGCGCATCGACAATCCGCTGGTGGTCAACAAGGCTCTGAGCTTCCTGATCTACGGCACGACGACGGCGGAGGTCCGCGGCCTCGATCAATTTCCGCAGCAGGATTGGCCGACGAATATCCCGCTGCTCTATTTCGCGTATCACGTGATGGCGGGGCTCGGGACTCTGTTCGTCGCCATTATGGGCGGTTCGGCGCTGCTGCTCTGGCGCGGGCGATTGTTCCGGACGCGCTGGATGTTGTGGATCCTGATGCTCTCGTTTCCCTTCCCGTATATCGCGAATACGGCGGGCTGGTTCACGGCGGAGATCGGCAGGCAGCCGTGGCTCGTCTACGGACTGCTGCGGACCGAGAACGGTTTCTCGGAACGAGTGTCGGCGGCCAACAGCCTGTTCACGCTGCTTGGGTTCATGGGAATCTATGCGCTGCTTTCCGTGTTCCTGCTGTTCCTCTTGCAGCGCGAGATCCAACATGGTCCGGGGCCCGCGCCGGCGGACGACGTGATCCCGGCGACGGTCACAGGAGGCGCGGAATAGATGGCGACCGTTTGGTTCGTGCTGGTGACCGTAATGCTTGGAGGCTATGCGGTGCTGGACGGCTTCGACCTCGGCGCGGGGGCACTGCACCTGATCGCCGCCAAGACCGAGGACGAGCGCCGCGCGGTGCTGGCGTCGATCGGTCCGGTGTGGGATGGGAACGAAGTGTGGCTGGTCGCGGCGGGAGGGACGCTGTTCTACGCCTTTCCGCTGCTGTACGCGTCGAGTTTCAGCGGCTTCTATCTGGCCCTCAATATCGTGCTTTGGCTGCTCATTTTCCGGGCGCTCGGCATCGAACTGCGGCTGCACCTGGCGAGCCCGGTTTGGCGCTCTTTCTTCGACGGCGCCTTCTCGATCTCGAGCGTCCTGCTGATCGTGTTCTTCGGCGCGGCGCTCGGCAACGTGATGCGCGGCGTGCCGCTGGCCGCCGACCACTACTTTTTCGTCCCGCTGTGGACCGACTTCCGCCCGGGCGTCGAGCCCGGCATGCTCGATTGGTACACGATCCTGTGCGCCGTCGTGACCGGTGCTGCCGTCACCATGCATGGGGCGCTGTACTTGATCGTGAAGACGGAGGGCGCGCTGAATGAACGGTTGCGCCGGATCGTGAGGGCATTGTTGCCGGCGCAAGTGGCGCTTTCAGCGGCGGCGGTCGGCGCGACGATGGCGGTGCGGCCGGGGCTACTCGATCATTACCGGCGCGGCCCGGAGGGGTGGATCATCCCGGTGCTGGTCGCGGCGGGCCTCGCCGGTATCGCGTATTTCACCCGCGCGCGGAGAGAGCGCGACGCGTTTCTCTCCTCGTGTCTGTACATTCTGGCCACTCTGGGGGGCGCGGCTTACGCGCTCTACCCTGCCCTACTGCCGTCGTCGAACGATCCGGCCAACGGCCTGACCATTCACAACGCGGCGGCCGGCGCGGCCTCGCTCTCGGCGGGAATCGGATGGTGGACGGCCGGCATGCTCGTGGCCGTCGGGTACTTCGTGATCGTGTACCGGATGTTCCGCGGGAAAGTGACGCCGTCAACGCACGGGTGAAGGTGCGCGGCGAATCGCTTCCGTGTGGCGTCTGCGGGTATCCTAGTATTCGGCGCGATGAAAGTCCGCGATGTCGTCAGGATAATCGAGCAGGACGGGTGGCGATTCTGAAATATGCGATTGTGATCGAAAAGGCCGAAGGCAGCAACTATAGCGCGTACGCTCCGGATCTGCCCGGGTGCATCGCGACTGCCGAGACTCTGGATGAAGTCAAGCAACTCATGCGAGAGGGAATCGAGTTTCACCTGGAAGGGCTGCGAGAGGACGGCGTTCCAGCGCCCGTGCCGACCACGGAAGTTGACTACGCCGAGATCGCGGCGTAATACCGGTAGTCACACCCTCCGGCCGTAGGTGAGCGACCGCCAGAGCCACTCGAACGGTCCGAAGCGGCGCCGCTTGAGCCACCAGACGCTAAAGGCGAGTTGCGCCGCGTAGAGCGCGAGACCGAAGGCCGCGACGGGCGCGGTCGCGAGGCGGCCGAAGAGGCCGAGCCCGTTGAACACCAGCGCGAAGATCAGCGATTGCGTCAGGTAGTTCGTGAACGCCATCCGCCCGGCCGCGGCGAACGGGGCCGACCAGCGTCCCGTTTGCGGATAGGCGAGTAGCGCCGCGCCGTATGCGATCGCGAGGGGGATGTTCTCGCGGGTGACCGCCGACGCGGCCAAGGCGACGACAAACGCGATTAAGATCGCTCGGCGGTGGCGATCGCGGTCGCGGACGACGCCCGCGCGCCACACCGCCATCCCGGCGAGCATCAGGCCATACACCTGCGCCGCGACGCCGGCCAGCACCGGCAAGATCAGGGTGCGGGTCTCATGCCAGCGGAAGGCGACCATTTCGGGGTAGCTGGCCTGCGAGTAGACGCGGGTCGCTTCCGCGGCGTGCGCGCGCAGGGCCTCCGCCGACGGGAACGGCAGTCCGGGGAGGAAGCGCTGAAGCAGGATCGTGGCCACGGCCATCGGCAGCAGGAACTGCCAGCGCAGACGCAAGACGGGTATCAGGGCGAGACCGCAGATCGCGTACAGGCAGAGGATGTCGACGTTCGAGACGAGCGTCATGTGGACCGCTCCGAACGCGAGCAGGATCAGGAAGCGGCGCGCCAGAAAGGCGGCTGCGTTGCCGCTGCGCTTCGCCACCCGCTCGGCCTGCACGGCGACGCCGACGCCGAAGCTCAGCGCGAACAGGTCGAAGGCTTTGAACTCGACGAAGACGGCTACGAAGCGGTCGAGCGGGCCGCCTTCCGGGTCCAGCATGTGGGCAAACAGCGAGACGCGGAAAAAATACAGCAGGTTGACCAGCAGGACGCCGAACAGCGCGACGCCGCGGACGAGGTCGAGGACCGGATAGCGCTCTTTCTCCGCGACGGGCTGCAGCGGCACCCCGTGAGTCTACCAGACGGGTCAGTTCGCTTTCGGCGTTTTCGAGACCGAGTCGACGACCATCACGTCGATCGGCGCCTTACGCGATTCCATCTTCAGGCCGACTGTCTGCAGAGAGGCGAAGAGCGAATCGCCGGAAACGCCTTCCATCAGTTTCAACACGTCCGGCGGAAGCGTGACTCCGGCCTTGGTGGCGGAGCGGATCAGCAATCCGCGATAGTCCTCGGGCGTCATATCCACGGTGAAATCGTACCGCCCCGGAGCGTTCGTCATGTCCACGACCTCGCGGTCCGTGAAGCGGCTGACGGCGTCGGCGAACTCCGCGATGGTCAGCTTCTTGACCGTGAATTTGTTGTCGGCCAGCGAGAACATCGCGCCGTTGCTGTAGTTCACGACGACTCCGCCGGCTCCGCCGCTGGCCTTGATGTCGATCGAACGGGTGGCCTCATCGGGATCGGCCGGCAGCGGCTGCAGTTTGAAGCCGCCCTTTGCCTGCGTCAGCGCATAGACCGGAAGCTCCTTCGTCTCGCGATGCGACTTGATGTCGAAACGCTCTTCGAGCAGCGTCTGAAGCATGTCGAGGACCTTGTCGCGAGGGGCGCCTTCCGGAATCTTGGCTGCGAGGTCGAAATGCGCCGAGTCCATCCACTCCGGCCCGGTAAGCTGGTTGCCCTTGAGGCGGTACGCGACCCGAATGAATTCGTGCAACGGGAAGTAGGTGATCCGGAATTGGGCTCCGTCGACGTGAATACCGATCTCCGCCATATTCGGCGGCTGGTTCGGCGACGGCTTGATCGACGCGACCTCGAATTCCGGTCGGGCAGCGGGCGTTTGAGCGAAGGCCGCGCAGAGAGCTCCCGAGGCGATGAGAACACAGATATGGCGCATATGATTCCTTACGATTCCCCTGCTGAGGTGGTTCGACCTATCTTAACGCGGGAGGGCGAATTCGGCGAAGTGCTACAATGTAGCACATGAGGAAGGCATCGATCCGCGACCTCCGGATTCACGCTTCGAAGCTGGTCCGCGATGCCGAAAACGGCGAGCGGATTGTGATCGAGCGCAGAGGCCAGCCCGTCGCGGAATTGTGCCCTCTCTCCGCCGAGCGGAAACAGCCGCCCTTGCCCGACCTGAGCGAGATCTGGAACAGCATGCCGCAAGTGCCGGGAGACAGCGGACGCTTCCTTGAAGAAGACCGTTGATCCGTGTACCTCGACACCGCGTATTTGGTGAAGTATTACGTCAATGAAGCGGATTCAGCAGTTGTCCGCGCGCTCCTCTTTACCGGCAGGAGTCTCACTTCATCGGCATGGGCTATCACCGAACTGACTTGCGCTTTCCAGCGTCACGTTCGGGAAGGAATCCTGAGCGCCCATCAAGCCCACGTCTTGCACGACGAATTCCTGATGCACGTTGAAACCGGCGTATGGAGAATGATTCCGGTCACCGACCGGCTGCTGCGGCGCTGTAGTATGCAGGTCCGCGGCTTACCGGCCGGCGTGTACGTGCGCGCCGGTGACGCCATCCACCTCACAACTGCCGCGGAGGAGGGTGAAGCGGAAATCTGGACGAATGATCGTCACCTCCTGGCCGCGGCGCCCTATTTCGGCCTCACCGGCCGCAGCGTGTAGCGGCTCTACCCCGCGACTGGAGCTTCTTTCGCGACCGGCTTCGCGCGGCCCTTCCAATGCGCGACCTTCTCCTGAAGCGCCGACATATAGATGTAGAAGACCGGCGTCAGATACAGCGTCACGAGCTGCGAGAAGAGGAGACCGCCGACTACCACGAGCCCGAGCGGCTGCCGGGCCTCGCCTCCCGCTCCGTAGCCGAGCGCGATCGGGGCCGCACCGAGGAGCGCCGCCATGGTCGTCATCATGATCGGGCGGAAGCGGATCAGACAGCCTTCGTAGATCGCGCGCTCCGGCGTGAGGCCGTGGTGGCGCTCCGCTTCGAGGGCGAAGTCGATCTGCATGATCGCGTTCTTCTTGACGATGCCGATCAGCATGATCAGTCCGACGAACGCGTAGATGCTGAGATCGATCTTGAAGATGACCAGCGTCAGCAGCGCGCCGAAGCCGGCCGATGGGAGACCGGAGAGAATCGTGATCGGGTGGATGTAACTCTCGTACAGGATGCCCAGCACGATGTACACCACCAGGATCGCGATGATCAGCAGGACCCAGAGGTTGCCGAGCGAGCCGATGAACGCCTTGGCGGCGCCCTGGAACTGGGTACTGATCGTCTCCGGCAGCGTCTCACTCGCGATCTGCTGGATGTCGTTGACTGCCTCGCCCAGCGACGCGCCGGGCTTCAGGTTGAACGAGATCGTTGCCGAGGGCAACTGCCCGTAGTGATTGATCGTCTGCGGACCGGTGTCCGAGACGATCTTCGCCATCGTGTCGAGCGGGATCAGCTTGCCGTTGGTGTTCTTGAAGTAGAGCAGCGAGAGCGCCGCGGGATCGGCCTGGAACTTCGGCTCGAGCTCGAGCAGCACCTTGTACTCGTTCACCGAGCCGTAGATCGTCGAGACCCAGCGCGGACCGTACGCGTCGTAGAGCGCGTTTTCGATCAGGTTGGCGTTGACGCTCATCGCCGCGGCCTTGTCGCGGTCGATCGTGACATTGACCTGCGGGGTAGTCACCGCGACGTCGGTAGTCACGTCCTCGACGCCGGGTAGCTTTTCGATTTCCTTGGCGAGCTTCCCCGTCTGGGTGTAAAGCTCGTTCTTGTCGGGCGATTGCATCGAGAACTGGTACAAGCTCTTGGTCACCTGTCCGCCGATCTGGATAGTCGGAGGGTTGAGGAGGTACGAGCTGATGCCGCTGAGAGCGGCGAGCTTCGGCCGCAGTTCCTTAATGATGTCGTTGACGGCCAGTTTGCGCTGGGTGCGCGGCTTGAGGTGGATCACCAACTGTCCGTAGTTGGGTCCGCCGAGGTTCGACGATGTCGTGCCGCCGACGCTTGCCATGAGCGACTCGACGTTCGGGTCCTGCGACACGATGTCAGCGACCTTCTGCTCGAACTGCACCATCTGGTAGTACGAGGTGCCCTGCTGCGCTTCGGTCGTGATCTGGAGCTGGTCCGTGTCCTGATCGGGGATGAAGCCCTTGGGGATCACGACAAACATGTACATCGTGGCGGCCGCCACCAGGACGAAGCTCAGCATCATCGCCGGCTTGTGCCGCAGGACGGATTGCAGCGTCCGGTCGTATACGCGCAGCATGCCCTGGAAGAACCGTTCCGTGCCGTTGTAGAACCAGCCGCGCTTTTCCTCGTGCGCCGCGCGCAGGAAGCGGCTGCACAACATCGGGGTCAAGGTCACTGAGACGACGCCCGAGATCAAGATGGCGGCCGTGATCGTGACCGCGAATTCCTTGAACAGGCGCCCGAGGACGCCGCCGAGGAACAGCACCGGGATAAACACAGCGGCCAGCGACAGCGTCATCGAGACGATGGTGAACCCGATTTCGTCCGACCCCTTGAGCGACGCCAACAGCGGCTGCTCGCCATTCTCGATGTGACGGACGATGTTCTCCAACATGACGATCGCGTCGTCCACGACGAAGCCGATCGAGAGAATCAACGCCATCATCGACAGATTGTCGAGACTGTAGTCGAGCAGGTACATCAGCGCGAAGGTGCCGATGATGGAGAACGGCAGCGCGAGGCTGGGGATGATCGTCGCCGAGAAGTTCCGCAGGAATAGGAAGATCACCATGACGACCAGTCCGAGAGTCAGGACCATCGTGAACTGCACATCGCCGAACGACTCGCGGATGGTGTCCGACCGGTCGTACAGGATGTCCATGTTGACCGAGGGCGGCAGCTCCGCTTTGAAGAGCGGCAGCAGATTCTTGACGCCGTCGGTCACGTCGATGGTGTTGGTGCCGGGCTGGCGCTGGATGGCGAGAATGATGGCGCGGCCGTTGCCCTTATGGGTGTAGAACCAGGACGCCGTCTTGTCGTCCTCCACGCTGTCGATGATGGTTCCAAGTTCTTCGAGGCGCACCGGGGAGCCGCCGCGATACGCGACGACGACCGGCTTGTACTGCGCGGCAGTGAGCAACTGTCCGCTCGCCTGAAGCGTGAAAGCGCGCTGCGGACCGACGATAGCGCCGGTTGGCAGGTTGACGTTCCAGTTCTTGAGCGCGGTTTCGATCTCGTTGATGCCGACCTGGCGGGAGGCCAGCGAGTGCGGGTCCATCTGCACGTGCACGGCGTACTTCTGCGCGCCGAGCACCTGGACCTGCGCCACGCCGGAGATCATCGAGATGCGCTGCGCAATGCGGGTCTCAGCGTACTCGTCGAGCACCCACAGCGGCAGCGTCGGCGAGGTGAGCGCGATGTAGAGAACCGGCTGGTCCGCCGGGTTGACCTTCGTGAAGGTCGGCGGGGTCGGCATGCCGGGAGGCAGCAGGCGCGACGCCTGCGTGATAGCGGCCTGGACGTCCACCGCGGCGCCGTCCAGTTTCCGGCTGAGGTCGAACTCGAGCGTGATGCGGGTATTGCCGAGCGAGTTCGACGACGTCATCCCGTTCAAGCCGGCGATCGTCGAGAACTGATTTTCAAGCGGGGTCGCGACGGCGGAGGCCATCGTATCGGGACTGGCGCCGGGGAGACTCGCGGTGACGAGCAGCGTCGGGAAGTCGACGTTCGGCAGATCGCTGACCGCGAGCGAGCGGTACGCCACGCCGCCGAACAGGGCGATAGCGGCCATCAACAGGCTGGTCGCGATGGGCCGTTCAATGAAGGTTTGGGAAATGTTCATCGGCTCAGTCCCCCGCCTGCATCGCGGGCGAGAGGGCCTTCTTCGACGTCTTTCTCCGCGCCTTGAACGAGTTCCACCGATCTACGATTGCCGCCATATACGTATAAACCACCGGGGTCAAATAAAGGGTCATCAACTGCGAGAACGCGAGGCCGCCGACGACCGCCAGGCCGAGCGGCTTGCGCGCCTCTCCGCCCGCGCCGTAACCGAGCGCGATCGGCATGCCGCCGAGGAGCGCCGCCATCGTCGTCATCATGATCGGGCGGAAGCGGATCAGGCAGCCTTCGTAGATCGCTTCCTTCGCCGATTTATGTTCACGACGCTCAGCCTCGAGCGCGAAGTCGATCTGCATGATCGCGTTCTTCTTCACGATCCCGATCAGCATGATCAGGCCGACGAAGGAGTAAATACTGAGGTCCACCTTGAAGAGAATCAGCGTGAGCAGCGCGCCGAAGCCAGCCGACGGCAGGCCGGAGAGGATCGTCAGAGGGTGCACGTAGCTCTCGTAGAGCACGCCCAGGACGATGTACACCACCGCGATCGCGAGGATCAGCAGGATGCCCATATTCCGCATGGAATCCTGGAAGACCTTGGCTGTGCCCTGGAACGCGCCGGTGATCGTGGCCGGCAGATTCAGCCGCGCCGCCTCTTGGATCTCGTCGGTCGCCTGGCCGAGCGACATCCCGGGTCTGAGCGCAAACGAGATGGTCACGGACGGCAACTGGCCCGAGTGCGGAATGCTCTGCGGGCCGACATCCTCCTGCAATTTCGCGACGGCAGTGAGCGGCACGAGCTGTCCCGTGGTCGACCGCAGATAGATCATCTTCAGGCCGTCCGTAAAGCGCTGGTACGTCGGCAGCATCTCCAGCAAGACGCGGTACTGATTCAGCGGCGAGTAGATCGTGGAAGCGAGTTGCGGCCCGAAGGCGTCGTACAACGCGCCGGTGACGGACTGGTAGTTCACGTTCAGCGCGGCCGCGCGGTCGCGGTCGAGGATCACGTTCACGCGCGGGTTCTTAATCTGCAGATCGCTCGAGACCTCGGTGAGGCCCGGCATGCGCTGCATGATGCGCTCCATCTTCGGCGCCTCGGCGTAAAGCTGTTCGGTGTCCGGACCGAACATCGTGAAGTCGTAACTGCTCTTCGACATGCGGCCTCCGACGCGGATCGCCTGTGGGACCGAGAGGAAGACGCGCAGCCCGGGGATGTTCGACACCTTGGGGCGGATGCGGTTCACGATATCGGTCACCGTCGCGACGCGCTGCCGGCGGGGCTTCAAATTGATCATCAGACGTCCCGAGTTTCCGTTGGAGCCGCCGAAGCCGCCGCCGGTGCTGGAGTAGAAGCTCTCGACGTCGGGGTCCTGCACCACGATCTGCGACACGGTGGAGAGGTGCTTGACCATCTGGTAATACGAGGTCCCCTGCGCCGCTTCCAGAGACACGTTGAAGGTGTCGTTGTCGGTGTCGGGGATGAAGCCCTTCGAGACGGCGGTGTACAGATAACCGGTCGTGACGAGCACGATCACGAACATGGCGAGCATGACCGGGCGGTGATTCAGCACCCAGCGCAGACTCACCCGGTACATGGCGAGACTGCCATTGAAGACCGACTCCATGGCGCGGTAAAAGAGGCCGTGCTTCTGCGTCTGGCTCACTTTAAGGAAGCGGCTGCAGAGCATCGGCGTCAGACTGACGGAGACCACGCCCGAAATCAGAATGGCGGTGCAGATGGTGACCGCGAACTCGCGGAAGAGGCGCCCGAGAATCCCGGCCATGAACAGGATCGGGATGAAGACGGCGGCCAGCGAGAGAGTCATCGAAACGATGGTGAAGCCGATTTCGCGCGAGCCGCTCAACGCCGCCTGCATCGGCGTCTCGCCGTGCTCGATGTGCCGGACGATATTCTCCAGCATGACGATCGCGTCGTCGACCACGAAGCCGATGGAGAGGATCAGCGCCATCATCGAGATGTTGTTGATGCTGAAATTCAGCAGGTACATCACCGAGAAGGTGCCGACAATCGCGAACGGTAGGGCCATGGCCGGAATCATGGTGGCGGAGAAGTTCCGCAGGAAGAGAAAGATCACCATGATAACCAGGGCCAGCGTCGCAGCCATGGTGAATTGAATATCGGTGAAGGCCTCGCGGATGTTCTTCGACCGGTCGCCGCGGATGCCGAGATGGACGCTCGGCGGCATCTGCGCCTGGAACTGCGGCATCAGACGGCGGATATTGTCGATGACTTCGATGGTGTTGCTGCCGGGCTGGCGAAACACAGCGAGGTTGACGCCGCGCGTGCCGTTCAGGCCATACTCCCCGCCGTAAATGTACGAGATCTGCTTATCGTCCTCGACGCTGTCGAGCACCTTCGCCACTTCGCTGAGCCGCACCGGCGCGCCGTTGCGATAGGTGATGATCAGGTTCTTGTAATTCTCGGCGCGCATCAACTGGCCGTTGGCGAGCACGTTGTACGATGTGTGCGGTCCGAACAGCGTGCCGGTGGGCAGGTTGACGTTCCACTCCCGGAGAGCGGTTTCGACCTCGTTGAGGCCGATCTTGCGCGACGCAAGTATGTTCGGGTCGACCTGTATGCGGACCGCATACTTCGCGGCGCCGAAGACCTGTACCTGGGCGACGCCGGCGACCATCGAGATGTTCTTGGCGACCATCGATTCGGCGTACTCGTCGATATCGGAGAGGCGCAACGTCGGCGAGGTCAGGAAGATGCTCAGAATCGGAGAATCGCCGGGGTTGGTCTTGCGGAACGACGGCGGGGTCGGCATGCCGGGCGGCAGCAGCGGCATGGCCGCGGCGATCGCCGTCTCGACGTCGACCGTGGCGCCGTCGATATCGCGGCTGAGGTCGAACTGGAGGGTGATGTTGGTGCTGCCCTGCCCCGAATTCGAGATCATCGAATCGAGACCGGCGATGGTAGTGAACTGACGCTCGAGGGGAGTCGCGACCGCCGACGCCATCGTGTCCGGATTGGCGCCGGGCAAGTTGGCCCCGACGTTGATGGTTGGGTAATCGACCTGCGGGAGATCGCTGACCGGCATCGCGCGATACGCGATCACGCCGAACAGCGCGACGCCGCACATGAGCAGACTGGTCGCGATCGGCCGCCGGATAAACGTTTCCGAAATGTTCATGCCGAGCCCCTCTGCCGCGCCTTAACCCTTCTGGCGCTCCTGCGGCGGTTTGCCACCCTCGCCCCGTCCTTCGCCGCCCTTCCTGCCCTCGCCGCCACCCTCGCCGCCGCCACGTCGTCCGCGTCCGCCGCCCGGACCGCCGCGCCCGTCGCGCACGACCACGTGGCTGCCCGGAGCGAGACGCAATTGGCCCTCGGTCACGACCGTCTCGCCCGCTTCCAAACCGGAGTCGATCACCATGTCGTTCTCGACACGCGCGCCGACCTTCACCGGCCGCGATTCGACCGACCGATCCTCTTTCACCACGTACACGAAGGAGCCCGCCTGTCCGGTCTGCACCGCCTCGTTCGGAACGGTGATGGCGTCGCGCTGCGTCGTGAGTTTCAGGATCACGCGGACGAACTCACCGGGCCACAGCTTGTGGTCCGAATTCGGGAAGGTGCCTTTCAACTTGATGGTGCCGGTGGTCATATCGACGGTGTTGTCGACGAAGGTGAGCGTGCCGGTCTCCTCCGCGGAATCGTCATCCTGCGGCTTCACGCGGACCGGCAGCTTGCCCTGCGCCATGTAGGTCTTGATCGCCGTGAGCTGCGATTCCGGAACGGAGAACGTGACGTAGATTGGCTCGACCTGGTTGATCGTCATCATCTCCATGTTATTGGCTGTGACGACGTTGCCCTGTTTGACGGTGAGGTTGCCGGTGCGGCCGGTGATCGGCGAATAGATCTTGGTGTAGCCGAGCTGCACCTTGGCGTTCTCGACCTGCGCGCGGCTGGCGCCGATCGACGCCTTCATGCTCTCAATGGTCGCGAGGTCCGCCTGCACGGCCTGTGCGACCGCGTCGGCATTGGCGCGAAGCTGCTCCGCCTGGTCGCGGGAGATGATCTTCTGATCGAAGAGCTGCTGGTAGCGGGTAGCCTGCGCTTCCGCGTAGCGAGCCTGGGCGCGGTCGCGCGCCAGATTGGCCTGCGCCTGTCCGAGAGCCGCCTCGTCCTTCGACACATTGGCCTGCGCCTGATTGAGCGCGGCTTCGAGGGGACGCTGGTCGATGGTGAACAACAGGGCGCCCTTCTTCACGAAATCGCCTTCGTGGAACGCCACTTCGTTGAGCTGTCCGGTGACCTGCGCCTTGACCGAAATCGTGGAGTAGGCTTCCACGTTGCCGATGACCTGCACCTCGACCGGCACATTCTTCTGGCTGGCTTTCGCAATGAGGACCGGCACGTCGCCGCCGGCGCCTCGACCACGACCGCCCTTTCCGGGCGCGCCGCTTCCGCCGGACGCCGCCGAAGCCGTGTCGGACTTCGAGCACCCCGTCCCGAGCAACAGCACGGCAGTGGTAATTACAAGAGCGAAAAAGACTTTCATGGATCCCCGGAAGCCAGTACACCAGGAGGGGGCGTAGTTCGGCATAGAAGGTATATTGTACTGGCGATTGCCTCTACGGTGTGGTTACGTCCCCATCCTGGGGTTGACTCAAAAGGGCCAAAATTCTGGAACTTCCTTACAACTTGGGTTTAGGAGGAGGGAGTTCGCGGGCGACAACCGGGTCGATAAAGCCGGTCCGGTTGTGGGAGCCGTCGCAAAAAGGCTTGTTAGCAGACTGGCCGCAGCGGCAAAGGGAAATGACCGTACGGCCGGCCAAACCGAAAGGCGCGCCGGTAGGGTCGAAAATCTCAAAATCCCCTTCGATCCGGATGGGGCCATTGTTCATGCAAGTGATCTTGGTGGACACCAAGGAAGGATAGCATTGGCCACGAATGCACACGAATGAACACGAATTCAACCCAAAATCAAACGCTTCCATTCCACTTTCGGATGTTGGAAGTTGATGAGCAGTGCCAGCGGCCGACCCGATGCCTTGAGGTAGTTGAGGCCCTGCGCGATGTGCTCGTTCGAGAAGCACTCCACGCACTTCAGTTCCACCAAAAGCTGTCCTTCGACGTCGAGATCGACCAAATAGTGGCCAACCGAAGCGCCCTTATAAGAGACGGGCAACCTCACCTGGTTGCGAGCCGAGAGGCCTCGCATTCGGAGTTCGCGGAGGAGCGCAAGCTCGTACACCTTCTCGAGGAAGCCGGATCCAAGAACATTCGCTACCTCGTACGCAGCTCCAATCACGGTCTCGATCAGACTGTCTAAAGGTGTTTTTGATTCGTGTCCATTCGTGTTCATTCGTGGCCAAAGCTTTTAGTCTTCCAGCCACGCCGAACTTCTCAATTATTGTTTTTTGGTAGGCGGTTTTTCGTCCACCACATCCCCGTACCGGATTGTCGATTTTCCTTCGTATTTCTTGTAATCCTGATACTTCACCGTCATCCGGATGTGGACGTTATTTCCGTTCTTGAAGTGGAGCGTGTCGTCCGCGTGCGTGTATGTCGGGAACCAGTATTTTCCGTCGATCTGCTCGCGGTAGGTCTCGAATCTCGGGAACTGGTTGTCGGAGCTTTTCTTGATCACGCCGACGCCTTTCCCGTAGGTCTTCACGATCTGCAGGTCGCGGTCGTCGACCCAGATCTGCCCTTCGAAGTAGCGCTTTCCCTGCACCAGCTTTTTCGGCTTGACCGAGAACGCGTAGCAGCCGATCTCGTCGACCTTTTCCTTCCCGAGGTACTTGATGTCGTACTCCGGAATTTCGGGAGTCGTCAGCACGAACGGCTGGACGTTGCGGAGATCCTGCTCGTCTTCCGGCGTCAGGATGATGTGCTGGAGATTCTGCACCGGCGCGTAGACCACTTTCTCGACGCGCTTGCCTTCGGGCGAGAAGATCACGTCCTCGGTGAGTTCCCATTTGCCGCCGCCGTCGAGTTCCTGGAGCTTCACGCTCTGGCGGTAGGTGTAGTTGTTGCGCGCCTGCTGGAACTCCAGCTCCTTCGCTGCAAACTTTTGGATGATTTCGTCCGGATTGACGTTATCTTTGTCCGCGTCCGCCGCAAACACTGGGAGACACACCGCGGCCACGGCGATCGACAGAAGCATTACCCGCATATTGCCCTCACTCGTGAGACGGACTCACTTGCCCAATAGTTTCTTCGCGATAGTCAGCAACTGAATGTTGCTGGTTCCCTCGTAGATCCGTCCGATTTTAGCATCCCGGTAGAGCTTCTCGACCGGGTAGTCCTTCGTGATCCCCACTCCACCGTGGACCTCGATGGCCTTCGACGCGGTCTTTTCAGCGACTTCCGAGCTGTAATACTTGGCCATCGCGGCCTCGGTCAGGAACGGCAGACCGGCGTCCCGCAGCCGCGCCGCGTTATAGACGAGCAGGCGGGCCGCCTCGACCTCGGTCGCCATCTTCGCCAGGTCGAACTGCACGCCCTGAAACTCGCCGATCGCTTTCCCGAACTGCTTCCGCTCGCGCGCGTAAGCCGTCGCATGATCGAGCGCGCCGCGGGCCAGCCCGATCATCTGGGCGCCGATCGCGATTCGTCCTTCATTCAAGGTCTCGATCGCGATCTTGTACCCCTGCCCGACCTCGCCCATCACGTTCTCGCGCGGGACTTGGCAATTGTCCATAATGAGTTCGCAGGTCGAGGAGGCGCGCAGGCCGAGCTTGTCCTCCTTCTTGCCGACCTGGAACCCGGGGAACCCGCGCTCAATCAGGAACGCCGTCACGCCCTTGTACCCCGCCGCCGGATTCGCGTTCGCGAAGAGGAGGAAGAACCCCGCCTCCGCCGCGTTCGTGATCCACAGCTTGCGGCCGTTCAGAAGGAAGTGGTCGCCCTTGTCTTCGGCGCGGGAGGCCATCGCGAACGCGTCCGACCCCGACCCGGCCTCCGACAGGCAGTACGACGCCACCATGTCCGACGCAAGCCTCGGAAGGTACTTCTTCTTCTGCTCCGGAGTCGCCCACTTCAGGAGCGCGTTATTGCAGATGGTGTTCTGGACGTCGACGATCACGCCCGCCGAGGGGTCAACCGCCGACAACTCCTCGACCGCGAGTATCGCCTGGAAGAACGAGCCGCCCTGTCCGCCGTACTCCTCGGGGATCTCGATGCCCATCAGCCCCATTTCGAAGAACTGGTGGATGATGTCCTTGCGGAAGACAGCGGCTTCGTCCATCTCCCGCACATACGGCCGGATCTGCTCGCGCGCGAACTGGCGCACGGCGTCGCGGAACATCCGCTCTTCTTCGCTGAGCGCGGTCAGCGGCAGGTGAGGCGTATCGAGCTGCGGCGCGGTTGCCATATGACTGGCAGCTTACTCTACAGCCGTCAGGCGGCGCCACTGGCGTCCTTGCGATTCCGCGACGCCGCTGTGCGTGACGTAGCCGTTGTAGGTGTTGACGCCGTCGCGCAACGCGGGCACGCGCTCGCACGCCGTCTCCAGTCCGAAATTCGCCAGCGCCAGCAAATACGGGAACGTAGCGTTGGTCAGCGCGAACGTCGAGGTGTGCGGCACCGCCGCCGGCATGTTCGACACGCAGTAGTGCAGCACGCCGTCGACGAAGTAGATCGGATCGGTGTGCGTCGTCGCCCTCGAGGTCTCGAAGCAGCCGCCCTGGTCGATCGCGACATCCACGACGACCGCGCCGCGCTTCATGGTCGCGATCATCTCGCGCCGCACGAGCTTCGGAGCCGACGCGCCCGGGATCAGCACCGCGCCGATCACCAGGTCCGCCGTCTTGAGGGTCTCACTGATGGTCCAGGTGTTCGACGCGAGCGTGACCAGTTGGCCGTTGAAGATGTCGTCGAGCTCGCGGAGGCGGTTCAGGCTGCGGTCGATGATCGTGACGTGCGCGCCGAGGCCGATCGCCATCTTCGCCGCGTTGATCCCGACGATGCCGCCGCCGAGGATCACGACATTCGCCGGCGCCACACCGGGCACGCCGCCCAGCAGGATGCCGCGTCCGCCCGCCGGCTTTTCGAGATACTGCGCGCCGACCTGCACCGACATGCGGCCCGCGACTTCGCTCATCGGAGTCAGCAGCGGCAGCGAATTGTCGGTCTCGCGAATCGTCTCGTAGGCGACGCCGTTGACCTTGGCGCTCAAAAGCGCGTCGGTGAGCTCCGGAAGCGGCGCCAGATGCAGGTACGTGAATAGGATGAGACCCGGACGGAAGTGCCCGTACTCGGCGGCCTGCGGCTCCTTCACCTTGACGACGAGGTCGGACTTGCTCCACACCTCACCCGCGTTTTCGATGATATGCGCGCCGGCCTGCATGTATTCGCGGTCGGTTATCGAGCTGCCCTCGCCGGCATGCGTCTCGACCAAAACCTCATGGCCCGCCTCGCGCAAAGCGGTGACGCCGGAAGGCACCAAGCCCACACGCGTCTCGTGATCCTTAATCTCCCGCGGAACGCCGATGATCATGAAAAAACTATAACACCACTAGCGGGTGGAGTGATTGGCCACGAATGCACACGAATGAACACGAATCAAAAACGCCTTATTCGTGTGCATTCGTGTGCATTCGTGGCCTATTTTCCTCTATCGGCCGTGCTTGTCCCTCTTGCCGAGATTTCCACGATCGCCGCCGCGGCCATCGTTTTTACGGCATTGTGGTCGTCGTCCAGTAGAGGTTCGAGCTTCGGCAGACTTTCCGCATTGCCTCTTTTCGCGAGCGCTTTCGCGGCGGCTACGCGGACCATTTTGCTGTCGTCTTCCAGCGCCCATTCGAGGAGGGTCACGGCGTAGGGCTCGGGATCTTTCTCCAGGTAGGCGGCCGCTGCGGCTCTTCCCGGCGAGCCTTTGCTGCGGAGGCCGGCGGTCTGCTCGATCGCCGTAAGCCCCATGCCGGCGGGCGCGAAAAACGTTCCTGCCGCCGCGTCCGCTCCCATCAAGACCATGCCTTCCGGATGCTTGATGCGATGCTGCGCTTCGCGGACGGCATTCGTCATCATGCCGGGATTGGTCTTCCGTGTTCCCGCCAGCACCGCGACGAGGGTGTCGCGCCCGGAGGTGTCTCCCATATTGGTGAGCGCCTTGGCTGCGGCGAAAGCGACTTCCCCTTTGTCGTCGAGCGCCGCACGCAGGTCCGGAATCGCCGACTGCGCCTTCATTTCTCCGAGAGCAAGCGCCGCCTGCTGGCGAACGCGCCCATCCTTATCGTTTTTCATGACGTCGACGAGGCGGTGCACCGCGTCGGCATTGGTTCCATCGACGGCGCTCAGCGCAATTACCGTCTGAATCCGGCGTTCGAAATCGCCGGAGTGAAGCCCCTTGTCGAGCGTGTCCCAAGCTTTGTCGAGAGGAGCTCCCGTGAGAAAACTCACAGAAGAGAGGAGTGCGAAGACGAGTACGCGAGGCATACGTCTAGTCGACTGCAACCGTGTGTCCTACGCACGTAGACGCACGGTGGAAAGGTGAAGGGTCTTTCATTTATCCGACCCGCACGGGACAATAGAGATATGCAGAACTTGGGTCCAGCACTTTCCGACGGCTTGGCAAACCGTCCGGCTTTCGGCGTGGCGATCGATACTTCGAGTATCGTCACGAAGCTCAGCAGCGTAAAAGACGCGAGCGCACTTCCACCGGGCGCGATCGTCGGCGACCTTCACGGCGGCCTGACCTTCACGGACGCGGTCGCCGCCGCGCTCGAAAGGCGCAGCTCCGGCGGATGGCAGGAACTGCAGGCGCCCTCGGGCGAAATCTGGACCATCATCCTTCTCAATCGCTAGCCAGATGGCGGCGCTCCCACTTACCCTCGGCATCTTTGCCTGTATCGGCATGGCGTGCGCGAACGACGTTGTCTATCTCACCGGTGAGGTGCGCCTGGCAGATGGATCGCCGCCCGGGCATGCCGTCGAGATCCGGTTGGCCTGCAAGGGCGCGGACCATGCCGTGCGCCAAAGCGTGGCAGACAAGAAGGGGGCTTATCACCTCAAGGTGGAGCGCGATGAATTCGATCGCGTAGCGCGCGCTCTCCCCGCTACATCCACCGACATTGGGACCGACACGTCCGCTGTCGGAGGTTGCCGCGTCATCGCCGCACTGGATGGGTACACGTCATCCTCGTACGACCTCGGGAGCCTCAGGATCGGGAAAGATCTCCGCGTGCCGGAGTTGGTGCTGACGCCCACCCCCGGCAAGTAGAAGCGACTCGCCGACTCTGATACGCTCGGAGGTTCATGCGATCGCTGGCTCTCCTTGCCTTCGTTCTTCCTCTCTGCGCACAGCCTGACATCATCGGGACGATCACTGGCGGGCAGACTCTGCCCTCCATCGCCGTTCCGGACCTGAACGGGACTGGTCCTGCCCAAGCTTACATGGCCGCGTTCAATGCGACGCTCGCCGCCGACCTGACGGAGTCGAGCGCCGTCGAGGTGCGGCCCAAATCTTTCTACCCGAAAGCGAACCCCGCCCAGCCATCCGACGTCCGCCCTGCGGAGTGGTCGGGGCCGCCGGTTTCCGCTGCCTATCTCGCGTTGGGATACGGTGCGCTACAGGCCGACCAGTTTGTCTTCCGCGGCTACTTAGTCGACCTCACGCCCAACCCACCGCTGCTTGCGTCGATCTATCGCGGTCCGGTGAGCGAGGCCGGGGCGCGCAAGACAGCGCACGAGTTCGCCGCCGACATCATCCGCAAATTCGGCGGGCAGCCTCTATACGGGACGAAGATCTACTTCCGTTCGAAGCGCTCCGGCAGCCCGGAGATTTGGGCGATGGATGCCGACGGGTCCAACCAACACCAGGTCACCCGCACGAACAAGTTGCTGGCATTCCCGGCGATCTCGCCCGATGGCGACGCGCTCGCCTTCGTCGAATGGAGCCCGTTCCCGAAGCTCGCGATGTGGTCCACCGACCCGGCGCGGCCACTCCGGTTCGCCAATCCGGATGCGGACCAAGTCGAGCCGGCGTCGTTCAGCGCGGACGGTCGGCAAGTCATCTTCTCCTTCAGCCGCAATAAGCGCTCCACGATCGTGATTGCCAATCGCGACGGCAGCTCTCCGCGCAAGATCTCGGAAACCCGCTTTGTCGATATGGAGCCGAAGCTCAATCCGAAGAGCGGCTCTATCGCGTTCGTCTCCGACCGGTCGGGCCTGCATCAGATCTACACGATGAATCTCGACGGCGGCGACGTGAATCGCGTGACCAATGGCGAGGGCTATGCCTCCAATCCGGCGTGGCATCCGAAAGGTGAGTTCCTCGCGTTCGCGTGGACGCGCGGTCCCGTTCCGGGCGGCTTCCACATTTTCGTGATGGGCGTCGCGCAACGCACTCCGGTCGAATTGGCCCCAGGGCGGGGCCGCGACGACAATCCCAACTGGGCGCCGGACGGCATTCACCTCGTCTTCTGCTCGACGCGGTCGGGAACGCCGCAGATCTGGACAGTGCTCGCCGACGGGACGCACCTCCGCCAACTCACGACGCAAGGCGTCAACGAGACGCCGTCGTGGAGCCGGTGATGCGGGTCACTCGGCGAGATTCTTCATCGTCTCGCCGGGCGTGAGCGAGCGGAAACCCGGGGACAGACGGAACGTTTCCGGGTTCTAACGGCCCTCGGCTAGCCGCTTTCCGCCCGGAAAAACCCGGGAAACGTTCCGTCTGTTGGGTATGGGCCTTCGGCCCACCGAAGATGATGAAAACCCTCTATAGTGTCAGGTGAGATCGCAGGAGCGACGAGGCCGTCGGGACAGTGGAGAAGTCGAAGCCGTCCGTCT